>Ga0315289_10001976_pt1 | contig 31770 bp, 23 predicted proteins | sample YL17G11_40_MG_FD_203452 | JGI IMG/M metagenome (GOLD analysis project Ga0315289, IMG submission 203452) | Sediment microbial communities from Yellowstone Lake, YNP, Wyoming, USA - YL17G11_40 | ecosystem: Environmental > Aquatic > Freshwater > Lake > Sediment | place: USA: Wyoming | collected... | reverse complement strand
GAACGGCACGCTGGCGAACAGTGAGAACGACACACTGTTTACATTGCCTGCAGACACTTGGCAATACGTCTGCAACGTATCTGAAACAGCTAACTACTCATCGGCCTCTGACGTTGAAAATTACATAGTCAACAAGGCATCCAACCCGATCAACCTTTACCTGAACGGCACGCCGAACGCTAACGGAACGTACACCTATCCCGAAGCGATCAACGCAACCGGCACGACAACCATCGGCACCATATTCCTCTACCGTGACGACGTACAGAAAGCAACTGGCGCATCACCGCAGTCCGAACAGATACTCCTTGGAAACGGCACGTACGCCTACAAAGTGAACGCGACGAGCGGCAATTCGAACTACTCTGACAATTCAACAGGCTTGACTTTCTATGTCCTCGTAAACAAAGGCACAACAACGACCACGCTCTACCTCAACGATACGAACGGTGACAAGTCGTACATCGTAGGCAGCATAGCGAACTTCACTGTCGACCTGAGCGTTGCCGGCAAGACGGTCTACCTCGATACGAACATCAGCGGTTGGTCTCCGATATCCGCAACAACACCGCTGATGAACTATACTAATCTCTCAACCACGGGCGTCTACAACATAACCGGCTACTTCCCGGGCGATGCAAACTACACTGCTAGCAGTCAGACCCGGTATGCGACGGCCACTGCCAAGAATCCATCGAACTGTTATCTTACTGTTTTGCCGTCGAGCCCGATAACGTACGGCACAGCCACAACAGCCACATGCGGCTGTGACAACCCCGAGGCATCCGGTAACCTCTACAGGAACGGCACGCTGGCGAACAGTGAGAACGACACACTGTTTACATTGCCTGCAGACACTTGGCAATACGTCTGCAACGTCACCGAGACGACCAACTACATCTCCGCTACTAACAGCACAACCATAACGGTAGCCAAGGCTGACAACCTAGTAGACCTCTACTTCAACGGTACGTCCAACATTAACCAGACCTACACCTACCCGCAGGCCATCAACGCCACCGGAACAGCGACAGTCGGTACGGTCTACCTCTACCGTGACGACGTACAGAAGGCATCTGGCGCATCACCGCAGTCCGAGGAGATAATGCTCGGCAACGGAATGTACGCCTACAAGGTAAATGCAACCGGCAACGCGAACTATTCCGATAACGCGACAGGCGTAACATTCTACGCCACGGTCAACAAGGGAACAATGACTGCTACAACGCTTTATCTAGACGGTGTGAGCAACAGCAAGTCGTATCTAATAAACACCATAGCGAACTTCACAGTTGTCATGAGCGTTGCCGGCAAGACGGTCTACCTGGACACGAACATCAGCGGATGGTCTCCGATATCCGCAACAACTCCGCTGATGAACTACACGAACATGACAACTGTAGGTGTCTACAACATAACCGGCTACTTCCCGGGCGATGACAACTACACAGAAAACAGTCAGACCTGGTACGCGATGGCCACTTCCAAGACGCCGTCCAACTGCTCTCTTACGGTCAACCCGCCCTCACCCACTTACGGCACAGCCACAACAGCCACATGCGGCTGTGACAACCCCGAGGCATCCGGTAACCTCTACAGGAACGGCACGCTGGCGAACAGTGAGAACGACACACTGTTTACATTGCCTGCAGACACTTGGCAATACGTCTGCAACGTATCTGAAACAGCTAACTACTCCTCGGCCACGAACTCAGCAACCATAACGGTAGCCAAGGTCCCCAACCCGGTAAATCTTTACCTCAATGGTCTGTTGAACCAGAACGTGAGCGCAATATACGGTCCTAATAGTAACGCAACCGGTACAGCACTCATAGGAACAGCCAACCTCTACAGGGACGGCGCATCCGTGACAAACTCGGAAATAATAACGCTTGGTTCAGGTGTCTACGCTTACAAAGTGAACGCGACCAGCGGTAACTCCAACTACTCGGACAATTCGACAGGCCTGACCTATCATATCAATATTACAAAAGCCCCCACAGCGATCGCGCTCTACCTAAACGGCACGCGCGGCAACAGGAGCTATAACAATAATACGGTCGCCAACCTGACCGTCGAGGTCAATGCCAGCGGCAAGACGGTCTACCTGGACACCAACATCAGCGGCTGGGTGACCCAGTCAGGCACGACACCGCTGACGAACATGACCGCTCTGACCTCAACAAATTTCTACAACATAACCGGCCACTTCCCTGGCGACGCCAACTATTCGTCCAGCTATGAAACATGGTGGCTAAATGTCTCACTCGACACGTCACCGCCTACGATCACGATAATCTCGCCGACAGCTTCAACCTACAGCTCGACGTCCGTCTCGCTTTCATATGCTACCAGCGACCAATCAGGCGTCAGCTGGTGCGGCTACTCGCTCAACAGCGCGGCGAACGTCACGCTGACTTCCAACACCACCATAGCCGCAGCAACGGGCGGCAACACGCTGATCGTTTACTGCAATGACACCCTCGGAAACATGGGCAACGCGTCAGTCAGCTTTACCGTTTCAATCTATGTTCCGCCGTCAGGAGGAGGCGGTGGATCGGTACCGCCACCACCGCCAACGCCACCGACGCCAAACGCCACCATCTTTTTCCCGACCATAACTCCGGATAAGCCGGCGGATTTCATGCCCAACCTTGAAGTGGTCAAGGAGATAGAGGTCTGGTCCAACGGATATTCGAAAAACATAAACATGAACGTTTCCGAGATTAAGTGTCCGGGCATCAACACGACAAGGCCGGTCTACCGCTGCTTCGATGTAGGAACGAACCTGAGCGACACGTACATAAACAGGACCGAGATCGAGTACTGCGTGGACGAGCAGTGGATCAAGAGCCATGACGTGAAGACGACCGTGCTGGTGAGGCTCACGGAGCGTGGATGGGAATCCCTGCCGACATCAGTGACAGTGCAGAGACTGAACGAGACATGCTTCAGGGCAACCGGACCCGGTCTGTCCTACTTCGCAATCCTCGGACTGACCATAGAGCAGGTCTGCGTACCGTTCACCCAGCAGTGCGCGGGCAAGAACCTGCAGGAATGCAACGTCGAAGGCACGGGTTGGACAGACACGGAGGTTTGCGAATACGGCTGCAACAACGACACGCTCACATGCAAGCCGACGCCCCTGTGCGACCAAGGCGAAGTGCGCTGCGTTGGAAAGACCGCCCAGGCATGCATAGACGGCCAGTGGCTGGACAGGGAGCCCTGCTCATGGGACTGCCAGAACGGTATCTGCATCGAAAGGGTGACCGAAAAAATAAAGTGGGAGGACTTTGTAATATCGCTGGCGGTCGTCGCCATAATATTGATTGTCGCGTGGCGTTTGAGCAGGCGCTGGCGCATGAAGCTGCTGATAAAGGGCCACCTCAGGCAGAAAATAAAAATAAAGAAGATTCACGTAAACGTATCTCACTAATCTTTATTAACCATGAAAACAGAGGTTGATACCATGCCAATAGATATTTTAGACGGACCGAAAACCAACGAACATATAGATAAGCTGCAAAAGCGGATCGCTGAGCTCGAGAACGAATTGAAGGGCGCAAAGCACGAGATGCATACGCTCAACAAGGCGCAGAACGAGCTGATAAGCGAGGAGCTTTCTAAGAGCCGCAAACAGATCGCGGAATTCAACAAGATACTTCTGGAGAGCGCCCACGAGATCATAGGCGAGCTCGAGGTGAAGCGCGTGGCAACCGTCAGGAGGGAGCTGGCGCGCATCGATGCCAAGGCGGCGCATATGCTGAAGGCAGAGATCGCGAAGACGAAGGCTACCGAGTTCAGGCGCTTCGTCGAGAAGGACCTGGGCCAGTTCAACAAGCGCATCATAAACGTGGAGGACGAATTAAGATCAAGGATGATATCGGCGGAGTTGGCGGAAAAGAGGCTCGTAACTGCTAAGGCCGGCCTTTCCAAGTCACTCAACGAGCACATCGAAAAGGAGTTCGCGAAGACCAGGGACATCGTCAACAAGAAGGCGCGCGATCTGGAGGCACAGCTGCGAGCAAAGATAACGACTGCAGATGAGGCGGAAAAGAAGTTCGCGGGAGCGAAGGCCGCCATCTCAAAGTCTGCCAATGAGCACATGGACAAAAAGCTGAAGGAGATGGAAACTCAGATGAACGCCAGGCTGCATTCAGCGGAGCAGGCCGATAAGAAGCTGGCTGCCGCAAAGGCAGTTCTCACCAAGTTCAATAATGAGAATGTCAGGAGTGAGCTCTCAAGGGCAATTGACATTCTGCGCACGGAGTTCGGAAGGGAGAACATGTCAGGCATACTCAAGAACATCAATACCGATCTTGAAGCGGTCACAACCGACTGCAAGGCAGCCCACAAGGCCATAGCCGATATAGTCGGCACTGTAACTGAGCTGCGCGAGGAAATGGACAACGTGCGGGAAGAGCTCAAGCAGGAGATGCTCTCGACGATGCGCAAGCTGACGGACGACGAGGACAGCGACATCGCCGCTGTCATAGGCCAGATAGGCGAGCTCAAGGCCGAGCTGAAGAAGTCAGGGAGGCTATCACAATGAAGGTAAGCGTAACCAACAAGCGGACCAATCCGGTAATGCAGAGGGAGGAGCTTACAGCTAGCGTCGACTATGCTGGCGGGCCCACGCCTTCCGCAGCAGCTGTCCGCGCCGAACTGGCCAAGACGTTGTCAGTGACCGAGGACCGCATAGAGATAGCAAAATTATTGTCAGCAACGGGCAAGCCAACTGGCACGGTCTGGCTGAATGTATGGCAAACGGCCGAGCTCGTTCCGAAACCCAAGGTGAAGAAGGCTGCTGAGAAGAAATAAATAGTTTATTGTAACAGTTGATTCTATGGCAGGCGAAAAGAAACCCAAAAGCAAGTCCAAGCACTCGACAGTGCAGATTTGGAAGAAGTACAAGGACGGCAAGTTCTCCGGCAAGTGGTGTCCGCGCTGCGGGCCGGGCGTCATCCTTGCCCAGCACGGCAACCGCGTCATCTGCGGCCGCTGCCACTACGGCGAGATACGCAAGAAATAAGTGCCTTGGCCGCGACTTCTAAGCCATGCTTTGTCTAGGCATAGAGAGCACTGCACACACGTTCGGCATAGGCATCGTTGATGAAGGCCGAGTGCTGGCCAACGTCCGGGACATGTACAAGCCGAAGAAGGGCGGCATCCATCCGCGCGAGGCTGCCGAGCACCATTCTGAAACCTGCAAGGAGGTTCTTGACAAGGCCATAGCAGGAATAGAGCTGAAGGACGTCGGCCTTGTCGCTTTTTCCCAGGGTCCTGGCCTTCATCCGTGCCTGCGCGTCGGCGCTGTTTTTGCCAGGGCGCTTGCTTTGCGTTTAGGCGTTCCGATAATCGGCGTCAACCATTGCGTCGGCCATATCGAGATAGGCAAGCTCATGACAGGCCTGGCCGATCCTGTGACGCTGTACGTCAGCGGCGGCAACACCCAGGTCATTGCGTTCACGGAAGGCCGCTACCGCATCTTCGGCGAGACGCTCGACAGCGGCATAGGCAACGTGCTCGACCAGTTCGGCCGCACAGCCGGGCTGGCGCACCCCGGTGGTCCGAAGATAGAGCAGCTGGCGAAAGAGGGCAAGTACGTGCCACTGCCTTACGTTGTCAAGGGCATGGACCTGTCGTTCGGAGGCATACTTTCAGAAGCGACGCGCAAGCTCGAGGCCGGCGCCAAGCTTGAAGACATCTGCTATTCGCTGCAGGAGACGAGCTTTGCCATGCTCACCGAGGTCGTTGAGCGCGCCGTCGCCCACACAGGCAAGTCAGAGGTGCTTCTGACTGGCGGAGTTGCAGCGAACAAGCGCCTGCAGGAGATGCTACAGATAATGTGCAAGGAGCGGGGCGCACGCTTCGCTGTCGTGCCAACCGAGTTCTCAGGCGACAACGGCGCGATGATCGCCTGGACTGGTTTGCTTGCGCACAAGGCCGGCCAGCGCCAAGCAATCGCAGAAACGACCATCCGCCCGCGCTGGCGAACGGATGAAGTGGATGTGCAATGGGCTACTTCAACTTCAAATAAAGATGCGCGCTTGCCGCTTCTTTGAAGCCGTTCTCCTTGAAAAATTTGATGGTCGAAATGTTCTTTCTAGGTGTGAGCATGAAAACGGTGAATATATTTGATGCTTTGGCATATTTTTTAACCGCTTCAAGCAATTTGTTGCCAACACCGCGATTCCTGAATTCCGGTCTGACGTACATATCATCTATCATCAGGACACCGTAAGAACCCGTATCTACGGTATGAGCTGAGAGAAAGCCTATGATATTTTTGTGCTCTTCAACAACATATATAACTTTGTGTCCGCGTAATCTGCTGCTAATTAGTTCAGAACTTTTTGGTCTATTTGTGTTGAGCAGTTTTGAATTTGTGATTCTCGTTAAGTGTTGCTCGAGGTCTGACATGAGTCGTGCTAATGTCTTCGCATCGGTTCTGTTTGCTTTTCGTATTTGCACAGAATTTCACCGTATATAAAATAATAGAAGAAAAATAAAAAGCTACCACCAGTTGCCTGGAGCGGCCCCTATATTTTCCCGCTGAACATTGTTCGCATACGTCTTTAGGTCAACTCTTATATCTTTGCCAAGTTTTCTGGAAAAGACATATACGACTTCAGGCTTAATATAAACGTCATTCCACTGTTCAGCAACGTATTAATCTTGAACACGTTGCATTAGCCAGATCTTGCTCTAGGTCCTTTTTGAGTTCCGCCAATGCTTTTGCATCAATCTTAGTTGCTTTCTGAATCATGCATAAACCTCCTCGGTTATCCGAATCGTAGCAGGCCGTGCACGTCTTCGAGCGAACTGTAGATGTTGTTGAGATTTACGGCTGCGAACGGTATCCTGAACCGCTTGCCCGACATGCTGCTTTCCAGCTCCTCGATTAGGATGCCCCTGCTCGAGACATCCCTACGCTTCGAGTCAGGCCTGTAGATAGCGCAGCCCGGACAGAACTCGACACCCAATATGCCCATCACGTCGTATCCGGCCTTGAAGTACCTATGTATCTGCTTTAGTATCGAGCCCGCGAGGTGCCTGCAACGTTTCCTGTAGACCTCGTTGAAAGCGGTCTTGGCTTTCGGTTCCCTTTCCAGCCCGCCGTCGAATTCCATCTCTGGGCAGGGCATCTGTACTATGCCCACGCCAGCCTCCGAGAACAGTTCGAGCAGTTCGCGAATTGGACCAGGGGCCATTTCTGTGCCTAGCGCCCGAACGTTCTGATTAAGCAGGCAATGTGGTACGAACACTATGCGTTTGTTGCGTTCCATACGATTACCTATGTGTTGAAAATGGTTTCAATTCTGATGAGCATCTTCTGCACGATGGCCGATATCTGGATGGGCAACGGTATGCCGTTGAAGTCGATTACGATTGACTGCATACCAAATAATTATTTGTTATGGATACAAAAATCTCTTCAAACAGATTTGCGTTAAAGAGAGTTTTAACTACATCCGGTGAAAAGAGGTTTTACTCGCGCAACTGGTTTAATCTCTCACCACATGATATTTAAACTTTCAAAAGTTAATTTAGTATGAGGTCGAAGCATGGAAGAGATCATTGACAAGCTAAAACGCCTGGGCCTGACCGAATACCAGAGCAAGGCGCTGGCGGCGCTTCTTAAAGGCGGCGAGATGCCGGCGACCCAGATTGCGACAGCAGCCGGCGTGCCGATAACGAAGCTTTACAGCATTCTCGAGGCGCTTTCGGACATGGGGCTGATAGTCGTATCACTCAGCCGGCCTAAGCTGTACCGGGTCATCGATGTTAAATTGATGATTAATCAGTTGGTGAAGCGACAGGAAGCGGTGTTGCAGGTGCTGCAACAGGAGAAAGAGGGATTGATACGAGAGTTGACAGGAAAGCAGAAACAGAGCAAATCACAGCCCGCGCGGGTACAGTATTTTGGTTCCTCAGAAGCTATGTGGAATGAGATGTGTAAAATGGCATTGCGCGCTAAACACACGTTACGGGCATGTGCTGATACGATAGCGTGGTCCGAGTGTATTGCAATAGGTACACCTCTCAAAGCGTGGCATACAGCCGTTGTTAAAAAACATGTCGAATCCTATAATCTTTCACCAGCAGAGACAGGAGCCGCGATTGAAAGCGAGAAAGAATATGGTACAAAAGCTTTGAAATTAGGTTTGGATATAGTTAGATATTATCTTACTGGTCGTGTACATGACCGCAGTATTGATCCTAAATTACTGCTTCATAGCTTTATAGTACGCGACGAAGAAGAAGTTGCCTTTGCACTTAAGAATGAAAATAATGAGACATGTTCAGGGATACTTATCGTTGATAGGCAACTTGCACAAGGCATGGCACAATATTTTGATCAATTATTCAAGCTCGGCAAACCTTTTAATCAACTTGAAATAGTAAAAAGTTTGGTAAAAATATTTAAGCATTAACAATCATTACGGCACCTACAAACATTATGATAAGCGCCAGAACCTTAGTTATGATGTCCCGTTTGGACATCTTCTCTTGCATGATATTAGGATAAAATAGGGAAACGATAACGGCGAACAGCAAAACGAAGAACATCTGCGTCTCGGCCATTGCATATATCAGTGATATCGCCGTGAGCGTGGCGGCGATGAACAGGCTGTACTTGCCTAATGTCGCTATGGACTCCGAGATAGTTATCAGCCCCAGCGCGACGGGCCGCTTCCTCGCCACGGCCCTGAGCGCGGCCCAGCCGAACGGCAGGAAGGCTACTATGAGGGCGAACGAGCCCAACAGGAACCAGAAGAACGTCACTGTGATAGGCAGTGTGGCAAGGCTCATCTTGACAAGCACGGTGGCTGCCGCGAAGAATATATTACCGATCATCATGAGCCAGAAGGCCCTGCTGAGCTTGAACACCTCACGGCTTTCGTAGCAGAGCGCTAACGCACCAAGCACAAGTGCAGCAATGCCGACATACGTCAGTGGTGCGAAGAACTCGCCGAGTGCGACTGCCGCGAAGGCGAGCACAAATACAGGCACGAAGGTGAACAGTGGAATGACGCGTGAGACCTGCTCGACGTATAGCGACTTGAAGTAGAAATACATCATCACCTGGTAGAGAACGCCTGCGACAAAAGGCGTCACGATAACAGCAGTTGGAACGATGTCAATACCCCCAGCTAGGGCCACAACGATGGCCGCCACGAGGCTCATGAAACATGAGAAGGAGACCTGCGGGAACGGGCCCTTGAAATACCTGCTTATCACGAACTTGTCGATTACGTTGCCTAATGTCCACATCACAGTAGCCATGAGGGTGAATAAAATCCAATTGAGTATAATTAGTGATGCTTAGTCTCATTAATAAGTATCTTTCACAAGAATACCTCCAGCATTTGCTGGAGACTTGATATGTTTTTATAAACCAAATCGCAATTTTATAGCATGTTAAATACGACAGTTACAATCATTGGTGCGGGCGTTTCCGGTCTTTATCTATCAAGAAAGCTCGAAAGGGCCGGTATAGACTTTATTACTGTTGAGCAGAACAACTTTGTTGGTAAATATGGCAACAGAGTAATAAACAAAGAAGTTTTTGAATCACTCGAACTCCCAGAAGATTTAATAAAATATCCGATAAATAAGATAAACTTTTATTCACCAGCTGAGATCAAGCTCTCGAAGAGTGATACGGAGGCAAGAGGCTACGTTATTAATTTGATGGACGTTGAGAAGTTCTTGTTCAATTCCATATCTGACAAGAGCAAGATTTTGTTTGGGAGAGCTGTTCTTGGCGTAAGCCCAGCCAACGGTATTATCCACACAGAAAAAGGGGAAATCAAAAGTGATTTAATAGTTTTCGCGACTGGCGCTATGCAGAACAGGTTAAGAGCTGTTTTTGGGGTAAAATCACCAAGAATCGTGGTCTGCTATATGGCCGAGATCGTGGCAGAAGATGTCACAACAGTTATTCTCGATAACAGAACCGCATACGGATTCTATGGTTGGGTTATGCCGCTTGGTGCTGGCAGAGCTGAAATAGGTTTCGGTTCTGAGTACAGAGGGGCTCTAAATCTTGCTTTATTGAGGCAGCGGATGTTCACGCTACCATATCTTTGGAAATTCAAAGATAGCAAGCCGATAAAGGAAAATGTTGGTTTCATACCAATTTCTATTGTAAACAAGCTAACAGGTACGAATTGTATATTGATAGGTGATGCGGGTGGTGGCGAGCCAGCCATGGGAGGCTCTATACATAAGTGCATTGATGAAGCCGATCTCGTTATCGTTGCGCTAACACAGCGACGAAGTAGCGAAAGCGCCGGGGAGTGCTATAACAGATTATGGAAAGATAAATTTACTATGGACTTCAAAACTCAAGATAAGATGCGAGCTCTTATTGATACCTCAAATAGTGAAGACATTGATAATGCTTTCAAGGCTTTACAAGGGAAAGAGATTCCGGGCACAGGGCTAATTAACGACCTCTTCAAGAATATCATACACGAATTAATAAAATTAAAAGAAAGGGATTCAAAATAAAAAGGTCCCGACAGTAATCAAACCTAAAAAGATATACTCACCGTCGACCATAACATTACAAAGAAATTTTGTTTCAACGCTTCTATACAAATAGAGATATAAAAAATCATACGACACGGCAAATATTACAGTTGAGATGTAATGTAATTTATTTAATTGCCAAAAGAATGGGGCAAATGCTAGTGTTAGGAAGTTCAGGACTACCAATATTTTTATAACATTTTTAACACCTAAGACAGTTGGTAAAGTTTTGATACCGGTTTTTATATCCCCTTTGACGTCTTTCAAATCAAAAAATATAGCACCAATCAGTATCCTCAGAAGCACAAATCCTATAGCTAAAAAGACAATAGATTGACCAAACCTCATATTAACAATTGCTGCAGGTATCAACACCGTATCAATTGCCCATATAATTGCAACAAATAAATTTTTGACGAATAAAACTTCTTTTAACCGTCTAAAACCTACTTTTTTCGAAACACTTTTTGGTATTAACGGCGCGTTGTAAAAGACGCCGGTTGCAATAATACCGACAGCCAATAGCCCGGCCAATATATTTCCGAGAAAAGACAGGACAACTGCAGCAAAAAGCGCTATAAAGGATATCTTATAAATAGCATCTCCATATTTTGTATAAAACCAGGCCCGTTGCGGCTGATTAATGGCATCTTCTTCGTAATCGGTCTTTCTATTTTGCGTGTACATACCAAAGCACAAAAGAAAAGGAACGATAACGGCTAAGGGAACAATATCATATCCAAAAAATAAGAGGCTCATTACAGCAAAACCGGCAGCACCAAGAGCAATGTAGACGTTTGAATAAACAAATGCATTAACAACGTCTATAAATTTCATATTCTCACTCTGATAGCACCATACTCAGGTGGCCAGTTTGTGTAGATATCTGTATTTTTTTAAGCAAAATATTTTTACCGAGTAAACCAGAAAGCATACCCGAAACAATGCCTCTGTAAATTGAAAAATTAATATTTTCGCATTGTTCCATCCAAGGAAAATAATTGTTTAAAACGTTATATTTTTGACCTTTTTTGATGGCTACGACATCTCCGAAACCTAAAGCTGAAAGGTAATCTGTTAAAAAGGTCGTATTTTTGTCGCTAAGTTTTTCTGTCATTCTTTTGGCCCAATCGAACGCGGTATTAAACAAAAGGTTACTCGAATTTGGTAAACTTTTGAGTTCTAATTCGAGAAAATAAATTAAAGACGTATCACAATAAAAATGTCTTTCACCATTATATGTCATCTGCCCCCCAGCATATTTGAATAAACCACTATTAACTAGATCCTGAAACGATTTTTTTGCAAACTCTGTATTTCTTATCTGATTAAATTCTATATAACGTTGTTTATCTTTTACTATTTCGAGTTTTTGCATATCGAAAGGCGTTAATTTCGAATTTATAAGCATTTGTTTGGGTGCGCAGATAAGTTCGCAGTATTTTTTTCCTCTGCCCTGACATTGTGTTTGAACCCCCTCAACAGATATGTCATTAATTAAATACGCCCAAATACCTGCCGCACCACCACTTGTGAGAATATGGCCCAAACCGTTTTTAGAACAAACGATGTAATCTGTGAGATAAAACTTGATTGATTTAGATTTTATATCAACTTCATGTTGCATTTTGCTTGCCCATATAGACTCGATATATTTTATAAAAAGATCGACAAACTCCAAAAACTTTTTTTCAGTTGCACTTTCTAATTGTAAGAAGGCTGACATTTCTGAAAATAAGTAACCAACTTTTTTACCTGCAGAATATAAAGCTTTAGCGCCTTTATTCTGATATTCTTTAACAACAGCATTCTCAAGTTCCACAAATAACAGTTCTGGAAAGAAAATCTCTCTTAAATAAACAGTTCTTCCCTTTTCTGTAAATTTTGTTATAATAAAGCCCGGTTTATCAAAAATGTCAATTTTAGGCATCCAAATATTTTGGATGTACCATTTAACCAACCTGTCTCTAATTACCATACTAAAATTTAGTAGCTGATATATTAATCTACTACTTTAATTCCAGACTTTCCAAACTCGAATGTATGTATACCTGCAGAAATGTCGGTTCGCCGCATCTTGCGAATTTCAAGCGTATTTGTGGCCGTCTTGCCCATCGTAACAGCTCGTAGAACTATCAGTCCGTCCGTGATGAACTCTTCGACACCGAACCGGCTGGTCTGGCCGTCGCCGGAAACCTCGGCCGTCAGCAGCGCTGTCACACCCGCGTCCTTGAGCGCCATCAGCAGCTTGAACAGTTGCTTTCGGACCTCGAAGGCATTGCTGAAGTATAGACCGAGCGTTGACGTGCTGTCAATGGCAACGCGCTGCACTCTGCGCGTCCTTATCAGGTCGACGAGCGGTGCGACAATGTCTGTCACCTCGAACGGATCCTTATAGTCAAGCATAAGCTTACCCTTGTTCACATATGACTGGAAATCCCAGCCAAAGGACGCCACGTCCGCCACTATATCCTTGGGCCTCTCCTCAAGCGTTATGAACAGGCAGGCCTCGCCCTTCTGCAGACCATCCCAGATAAATTGGGCGCACAAAATTGTTTTTCCAGTGCCGGCGCCGCCCGTGACGAGTGTCGTTGAGCCTCTAACCAATCCGCCGTTGATGAGCTTGTCAAGACCTGGTACGCCCGTTGTCACGCGCTCGACGCTATCCTTTGGCATAACTTAGTTATGTCAATCGGTGTCATATAAAGATTTTGGTATTGTTACTTCAGCCGCACGGTTTCCAGCAGCTTCGGCGCTGAGCTCTCGCAGCGGAAGAACTTGTGGGCCATTCGCGCAAACTCGACGCATTTCGAGTTCTCGCCGTGGTTGACCAGCACGCGCTCGGGCACCTGGCGCAGCCTTGCTAGCCAGTTGAGCAATTGCTTGTGGTCGCTATGCCCTGAAAGGCCCTCGACGGTCGCTACTTCCATCTTCATGGGCACGCCGACCATCCTGCCCTTCTCTTCCATGGGCACTTCCTTCCAGCCCTTCTGGATCCTCCTTCCGAGCGTCCCCTCGCCCTGGTAGCCGATGAAACATATGGTGTTTTTCGCGTCATCGGCCATGTTCCTCAGGTAGTTCAGCGCAGGACCGCCCGTCAACATTCCGGACGTTGAAACAATGACGCACGGATCCCTGCTCTCTTTGATGGTCTTGCGCTCTTCCTCTGAGCCCACTCGTTTGAATACGGGCGAGGTGAAGGGATTGGCGCCCTGCTGCAGTATGGCCCTCTGTATCTCCCGGTTCATGAACTCCGGATAGGCCGTGTGAATGGCAGTAGCGTCCCAGACCATGCCGTCCAGCCATATGGGCACGTCTATGCCTGCCCTTTCAAGTATCACCTGAACGTCCTGTGCGCGCTCGACAGCGAAAGAAGGAATGAGCACCTTGCCGCCTCGTTCGACCGTTCGCCTTACGGTATTGACCAGTGCGCCCTCTGCATCAGGCCTTCTCGGAAGCACGTCCTCGGCCGAGCCATAGGTCGATTCAATCAGCACCGTTTCTGCTCGCGAGAACTCCGTGCTTGCTGGCTCGTACAGCGCAGTGCGGTCGTACTTCATGTCGCCTGTGTAAAGGAAATTATGAAAGCCCTCGCCGATGTGGAAGTGGCATAGCGCCGAGCCCAGGATATGGCCCGCGTTCCACAGCGTCAAGCGGATGTCCGGCGTTATGTCATTGACGTCTCCGTATTCGAGCGGTATGCAGTGGCGTACGGCCTCCTTTATGCCCCTGGTTGTATACGGTGCCGTTCTGCCTTCTCGCTGCCCCAGCTCGATGTAGTCCATGCACAGCAGCACCATGAGGTCGCGCGAAGGCATCGTGCAGTACAAAGGCCCGTCATAGCCCATCTCGTACAATGCAGGTATCAGACCGCAGTGGTCCATGTGGCTGTGGCTGAGGACGATGCCGTTCAGGCTGTGGATGTCGAACTCCGGGATGTTGAAATACGGGAACTCGTTGGTGCCCGGCTTTACCCCGCAGTCCAAAAGCAGCCGTGACTCCGGCGTCTGTAATAATATAGCCGACCTTCCGACCTCCCTGAACGCTCCGAGCGCCGTCAGCCTGGCCCATTCGGTGGGTTTCCAGCCACCGTGGATGCGTTTGCCCACCTTGTCCAGGAACTCCTTTCTGAACGCGCTCTCCCTGTAGACGAGCTCGCGCAGTATCTTTACCGTTTCAGACGGAATAGCAGGCGCCCGGCGGACGATGGGCGACCAGAGCGTGGCGCGCTTGACAGCCCTCAGCGTCTCCCCGCCCTTGCCTATCACAAGGCCAGGCTTGTCGGCCTCTATCGTTACCTTGCTCACGCCAGGCTCGAACTCGATGTCGCGTATGCCGGCGTCCTCCGGAACGAGCGATCGTATCTCCTTCTCTGCCTCTTCCGGATCCTTGCATATGGAAGGGTCGGGCCTGAGCAGGATTCGCTTCTTCAGGACGCCAACCAGGTTCTTGACCGAATCGCCCGGCTCGGCGAAGAATTCCTTGGATTTGCTGTAGATCACGATCTCGCAGCCCTCGAAGCGTATGTCCGAGATATGCGCAGAGCTGGGCAGCGCTGCACGCACCTTTTCGAACAGTTCTGCTGCTTTCTCTTCTACTATTGCTAACACCTTTCAATTCGTTTGTAAGTTCGAAGAAGTGTAATCTACATGTATTTCTTTATGTCCGCTGCTGACAGCTCGCGGTAGCCGTCCTTGTCGATTACTGCAACGATTATCATGCGTCCGCCGCTGCCTATGTCGCGTTCTATGGACGATCGAACTGCCTTCACTGCCAATGCGACCGCCTCATTTGTGTCCATGCCTTCCTTGTAGTTGGACTCGAGCATGCCGTAGACGAACGGCGAGCCGCTGCCCGTTGAGAAGAACTTGTCGTGGCTGTCCGAACCGCCGTACGGGTCGAACGTGTAGACCGACGGGCCGTTTGTGTCATAGCCGGCCATGATGAACTGGTTCATGTACGGGAAGTACTTGCTGCCCTGGAGTATGTTCGAGAGCAGAGTTGAGGCCGCCCTGACCGATATCGGGCCGCGTTCAAGGCGATAGAGCTTGAACTGCGCCTTTAGCAAGCGTACGATTGTCTGCGCATCGCCCACCATGCCAGCAATTGTTATGCCGATGTGGTCGTCCAGCTGGAATATCTTTCGGGCGAGCTTGGATTCGACCATGTAGCCCATGGTGGACTTCGAGTCAGCTGCGATAATAACGGCATCCTTGGCCATTATTCCGACTGTTGTCGTTCCTGTTTCGAGCGCTTTTGGTTCTGACATAGAATCAGCACTGTCAAAGCTAATGTTCACGACATATTTAAAGGTTGCGGTTCGAACGCCCATCTTTCAGCTCTTTCAGAAGCTTTAAATATCTAAATTTTCGTATTTATATTGTCCTTTTAAAACTAAGGACCAAAAAGGTGAAACAATGAGTAAAATAGACAATATAGATAGAGCGCTAATAGCTGTGATAGCGATAGCAGTGATAGCAGTGATAGCTGTCGAGCTGATATCCGTGCCAGTGGTGACAGGGGTTAGCACGACTACAACAACGTCAGTGACAGCGCCAAGCCTTAACTCTGGAACGACAGCAAGAGTTTACGTGGTACGACCACTCGATACCGCGACACTAGCAACAGTAAACATAATAGGGGGATAAAAAAATGGCCAAATATCTAACACCCGTGCTGATCTTAGTGGTGGCCGTGCTAGCAGTAGCTTTGGCAGTGAAAGGCGGAGAGATAGTGACAGGGATGTCAGTACTCGAAGTACATCCGTCGAACTTCAGCGTAGCGGGAGCTAACGTGAATCCGACAATGACTACGCCTGAATGTTACCAGACATCAGGAACACAGGGTGCTTTGGGATCAATAACCCTGATAGGAAATGATACGATAACGGTAGTCTGTAACACGACAGTGTCGGACAATAACGGTTGTGCAGACTTCAACACAACAACCCAAACAGGCAGACTGTACAAGGACACGGTAGGAGCAGGATGCAGCGCAAGCTACAAGGATTGTTACCAGAACGCAAGCTGTGCTCCAGTCGGTTCATGTACCGGTACCGGTGGTGTCAGTCAGATTGTTGAATGCACGTACACTGTGCAATACAATGCAGACAACACATCAGTCACAGGCTGGAATGGAACCATAAACATAACGGACACGGCAAGTGCCAAAGTCAACGACACGGACGCTAGCGTTGGTGTCGGAGCACTGCTCGCGATACACGTGGACCACACGCTGGACCTTGGATCAGTAGCTGCTGGTAGCAACCAGAGCACGTGCTCAGTTGACCACAGCACATGGAACTACGGAAACGTCCAACTAGACCTCCAGCTCAACGGAACAGCCTTGGACTGTCCGAGCCCGTACACAGACATACCTGTGGGATATCTCCAGTACAACTGCACGGACGACGATGCACCGTTCGGCACCAACAGCACTGCGCTGACAGGCGCGCCGGCAAGCACCGGCTGCACGTCATTCGATCTGGCAAAGAGCTCAACGACAACAGGATCGATGACGGCATCCACAGATAAGACGTATTGGGGCGTCGGCATACCAACTGGATCTGGCGGCACATGTTGGGGCACAATCCACTTCACAGCAATAGCGGGTTAAAAAAAGTAAGCAGAATTTCCAATTCGGGCAGCATTGCTGCCTGACTTTTTCTTTTTTTGTTTATAAACGTTTAAATATGGGCATGATGTTACGTCAACTGCGCTGACGGGGACGCCGTCAGAATCGAACTGCACAGACTTCGATTTGCCTAAGAACGACACGCCGACTACGGCTGACCCGATAGCGCCGACCGACAAGACCTACTGGGGCATCGGCGTGCCGGCTGGCTCGGGCGGCACATGCACTGGTACGGTCCAGTTCACCGCGGTCGCGGGATAATGCAGAAAAAGGCTTTAAATACCTAAATGATGTTATCTATGATATTCGGAGTGATGCAATGGCAAAATATCTAACACCCGTGCTGATCTTAGTGGTGGCCGTGCTAGCAGTAGCTTTGGCAGTGAAAGGCGGAGAGATAGTGACAGGGATGTCAGTACTCGAAGTACATCCGTCGAACTTCACCGTAAGCGGTGGTAACGTGAATCCGACAATGACTACGCCTGAATGTTACCAGACATCAGGAACACAGGGTGCTTTGGGATCAATAACCCTGATAGGAAATGATACGGTAACGGTAGTCTGTAACACGACAGTGTCGGACAATAACGGTTGTGCAGACTTCAACGGAACCATATCCGGCAATTTCCTGTGGGGTTTGCTGTATCAGGATGGCGCAGGAACGAGCTGTCTGCCAAGTTACCTTGACTGCTATGGAAACGCGACCTGCGCTGCGGTAGGAGCATGTACCGGTGGCACCGACCAGACGGTCGAGTGCAGGTTCCTAGTGCAGTGGAACGCAGACAACACGACAGGCGACGGCTGGGCAGGCTTCATAAGCATCATGGACTCTGGCAGCCTCCAGACCAATGATACAGACACGACCGTTGATGTCGGAGCGCTGCTCGCGATACACGTCGCCCACACGCTGGACTTCGGCAGCGTGCCAGCTGGCACCAATGAGACAAACTGCACGCACGACCACAACACATTAAACTACGGCAACGTGCAGATAGACCTCCAGCTCAACGGAACAGCCTTGGACTGTCCGAGCCCGTACACAGACATACCTGTGGGTTATCTGCACTACAACTGCACGGGCTGGAACCAGTCCTACGCCAGCGCATCGGCAGCGTTGACAGGGACGCCTGTGGGCACTTACTGCACAGGCTTCGACCTTTCATCTAGCTCGGATGAGACAATCGGGCCGGTGCCAACACTGGGCGTAACCCACTGGGGTATTGGTATCTCGGCTGGATCTGGCGGCACATGTTGGGGCACAATCCACTTCACAGCAATAGCGGGTTAAAAAAAGTAAGCAGAATTTCCAATTCGGGCAGCAATGCTGCCTGACGTTTTCTTTTTTTGTTTATAAACGTTTAAATATGGGTATACCAATAAACTAGCATGCCACGTATAACGATTTTGCTAATTGCGACATGTATATTCTTTAGCATTTTCGCATCCGCTGTGTTCGCAGGCGTTGGCGTGAGTCCGGTAGAGATAACCTACAACAACGTGGTTCGCGGAGGTTATGCCGAGTCGTACATAACGGTCAGCAACCCCGGCTCTGACGCTCAGGTGGTTTCGATAGGCGTAGAGGGACAATCCGGAAAGTGGTCAGTTGCGGAACCCAACAATTTCACTTTGGAAGGACACGGCTACAAGATCGTACGCATGTTGATTCAGCCGCCGTCCGACGTCCCGAACGGCGTATACGAAAGTACCATTTATGTGAACTCCGTGGATGTCCAGACCGCAGCTGCCATTGAACAGGGTATGGGTATGGCCGTCACGTCCGGCGTGGGCATAATGCAGTATGTCAATATCGTCGGCACCGAGACACGTAATTATATTGTCGAGGGTGTGAGCATACCAATTACCGAGGAATGCAGGCCCGTGCAATTCATATTCAATGTACGCAACTCCGGAAACGTGCGACTGAATTCCAAAATAGGCATCGATGTCTACAGCGAGAGCGGAGAGTACCTGAGAACCTACAATTACACGTCCGAGCAGATGCTGCCTACAAAGCTCTACAATTTCATAATTCGAATGCCCCCAGACTTCGGTGGATTTACATGCATGCCCGTCGGAAAGTACAATGCGAAAATGATTGCTTTCCTAGACGGGAGCCCGGTATTCACAACAGACAAGTCCTTTAACGTCGTCGAGCGCGGAACGCTCACCATAACAGGCGCATTGCAGGACCTAACCGTACAAGACAAGGCTACGCTGGGCGAGACGGTGAAAATAGATGCTACCTTCAAGAACATCGGCCAACTGCCCGTGCTTGCGAAGCTGAAGGCCGAGATATACAGCGGTGACAAGCTCTCAACTGCGGTCGAGGGCGATGAAATCGAGGTGAATCTGGGCGAGTCCAAGACGCTGACGGCATATTGGCAACCCGGATGGATAGGCGACTACAAGGTTAAGGCCTCCGTGCTCTATGAGGGCAGGAAGACGGACGCAAAGGAGGCGGACGTCAAGGTCGAGCTGGCGCAGACGATGATATATGCAATAGCCGGCGCAATAGTAGTGATCGCTGTGATTGTCCTTGCGCTCATGTTGCGCGGGATGCGGAAGTCAAGGCGAAAGCAATGAGGCCGCTGGTAATTCTCTTCATATTCATACTATTGGCCACGCCAGTGTTCTCGACCGTCATCGGCGTAACGCCTGCGGACCAGACCATATGCGCCGCGCCTGGTTATTCGACCAACACGGTTTTTTATGTCTCAAGTAGTTCATCCGAATTCACAGAGCAGCTCAGCGTCGCAGCCACAAATTTCACATGGGTCACTACAAACAAGACGATTGAACTCCCCCCGCATACGCAGTTGCCTATGCTTGTTACAGCGAATCCTCCCATGGACTTGCCGGAAGGCTCATACATGACGTATATAGAACTATGCATGTCAGTTGAAACGCCGGACAAGATAGCCATTCAGAGCTGTCTGGGACCGACATTGACAATAAATGTCGACAAGAGCTGTCCAACATCAGATGTCGATACGACAAAGGGCTGGATTCTCTGGATTGCCGGAACATTGATAGTGCTTCTCCTGCTCGTTTTGGGCATAAGAAAGGCGAAGAGTTTTCTTTGCGCCAAGAAAAGGCGCAGAAGGGCCAGATGAACGCATACAAATAGATTAAAGTATATACCTGCATATTCTCTTTGAGATTATGGCGATTAACAAGCAGCAATGGGAGCGCTGGAAAATGGAAAATCCTGATGCCGCTGCTGCGCGTGCTGCAAAGATAGCGACCGCGCACAAGGGCATGACGCTTTCTGACGAGCACAGACTTTCCATATCGCGCGCCATGGCTGGGAAGAGCCTCTCGGCAGATCATCGCGCAGCCATAAGCAAGGCAATGCGCAGCGGGCCAAGTAAGTCAAATAATCGCCTGATATTTGCCCTAACGCTTATTGCGATCGCACTAGTCCTCGTGCTTAACATAAACAACATAGGGTTCTTTACAACGAGTTTCGAGTGGACGAAATGGTGGGAAGGACGGGAACCGATAATTGTCGACAGTTCCACGGATTGGACAGTCGTTCACGTAGATTTTGGCGAGCACAGGACAGCGAACTGTTCGGACAATATCGCCGTGACAACGGGCGACCAAACAATAGGATTCGAGGTCCTGAACGAAAAGTATGTCGATGGGCAATGCACAGAAACCGAAATCGGGTTCAAGAACATCTACTTCCGCCCCTATTTCTTTGCCATATCATTTGCCCCGCCGACGCCCGCGAACGATTCCTTCGTCAACAACAGCTGGATGATTGTAAATATGACAACGGCCGCCGATGCCACGCTCGCGTTGCTCGAGCTGGTCGGTCCGAACACCACGACCATGAACGTTATGGCAGGCATGCAACACGACTGGTGGTACAACGCCACGGATCTGCCTGAAGGCGACTACGCCTTCCGCGTCTACATCAATGACAGCTACGGTAATGTGAACGTAAGCGACACTTACATCGCCCACGTAAACTACAGCGTTCCTGCCGGGGAAACCGTTACAGAGCCCCCGGCATATGTCTCCCTGCCAGTTGAGAGCGCGACATATTACATCTATTACGGGCGATTGTCCGTCAACATAACGTCCGTGGAATTTGTCCCACCAACGCCAGAAGATGGCGTCATCATTACGGACGATTATGCGTTTGTCAATGCGACAACGGATGCAGATGCCAATTTCGCACTGCTGGAGGTAGACGGCCCGAACGCAAATGCAACGAATGTCATGTCCGGTCTCGAACGCAACTGGTGGTACAATCTCACCGATCTCATTGCTGGCCAATACGTGTTCCGTGTATTCGTCAATGATTCGATGGGCAATGTCGTCGCAAGCGCAGACAGGACGATACTCGTGAATATATCCGTACCTAACATCACTGAACCGGTCAACATTACAGAACCGACCAACATCACCGAACCGATCAATTTTGTCCCGCCCACGCCAGACAACGATGCGACGATAACATCGGATTGGACTGTCATCAACGTCAGTCTCGAACTGAACGCCACCTCAGTGGAGCTCGAATGGAACGGAGCGAACGAGAGCATGAACGGCTCGGCACAGCACTGGTGGCTGAACAAGACGAACCTATCGGAAGGCGTATACAAATATCGTATCCTCGTCGATAACATCACAAGCGAGTTGCGCACGCTGACCGTGAACTATACGTGGGTGCCGCCGTCCGCCGATATCGTGCCCGATGTTCGTGACGGCTTCGCCTATGCCGGCGAGAAGCACAGGAACAAGGCATATTTCGAGAATTCTGTAGGTAAGGGCAGAGGCGTAGAGTTTGCTATAGGCAATGATTCGGTCACATGGCAGTTGCGTCGTTTGCAGTGGAGTGAAAAACGCGACAATAAAGAAAAGGTTGTCGGCATAGCAAAAACGGAAAAGGAATCCGATGCGGAGACGCTCACCGCCATCGAATCCGCGACCGCTTCCATAAAGGGCAGCAAGATAAAGTATCGCAGAATGCTATCGGCCTTGGACATAGAATACGACTATGGCAGCGACATACTGAAGGAAACCATAATCATAGACAATGCCAGTGCATTGCCCAAACCAAAAGGCATCGACAATAACGCCACCCTCGACATCGTATTCAAGCTGGATTGGTCCCCGGGGCTAGATGTGATAGCGAAGGGCGGCAGCTGGAACGGTACGGATACGGTGACAAGCAATGTCCTTTTCCGCAAGGACGGCAAATTCATGTTCGTCTTCCTTCCGCCCTACGCTTTTGATGCGGCAGGCAGCAGTGTGAACGCCACATACAAGCTGACACAGAAAGGGCAGAACAATTTCATTGCAATACAGGTGCCGTACGACTGGCTGGCCAATGCGACATATCCCGTGACCATAGACCCGACCATGTCATCCACCGAATGGAAGGTCTCCGAGGTCGTTGCGCTCGGCAGCGGTCGCTCGGACAGCTCGGGGAACAACGTCAATGTCACCATGGTACCCGGTGAGCCTGCCATAGGCCAGTCTGCCACGGGACTGTTCACGGCCTGTTTGGGCTTCTTCTGCACGGGCTATGACATAACAAACCCGGTTGTCGGCACGCCCACCTTCAACGTCAGCAATCCGGGAAACAAGAACACCAACGTGCAGGTCAACGCGACGTGGTCGGACAACGTCGCTGTCGACGGCTGCAACTATACAGTGACGGGCGCAACGAGCATAGGAGCGACAGCGATGACACTTTATAATTCCACGTCCGACTATTCCCAGGGCACCGCTTCTGCCGTCGTGTCAAGCCTGAACAACGGTGCTAACACGTTCACTGTCAACTGCAGGGACACGTCCGGCAACGTAGGCACGAACAGCGTGGTGCTGACACTCGACACGTCGGCGCCGACAATAACGCTTGTCTCGCCGACGCCCACCAACGCCACGACAATTACCAAGAAATGGATATACGTGAACGCGACAGTCGATGGCACCGGTACGGACGTGGACACATGCAAACTACAGTGGAACGGTACGAACGAGACCATGACCAAGTCCGGCAGCGGAACCTCGGTGGTGTGCTACGCGAACAAGACGAGCCTGTCCGACGGCCTTTACGTGTTCAAGGTTTTCGCGAGCGATATCGCCTCGAACGAAATCGGCACGCCGACCAGGACGGTGACGATCGATACCAAGCCGAAGCCGCAAGGCACGATTGTGGACGACAGCACAGCCGAACCCCCCAACAAGATAGACCTGATTGGCAACAGCACGAGGCTGGTATGGTGCAATGCCACGTTCAACGACCCGGACGGTGCGAACGACCTGAATGTCTCATGGGCGCGCGTATACGGCCTTGGAGGCAGCAATACATGCACGGGCGACAACAACAACTGCTACTACAACAGCAGCTGTGGCTGGGAAGCGGTCAACAGCACGGCGAAGAAGGCTTCATGCACATTCAATTTCTGGTACAACGCCAACCCCACTTTAGCCTGGACATGTAATATTACAGCTAACGATACCACTGGCTATACTGGATCCGGAACAGATACCGTAACTGTCAATTCGCTGCTCGCGATCCATGTGGATGACTCGATAGATTTCGGTACATTGGCTGCAGGCACGAACGAGACCTACTGTGCCCACAACCACACGACCTGGAATTACGGCAACGTGCGAATAGACCTCAAGCTGAACGGAACAGACCTGATTTGTCAAAGCCCGTATGCAAACATTCCAGCTGGCTATCTGCATTACAACTGTACGAACTACAACCAGCTCTATGCTACCCAATCAGCAGCGCTCAACTCAACGCCGATTGGGACGTACTGCACGGGCTTCGACCTGTCCAAGAACTCCACATCGACCACGCAGGACCCGATAGCGCCCCTAAACAAGACATATTGGGGCGTCGGCGTACCGACCGGAACCAGCGGAACATGCATAGGCACAATACACATCACGGCAGTAGCGGGATAACCTTTAAATATTAATCACTACATAATAGTTAATATAGTGATGGCATGCTGAACAAGACAATCGATGAGAGCCTGTTCGTGCCTGACACGATGGAACTGATGGCCGATACGGCTCGACACCTAATTGAAAACCCGGTCGATCCAGTCACTATCATTGCTTATAGGGCGTCTCCGACCGAGCAGATTCGCTATGTCATGTCCCAAGAGCCCATTTTCAAGGAACGCTTCAGGATAAACGGCACAAAGCTCGAATATACGGGCAACGACATCTTGAACGACAGCCTTTGTCTTGCGAACGTCGCAGAGGCTTACAAGCCAGGCTTGGTCAAAGACGAGGTGGCTTTCTCGAGGAACAATGTCGAGGGCTTCGGTGCGGCCTACGATGCAGAGCTCGCGCGCATCGCGAAGCTGAAGGAGCTCGCCGATGAGCATAAGACCCTGAAGGAAGAGAGCAAGGCCTACAGGAAGTTCGCGAAAAGGCTCGCGAACGATTCTGCCGGAATAGGTTCGAATCCACTCCTTTTGCCCGCCTATATTATAGCAGAGATTGCTGCCCAGAAGAAGGAGGATAAGCTCGAAAAGACCGGGAAGGAAATCGAAAAAAATTCTGATATTGAAAAGAAAGACTCGCCGTGGTATAAGACGAAAAAGGGCGCATTGAGTCTTTTTGCAGTAGGTATTATGACCGTTGCCGGAGCAGGACTGGCGGCATACGTATCGACGCACATGGACAACGAAGATCATCATGACAATCACCCGCACGAGTACTGGGCGCTTTCTGGCGAGGACATAGCCGGCGGCCCCGACATTCCTCACAACGCCGACGCGTTCGGCAACGTTAGCTTTTTTGAAAACCCGGTCGTGACGCCGGTCGATGTCACGAATTACAGTTTGGTGGTCTCGCAGTACCAGTGGTACAACAACGCAACAGGCAGGTTCTACGACATACCTGCATGGGATGGCAACATCAGCAAACTGCCCGACAGCGTGGCGCTGACAGAGAACGCCACGGCAGACGTTAAGGCAGCAGCCTATCTGCTAGGTGAGCAGCATTTCAAGCGCTCCGTAATTTATCATATTGAATATGCCAAGAACCTTTCCGTTCAGAAGCTCGGCGGATTGAGCGTGGGCGGTCTTGGCGCGATAGACGTCAAGGCTCGCATAGGCCTGATTAATGAGGGCCCGTTGATCGAGAAGACTTTCGCTGGCGGCGAGTACAAGGTACATAATATTTCATTCCAGCCAGAGTTCACGGTGGCGGTCGACCCGATGAGCATACCGAGCTCGGTCTGCAACATACCTATTCTGAACTCTACCGCAAGGATACTTGCCGATAGCGATTATCTCATAGACCGTTCCAACAGGACTATTGGAGAGTATACGGGCGACCTAAGCGGGTGGGACGGCAAGGACATTTCCGGCTTCCTCGGCCTTCCGAAAGCGAATGAATTCGTGAACCAGACCGAGGCGCTGGCAATCGGCACGTCCATTGACAATACGCGTCCTTGGTATGACCCGGCAAGACCATGGCAGCCGCCGGCCTACGGCGATGTCATGATTGAAAAGGTCAATGACACCAAGGCACTGGCCAAGGCGCTGATTGACATGTTCCCTGCCAAGCGCGGCATCCAGAACATTTCCGAGGATTCTGACGTAATAGCTGACCCTTCAACTGGCGGAGTCACCTTTGCGCAGAACCCGTCTGGCAATCTCAGCTATCTGTCCGTTGCTGACTATGCCAAGTTCTTGGCAGACGGCTGGCGGATGAACAAAACATCAGAATATCTCGGCACGGTTGAGCCGGCGACATTCAACGAGACGATATGGAAAGAGCTGAACGCTTCTGCTTCAAAGGAGGCCTGGGACAGGATTGCTGAAAAGGCCAAGGCCAATGCCAGCAGCGTAGATGCTGCTTTCGCAAGGATAATCGCGACAAAGCGCAACGCCACGGCATGGGACTATGCCGCTGAGCTGTTCCAGAAGCGCAAGGACGTGTTCATAAATTCGACCGACCCAGGCAACTACGACCTCAAGCCGGGCCAGCGTATAATCAATGAGAGCGAGTTCCTGAACAATCGTTCCTCGGGCTACGTTTTCTCGAAAATCAACGTCGACCTTGACCAGCTTGACCTTGGCAATCCGAACAATGTTACTGGCTGGCCAGATTTGAACGCGTCAGCAGATGCAAAGGCGCTGAAATGGTTGAAGCGCGAGATGAACAGGACCAGCGATGCCGTGAACGGCTACTACAGGTTGATCACAGAACGCAACGCCACGGACACGAACAAAATCGATAGCAGGGCCGAGATTTGGATGCAGAAGCCATGGTTCCGTGGACTTCTAACTGCCGTGCCGAGCCTCGAGACCGGCAAGGGATACGTCGCATGGTTCAATGTCACGGACAGCGATGCGGTGAGCAACGACAAGGTCGACCTTAACCAGAGCAATGACTTCGGCATTTTCTTCGATGACAACCAGACCATTATGTTCAACGGCAGTCTGAAAACGGCCTATGAGGTCTATCTGGCTTTGACATCAAGTCCGTTCACCGACCTTACGCAGTACTATGAGTTCAAGGGCACGCCCATCGACAACTTTACCGTCAACGGCGCCATTCCAGGTGCGTTTGTCCTTAAAAAACTGGACCCGTACTACGACGTATACGACACAAACAAATGGCCCAAAAGGATGTATCATCTGGACGAAGTCATCAGAGTAAAGAAGAACTAGCTTCCGGTTACTGCAAGGATACGAGCATCAATATTTTGCCATCACCGGTCTCTAGCGGTTCCAATGCCTTTCCGATGATCGCACCTATACACTTCAACCTGTCTTTGCAGACCATGGCGTAGCCTGGCTTCGAGCTGGTCGTGAGGAGGTCACCGGGCTTTATCGGACCGTTCTCCGTCGTCACCTTGACAGGCGCCCTGCCTATGAGCGCGATCGGTCTTGCATCTTTTGCCGCCGATCTAACATCCTGACCGAACGCCTGATAGGGCGCGGTGCTGACAATACCTATTACATTCGTCTGATATGGCTCAGTGGACTTTTTCATTATGCTCGTCTCGACCATGGCGCCAGGGAATACCGTGTTGTTCACATCGAGGGTGACAGACTGATATTCGATAGTGTCTCCAGTTGCCACAACAACATCGCCAGGCTCAACTTCTTGGGTCTCGTAATATTCCGCTATGTCACCCGGAGCACCGCTGCAGACAACCATAGTCCTGCGGTCGGTTATGGGCAGAGCAACGTTGCTGTTAGCTCCAGAGTGACAGACGCCGTTCGTTGTGGCGGCGTCTCTTAATGAAAGTGAAGTGTTTCCCACGACCGTAAAAGCTGCTTCGCCCATGGCAGCTGCGTCTGACAAATTAACGGCAACGGCATTAAACTGACCAGTGCTGGTACCGACTGAAAGTGCTGGCGGATCAACATTGATAATATTAAACCTCTTTCCGCCGGATTCCTCGAAAAGGTTAAATTCGGTACTGGCGCCACTGCTCGTAAAGTTGAATTTCCACGCCCGCTCGCCTCGGAATCTCAAAATATTTTTGGTATTAGTGCTGTCACCTATGTCAACAAGTGCCAGAGGGACAGTATTCAAGACGCCGACACCGCCATTTCCTGTCAGGTTAACGTGAAGTTTAGCAGTTGATTCCCCCACCTGAAAACTATCAGCAATAGCATTGGTTATACTGCTGCCTATGACATAAGAATTGGATCCCGTGACTTTAGCACTGGTGCCGATTGCAACCCCGCTGGTTCCCGACGCGTTTGCACCATGTCCGATGGCAATCGCGTCCTGTGACCTTGTGTCAGCCCCATAACCTATAGATGTCGAATACAGGCCCGTGTTGTTTGCGTTGACACCGAGTGATACTGCACCGGCGCTTAACGCGTCGGCACCAATACCAATAGCTATACCATAATCGCTATTGCAGCGGGTGCTGGCACCTAATGCTATACAGTCGGTGCTTAATGCGCTGGCGCCATCGCCTATGGCGACCGCACTAATGCCGGAGCCCCCACCTGCCGTAGTGCCAATGGAGATGTTCGAGGGGGTGATTATCGAACCTGAGGTTTTTATGTTTCCGGAAACGTCCAACATCTGAGCTGGTGCTGTTACTCCTCCAATACCAACCCTGCCGGTGGAATTTTCTACTAAAAGTTTTACACCGCCCTGGCCTATGATAAAATCATCTACATTGCTCCATGCCCCTCCCCCGACTACCCAAGCAAGGGCTGTATTAGTCGTAATAGGGTCTCTGAAGAAAGCCATGCTGGATTCAGCACCGTTAGTTAATGGAGATATGCGGAACACCCCATAACTGCTTGTTCCGTTTATATGCAGCAATGAAGTCGGAGCGGTGGTGTTGATGCCTACGTTGCCGCCGCTCTTTATTCTGAGCCTGCTTGCAGTGTCATAAAATTCGAGATCATTAGTGCTCCCAGGCCTGTAGATGTACCACTTGATAGCACCAGCATTATCTATTATGTATCCTGCCTCGTTTGCGTTCGGAGAGTCCACGGCCACATAGCCGTGGCCGCTGGTGCTGTTGACATAGAGCTGACCCCTGCCAGAAACAATCGGACCCTCTATGTCAAGTTTGGTCGCTGGGCTCGCCGTCCCGATACCGACGTTGTTAACGCCGTTGGCGCCGGATAATGTCATTACTTCCTGGTCTGGACTAGCCCAACCATTGCTAACATTAAAATGCAATTTACTTACCCAACTCGTTCCCCCTTCAGCAAAAATTCCACCAACATTTTGTGGTGAACTTACGCCTGAGACGTATGATGCAAATACGACCCCCGCTTGTGTAGTGTTACTAACCAAACTAAGTGTTGAGTTTAAAGTAGACGAAGCAGATAAAGCCCCCCCTATTTGTAAATTACTTTTAGGGCTCGCCGTCCCGATACCGACGTTGCCGTTCTGGTCTATCACGAACGGCGTCGTATCACCGTTCGCGTCGTCCACCCTGAAAGAGTCAAAGGCGCCGTTATTGCTCACGTGCAGCAGCGCACTCGGGTTGGTATTGTTGATACCGACTCTGCCGGTTCCTGTGACACTGAACCTCTCGAGATTTTGAATATCAGACTCCGCCTGCATGTTAACGCCGCCCCCATCGGAGGGGAGTGTGAAGATGCCCAATCTACCGCTCAAATCCAGCCGAAGGGCGGCGCCCCCGTTGTGAGTGCCGTTGCCATCTGCCAACCACCACCCACCTTCATTGTAGTACAAATTGAAACCTATGGAAGGCTTATTAAAAACACTACCCATGGCAATCTTCGTATAATCGTCCTCGATCTGCAGACTAGTCTGAGGATATGGCGTGTTTATGCCAACACGGTTTTGCATGTAGCCCGCGTCACTAGGATTGAGAAGGATACTATCCCCGAGCGAATCAATAGTAATTTGTGACGAACTATATCCCGGAACCGGCATGATGTACGCACCCGTGTTATTGTATTTGAGCGAAAGTTTATGGTTCGCATCGCCGAATCTGAAAATCATCGTTTCATTGTTCTCCGTGTTCCCTATATTGAAACGCAATCCGCCATCATAATCCATGGCAGCAGCAGCGGTCTCGTTTACTGAAAACACTTCCGCATAAGCCACATCCGCGATATTTGCAGTGCCCGAAACCTCAAGTCTATGATAGCCGAACGAAACATATTCGACTATGGAATTTCTAAATGTGGGGCCGATAAAATAGCCACCAAAGCAGTATATCTTGTGCGTATCAGAGTTCTCCGCGCATCCCATACCGCTTGTATTGCCTGGCAGGGTGGCATCTTTTGTTGAAAAGGAATTGCCTGCAGGGGTATACTCTAATATGTACTTCGTATAATAGCCGGCAAGGACGTACTCGTAGCCACCAAAGCAGTATATCTTGTGCGAGGCGGAGTTCTCAGCGCATGCCAAGCCGCCATTTTTCCTCGGCATGGTGGCCTTTGTCGTGACGCTATCATCAGTGGAGTTGTATTGGAACGACTGGTCGAGCCAAGAGCCCGTGTAGCCTCCGAAGCAGTAAATCAGGTGCGTGCTCGAATCCTCCGAACATGACAGGGCCCTCCTCGCACTCGGCAATACCGCGCTCTTCGTCGTATTGTCATTCGTGGCAGGAACGTACTCGAACACCTCGTTGATGTAACTGCCGTTGTAGCCACCAAAGCAGTATATCTTGTGCGTATCAGAGTTCTCCGCGCACCACAGGCCGCCCCTCCCGCTCGGAAGTGTCGCGCTCTTCGTGGTGATGCTGTCAGCCGTGGAGTTGTACTCCACTATCTGATTGAGATAACCACCGCTGCTGTTGCCGCCAAAGCAGTAGATCAGATGCGTGGCAGAGTTCTCCACGCAGGAAAGTGAATCTCTCGCACTCGGCAATACCGCGCTCTTCGTCGTATTGTCATTCGTGGCAGGAACGTACTCGAACACCGCATCGGTGTAAGTGGTGATGGCCGTTGCCCCGCCGAAGCAGTATATTTTGTGCGTGTCGGAGTTCTGGGCGCAGGAAGGACCGCTCCTACCAGGGTTCATCGTCGTGCTCATCGTCGATGCGATATCAAAGTTCGAACCCGAGACATTGGCTGGACCCACGACCAGGCTGTTGTAGCTGCTGCTCCACTTAAGGTCGGAATCTGAACTAAGGGTATCACCCGCAGACCATATAGCCACCTCGTCCTCGGTTCCGCTGCCCCTTACCGTGCTTGCGTTTACGGCCAGCAGCTGGCTGTACGCAACGGCGTCCTGATTGGCCGTGCCGTTGGCGAGCTCGATTATCTTCTGCGCCGTCATGTTCAGCGCGCCGCCGACGATGTTCAGCGCGCCGCCTGTCGGGGTCGTCGTGTTGATACCGACATTGCCGTTTTGGTCAATTCTTACTTTTTCCTTATTCGTAGTTGACCCTACATCATATCCCCCAAATGCCATGTGATTATCATTGGTATCATACAAAACATAGCCTTCTTGAGTATGGCCCACCACATTTGCCAAGATGATTTTTGAAACTCCAATCGTTCCTAAATCAAATCGCACCCCAGTAAATTGACTTCCTTGAACATCTAAAATTGCACTCGGGCTCGTCGTATTGATGCCGACATTGCCGCCACTAAGTATACTAACTAAAGGCTTAACATCAGCAAAGGTGTTGGCAGTTGAAGTTCCAATATCTAGTCTCGTTGAAGCATTATCAAACTGTAACCTTTCTATTTGGTCACCAGTTCTACCGCTCAGTAATCCTACAAAGTATGCAGCATTAGAAGCACTCAGGGTTAGCATCCCAGCAGTATCGGTTGTACTACCTCTGATATCTAGTAATTGAACCGGACTCGCCGTCCCGATGCCGACGTTGCCGCCGTTTGGAAGAAGACTCATTTTATTTCCCGATTGTACAGTCAATACATCAACAGTGCTTCCAGTACTATTCCTTGCGCCGAGAGATAACCATGAATTGTCTTGAGAACTCACATCCCAAGACCTACCTCCTTGAATGTAAGCCATAACAGCATCCGTAGAAGTTCCTTGTAATCTTGACGTGAAATCAAATTCATTTACTCTTGGATAATTATCATTGTTCGTATTCTGAATTGTAAAAAATGACGTAAGACTCTCACCTGAGGATTTTAATATGTGTAATAATGTTGATGGACTCAGCGT
>Ga0315289_10001974_pt1 | contig 31783 bp, 34 predicted proteins | sample YL17G11_40_MG_FD_203452 | JGI IMG/M metagenome (GOLD analysis project Ga0315289, IMG submission 203452) | Sediment microbial communities from Yellowstone Lake, YNP, Wyoming, USA - YL17G11_40 | ecosystem: Environmental > Aquatic > Freshwater > Lake > Sediment | place: USA: Wyoming | collected... | reverse complement strand
ATTATGTCTAAAATAAACATTGAAATTATGAAAATCTCTACCTGCAGCACCCATTATGAGCACTTTTTTTCTATCCGTCAAAGATAAACACCTGTCAACCAACGGCTAATCCGCTATATCTTTAAAGATTTTTCCAGGTGAATAAAAAGGTAAATCAGGTATAGAACTCAGAGTTTTTCGAACTTCTTGGCTACCTCTTTAGCTACATCTAAAGTTGTACTATTTCCACCAACGTCGTATGTCTTTACTTTGCCTTCCTTTATAACTGATGCGACCGCCTGTTCAAGTTTCGTGGCTTTTTTCTTTTCACCTAGCCAATCTAACATTAATTTAACAGTAAGAAGCATTGCCATTGGATTTACTTTGTATTGACCTGCATATTTTGGTGCTGAACCATGGGTGGGTTCAAAGACGGCGTAGTTGTCGCCTATGTTTCCGCTCGATGCAAATCCTAGACCGCCGACAAGTTGTGCGGCAAGGTCTGATATAATATCGCCAAACATGTTTGAAGAAACCAAGATATCGTAATCCTGCGGATTTTTTACAAGCCACATGCACATTGCATCAACGTTTGTCTCTTGATATTTAATACCAGGATATTCTTGAGCAATTTTTCTTGCTTCTTCAAGCATCATGCCACTGGTTTCTCTAACTACATTTGGTTTTTCGACAAGTGTGACCGATTTACGTTTGTGCTCTTTGGCGTATTCAAAGGCCTGTCTCACAATATTTTGGCATGCTTTTCTTGTAAAAATACGACATGAAACAGCAATATCTTCCAAAGGAGTGTTTTCAAATTTTTTCATCTTTTTATTAATCATCAATGCATCAAAGACCGTTTTCGGTAAGGGTCTAAACTCTACACCGACATACAGATCCTCGGTGTTTTCTCTAAAAATAACAATATCTATGTTATCTTTGTAGTTTAATGGATTACCAGGATACGCTTTGCAAGGTCGCAGATTTGTATGAAGATTAAACATCTGTCTTAGCTTAACTATGGGACTTGAATAGACTAGCCCTTTATTTTGGAGTTTTGGTGCGAGTTCTTTTTGTGCATCACCGCTAGGTTTGGATGTAATGGCACCAAATAGACAGCAATCTGTTTCTTTCAATAATTTAACCGTTCTCTCCGGTAGCGGATCTCCTTCTGTTTTCCAGAATTTCCAACCTATGTCCCCATGGATATATTCTGCATCCAAGTCAATTACGTCAAGAACGATTTTTGCTGCATCCATCACATCTTTACCTATGCCGTCTCCAGGGAGTACAGCAATCTTATATTTTGCCATAGATGGGCGTAATCATGCACATGTTTTTAAAGCTTTTTTGAGCTAAAAATTAGATTACTTTCTAAGTTCACCAAGGGTGGTCACACGTTCGGCAAACGCGTTATGTTTATGGATTGATTCTTCACTCTCGCTTCTAACTACTACCATTACATCATTTGGTAGCTTCTTGTATTTTTTCAAAAGTGTACTTAAGATATCTCTAACTACATCCTCGACAAACTTTGGGTTTTTGTGTGCATCAATAACTAGCTGTGCTTCATCTTGGCGCTTTAAAATGCTGTAGGTTGGGCTACTAAATGCCTTTTCTACGATTTCGATTAAATCATTGGCGTCGACTGAACGGTCATCGCCAGGAACTTCTATCATAAGAGTTGTGATATTTCTTTGGTTATGAGTTGGAGTAATAATTTTTTCTCCGTATTTTCCTATCCTTTTTACCGTCTCCATAGCACAGGGACATGCCGTCATTCCGATTGCTTTTACACCAATTAGTTTTTTTACCTCTCCAGTTTTCTTTGCCCGCGCTTCTGCCACGAGTTTGTATGGTTCCAATCCCTTTTTACCTGAAGGGTAAACTCGCTCCAAGAAATAATCGGCCTCTGCTTTTACTTCGGAAAACGTTGCATAGTCATGCTTTTCAAGTAGTAGCTTTGCTGTTTTGGCACAAAAAGATTCTAGATCAGATACGGGTTGTTTGATATTAGTATCGATGATTTCTGAAATCAATTCCAGGTTACGCGACATGTGACTTCCTTTCTGAGATGCAGGAAGATCAACAAAAAGATCCATTTTAACGACCAATGAAATGGCAGAATCTCTGCCAGGTCTTTTTATATGGACAAGTTTTTTTACGTCAGTAACTCCCACGCGAGTTAACTTGAAATTCGACTGCGATGGGCTGGATTGAACATCCGGTAAATCTATGGATCTAATCGAAATCACCTCATCTCAAAATAAACATCATTTTAATTAACGTTCGCATTTAACCCAGTTTTGCAAAAAGTAAAATAAACCCTTCCATATTCGGAGAAGTAAAAGTGCCGCTGTGGCTTAGAGGTATAGCGATTCCTTGGTAAGGAATAGGTCGAGGGTTCAATTCCCTCCAGCGGCTTGTTAACAATTTCTTTTGTTTTATTTGCTTTTTTTTAATAGCTTATCTTTACTACTCTAAACAATCATATGTTTTTTTATTAGTGCTTTAATTGTTCCTGATGTTCCTACGGTTTCAATCTCTACTTTTTTTGACGAAATCTTTTTTATTGATTTCAAAAGTTTTATTGCATTCTCTTTTTCAGTATGGCTACACTTTAATATTCCCTTAGTGCCATCAAATCTGATTAGACGTAGGTTCATCTCATTGCAATCCTTATTAAAAACATGCCTGCACTGTTCTCTAATTTCATTGATCATTTCAGATTTGTCGATGTAGACATTTCCAGAAGACTGTTTGATAATAAACCCAATATACCTATGTCGTCTGCCATCTTTGACTATATACAGCACCTTCAAAAATTTGTTTTTTTATTCTGACTCTATACGAGGTGCAAGTAAATATGTAACATGTCCCTTGCTGTCGGCGATATCAAACTCTACACGGATGGGATTGTCATTACCAAGCTGCATTGTTATTTTGTCATCTCCTCGTACAGACTTTATCATGTTGCTGAAGTAATCTATGGAAAACAGACTTTTGCATTTGCTGGAAGCAGTTAGTTCAACGAGCATATCCTTTGGCAGTTTAAGATTCACTGTATCTGTATCTCCCTCTGCAAATAGTTCAAAATTGTCTTCGTTAACAGTTAGTGCAATATGATCTGAAACCGCCTCAGATGCGCGTACGCCCTGATTTAATTCAGACGCTTTTATAACTATTTTTGCAGGAAGACTAAGATTTGGCATCTTTGGGTCAGGCATACCTGCTGTGTCAATCAAGCCCATCTTTCTAACAAGGTTACCAATCTTAACTACCAAACGGTTTGCTTCTTCATCATATTCAAGTGATACTATATCTCCAGCACTTGAAAGGCGCATTATCCCGCCCAGCTTATCCATGTCAATGCCTAGTTCCATCTCATCTGCCTTATATTCATCAAAAGCCTTACTTTTAATCTGCAAATCAACCATGGCCACATGAGCTGGATCGACGGCGCGTAGCGATATCCCTTTTGGCGAGATATTAAATTTCACTTCATTAACAAGTGGAGATATTACGTCAATTATTCCTTTGAGTACTTCTGATTTTACTTTAGCATTAAACATGTTCATTTCCTCCCCGAAACAAACTATTAATTAAAACGAAAATGCAATAGTTGTTTATAACGATGACGGTTTTGATCAAGGTAGTTTATTACAGATTGCGAATCTTGCAATACCTGAAAAAGCCCTTGGTAATAAATCAAGAGGCGATTTCGAAAAACGTCCGATCCATGTTGTGTAACCAATGAAATTATATACTATAACAGTGTGGTTACCCTCGATAGTTGTAGTCATATTTCCTGAGATTAATGGCATAATTGTAGTTTTCGCTTTTAGATCCTTGCTGTATCTGCATACAATTAATGGTTTTCTTAAAATACTGGAAACACGAAGTAAACCTAATTTGAAAAGAGCAAATTTTAATAACATTTTCTCTAGAAACATTGATTTATAATGAAATCCTCTACCATGAGATTTTACTTTACAAAAAATTCCACCTGTGAAATTTGATGTTTTTAGAATATTTTGCATCTCAGTATCATTTTCAAAAAGTTGATCACAAATGCTGGCAATTGCCTCATCAGTATCCTGCCCTTTTTTCAAGTTTAAATCAACTTTTACAGGCGTAATAGATCCATCATGTCCATATCGATACAAAGTCAATGTCTTGATAAATCCAGGTTCATCTGATGATTTTCTTTGGATAGATGCAACAGATGCCGTGGCTAATCCAGAAATCAAAAAGATTAGGATTACAAATATTACACCGGATTTTTTTACCAACGCACGCATTTATAGTTTCCCCCATTATTTTCTTTATATATTAGCTATATTAATATTATAATCTTACTATATAATACTTTCTCTAATTCTCTCGCCATTTGTACTCGCATTTAGCACATGTGAAAAATCTTGTCTCCGGTTCATCGCTGCCCCTCATTTGTCTCAAAATCCAATATGCCTCGTTATGCCCACATTTGGGACATTTTACCTTGGTTTTCGGAAGAACATTGATTTTTTCTTCTAAGATTGCGACTTCTTTCTTTGTCTGTTTGGTAACAACTAAATTACTACCGGTTTTCTTTTTCTCAAATCCACACTTAAAACAAACAAAAACATTTCCTTTTGGGTACATCAGCACCTTACACTTAGGACAAAACATATCGTTTAACACTTCCTTAAAGCGTCTTTTATTATCTTATTATGATCAAATGCCAATTTCGGTAATTGATTCAAGTCAAAAAACTTTGCGTCAGAAGCATCATCACTACTTTTTAACTTTCCACCACATATCTCCAAAAGATAGATAACCGAAACAGTATGACCCCTTGGGTCTCTATTTGGATCGGAATAAACACCGACAAGATTATTTATTTTTGTTTTCAGGCCAGTTTCCTCAAATACCTCTCGTATTGCTGTATCTTCGGTTTTTTCTTTGTATTCCACAAAACCGCCTGGTAAAGCCCATTTACCTTTAAACGGATAATTTTTCCTTTTAATTAAAAGAACCTTTTTGTCTTTTAGTATTAATCCATCTGCTGTTAACTTTGGAGATTTATAACGCATCAATTCAAAAGAATAGCATCTTCTCTATTTAACATTTGACAAATACGCTATAACTCTGACTCTAATAATGATTCCCAGAGTGGTGGCAACTCTTTTCGTAACTCTGATTTCCACATGGAAAGTTCAAAACCGTCGATCTCTTCGACTTCTTCTTCTGATTTAATATTTTTTAAAAATTTATCCAAGACTGCCTGAGGTATCCCTTCATTTTTTTTCAAGTCGCATCCCTCCTTTATTGATAGATATAATAATGAAAACACACTTTATCTATCTTTTTAGCAGGTGAATATGTAAACGCATATGTAGATTTAATTTTTAAACGAAAACTCGTTCAGTAAATTACAAAAACAGCAACGCTATTCCAGTCCACTAAACGGGCTCGTGGTCTAGTTGGTTATGACGTTTCCCTGACACGGAGAAGGTCTTGAGTTCGAATCTCAACGAGCCCATACTTCTAGGATAAATCTTATAAACAGGAAGTTTATACGCTATCAAACTTTAAGAAAAATAGTATATATGAAAAAAACTATATACCAAAGTTGAAATTATCCTTTAATGGAGGTAAAATATTATGGCAGATAAACCACACTTGAACCTGGTAATTATTGGTCATGTCGATCACGGAAAATCCACATTAGTTGGAAGAATATTGCTTGATACTGGACAATTCCCTGCTCACATGATCGAGAAATTTAAAGTAGAAGCAAAAGCAAAAGGGAAAGAAAGCTTTGCACTTGCATGGGTATTCGATCAACTCAAAGAAGAGCGAGAGAGAGGTTTAACAATCGATGTCGCTCATAAGCGATTTGACACTGACAAGTATTACTTCACGATTATCGATGCTCCTGGACATAGAGACTTCGTAAAGAACATGATTACTGGAACATCCCAAGCAGATGCTGCAATTCTTGTCGTAGCAGCACAGCACGGCGTTATGGCTCAAACAAAAGAACACATGTTCCTTGCAAGAACGCTCGGTGTTAAACAACTGGTAATTGCAATAAACCAGATGGATGCAACAAAACCACCATATGATAAAAAAATATATGAGCAAGTAAAAGCAGATGTTGATAAGCTTGCAAAAAGCGTTGGATATAAGGACGAACAATTACAGTATGTTCCAGTATCTGCATTTGTAGGAGACAACATTAAGACAAAAGGTAAATTAGCCTGGTGGACTGGAGACACAATTCTTCAAGCCGTTGATAAATTTACAGTTCCCGAAAAACCAATCCATTTACCACTAAGATGGCCAATTCAAGATGTTTACACAATAAAAGGAGTTGGCACGGTTCCTGTCGGTAAAGTCGAATGTGGTATTATGAAACCAGGAATGCAGCTTATTTTCAAACCAAGTATGAAGCCTGGTGGTGTTATCGGTGAAGCAAAAACTATCGAAATGCACCATGAACAGATAGCCCAAGCGGTACCTGGTGATAACATTGGTGTAAACATGCGAGGCATAGCCAAAAACGATATACGAAGAGGAGATGTCGCTGGACCAACTAACGATCCACCAACAGTCGCCAAATCATTTATTGCACAGATAATGGTATTAAACCACCCATCTGTAATTACGAAAGGATATACGCCGGTATTTCACTGTTACACAGCTCAAGTTGCCTGTAGAATCGAAGAGATCCAAAAGAAACTTGATCCAAAGACTGGACAAGTAAAAGAAGAGAATCCAGATTTCATAAAAACTGGTGACGCTGCAATAGTAAAGGTTATTCCAACACGTCCGATGGTTATTGAACCTTCAAAGAAGATACCGCAACTCGGGAGATTCGCCATTCGTGATATGGGGCAAACAGTAGCAGCTGGTATCTGTCTTGAAGTGGAAAAAGCCAAATAAAAAGGCTTCACTCTACTTTTTATTATTTTATTTTTATTAGTAAAATAATCTATTTGGAGCACATGGAATGGCGCAGAAAGCCCGGATATCACTAATAAGCACTGATGCTAAGAAAATAGATGAGGTTTGCAATCAGATTAAAATGATTGCTGAAAGAACGGGTGTCGCACTTAGCGGCCCAATTCCACTGCCTACAAAACATCTTAAGGTTCCATGTAGAAAATCCCCTGATGGAGAAGGTACAGAAACCTATGATCACTGGGAGATGAGAATACACAAGCGACTGATAGATTTAGACGCAAGTGATAGAGCACTTCGTCAACTGATGCGCATACAGGTCCCTGATGGGGTCAATATCGAAATTGTTTTGAGATCTTAAAAAGGCAAAAACTCTTTTTATATAGTTATACTTACACCTTCTTAGTTTTGACTATGCTGAGGTAGCAAAGTACGGCCTAACGCGCCGGCCTTGAGAGCCGGTTCTCCACACGGGGAGCGGGAGTTCGAATCTCCCCCTCAGCGTATCTATTATCAGGTGCTCTACTTACTGCATCAATAAATGAGAAATACTCCTGTAACTTATTCTCCAAAAACTTACTTATAACAAGTCCATGGCCTCGTGCTTTTGCTATCAATTCCTCATCAATTAGAAGATTCAAAGGTTTCTTTGCCATACGCATGGATACGCATAGAACTATATCAAATTTGCCCATAAACTGCCCATTCGCCTTATAACATAAACAAGCCAATCAGGTTACCTATCCATTAGATAGGGGTACTTTACTATACATTCCCTATATCCCCATCCACATCAACCACCAAATACTCTTTTAATATCATACATGAGTCTTAAATTCAATATCCTTCCATCCATTCTTTCTTCTATCAGGCACGTCTTCCCCTTGCTTTTTCATTTTATGTTTAAGTTCCTTCACATAACTTACATCTTCAAAATCATATTTCAAAGCCAATACATTGTAGTCCTTTCCTTGCAGAATATCTGCTTTTAACTTTTCTGTCTTCTCTGTTCGCATCTTCTGTTGGAGTTCGAACTGTTGAACTGCTGTTGTGTCATAGAGTACGTGATTAAAATAATAGGTAAAATCTTCTATAAACTTCCGTATTGTTGTTTTTAAAGGATAAGAACCATCAACAGGATTTGGTCCCAGGAAGTATGAAGTGACATGTTGCTCAATAGGAATAATTGTGATATCATTTTGTCTACAGGGTTCTTTGATGTCTTCGATATTTCTTTTATTCATTGTTACAATCCAGTGTCTTTTTTTTCCTGGGTCATGGTCGGTAAATCTACTAAGTATATCCTTTTCGAACAGATGTGATATTGGATAATGGCCCCAATTCTTAAACTCGATAAAAAATTCATGAGCCGTTCCATCAGAAGCATTAACTGTAAGGAAAAAATCAATGCCTCCTTCACCTTTGCGTGGTCCTTCCTGTTCAGCCATATGACGTTTAATTATCTTAAAAGTTTGAGGTCCTCCAGTCGAAAGTTTATATCCTCTGTTAAAAAGACATTGTTTTATACAATATCTCCCAAAAGCTTCACCCATGTCCCCTTTCTTACGTCTATCTTTTTCATCATTTACATATGTTGTTTTATTTATTTTTACAAGTTTATCATTAACTGCCGCAACTAAAGCATCTATTTCATCCATATCTACCCATATTCATATTAAAAACTGCTTAATTATTTTATTCGTTAAATTAACGTTAAGCTTCGTTATTCATTATAGTTTCAAGAAATTGCATTTGGCTAGGTGGACATAAACAACCCTTAAAAATAATTCTTTCTCCCTATGCCCTAGTTAGTCACTCGTGCATTTTTTAACGTTAAATTAATATAAAAACTTTGGATTGATAAATTGCTATGCTCTGTAAAATCTGTGGCACCGAAGAAACAGACAATCCTGGTGGTATCTGTGATGATTGCAAGTTCTGTATCTTAGATAATAAGGATATTCCACCGAATTTTTAAGATTTTGACCCAGAATTAAGTATTGCCTTTTTCTTTTCAAAAAATGAAAGTATTGCTTCAAAAATGCTAATACTTTACATAAAAACACTGTTTTCAAAGCCCATTCCCCAAAGTGATGTAAATGCCCTTGCATCACTGTTTGGTTGTTTTTCCAACAGGAGAGCCATTTAAAACAAGATTTTGAGGCTTTTCCTTTCCTCCCAAACTACAATTTCATATTGGGTATTATTTCAGTTTTTGTGTTTTTCCTTCTCTAAATGCAAATGCAAATGCTCCCAAAATTATTGAAAGTACCACTAAAACCAAAAGGTTTAATGCATTCCCACTTAAAAGATTTGGAAAAGTGTAAATAATGTAATAAAAAATTATAGACAATGCAAAGGATAGGCTATTAATAAAGAGAGTTATTCCTCCAAACCATTCTAAGATTTCAAATGTTCTTCTTTCCTCATTACGCCTAAATGTAAAAAATAAATGGTTACTTTCCCCAGATACATTTAAACGCCAACGTGATAAAACTATATCACTGGTTATATTATCTAAATTTATTATGCCTATATCATTATCTGTTGTGATAAATGAAATATTACCCTGATATTCATCATATGGGTAATCGCTAATATTTCCTTTGACAGGTATATAAACTTCTATTCTATAACTTCCATTCTGTTCCCCATATTTTTCTGGATGTTCTATTGCTAACATTGTTCTATTAGTTATAAGTGTGAGATTATCACAATAATCATCTATCAAAAGGTGCATTGTTAAGAAAAAAAATCTCTCTTGTTTTTCTAAATTGATTGGTGTAAAATCATTAGCAAAAAACATTGTTCCGTTGTAAAGATTGCCACCTGTAAGCCATCCACTGAATAATTCGTGCCATTCACGTCCGTCACTCTTATTTTCTTTTTGTTCGCATCCACTTAATCCGACAGTAATTAGCAAAACGATTATCCCAATTATCAGGAGTTGTTTTTTCATTTTTCCTTCCCCAAACTACAACTAAACTTCTTTATTGTTTATATAGATTCCAACTCGCTCCACCAGATACAGATGTTAAAGTAAGAGTACGGTCATTGTTAGAAAATGAATAATAATTTACGCTTTGAGAAATTGCATTTATGATGAGTTTGTCATCTTTTATTTCCCAAGAACCTGGAATACTGTTTCCACCAATTGTAGATATCGTATATGAAAGAGTTCCATCAGAGAAGAACGTATACACATAAGTGTAATTGGTGAATCCTGTCTCTTGATGTATGTCTGTATTCCAAGTACCAACAAGTTTATTTTTATCTGTATCGAGTGGATTACTTGTGCATCCACTTAACCCAACACAAACAAGCAAAATAACTATGCCGACTATTACAAGTTTTTTCATATTTTACCTCTTTTATAATAAAAAAAATCATTTAGCTTGTTTGCCCATTCCTCAGTTCCATCAAAGGGTTTTCCAGTAGAATCTACATAAATTACATCTTTTTCAAAGATACCTTTTTTAAAACATACACTGCTGTCGCCTATTTTTGAATTTCCTCTAATCATGTATTGCTTATGTTGTATTGCCTCTTGCACCGATTTAAAATAAAGGCGATGCATAACTGGATTACTTGAGGTTGGAATACCTCCCGATAAAAGACAGGTTTCGTAATAATATTTTCTTCTTTTTGTAATTGGAGTAATTTCTTCAAATATTTCACTAAAAAATATTCCAGCTTTTGGTATCTCTTCGTTTACCATTTTTCCTCCCTCAAACTACAATTCCAATAGGATTTAAGTTTTTTTCTTTTTAGTGGCTTTCTTCTTTGTTTTCCGTTTTTTGCGGGTAGTCCTTCTTTTAGATTTTTTCTTGGATTTCTTTTTCCTTCTTTTTCTAACTTTAATTCTTATAATTTTTACCTCTTTTTTCTCTCCTGAAATTGTGGTATGTGTTATAACTTTCCTTTTATGTCCATGTTTTCTGTGACAAGGTAGGCAAAGAAATTGAACTGTTTTTTCTGTTGGTGATACCGTTGGTGAACGCCAATGATGGAAATCTCCTTCATTCTTTTTTAGTTTTGTTCCACAAGATTCACAATACCCTTTTGCTCTTTTGTATACCTTTGTTTTAACTTTACCTGAAATTGGCTTTCTACTTTCTTTTTTGCCATATAACATCTCCTTTTCGAATTTACTTAACTTTGGAAGTCCGTATGAATTTATCATTTTACAAAATCTCCTCTTCTTTTTCCTTCCTCAACTGCAATTTAAAAACAACTACTGCTTTATAAATTCTCAGATTTTTGATTTGAATCATAAAAAGAAAGAGAATACATTCTTGGTCTTTCTGTGATGTTTTTGAACTGCTCCCCTAACCTGTGTGCCTTGCCATGACATTTCCTGCATAAAGCTATTACTTCCAATGGTTTTGAATAATCTGGGTGATGCCATTGTATTCCTTTCTTTGTTGCTAATCCACACTTTTCGCACTTGATTGCTTTGCCATAAGATGCTCTTGCCATAATTCTTGCATATTCGTGTGAATCCCAACTATTCCTGCAATTCCCACATAATGCTCCAGTAAATGGCGGTGTTATTGACTTTCCACAAAGAGTACAGTTTGTTTGTACTTTTACTCTTCTTGGTCTGTTTTCATAATATCTTCTGTTTCTGCTTCTTCCAATTTTTTCTGGTAGATAGATTATATCTACATATGTATTTTCCAAATTCTTTTGCATCATTTTTTGTTCACCGCATATCTATATAGCGGAACTTTTGCTCTAACTGTTAATAACTACTAATCTAACCAATATAACAAACAGTATTACAATTAACAGTTAAAATGGCAAAGAGCGGAAAACTTTAAATATTGAAATTGGAAAAAATAGGTTTTTACACTGATTTCAATTCTTCCACCATATTCCTAAGATTTTGCCCCACAATTTAGCATATCCAAATTCCTATTCAAAAAATCACTATACTGTGTTAAAAAACACTATCCCTGTGATTATTTTCATGTTTTAGAGCCATGTTTCTTAAATGCGTATAAATCCACCTACCCACCATTTTTGACTGTTTTTGCTTCTCCTGTCCAACAGAAGGGGCAAAGATAGGCCTCTTTTCACGTCTTCTCCTAATCTATTACTAGCTTACACCCATCACCTTGTCATATATTACTCTGCAAAAAGCCTAGCCTTCTAAGCATCATATCTGATTTCATTTCACAAAAAATAAGAAAAAAAGAGTTAGAGTTGGTTTTTAGTTATAGTATTGGTTTAGTATTTTTTTCAAAGAAAGGAAAATTTTATGTTTCTTTTATATTAAGTACTATTGGTCCTACTAGGAAACAACTAGCTTTTTTTGATACTCCTGCTACGTTAACTGTTATATCTGCTTGTCCAAAACCAAGAACCAATCCTGATTTAATTTTAAATGTTTCTCCAGGTTTAAGAATTAATATATCACCTTCTTTGTATCCACCAAAAAATACAAGATTGCCTTCTAAATTAATTGACCAATGAATATTACTACCATTTACTGGGCCATTGTTATCTAAAGTCGCAGATACACCAAATCCTCCTTTGATAGATGCAATTTTTATCTCTGCAGAAGGTATATCGAACATCTCAATTTTTTTATCTAAAATATCCCCCGTAGTTTCAGTAATAGTTGCTTCTATGTAATATAAACCTGTTGTCATGTTTGAAGTATCCCATGTTGTTGAATAAGAGCAAGTACCTTCACAGTTTTTCATAACCCTTAAAGGTAATCCTTCCACAATTTGGTCATCGCCATATTTTTTTATAATCAAACTAGTAACTATGTCATTGCGTTCACCTGTATTATTCAACCATAGATCTATAATCATTTTATCTCCTGGTTCATAATAACTCTTATCAACATCCAATTTAGTTATTGATATATCAGAATAAATTGAGTTAATATCAAATCTATAATTTTTATAGAATTCTGCTGCTGTGGTATTTGGATTATAGAAAAACGGAAAGATATTTATTATAAGAGTTGTAGTTTCATTAGCATTGTCCCAAGCCTTCCAGCTAAAATCTTTTTTAGGATACCATCCTTCATCTTTTTGATTGAATTGTCCTTTATTGTTTGATGAAGCTAGTTGTATCCTACCTATTGGTAATCTTAGACCAGATATAGTCTCGACATCGGATTTTTCCTCCAGTATCACATCTGTAACCTTGTATTTCTGAGGAAGTAAAAAAGAGACAGAGTAATAAGGTAATATCGGCCATCCTTCTTCAATTAGAAGTTCACCATCAGGAATACTTACATAATCAAGATTTCCTAGAGTTTCAACTATATAATCAGGTATCGTAATTGAGATATGATCTGGCATAGAATACGATGAAGAGATAGATTTGTTTTCTAATATTTTGTTTTTATCTGTTATCCCAAAAGATGAAAATTTTGGGTCACCATAAAGATTGTACACATAAACTTCAAACAGATAATTGTGTATTCTAAATAGCTCATCTTTAGTATTTTGTAAAATAAGTCCCGCTTCTAAAAAATTATCATATATTTTACAAAAATCTTTACATAATTCATTATTACCACCAGAATATGTATCTTCAGTTCCACCAATATAAATTGCAGCATTATTTTTAAGAAATCCCCGTGCAATATTATTATTACTTGTATAATCGCCAGTTAAGCATGCAGTACCAAGAATAAGAGGCCTTGTATTTCCAAAGGATATAGGTATAAGTGGACAATCTGTTGGTGACCAGTTATCGAATACACCACACCATGAATCCCAATTGCCATGCCCTTTATACGTAATAAAATCTTTATTTGAAACCACTGATTTTACAGCAGTATTTCTTTGTTGCCATGTATCTGCAAGAGAATCACAATATATATATGTCCCAACATCAAATCCTCTTCTATCAACTTGCAGATCTTCTGCTTCATCAATAGCTTTATCAATAACACCTGTTGATGGGATACTGATTCCTCTCTCTTTTAAAAACCAAGTAGCAAGCTCATATATATAGGTTGGTTTGTAATTTGGATCTATAATATTATCAATAGTAAGTTCAAATATTGATAAACTTATAGTTATGTTTCTAAATAAATCTATACTTGTCCATATTCCATCCTCATATTTTTTTACCCAATTTGCATTTACAATTCTGGATACAGCTATTGCGTTTTCGATAATTTGATTTTCATTAAGATCATCAATATCATCAGGATCCCAAAGGTTATTGATACCAGAATTTTGAAACAACCATTCTCTTAAGAGCCATCTAGCTAACTTAAGCTCATAAAAATTCTGATTCCCCCAATTTATTGACATATCCTTCAAGCTATCATACCATAATGCTTCTCTTAACATTCCAATCTTAGTTATGTACCTTTCACCATATATTATACCAAGATTTGTTACAGCATCACTTAGAATTGGCATAAGATCTCGCCCGTCAAATGAAAACCCCTCGAATGCATCATCACCTGAACATACTATAAGCCCATCTGAATCATCATAATTAACAAATTTACGAAAAACATCAATACTTGTCTGTATCGGTATTATTAGTTCTTGTGCTGTTCGGCCTAGAATCCTACCAACTGCTAAATCAGGTGCTTCATCACCCCAAGTATCTGCATAATAATGATCCGTGTATTTGATATTACCTGAATTAACTACCGAATTTACAGTAGGAATAATATTATTTTCCCCGACAAATAGTACATACTCTAAATCGTTATAAAGAGGTTGATAAATAATATTAGACCACATTCCACCTTCTTTTATAAGGTCTTTAAGAGTAGTGGATGAAATTTTAGGTGAAATAAAACCAAGTATGCCATCTCTTATAATGGCTAATTCAGCCATTTTTGACAAAAGAACATTGACATCGTTATCATCGTAATAATAAAATAGTTGCTGTGGATTAGTTACAATAATGTAATTAATATGAAAATTACCAATATTCAATATATCCTCTAATATTGGCCTTTGAGTATCTGACGGGTAAACATCAGATGCATAGTTAACTAAACGCCTTGTACCCATATAATCAATATAATCCACTGGTAAAAAACATTCACCAATATAGTACGAAACTGCTTCTCTTTGTTCGTATAATACTGGGACTATACTATAAGTTATGTGAATACGTCCATCAAGCTTGGGGATTTTTTTAATAACCTGTGTTTTTTTCAGTTCAGGAATGTACTTAATACTAGCATCTGTTGTTACATCATTGTATATGTATGGTTCACATAGAGCAACAAAACCTGAGCAATTATCAGTTATTGTAACATCAGTCATCGTATCGTCCTCGTCATTACCTCGATTCCAGATTTCTAGATCTACATTATAAGTATTACCCATCTTAGTAACAGTACGTGTAATAGTTAAAGGAACATCTACTGGAGGATCTTGATCCCTTGTAACCATTATAATATGGTTATCTTTTTGACCCTCCGTATCATAACCTATTACTTTAATAGTATAATCTCCAGGTGGTAGGGGATTCAAATCCCAATTAGTAAAAATCTGATTTTCACCAGTTCCAACAATCGTATTTTTTTCCGGGATTAATCCACTTATTAGCAATTCATCGTTTATATATACATCAGCATACACAGGAAGATTATTATCATGATCTAAATTTGCTGTTATCTGTATTATGCTTGGTTGTAAGATTTCTCGTGATTTTGGAATTATAATTGTTACGTGAACAGGGGAGTTATCAATAGGAAAATGATTTATTACATCTATTTCTTTAGCCTCGGATCTAACATTTCCAGCATAGTCAAAAGCTTTTAAATTAAAAAAATGATTACCATCTGTTAATCCTGTTGTATCAAAAATATGGTTAAAAACATCCCCTGAATAATCAGTGGTTATTGGCATCTCATCACATAATAAAATCATTTTATCAACACTATTATCATCCCATGCTTTTGCATATATGTTTACTATACCAGATATTTGATCAGGAATTAAAAAATCAAGTAAAGGACTTTGGGTATCAGGGGGTGATAATGTTTCAAAAATATAGTCAGAGCTTCTAAACACGTTTTCACTTACATCCATTGATTCAACTATAAAATGATATGTGGTCATTGGAACTAGACTAGTTAATTTCATACTATGTGCCTTAACTAAATCAGAATTTTTCAATAAATTCTCATACTCACCAGCATCGTCATCAAATATGACCTTGCTGTCACTATCCTCATTAGTTTTCCAATATATAACTGCTGAATTCAGTGTGATATCCTGTACAATTGGACCATAAATAATTTCAGGAGCAATATTGTCACACTTCCAAAACTCAACCCGTTCATTGTTAGTCTCATCACTCTCATTCAAATGATTTTCATAATCAGCAATTACTAAAATATTATCATTTAAGTTAGAGCATAGCCAAGGGTAATTAAAACTTGATGTAAATCGATCTGTTGGTTGAAGAGTTGTATCCAATATATCTTTTGTTTTATACTCATCGTCAATAAATAATGCTGTATAATATCCAGGAGCAGTAGATCCATTACCTATGTTTCTAACCTGATAATAAATCATATCATCATCATTCCAAATATCGGTGACAATAAGATCAGCATATCCACTTGGACCACCATTATTAACAGTAACAGATACACTATCAGCAACAGACTGCAAACTACCATCAGAGGCTATAGCAGAAATAGTATGCAAACCATCACTAACCATAGTAGTATCCCAAACATAACTCCAATTTGATATACCAGTTGCATACACCCAATCATCACCATCAATTTGTAACATAACCCACTGTATAGTCGAATCACCATCTGGATCATGAGCCACACCAGTTATTTCAACCAGACCTGAAACTATATCTCCCTGTATTGGGTAAGTAATAGTCACTGTTGGCCTCTGATTTTCTGATTTTCCAACAATCACCCAATCACCCCACTTATCACCAGCAGAATAACCCTCAAAATCCTCAATAACAATATCATTTACCTTAATGTTATCCACATCCCAACCAGTACTAGTCGAATTCCCAACAGTTACATATCTAAATCGAATCAACAGAATCTGACCAGCATAAGCAGATAAATCATAAGTTTTCGTAATCCAAATAAATGGACTACCACCAATTTCACCAATTAAAAACCAAACATTCCCTCCATCATTAGATAGCTCAACCTTACCCACATCCGGACTTATAATTTTACACCAATACATAAAACTCAAAGTTACCGTATAATACTCTGATGCATCTACCTGAATCACTGCTTTATTATCTAAATTATTGCCTTTATTGGACCAAGCATATTTATTCCCAGTTAAAGAATATTGATACCCACCTAGAGTTTTTTCTTCATATGTATTTTTTTGCTCATTGATAGATCCAAGAACAGGTGATAATGCAGTTATTATAAACAGCATACATATTAAAATTCCAATTATTTTCTTTTCCATTTACCTATTCCTCCCTCAAAAACTCACTTATTGAATCAAATAATAACTATTTAATGATTATCAATCCTATAAAGATTATTTAATTATAACATTTGTTACAAAAAATAAAAAAATAAACTTTAGCACTAATCTCATTTCAACAAAAAAAGAAAAAATAGCTAAAGTCTTCTTTTAATTTTAAAATTATGGTCTTAACATTACAAATGGTCCTATGATAAAGCAATTCTGATCTACATCTACATCTCCTGCTGTCACCCTAAACCATCCTCGTCCGATACCTAAAAGAAAACCTGTGCGGATAGTTACACCTTCATCTGGATGCAAGTACTGGATACTCCCATCACTTTTCCCACCTATCGGAACAAATCCTTCAAAACTAATATTCCATCCTAGCATATCTATTGTCTCATCACCATTATTAAAAATAACTGCTGAAACACCAAAACCACCTTTTATATCAGTAATAATAATATTATCTTCTGTAGATTTACCATATGTTTTAAAACAGAAGTCATAAGGTGCAAGTGATGTTAATATAAAGTTTTCCATTATCCATGCATTGCCATTAGAATATCTATCAGTTAAACTATGCCCCCAAAAACACATATCATATTGATGCGGTGTACTTAGTAAAATATAATAAGTATTACCAGGATTAACTTCTATATTATTAAATGTAAACTCCTCCCAAGTGGAACCTAAACCAGCATCGTTAAGGATCCGACTGGTCTCTGCTATAATCTGTGAACCATCACTTATCGAAACAATAACATATACAGGTAATACACTATCGCCTGACCAATTCGAAGGCTCCAAAAATAGTTGAATTCTAGTTAAAATTGGTTTACTAGGTTTAAAGGATTGTAATAAAATATAAGATGGAGATGTGAATTTAAAGTAATTATCATAAACTGTTTGTGATTGGTCAAGTTCATCAATAAATACACCTGTCCAGTGGCTTTCCTTTCTAATATTATTATTTATAGGGAAACTCTTTTGCAACTCTTGATTTTTATTAATATTTATTGTACCTAATACTGGTATCCCAGCAGTTGTAATCACCAGCATCATTAAACATATCACTAATACGATTTTTTTCTCCATCTTTTCTTCCCCCACAAATAATTAATTAAACAAATAACCATTATTTAAGGTTTGTTCGGTAAATAACGAATATTTTATTATAACATTTGTTACATTAAAATAAAAAAATAAACTTTAACACCGATTTCATTTCAAAAACAAGGTAAGGTACCATAGGATAAGTGTATTTACTATATACCCCTTGTATTATCCTATACATTCATTACCTTATCATATATCTTCTTTAGGTCCTCCTCACTCTGACAGTTATAATGCATCAGGTCAACATCACCCTTCAGTGAGTGTCCCATGAGTATCTTCTTGATAGATGTAGGTCCACCTCGTCTGTCCCATTCCTGAGAGAAGAACTTACGAAGATACTTGACTCTGATAGGAGCATTTGCAAAATAATTTTGACATTGTCTTCTTGAAAATAAAATATCATTAGACTCCTTGCTTTCTTGATTTAGGTATTCTAGTATAGCCTTTTTAGCATCTTCAGTAAAAAAGGATATGCGGCTCCTCTTAGTCTTGGTTGTCTGGCCATTGTCTGGATTATGGTTAACATGGACGATTCTCCCACCCATATCAATGTCTTGTAAATTAATTTGATATAGTTCCTCTGACCTAAGTCCTGAAGTTGCACCTAACAATACCAGTGCCTTAAGTTTGAGTGATAAGCTGCATTTCTCAAAATAATCCAATGTATTTTGGATATCCTCAATACTTACCCGCTTTGGAATGTATTCAAGCTCTGCGGGTGGTTTAATGTTTTTAGCCCAATCGACTTCTAGATAAAACAAGAGTCTCCTGATTTGATACAGATTTCTTCTATAGTTTGTATTAGAATATCTTTCCTTTAGTATTTTGAAATATTCAATGGATTTATCTTCATCAATAGTCCAATCAATATAACCCAGATAACAGCCGAGACTTCGCCTCATATCCTTTATCCAATGCTCTGAAAGACCACTAAGTTCACGAGTTGATAAATATCGTTCAAGCTGTTGTTTTGTAACCTCAGTTTTCTCCTTATAAATTGGCCTTGAGAGCCGGTTCTCCACACGGGGAGCGGGAGTTCGAATCTCCCCCTCAGCGTAAAATTTTGTTTACATTGATTTTATTTCAACATTACTATTCCCACGCCCTCCAACGGGCACATTACATTCTAACTTGATCATTTCTCTTTTCGCAATATGGATACAAAAAATATGTCACCATTAGGTACATTGGCAAACGCTCCATACTTGTTTTTTAGAAGAAGATTCGAATATGTAAAATCGTATATTTTAGCAACTTTGAAACCACTTGTTTTTGAAAATTGTTTTATTACACCTTCAGTTTCTTCTGGCGTAAAGGTACACAGTGAATATATCAAAGAACCCTCATCAACCACTTTTTGCGCTGCATCCATCAATATTTTTAGCTGAATTTCTGGAAAATCACCTGATCCCTCAACGTATTTTGCCTCAGGGTTTCTTCTTGCAGCACCAATGCCAGTACAAGGAGCATCAACAAGTACTACATCAAACATTTTGTCAGGCACGTCTTCTTCAACTAAAACCTTTGCATCGTAATCTCTACATCTCTGTTCGAGTGTCATCCTTTTCTTGACATTGATTTCATAAGCATGTAGGGTTTTTTTGTTCTTAGTTATAGATGCCATCGAGAGAGATTTTCCACCGCTTCCCGCACAGAAATCTAAAATTTTGTCTCCCAGGTTTACGGTGATGTATGAGATAAGTTGGCTACTTTCATCTTGAACATGTGCATACCTATTCTTTATTACAGACGAATATTTTCCTATTGAAGTGGTAAGAACTGCTGTTTCAAGTTTTGAAAGTCCTACAGGCATCTTTTCTTTTTTAAGGGTCTCTATAACTTCTGCTTTGTTGCTCTTGTTTTGATTCACGCAAAGTGTCGTGGGTGGTTTTTCATTAAGATATTTTGTCCATTCTAATTTACCCTTCAATATGTTTGCTACATAATCTGAGCAGGAATATCGATATTCAAATGAATTCGAATGCACATTTTTGTGGGCACCCTCAAGTGCCAATTGCACATAGCTTTCTGGAAGTTTCTCTATGCTGTGCTCGTCTAAAAGCTTATCATACAATTTCTTCCACCGCACTACATCGTGCACTATATCTGCTACAACTTCTCGTTGTTCTTTTGTGAGATCAGTTGCCGGAAGTATATCTCGCAGGCATCTGCTCATGTTGCCTTTTCTAATGTATTTTGCTACTACTTTTGTTGCAATTTTTTCCAGCATTGATAAAACACCAAACATTAACTGAGATTTATAGGTTTGTTATTGTATCAAATATCTGATCATGTGCATTCAGAAACTGTTAAATACCTCGATAGGTTATATTTTTAAAATTAAAATATTGGGGAGGTAGAAAAACACGTCATTTAAAGGAGAAGTAGTAGAAAAAATTGCTGCCTTGATGACAGCTGCGTTCGGGCTAATTGCCGCACTCGCATGGAACGACGCAATAAAAAAGGCCATTGAATCAATTCCGGAAATTGCGAAGTATGGCCCTTTAGTATATGCCATTATTGTTACCATACTAGCTGTTATTATGACGATCTGGATAGCAAGAATTGCAGCAAAAATGAAGTAATGTAAAAAGACAAAAGAGGTGTAGTCAAAAAAGTTGATTTTCACCTCGTATAATTTTTTTTAAAACATATACAATAATTCTTCACTGTTTTTATTAATCGATTTTATCATTGCTGTGAATGAGTATGTATCTCTCATCGTTTTTTTGTACAAGTTCGAAAACCAAGGTTGTTTTTCCTCCGCCGGTGATTATGAAACCCTGTCCATCGCCGTTTATAATCCACTTATTATCAGTGTAATTTCCCTCTCGAAATTTGAGCTCTCCAGAAAGCCATATTGCATGTTTGCTACCACTTCCCGCTCTATAGAATATTGCTGAGCCAGCTTCAGTTAAACCTGTCTTCAAGGTTCCGCAGTTATTGGGATCTGGATCTACACCAAAAGCAAGGTAGATCAAATTGTCGGGAAGATCGAAATTATTAATCCTCTTTGTTCCTTCGCCTGCGTTCACCTCATCCACATCTCTTGCTATGCCGCTACTCGTCATTGTGTAAAGTTTTGATTCTAGAGTTCTACAGTCATTTTCTATCTGATTTTCAGCAAGAGTTATACTAAGGTTGTTGTATGCAATTGCTATTATTACAGCTATAGCTGCTATCACAGTTATGCTGATTATAAGTCGGATGGGAATCATTTCAGATGCAATATTATCTGATTTTCTCATGCAATTTCAACCTAATAACGATATCAATTATTTCTGTCGTGGTTCCATAACAAGCGACTCGGCACCACCGTGCCAACTAAGACGAGGACGTATTTTGATTATATGTGTTGACTCCGAATTATCATCAATGATAAGTGCAACACCCTTTTCATCTCCTATCTTCTTGATGGAATCCTTGATATCACCGTGCATATATGTAGGGCGTATCCTGCTGAGTGCATCGATATCCTCCTGAGCAGTGAGCCTGTGGCAGATGATTATATCACTATGGGACAGAACCTCTGGTTCCAATGCACTAGGGCGCTGGGTAGCCATGATTAAAGAAAGACCGGGTTGCCTGCCCTGTCGCATCCATTCATTTATAAAAACATCTTTGCTAATAATATCCTTGTTATTTGGTAAAAATAACTGTGCTTCATCGACAGCTAGCCATACCATGGGAATGCCTTTCTCTTCGACGTCTAAACCCATTTTTTTCTGTTCGTAAATCTTACGTTCTCTTATTCGTTCTTCAAAGATTTTTTTGCCAATAAGAGATGCTACAATAATCTTTAGATTAGGATCGGGTAAATGACTTACATCAAGAATAGTTATACTTCCTCGGCCGACAAGATCAGTAATCGAAATGCCATCCTTATCAAAAACTCCCCAGGATTCTGCCGTGGTCAAAAAATTCTCAGCAGCACTCTTAACGTTATCATCACATCTCTCATCATTTTTGATGCATTCTAATAAATCAGCAATAGAAAACCGATTAGATGACGACCGCATTTTAAGAACTGTCCGTGTCAAAACAATCCCAAAGGGATCAACAGATTTAACATTGAAAAGTTGACACCAATGATGAGGAGATAGTTCTGAGACTCTGATAGAGAAACTATTTGCATCGATACCTTTACTCTTATATTCCTGAGTAAATTTCTTAGGCACAAGGAGAGTTATGTTGATCCCTTCAATTTTACGATTCCATCTACTAAGCTCTTCAACAGCTTCTTTATTTGGAAACCGCGTTGTCCAAAAGATGCCAAGAGTATCCATAACAACAACGCCGAGATTGTCTCTGATTTCTTTTTCAAGCTTAGCAATTTCTTCTATGAAAACACCCATCGTGTAGGATTTTCCATAACCACGTTTACCGCAGATGAGAATAATGTGAGGATGCAAAACATCGACATAAACGTCTGCTCCAAGGGATGAATCTAAAGCATAATATCGCCCTATGTTCAATAGACCTTCTGTTCCTCGCCCTTTACGTCCTAGCACATGTAGTTTCTCTGTAATCCTACTTTCATATCCAACAATATTTCCTTCCAGTCCTTTTGCCCCCATTATTCAGAAAATTATATAATACAGATTTATATATATTTTGTTGTCTCGAGGACTTGAGGAGATTTGTTATGGGGGAAAAACTCTGTCCGTATAATGCCATAAGAAAAACAGATCTTAAAACTGTTATTATAAACTGCAGGAACTGCAGCATGGGGAACTCGACGATATTTGATGAAACATGTAGATCAAACATTTTTAAAATACTTCAAACAGAACACGGTGCAGATAGAGTTATACTGAATCATGTTTTCGTTAAAGTTTTTCTTGGAGAGGAATTGGAAACTCTCAAAGAGTTAATTCGTTTCGTTGAGAACATAGAGGTATACAGCGATATAAAACTTCCCAGTAAAGATTTTGAAAAATGCAAGGCATGCGTCTTGAATAGACAAGAAGAAATACAATCAATAATCGATATATCTCATGGCGATCCTGTTCTTGCTTTCATAAGGCTTGAAGAGATACTTAAAAAAACAGGATTGTCAGATAAAAAATGTAAAGAATGTGATGAAAAATATCAAGACATTATATCTGAAATGGTTTCAAAGGCGGAGTTTAAAAAGCGTATCACCGAAAAAAAATTTGACAGTGATTTCTTCTACACCAACTACATACGACCCTATGTCAGACCAGGATTTATAGACTCTTATATACAGCTTGAGCCACCTCCAGATGCCGTTTTTTTAGAATCATATGAAGTGCAACGCAAAGGTGGACGTCCTGTAAATATATCGCTGTATCTTCTTGGAACTCGACCCGAGAAACTTTACTTTGTCGTTCCTCCTGAGTATGATTTACCTCGTACAGAATTATATCTTTTGGAAAAAGTCAGATTGTCTCTCTCGCGTCATAGGCCAAAGGACGCTTCTTTTATGGATGCAGAGACTGCCCGTGAGTATTTCCAGCGTTTGGGTAAGCAAGTACTAGCTAAGTTTGTTAAGGAATATCACCTTGATGTTAACGCAGATAGAATTGATTACCTTGCCGATATCTTCGCACGCTATACTGCTGGTTTTGGCATTCTTGAAGATATTCTCTTAGATTCTAGAATACAGGACATTTATGTGAACGCTCCGGTGACCAATAACCCGCTACATCTTGTACTCGAAGGCGAGGAATACACATCCAACGTCTATCTATCTGTTGGTGATATCGATGCTCTTGCATCTCGTTTTAGAACTCTAAGTGGTAGAGCATTTTCAGAAGCCTCGCCGGTATTGGATATGTATCTAGAAAGTTATCATACTCGTGTCGCTGCTATTTCTAATCCTCTTACTCCCCACGGTATTGCTTTTGCACTAAGAAAACATCGCCAAAAACCATGGACATTGACGCATTTCATCAATAATAAGATGATGTCTCCGCTGGCGGCAGGTTTCCTCAGCTTCTTGATAGATGGCCAAGCATCATTACTTATTGCTGGTAGCCGTGGGTCAGGAAAGACTTCACTACTTAGTGCTTTGATGCTAGAAATACCGCAACGTTTTAGGATTCTTACTATCGAAGATACAGCTGAAATACCATCTGGTCATCTGCAAAAAATAGGCTATAAAGTACAATCGCTTATAACTAAGTCTATGTCGTCTGGATCTGGATCTACTGAGGTAGATCCAACCAGTGCACTCAGAACAGCCCTTCGCTTGGGTGAATCAGTTTTGATCTTGGGTGAAGTTCGAGGCGTTGAGGCAAAGGTTCTATTTGAAGCCATGAGAGTGGGAGCAGCAGGTAACCTGATTATGGGCACTATACATGGATCGACCACTAGAGACGTGTATGAACGAGTAGTTTATGATATTGGAGTACCGGCAACATCATTCAAAGCGGTGGACGCGGTTGTAATAGCGGCACCTATACGAGCCGAGGGGGGAATAGAACGTAAACGTAGGGTCACACAGATATCAGAGATCACAAAAACAGGATGGACAACTAACCCTGATCCTGATAGCATATTTCAAGATGTAATGCTATACAACACAGCAAAAGACGAACTAACATCGACAGATCTACTTGACATGGGTCAATCACAGGTAATAAGAAGCATTGCTAAAAAATGGGGTATAACGGTCGAGAAAGCGCTTCAGAATATAAAGTTGAGAACAGAGATCAAACAAACAATAGTAGAGTATAGTAATGAAAACAAGGAATTACTTGAGGCACCTGCAACAAGGGATGCCAATAATGCATTTTGGATGTTAATTGAAGAAAGTAAAATACGACACAAAGAGGTAGACTATCAAGAAATAGGAAAAAAATGGAAGAAATGGTTTAACATCTATGTCGGAAGAAAAACAGCATGAGCAAAGAAGCGCATTGGTTTGAAAGAGGGACAAAATTCTCTAAAAAATATTTTTCATGGTTGGTTAGGAATAACGGAAAAACGCAAAATAAGATTAGGAAATATTTCTCAGCAGAATACATGGATAATCTTAATTTTGCAGGACTCGACATTGAACCATTTGACATACTGGTTTTTGCCTATGCTGCTGCTTTCATGACTTTTATTGCTGTTTTTATGATGGATTTGATTGTTATAGTTTCTTATGCGTCCAATATTGGAGAAATTGATGTTTTTACGGTATTATTAATGATAACTGTTTCGATTCTTCTACCACTTATTGTAATGAATTTAGTTGCCAATTATCCTAAAACCTACGCCAGATATGTGAAGATTCATTCTCTTGGCGATATACCTGAGGTACTTAGCTATCTTGTTATGTACCTTAAGTTAGTACCTAATCTTGAAAATAGCGTTAAATTCGCAGCCTCCGAATCATCAACATCTCTTGCAAAGGATCTGCGTAAAATGCTCTGGGACATGGAGATAAGGATCTATCATGGCATTAACGATGCGTTGACAAATTTTGCAAACTACTGGGGTAAATGGAGTGATCATTTTAAAAGAGCACTGCATCTTATAAGAAGCTCGATACAAGAACCCGAAGAGGCACAGCGAGTTATCACATTGAATCGTGCTCTTGATGTGGGACTAGACGGAACAAGAGAAATGATGAATCAATTCGCTGCCAAACTCCATCAGCCTACAATGATCATCTATTCCATTGGAATTATGATACCTCTTGCCATAATCGCCATGCTTCCTACCGCAGGTTTGGTAGGAATGAAAATCACCATCTTTCAAGTTTTCATTTTGTATGATGTGATCCTTCCATTGATCATCTTTCTTTATGCGCGTAAAATTCTCCTTTCACGGCCTGCAACTTTCAATCCGCCCATTATACCTAGCGATCATCCTGATCTAGTAAACATAAACAAACGCAGAAGATTGATTATAGCATTGATTATCGGCATACTTGTGGCCTTGCCCGGAATTTTTTTTATGGTAATGCAAACGTTTTTACCTGTGACATCGTCAAACGTATTACTAAACTTTGTAATTGATTCCAATGGATTAAATTCCTATCTCCCAGTTACCTTGTTTATCATATGGGGGGTCGCTGCAACAGTTACTCTGTATAGCATTAGTGTATATCGTCCCTACAAAAAAGTAAGAGATGATATTAAACAAATGGAGAAAGAATTCAGCGATGCACTATACATTCTAGGTAAAAGAATAGGTGAAGAGAAATCACCTGAGGAAAGCTTTGCATATACAGCGAACACCATGGAGGGTGCAAAAATAGCAGAGGTTTTCAGTCAAACAGGTTATAATCTCATGGCGATGCATACCAATATCAGAGATGCATTATTTAGTTCAGAATATGGATCCCTAAAACATGTTTACTCAGATCGCATCAAGGCCATTATGCGTCTTTTTGTAGAGGGCATACAGAAGAGCCAGAGGGCTGTTAGTATTTCTATTATTCGAATTGCCGATCATCTTAAAGAATTGCAACAGGTTGAAAACAAAATAAAAGACACTTTGTATTCCCTTACCTCTACGCTACGGTCTACTGCTGCTGTTTTCGCGCCACTGATAGCGGGCGTAACACTTGCGATCACTAAACTGATATCAAATATTATTCATTCTATGTCTGGTAAAATACCCACTGAAAATTTTGTAGGAGATTCTTCAACTGTCTTTACAGGTATCACAGAATCATTTTCGTTAGAAAATGTCCGTCCAGAGTATTTTGTTCTAGTGATAGGTATATACATCATTGAACTTGTTTTTCTTTTAACAAGATTTACGAATGGTATTGATGAAGGCGATGATAAAGCAGCATTTATGTACTCTTTAGGTAGGGTGGTACCGACAGCCGTCATAGTTCTCACGATTACAATCGTTATTGGCCAAATATTGTTTTCTTCCATTGTCAAAATAGTCTAATTTTTTATCAGGTCATGTTGTTCTAACCTTAGATTTTATTCATATGCGAGTAAAAACTAAATAAAACACCTTCCGTTTCATTGTTTTATGGATTTGATAGAACTGGCTTTATTGTTTACCTTGGCGTTCCTACCGCCAATAATATATGCCATCTGGATCAGAAACACAGAAAGATATGAACGTGAGAAATGGAAACCGATATTCCTATGTTTTCTTTGGGGAGCAACAATCGCTATTGCAGCCTCACTAATTTTGGAGGTGATTTTAGATGTTTCTCTCACCATTTCTGTTGGTGATAAAAATATACTTAGTCTTGTAACAGTAATAATCGTCGCTCCTTTTGCTGAAGAATTTACAAAGCCTCTTGTACTACGACTTAAAACAGTGAAAAGAGGACTGGATGAACTTGAAGATGGTCTGATATATGGTGCCGTTGCAGGATTAGGTTTTTCAGCCACAGAAAATCTTCTGTACGGTTATAGTTTTTTATCTAAGAGTCTGCTAATTTTCTTTATTTTAATGACGATAAGAAGTATAGGAGGATGCCTTTTGCATTCATCTGCAACTTCGTTAACAGGATACGGATACGGCAAATCAATAATGAAGAAAACCTCATTTTTGCGCATTCTTCCATTTTTTATTCTAGCGATTTTAGTTCATGCGTTCTACAATTTCCTTGTATCTTTTGATATGATAGGTTTGACAACTGGTCTATTTGTCGCTTTGGTGTTTGTGGTGTTGACAATATATCTTATTAGAATAAAGATAAGAACTCTTGATAGACAAACGAGTTAAAAATACATTTAAATCTTGATAAAAATCAAAAGTATCAATAACATATGTCAAAATTTAATAATAAATCTTAAAAGGAAATGAACCTGAAGAAGCATCTATGCTGCGTGAGCAATCTCTCTGATTCTGGTGTTTACAATGAAGATTTCCATGACCGCTTTCATCTCGATCAATTCTTCTTGGGTTCTTACGTCGCTGACCACTTTCATATCTCTCATTTTTCACACCTTTTCCCATGTTATACTTTGTCACTGATAATATATAAATATATCGTGCAATAATCCTCGTTTTGACATTATTACATAACTCACGTTATCTCGAATCGATCCTTAAAACTAGCATAAAGATAACGTACTATTAGTTCCAACCGATAATCTTGGATACTTGATCCTCCATGCAATACACCTAATGCAACATCTGCAAGTTTTTTATTCTTACTCGCAAGTCTCACAAATTTCTCTAGATTCCCACCCATCTTTCTAGTTGAACCAGGAAGCGATTCTATATCTTTACCAAAGTCCTTTTTCCAATTTTCTTGATATTTTGACAAAAAGTTTTCACTGGTATCACCTGCTTCAAGAGCTTTAATTATGACTCCAGCGGCGATTTCACCCGAGGACATAGCATAATAGATACCTTCTCCAGTGAGTGGATTTAAAAACCCACCGGCATCACCGCAAAGAAGAACTCTATCTGTATATGTTTTTTCAAGTGGACCAAAATGAAGAGCACCTCCTTTACATCTTTCTATTTCAAGATTTTTTGGTATTATCTTTGTTCTCTTGAGTATTTTAATGTAATTCCTGTATATGGTCAATAAATCCATCTTTGTTTTAGATATACGTGCGTCTGGGCTGAATTTTCCAATGCCTATGTTTATATGCTGCTTTTTTGGAAATACCCATCCATAACCAATTATACCTTGAAAGTTTAAATGGATGTGACACATTTTTTCTTCGCCAAAATAATTATTTATTGTATCTTCTCCTACATCATACTCATGTAGGATACAGACGCCCAGATGCTTTTTAGGAGGCGATAATCCTGTTTTTTTTGCAACAACACTCCAAACGCCATCTGCACCAACAACTATCTCTGAATCTACCTCAGTTTTATCATCCAAAATAATCTTTGCTTTCTCTTTTGAGATTTTTACATCTTTGACTGCTCTTCCATCGATAAATTCAGCTCCGCTATCAATGGCCAATTGGACCAATCCCATGTCAAATTTCTCCCTGAGAACCATTGCAACAAATGGAGTATTTTTTTTGTATGTAGCTTTGTATTTTAACGAAGGGGAATAAGAAACTCCTTCGTAGGAGTAGGAGTCAATCAAATCTTTATCCTTTACATAATTAAACCTATTCAAAACCCTACAGGGCAACCCACCACCGCATGACTTATCTCTTGGAAATTTGTTTTTGTCAACGAGAAGAACTTTTAATCCTTTTTCTGAGAGAAATTTTGCAGCAGTTGAACCAGCAGGACCAGCGCCCACAACAATAACTTCATACTGCGCCATTAAATTACCCCTTGTTTTCAACTGAATAACAAACAGATTGGGGATATATAAATTTTATAGGGGAAAAGAAATAGAACTAAGGCAATGTAGAAATGAAATCAGTATGACCTAGGATAGTTCGTTAGATATTTCTTTATTAAAAGGGAAAACTAATTTTTGCACACTACTTTTATAAAGAAATAATTGTTACGGAACTGTAAGTCATGGATGTAAAAATGAACAAGACATTGATAGCAGTAGGTGTAGGAATCTGGGGAGTTATGCTTATTTTGAATTTCATTCTTAGTAGTTCATTGGAATTCCTAGGGCCTCAAAAACGTATTGATATTTTGTTCCCTTTAACTTTGATAGAAATTATAGCATTTATAATAACAATGGTTGGCATTTTTAGAAAAGACTAACTGATCCGATATATCAAAAGACCGCATAATTTTTTATTACAGTATGTAAAAATAAGTATATCCAGTGCTATAATTTTATGAAGAAATAAACCATTTGGGATATGAGGCGATGGGAAAATGAATAAACAATTCATAGCTGTTGGAATAGTAATAATTCTGTTAGTTGTTGGATTAAGCGGATGTTCACAAAAAGCTACAAATGTAAATGCAGAAGAAATTCTTGGGAATGTGGAAGACGAGCGAATATGACATCCAAATATTTTCTTTGGATGGAGTATGTAATTATCTCAATATGCCAGGCACATATAGCATAGATAATGGGCAATTAACTGTCAATCTGAACAATGAATTGAAATATACATATTACTACAGTTTCTTCAATAACAATACAATACTTACTCTTACACATGTGGATAGAGGATACACCACGGTCTACACAAAACAAAAAGTGTAAGCTATTGTTTTTTAAAGTGACCAAATATTGCAAGAATTGATAGTATGAAAAGTTGTTGCATGGATTATAACTGCATTCAATGTTGCTTAGAAACAAGTATGCCTCTATCGAATCGAGATATAAAGCGGATAAGCAGGTTGGGATTTGATACTAATTTTTTTGTTACTGAACTTGACGGATGGCTACAATTAAAAAATCATGATGGGGGATGCGTTTTTCATAACGGTAAAATATGCTCGATTTATAAGGATAGGCCCGAAGGATGTAGGTTATATCCTATAATCTATGACAAAGACAAGAACTGTGCCATATTTGATGAAGATTGCCCTCACAGAAATAAATTTCAGATGTCTAAGAGTATCATAAAACAGTTATATGTTATTGTTTCAAAATTGGAATGCGAGATGGCTAAGCGAAAGAGAAACGATGGGCAAAACAATAAAGATTATATTGGAGAACGTTCCTTATAATATATAATTGAGAGATGGATTAAATGAAAAAAGGGAAAGAATTTACCCTGCAGGATCTGATGCAAATGTCTCATGATATGAGAGAGCTCCAGAAAGACTTCGACATGATATCAGAGTTTGTGGACGCTGATGAAATTAGAACAATTTTAAAAATAGTGAAAGATGAATAGCATCCATTGATAGTTCAAGTAACCTACTAGTTACTGTTTTCTTCAACCAAAAAAAATATTACAAAATTTATGAAATTACCATCGTCCTCTTTTCTGATATGTCCTTATAAAGTTTTCTATACTTCGATCATAGGTTCTTTCCACGTCATCCGGGAAGAAACATGCAGGGAGTTCCCTTCGATTTCGATGATAGTTAACGCATTCACAACAAATGCCTTTTTTGTCGCAAGAATAACTACAAATACATGACGATTTGTTTTCTTTTGCTTTACATTCTGCCATAATTCACCTCCTCTCGTTTTACCAAAATTTTGAATTCTTCCTCATTAATTATCTTCAGTCCTAGTTTTTTTGCTTTTTCATATTTTGAACCTGGTTCCGTACCTACCACAACATAGTCAATATCTTTACCGACCGAAGAGGCAACAATGCCTCCTTTTTGTTTTACAAGATCTGATGCATCTGGACGTGATAGAGATTGCAAGCCACCGGTGAACACAAATTTTTTACCCATCAATGGCAAATCCTCTGCTTTTCTTACCTCCTTTGTTTTGATGCCGATGTCTTTGAGCCTACTGATAAGATCCATGTTTTCTTCTGATGCAAAAAATGTGGCAATTGCTTCTGCTGTTTTATCGCCAAGAC
>Ga0315289_10001973_pt1 | contig 31798 bp, 30 predicted proteins | sample YL17G11_40_MG_FD_203452 | JGI IMG/M metagenome (GOLD analysis project Ga0315289, IMG submission 203452) | Sediment microbial communities from Yellowstone Lake, YNP, Wyoming, USA - YL17G11_40 | ecosystem: Environmental > Aquatic > Freshwater > Lake > Sediment | place: USA: Wyoming | collected... | reverse complement strand
CATAAAACAAGGTGACAAAGAAAAAGCCGTCCTTACGCTGGATCTCGCTTTTAAGGCGGCCGATTCTGCCGGAGATGTAGGCGCCCTTATGGAAATAGGCGACCTTTACATAAGCATCGACAAATCGCTTGGGGACAAAGCTATGAAGGCGTGGACTCAGGCGGGAAGATGGAAGTGTAAGTGAGACCCAAACTTACGGAACAGCGTGAACGTAAGTTTGATGGTCGAACTTACCCTTGACCCTTGACATTTTGCGAAAGCAAAATGTCAAGGGTCAAGGATTCAATTCGCACTTATAACTTATGTCGCGAAATTCTAAAAATATCGCTCCATAAGTTATGTGCTCATTTAAAATGAGACAAACCTGGGGTTCTAAATTAGGTATTATAATGGCTGTGGCCGGAAGCGCCGTGGGGCTGGGGAATTTCTTGAGATTTCCTGTCCAAGCCGCCAATAACGGCGGCGGCGCTTTTATGATACCTTATTTCGTATCGCTTTTGCTATTGGGCATCCCGCTTATGTGGATAGAATGGGCGCTCGGCAGATACGGCGGCGGTTTTCTACACGGAACAGCGCCCGGCATCTTCCATAGTTTGTGGGAAAAAAACAGGTTTATAAAATACTTCGGCGTTATAGGCATATTCGGCCCGCTCGTCATATTCATATATTATACCTATATAGAATCGTGGACGCTGGGTTACAGCGTCTTATCGATACTCGGAAATTATAAAGGCATACAGGACCAGCAAACGATGCAGAGTTTCTTAAGCGCCTATCAGGGCCTTGAGAAAAATAATTTCTTCAGCGGCTTAGGGCCGGCTTATTTCTTCTTTCTTATTACGTTCATCGCAAATATAATAGTCGTATACTACGGCATACGCGGCGGCATTGAGAAGCTTTGCAATATAGCGATGCCGCTTCTTTTTATTCTTGGGCTGATAGTAATGGGCCGCGTCCTGACTTTGGGCGTACCCTCACCGAACAACCCTACTTGGAATATATCTAACGGAATGGGTTTTCTATGGAATCCCGATTTTTCCGCTTTACTCAAACCAAAGGTATGGCTCGCGGCAGCAGGCCAGATCTTTTTCACTCTAAGCGTAGGGATAGGCGTCATTCTCACTTACGCAAGTTATCTTAAAAAAGGTGACGACGTCGTCCTGTCAGGTTTGACTGCCGTCAGCACGAACGAATTCGCGGAAGTCATAATAGGCAGCAGCATAGTGATCCCCGCCGCATTCGTATTTTTCGGACCTGTCGGAATAAAAGACATAGCTTCGAGCGGCGCGTTCAATCTAGGATTTGTCACTATGCCTGTCATATTCCAGAAGATAATGTTCGGCGCGTTTTTCGGCGCGATATGGTTTCTTCTCTTATTCCTGGCCGGCATAACTTCGTCTGTATCTTTGGCGCAACCAGCGATAGCGTTTCTGGAGGATGAATTCCGCCTAAGCCGCAAAAAGGCCGTTACGATCTTCGGCATAGCGTCATTTATATTCTGTCAGCCTGTAATATTCTTTCTGGGTAAAGGTGTCCTTAATGAACTGGATTTCTGGGGCGGGACATTCTGCCTCGCGCTTTTCGCGACGGTTGAAACGATACTTTTCACGTGGGTCTTTGGGATGGATAAGGCGTGGGACGAAATACACCACGGCGCCGACATGGCTATTCCCCGCGTTTACCGCTTTATCATGAAGTATATAACGCCGATTTTTTTGATAATCATACTCGGCTGGTGGACCGTAAAAGACGGCATACCTATTTTACTTATGCGCGATGTTCAGGCCGCCGACAAGCCGTACATCCTAGGCGCGAGGATCTTTCTTGTACTTTTGTTCGTACTATTAGCTATTCTGGTTAAAATAGCCTGGAAAAATAGAAAAGGGAAAAAATGAATACAGGCGGGATTATATTCGTAGGTCTCTCGTGGGGAACTATAGCCATACTCACTGCATTCTGTTTCTATAAGGTATTTAGGAAAAAGAAAGTTAACTAAAAATAGGGACAGACACCATTGTATAAATAGGGACAGACACCTGTGTCCCTTGAGGGGACACAGGTGTCTGTCCCTTCAAGTCCAGGTGTCTGTCCCTATTTTTTAATGCGTCTGCGGCGAGCGCGCTGAATAATAACGGACGGTGTAGTCTATATCTTTACGAGCGTCAAAGAAGGAATCGCACTTATCGATAAATTCGCTTATTCTTGCCTTGAGTTTTGCTGCGGCCAATTCTTGAGTATTGCCGTTTGAGTAGATATCCAATTCGGGACAGCAGGCGATATAAATATTATCGTCGCCTCTATATATCTCTATATCAACGTACATCTTCATTCTGCTTTCTCTTTAGGTAGTTCGACTGTTCCGCTTTGATCAAGCGCTTCCCTTTTTAATAAGCGGCCCCAATCCGCGTCAATGTCTGCCTGAAATTCCGCCACCAGCGAAGCATATTCTTCTTTAGCCAAATGGTTAAATCTCGCCTGTCTTTTTGCCCATTCCATAACCGGTAGTTTATTCTTCGGCTTATAGTTTATTTTGAGCTTACCGTTTACTATTTCGTAAAGGGGCCAGAAGCAGGAGTCAACCGCCAGTTTTGAGATATCCACAGCATCCTGCTGCGGGATCCCCCAGCCCCTGTGGCATACGGCCATTATGTTAAGGAACGCCGGGCCGTCTGCCTGAAATGCCTTTTCTGATTTAGTGATAAGGTCATTCCAGTGGGAAATGGAACATTGCGCCACATAAGGTATCCTATGTGCCGCTACTATCGCGGTAAGGTCTTTTCTTCTCTGGCTTTTTCCATAACTCTTCTCACCGTACGGGGCGGTAGTGGTTGAGGCGCCTCTGGGCGTAGATCCGGAACGCTGAACGCCGGTATTCATATATGCTCCGTTATCATAGCAGACATAGACAAATTTATGGCCTCTTTCCAAAGCGCCTGACAGAGACTGCAGCCCTATGTCGTACGTCCCGCCATCGCCGCCGAAGGCAATAAATTTAATCTCTTTCGTTACTTTGCCCTGTTTTTTAAGCGACCTATAAGCGGTCTCAACGCCGCTTATAGTAGCGGCTACGTTTTCAAATGCACTGTGGATAAAAGGGACTTCCCACGCGGTATATGGGTATATGGTGGTCGCGACTTCAAGGCATCCGGTAGCGGCGGCAACAACGACAGGGTCTTTTGTGCCCATAAGGACCTGCCTCACGATTATCGATGCACCGCAACCGGCGCATAGCCTGTGCCCGCCTGAAAGCCGTTCCGGTATCGTTTTTGAAAGCTCTTTGAGATTAGCCATTATTCTCTCACTCCGATAAACTGGATCTTTTCTTTTACTTTGCCGCTTTTTGCGATATCAATAAGCTGCCTGAACACATTTTCTATATCCGCTTCGAATATATCCCTTCCGCCGAGGCCGTAAATATAATCCGCTATCAAGGGATTCGATTTTTCATTGTAAAATGCCGCTTCCACTTCTGTAAATAAAGGGCCTCCGCCCGCTGAGAACGATTCGCTTCTATCCAAAACTGCCAGGGCCTTGATCTTTGAAAGACTCTTTAGAATAGCGTCTTTTGGGAATGGCCTGAAGAATCTAGGCTTAAGAAGGCCTACTTTATGCCCATCTTTCCTGAGCTTGTCCACTACTCCTCTTGCTGTTCCCGCTGTTGAACTCAAAGCGCATATAGCGACTTCGGCGTCTTCAAGCTTATAGCCTTCTACAAAATTATGTTTCTTGCCGAATTTTTTTTCGAATTCGCTAAATATGTCCGGGATAATCGAAAGTGTCCTTTTCATCGCGTCAGACTGCTGCATTTTATGTTCGAAATAATAATCCTGTAGATCGAGCGGCCCGACCGTGACCGGATGTTCTATATCCAAAAGCGAAAACCTCGGTTTGTATTCGCCTATAAAATCCTTTACCGTCTTGTCGTCAAAAAGCTGAACACCCTCGACTGCATGGCTCGTTATAAAGCCGTCCTGGCATACCATAACGGGAAGCTGTATATCGGGGTGTTCCGCTATCCTTACCGCCAATATCATGCTTTCGTAGACTTCCTGCGCATTCTCGCAATAGATCTGCAGCCATCCGGAATCGCGGGTACCCATCGTATCGGAGTGGTCGCAATGGATGTTTATGGGCCCGGACAGCGCCCTATTTACGACGGGCATCACTATGGGCAGGCGCGTTGATGCGGCTATATATAGCATCTCCCACATAAGGGCCAGCCCTTGGGAGGAGGTCGCCGTCATCGTACGCGCGCCGCCGGCCGAGGCGCCGATACACGCGCTCATCGCGCTATGCTCCGACTCTACCGGTATCATCTCTGTTTTTACTTTCCCGTCGGCAACATACTGGGAAAAGCCCATCACTATTTCAGTCTGCGGCGTTATGGGGTAAGCCGCAACGACGTCCGGCTCGATCTGCTTCATCGCGTATGCAGCCGACTGATTTCCTGAAAATGGGACTAATTTGACTTTCTCCATCACTTCTCTTCCTTTTCCATCTTTATGCACTTAACCGGGCATACGGAAGCACAGATACCGCAACCTTTGCAATAGTCAAGATCGAATCCTGTCATCTTTCCGTCTTTAGTCTTTATGGCGGAGTCCGGGCAATATGCCCAGCATATCATACAATTGATGCATTTAGATTCGTCCCGCACAGGACAAAATGTCCGCCAGTCGCCGGTCTTATATTCCTTGGCGGTACCGCCTTTGTCAATAAGGCCGCCTATCGGTATATCCTTCCATCCCTTTTGTCTATTTTTCCCCGACATATATCTTTAGCCCATCTTGACTTCGTTGTAAGCTCTTCTTATAGCCTCTAAATTTGCTTCCGTCGACTTATCGCCCAACTTCTTAATAAACTTATTTTTAATTTTATCCTGTATCGATTCCAGCGTAACTACCGGCACCACCTTCAAAAGCGCCCCGAGCATCGGCGTGTTAGTCATGGGTGTCTTTATCGTATCAAGGGCTATTTTTGTAGCGTCTACTACGGCTACCTTGCCGCTATTATATCCCAATTTTTTCCTTATATCGGCTGCGGACTCAGTAGAATTTACTACGAGAACTCCGTCTTTGGGAAGGCCTTCTAAAACTTCCGGCGTGAGAAGGGTGGGGTCGATTACCACTACCGCGTCTGGATTGGTCACCCCTGAATGGATATTTATGGCTTTTTCGCTGATTCTGGTATACGCGCGCATTGGGGCTCCGGCTCTTTCGGGCCCGTATTCGGGAAAGGCCTGGATAAATTTCCCGGAATCTAGCGCTGCTTCAGCGAGAAATTGTGCTGCGGTTTTGGCACCCTGACCGCCTCTTCCGTGCCATCTTACCTCGATTAACTCCTTCATTTTACCTGTGCTTTCTAACTAGATCATGTAACAAAGTATACTAACATTTAAACTCTTTTACGCACAGATGATCACAGATTAGAAGACACAGATGATCACAGATGCCATGCTTTTCAGCATTAATCTGTGCTAATCTGTAAGCGCGTAATTAGGTTAAATCTGTGCTAATCTGTGTTAATATAAAGTCAGCAAGATTCTTGACAATATCTATAACTACGACTTCTTTAGATAAAAATCCATATAGGCAATATCGGCCAGAAGTGTCACAACGGCGCTTGATATCGCCATGACTATAGCCGCTACATAACCGCCTACTTGCTTAAAGGGTATTGCTAAGAGCCCTGTTATGAAAGACGCTATGAACATTACGACGATGCCCACTATTATTAAAATCACCAATATGCCTACGACTTTAAGGAAATTAGCGGCGGTCACCGAAACGCCTTTTCTCATCGACGCCATTACCCCTAAATCGCTGCCGACTAACGCATACGCAGGCAGAATGAGCAGGATCATTATGCCTATAAGAAATATAAGGCCCAAAATCAGAAGGGCGACCTTTAACGCCGGCAATAGAGCAGATAATATTCCGAAGAACAATACGCCCCATCCCAACGCTATCACTATAGTAATAATAACTATCCCTAACATGCGCAGAAAATATTTGCTGCCGTTACTTATAAACGACGCTAAACTTGCCGAGCCCGATTTCACCAATTCCTTAATATATGCTATAACGCCGCCCTGTATAAAAATCGCCAATAAAAAGAATAATAAGCCTATTCCTATGACCGCGAGGGATTTCTTGATATCCATTTCGGCATTCACGGGTGCGGGGATAACCATCAAATTAATTACATTTACGATAATATTGAATACTGTGATAACGCAAAAAATTGTTGCCGCTTTTAAGCTTAATACAAATGCTTTCCTTATAGAATCCATCATCGCGCACCCCCTCTTTTTATTATAAGCCAACTCGGGATTATTTTATCAAAATAGGCGCGGCAAGTCAAATCAATTCTTCGACGCGTCTCGGACTGAAGTCCGAGACTTGCTCAGAATTGATACTGAGCGTAGTCGAAGTATCAAATCTCAAGCCGGCCTTCGATGGCCTTCATTAAAGTCGCCTGGTCGGCATATTTTAAATCGCTGCCGACCGGGATACCGTAGGCGAGGCGCGTTATCTTTAACTTATAAGGCCTGAGAATCTTTGAGATGTAAAGCGCTGTCGTCTCCCCCTCCGTATCTGAATTGGTAGCCATAATAATCTCTTTTATCTTCTCTTTCTTGACGCGTTCTACGAGTTCTTTTATCTTCAGCGATTCCGGCCCCACTCCGTCCAAAGGGGAAAGCCTGCCTAAAAGGACATGATACACACCGTTAAATTTGCCTGCTTTCTCTATAGCTGAAACGTCGTTAGGCTCCTCCGCTACGCACACGATGCTCTTATCCCGGCTTTCATCCTGGCATATAAGGCAAATGTCCCCCTCGCTGAGATTATTGCATATTTTGCAAAAACGTATTGTAGATTTAACCTTCAGGATGGAATCGGCGAGGCGCTCCGCGCCTTCCTTAGACAATTTGAGGATATAAAACGCGAGCCGTTCCGCTGTCTTTGTGCCTATGCCGGGCATCTTGGAAAATTCTTTTATGAGGCTTTGTATGGAGCGCGCGTAAGTGGAACCTCCCCGCAGGGGGCTAAGCTTGTTCATTTCTAGCGTTATTTTCCCTGATTTTGATGATCTTACCGTTAAACATTTCTAATGCGGATTGTATAAGGGAATTATCAAGGGCGTCTGCTTTTGCTTCGCGTTCCGCTTCTTTATCGCCTTTACCCGCCTCGCCTTGGGAAGAAGGGCCGCCTTCGCCGCTCAATGCCTCGCTTTGTTCGACGGTCGTAAGCTTTATGCGGATATTGTGCCCGAGGGCCTGGGAGATTATATCTTCAATGAATTTTTTGTTGTTAGTATACTCCAAAGCTTCTTTATGGAAATTAAACTTTTTGTCGAAACCTAATACTATCGAAGAGCCCTCTATCTCGACTATGTCCCCTTCCAGCAAATACGAAGCTATCGATATTTTTTTACTTTTTATTTCCTGAAGAATCGCCGGCCAAGCCTTTTTCACTTTTTCAAGCATCAGCGGTTCTCCTTTACTCTCGATATCTTCGCGCGTTGTATTCTTAGTTTCGGATGAGCCGGTTTCCTTGTCGGTTTTAAGCGGCGGGCGGGCTTCTCTTTCAAAGGGCGCCGCATCAGCCGCGGTATTACTGCTCAAAGAATTGCTCGGGCTTGAATTTGACTCGAGAGCTGAAATCTTATCTACGATATCGCCTAATGATATGAGTTCGCTTCGCATTGAAAGTTTGATAAACGCCGCCTCCAATATAAACCGCGCGATTTCAGATTTTTTCACGGCATTAAGAGTGGCCGAGAGTGCGTAGAATATATACAGCAATTCTTCGATCTTAAATCTCTTCGCCTGATCAGCCAGCGTATCGATATAATTTTCGGGAAAGTCTATAAGCGGCCTGAGGTCGGAACTTACGGTGATAACCATCATGTTTCTTAGGTAATTCATGAGGCCTATTATAAACTGCGATATATCTTTGCCCTTATTTATCATCTCGTCTATTATCACGAGAAGGGCTGCGGTGTCTTTCTGGCAAAGTTTATTTACGATTTCCGCAAGTTTATCTTCTTCGATCATTCCGAGCAGATTTATCACGTCTTCGCCGCTTATTTTATTCGACGAGAACGATGCAATCTGATCCAGGACCGATTCGGCGTCTCTGAGTGAGCCGTCGGAGGCCCTCGCTATGGTAAAGACCGCCTCTTCGGAGACATTAAGCTTTTCGGCGCTGATTATCTTCTTCAACTTTTCTACTATAAGCTTAAACGGTATCCTGACGAAATCGAACCGCTGGCATCTCGAAAGTATGGTAGGCGGGACTTTTTCGGGGTTTGTCGTCGCAAATATGAACTTAGCATGAGCGGGCGGTTCTTCCAGCGTCTTTAGAAGCGCGTTAAAAGCGCTTATGCTTAACATGTGGACTTCGTCGACGATATATATTTTATACCTGCCGTAGGAAGGCGTAAATTTTATATTCTCCCTAAGTTCGCGTATCTGGTCGACGCTGTTATTGGAAGCGCCGTCTATTTCTATCACATCCATACTTGCGCTTGACGATATGCCGTTACACGAGGTGCATTTATTGCAAGGCGTAGTCGTCGGCCCTTTTTCGCAGTTTAAGGCTTTGGCGAATATCCTTGCAACGGATGTCTTTCCGATGCCGCGCGGTCCCGTAAACATGTAAGCGTGCGCTACTCTTTGGCCGGATATTGCGTTTTTAAGCGTCGTAGTGATGTGCTCTTCGCCTATCACTTCTTCAAAAACCTGGGGCCGCCATTTTCGCGCAAATACAATATACGACATTAAATGCCTTTCTTAAATCAAATGTTATCGAGTTTCTTCGTTAAAAATCCCACAATAATATCATAAGCGAGACGATGCATAATAAGGATAGGATCATTTCCGGTAACATGGTTTCTACGATTTTAGCTTACATATTATAGCACCGGGGGCTGGGGAAGGCAAGTTCTAAGTACGGTAGGCATAGAGGAGCTATTCAGCCAATAGGTTATATCCTTCGATAATACTGTCGCATACCATCTGGACGATATTCTTATAATCGCCCAGATCGCCTTTACTTAAGGCCATATAGTACTTGTATCTGTCTTGAACCTTGATAATAGCGGGAGGAAAGCCCTTGCTCAAAAGCTGTGTTATCATAATAAGCCGCCCTACTCTGCCGTTACCGTCAAAGAAAGGATGGATGGCTTCAAACTCATAATGGTCGCGCGCGATTTTTTCTACAGGGTCTTTGCCGTAGTGATTGATATTTTTGATAAGCGCGCCCATTTTCAACGGCACATCCTGGGCAGACGGAAGCGGTTTCTCGGTATTTGTCAGATTTACATGGCCTGTCCTATACTTGCCGGGCAGCTTATTATTGAAATTATACATCACTATCTCGTGGAGCCGCAGGATATAATCCCGGTCTATCTTAAAATCGGGCTTAATGCTGCCCAGGAGAAACTCCAGCGCGTTTTTGTGGTTTACCGCTTCTAAAACTTCAAACAATTCTTTTCCTCTTACCTTCTTGCCCTCAAATGCCATTTCCGTTTCTTTAATACTCATGCGACTGCCTTCTATGGCATTGGACTCGTAGTTCATTTCCAGGATAAACTTACTCCTCAATGCCTTATTCGTCTTAAGTAATTTTATCGGTTCGGGTGCCTTCTCGCGCAACTCTAAAACAATGCTTCTTAAATCCACATACTCCTTAAATAACTGGTCGATATCGTTTGATTGGGCGGTATGAGGCGCGATATCTTTGTCCAGCCACCGATAGACGGTCTTATAGCTAACATCAAGGCGGCGGGCAAGCTCCGAACGTGATATCCCCGTTGCCTCCATAATCTTATTCAATTTTTCCTTATCTCTTAGGCGGAACCCCTTCATGGCGCACTCCTTGCAATAGGACATATGTCCCATGTTTTCCACAATATAAGTATACCATATGTCCTATTGTTGTCAAGGGTAAAATTTGGGCACATCGGTAGAGGTAACTGGCGTTATCTGAAAAACGCCCATTTTGGCGTTTCTCATAAAGCCGATTTTGTTGCCGGTCGCCGCTGCTATACAAATACCCAAAATAATGATCTGCGAATTCCTTAAAATCCTCCCGCCTTCCATGTTAATGCCCTTTCAATCTCGCGAAGCGAGATTGATCCTGGGGCAGCGTAAAAAATGCGGCCAATGGAAGCATTTTACCTACCGAAGGATCTTTTACCCTCGTTACGCGCTACAAATATCGTTAACAGCCCTTACGGTACGGCGATTACTTCACGCCACCTCCTTTCCCGCAATATCGTCTCAACCGCATGTATCTAAAGACAAAAAACCTCCGCAAGTCATAATCAGACTCACGAAGGTTTTCTTTTTTTCAGCCTGAGGCTGATCCGCCTTTGGCGGAAATGTCCGGGAATTCCCCCTTCAAACACGGGACTGACCTAGTTGTAAAAGTAAATATACCTGTGGATTTCAGGTTCGTCAATAGAGCGCAATGGGCGGCCTGCGTAATTCTTTCTTCTCCGAATGCATTTTCTTGTCCTTAAGCATCTTCTCTTTGGCCCTGCGGGAACGCTTTCGCTTCTGGCGCCTTATCTTCTCTATCCTCTGCTGTTCCTCGGACTCTTTGCCCAAGATAAGCGTTTCGATCTTGTTGGCGAGTATGCGCCTGGCGAGAAATCTATTTAATGTCTGAGAGCGCTCATCCTGGCACTTGACTTCGATCCCCGTAGGTTTATGTTTAAGATAAACGCACGAAGACGTCTTATTGACCTTTTGCCCGCCTTTTCCGCCCGAGCGTATGAATTTTTCCTCTAAGTCGGCTTCCTTTACGCCTAATGAAGCCATTTTAGCTTTTAAGGCTTCTTCTTTCTCTCTTCGTACGCCGGATTCCATCTTATTTTCCTTAAGACTTTGCCTTTCAGGGCAGTGCCCGACACTCTATATAACCCATTGCATATCAATATGTTAACAAAACATCCGATCGCCCCCACTTGCCGGATCCGATATCATGTGGTATAATTAACGTAGATACACCGGAGGATACGGAACGATAGCGAAAGCTGTTAGGCCTATCACCTGCAAACAGGACCTTCGAAGTTCGAGGGTCCTTTTTGTTTCTGCGCCATTCTCTGGTAAACGCCGCCATTTAGCCGCCCCCTTATTCCTTTAGCGCGCTTTTCGTCGTTTGACAGACGGCTTCTTCTTTTCGGCGAACTTTTTCTTTTCGCCGCCTTGCGGTTTACCAATATGGACCGTTTGAGCAGGGCCTGCTTCTCTGGGCCTACTATAGGATCTTTCTTTAAGTGAGTTGCCCCCGCCGCGATAGGAGGCGGCGGGACGCCCCTCTGGGCTGCCGGCTTTACGCTTTGAAAAGCACTCCTTGCAGTATACCGGACGGTCACCGCTGGGCTTAAAAGGTACTTCGCATTCTTTCTTACAGTCCGCGCAAATCGCTTTATGCAGGATCCTTTCTCTGTAATTATTATCGTGTCTGCTCCCCCCGCGATAGGAGGCGGCGGAACGCCCCTCGGGGCTGCCTTCGCCATGACTGCGGGCGTGGCCGGGCTGCTGAAAAGGATTGATGAAAGGCTTTGCCTCAACCGGCTTTGGTGACGACTTGCTGACTAAAATATCTATCTTCTTCTCTAAAGAAACCAGCTGCTCCTGCATTTTATTGATTAGACCCGCTATATCCGGCTCGACCTGTGCGGGGGCCGGATATCTTCTGTGCTTCATATGTCTTTTCATTTTGCTCCTTTTTTTTCCATGTTAATCATTTATTCCAATTTAAATGGCTGCATAAGTAAATCATGCCATCTAAGGCTTCTCTGAATCGCTGAGCCTCTGGTTTCTTTTGTGCAGTTCGTCTTTACGTTCGTTTTCCGTGCGGGATTGTTTTCTTAAACGTATATTTTTCGGGGTGATCTCGACGAGTTCGTCGTCTTCTATAAATTCCAGGGCAAACTCCAGCGTCATCTCCCGCGGAGCAATAAGTTGTATGGCCTCGTCCGAACCCGCAGCGCGCATATTCGTAAGTTTCTTCTCGCGCGCGGCATTGACCACAAGGTCCCTTCCCTTATTGTTAGCCCCGACGATCATGCCTTCATAGAGGGCATCGCCCGGCCGGACAAAAATTTCGCCTCTGTCCTGAAGCCCCCATAAGGCGTGCGCCACGGCATTGCCGCCTGACTGCGAGACCATAACGCCCTTTGCGCGGCGGGGAAGCTCACCTTTAAATTTCTGATACTCAAAAAAGTTCTGGTACATTATGCCGTTGCCTCTTGTCATCATCAAAAATTCGCTCCTGAACCCAAATAGTGCCCGCGTAGTTATCAAAAATTCCATCCTTACGGTACCGATATTTGTGGTCTGCATGTGCTTCATTCCGGCCTGACGATTACCAAGGGTTTCCATGACAACGCCCTGGTAGACGGGGTCTATCTCTACGACCAATTCCTCTACGGGTTCCAATGTCTCGCCTTCGATCTCCTTCAATATGACATGCGGCCTCGACACTTCGAGTTCATAGCCCTCGCGGCGCATCGTCTCAATAAGAATGGATAGATGAAGCTCGCCTCTGCCGGAAACCTTAAAACGCTCACCCTCCGCGGTCTCTTCCACTTTGATGCCGACATTCATCATTACCTCATGCTCCAGCCTTTCGCGCATGTGGCGGGATGTCAGGAATCTGCCGCCGTCCTCGCCGGCCAGAGGGCTCGTGTTATGGCAAAAATTCATCGATATCGTGGGTTCGTCTATTTTGATCATAGGAAGAGGCATCGGGTCGTCGTTTGAAGCTAACGTCTCGCCGGCCTTCACATTTTCTATCCCCGATATTGAAATGATCTCACCCGCCTCAGCGCTGTCAGCCTCTACTCTTTTCAGTCCCTGATATTTCAAAATTTTCGTTACCTTGCCTCTTTCAATGCCGCCATCCCTTTTGACAAGCGACATCATCTCTCCCACTTTTATTTTGCCGTGGAAGATCCTGCCCGTAGCGATGCGGCCGACATAGTTATCATAATCAAGCATCGTTATGAGCATCTGGAAAGGCTGTTCGGGGTCCGCCACAGGAGGAAGCACGCGATGCAATATCGTTTCAAGAAGGGGTTTCATGTCGCGGCTTTCCACATCCATGTCGAGCGTGGCGCGGCATTCTTTGCCGGAAGCGTATACGATCGGAAAATCAAGCTGCTCGTCGGTGGCGTTCAGCTCGCAGAATATATCGAAGGTCATGTCCGCGACTTCGTGAGGCCGCGCGTTCGGCCTGTCTATTTTATTCACGACAAGTATCGGCTTCAGGTGCAGTTCCAGCGATTTTTTCAGGACGAATTTCGTCTGCGGCATCGGCCCTTCGAAAGCGTCCACGAGCAAAAGTACTCCCTCCACCATCTTAAGAATGCGCTCTACTTCGCTGCCGAAATCAGCGTGACCGGGCGTATCGACTATGTTGATCTGCACGTCTTTATAACGCAAGGACGCGTTTTTCGAAAAAATCGTTATGCCCCGCTCCCGCTCAATCGGATTGGAATCCATAACGGTCGATTCGCCGTCTTTAAACTGGTAAGCCATGGTCTCCCGGAGAAGCGCGTCGATAAGCGTCGTCTTCCCGTGATCAACGTGAGCGATGATAGCTATATTGCGTATGTCTTTCCTGCGTTTTTGGTTTGTCATAAACGGCTTCTCCGTTTCGCATCTCCATTAACGGAGTTTGATCATTATGAGTCAAGCGGAAGGACGGGTTTCTTTTCTTTTATGGCAAGCTTAAAGGCGCCGTTTTGGAATAAGTTCATCTCGTCCGTATCGCTGCGCGCACCCTCCGGAAAAAACAGTACGGACATGCCGTCCCTTAGCTAAACGGCGGCTTCACGATATACACTCTTGATGCTCTCGAACTCGCCGCGGGAAAGCAGGATGTGTTTTCCCGCCCAGAGCAGGCCGCCGATAAACGGTATCTTAAGCAGACTTCTTTTCGCCGCCCATTTAAACTGCATCCGGGTTTTATACATCACAACAATATCGGCCAGGCTCTCGTGGTTGGCTACCATAACATACGTTTGGTGAGGATCGATATTCTCCAGACCCCTCACGCTGTCTATATTTCTCTTAAAAACTGGTACAACTTCTAGGGGCAGGTCACGAACACAAGGGTTCGAATTGGTACGTATGGCGGAGAGGGGGAAAGTCTTAAATCCCCTCGAGCTAACAGCTTATTTCTCAAATACTTACGTAAATTTTCTTCCCGTGGCATACAGAAATCGTACACTTTCAGCTTCTCAGTATTCGGATTATAGCATTTATTTCTTACTGTGTCCATAGTTAAAGTCTTTGAATATATCCCCTAAAAATTCCGGCCTTAAGTGTCTGTATCTTGCAGTCATAGCAGACGTAGCATGACCGAGAACCGTTTGGATAATTGGGGAACGTCCCTGATTTTACCTGATTTTATCACTACCCATTTTTTTCACAAATTTTATTTAGCTCTATGGGTAGCTTTAACCATTCAAATACTTTCATATGTTCTTCTTCTGTCTTTGCTTACTTTCATTGTTTTAGATATTTTTTTAATCCGAAGACGCTTGCCAGCAACCTGATGATGGTTCGTTTGATTTTCATAATAGTCAATTCAGGGTTTTGAAACATTTTGACAACAAATTTCTTCAGATATAACGGATTAGAGACAAGATTCCACATGAGTTTTTTAAAATTATCATTAAGAACGATATTCCGTATGGTATTAGTATAATGCTCTAAATCCTTTACGGAAACATAGCTGAGCCGCAATGGGGATGTATTTGAGGTATAATAATCGTATTCTTCATAGCTATTGACGGTTAACAGCCCGTTTGCCACAGAAAATTCATATAAATCCGATCCTTTCATAGGCGTTAATCTGGATACATCGACAGAAGAAGGGCGTATTCTCTTAATTAATCTGACCGTGTCATCCAAATCTTTTTTTGTTTCCATTGGCGAGCCGACAATTACAAATGCATGAGTACTTAGACCGGCCATGCGGCACAGATCGAACGCTCGGATAATGTCTTTTACTCTCGTTCCTTTTCTCAAGAAATCCAGAATCTTTTGTGAGCCGCTTTCTACACCTATGCAAATATTAAGACAGCCGGCCTCTTTTATAATTTTCAGCAGCCCTATATTTATGTTATCTACTCTTGCCTGGCAGATCCACCGGACTTTTACCCCCCTTTTTTTGATTTCATTACAAAAAGAGACGATCCAATCTCGAGAAAATAGAAACGTATCATCGACAAAAAATATTAAATAGTCAGGCATCTTACTTTCTCTCTCAATATTTTGCAGCTCATCCACCACGTTTGAGGGGGTTCTTCTTCTTATTTCTTTTCCAAATAACTTCTCCTGCATGGGCTTACAAAATAAACAATGGTATGGGCAGCCTCTGCTAGAAATAAGAGTAACTGTCGGATCAGTCTTAGGATAAATACCCCAATCAATAAGATCGCGGGCGGGAAAAGGCAGCTCATCCAGATTGTCTATCAAGACTCGCGGCGGCGTAATAACAACTTTGTTGTTTTCTAAAAATGCGATTCCATTTACCGAATGAAGGCTATCAGGCGATCCCATTTTTTCCATCAATTCAATAAATGTATATTCCCCCTCCCCTATTACGACTGCATCAAATCCGTTCCTGAGACATTCCTCTGCGTCCACGGTAGGATGAGGTCCCCCTGCAATGCATTTTACTTCGGGTTTCATGCTTTTAATCTTCTTTAGAATATCGTAGGCCCTATCCGCTAATGATGTCAGGAAAGAAACTCCGACAACATCAATATTTCTTAATTGGTCTTTAGCGATTTCAGGGTTGTTTTGAAAAATCATATCATTCAATGAAACTCTGTGCCCATGTTTTCTGGCTACAGCAGCTAGATATAGCAGGCCCAGCGGTGGGGATATGTTTCCCGCATTTTTATATCCAGATCTAGGATAGATTAATAGAATATTCATTCGCTCTATTCTCGCAACTACCTATTACCAAATTTTTTAGGAGTTATTTTTTGAAAAATTCTTTACCCCTGTCTTTCGTAACTTGCTGTCCAACAATTTCTCGATCACAGATCCTTTTGATTTGATCCGTGGCATATTATACGATACAATATGCCTGGGGCGCTTGCTCATTATTAATTACCCTTCAAGTGCTTATATTCTATCACAACGTGGTGTCATTATTCAATGGCGAAGCTTGCCGTAACAACCGCCATCACCTTCTTATCGAGCGAGGTAATGCCCCAAGTCGGAGACATCCACGTATGTCGAAAACAAAAAACCTCCGCAAACCATAATATGACTCACGAAGGTTTTACAGAAATATACACGTTTTATACACTATTAGAAGAAACCTTGGACAAACACAATCAAACAAAAACAAAACACAACCACTTGATTTCTCAATGGGTTGCGTCAGTGGCGGCGCTTTTACTCCCTGCTCGGCCCTGAGAAATCCGGAGGATTTTCAGGACTTTGTCCCGGGAATTTCTAAATTAGAAATTCCACGGGGCTATGTCCTCTCCGAATTTTAAGCGGCAGTCGGTTTGTGCCAAAATTCGGGATACTCGTCCGCCCTGTGGGGCGGACTCGTTATGGCGGACGCTGTCAATAAACAAGCTATATTATACAAAATACTCTCCCATAACGCAAAACAATTGCGCATATTAGGAATGACGTATGAGGCGATAGGCAGATTCTTAAAAATCGGATATGAAACAGCAAGGAGAGCCTGCCACTACGAGGAGTGGTAATCCCAAGGCGACGGTACTGTCGTTTCTGTCGCTTTTTTGAGGTGAGTTATAAATAGGGTCGGAGATTATTCATTTCGCGGAAAATGGTCGCTATCCCTATTTTCCCCTATTAAGCCTTTTGCCGCTTAGCTGATTTGCCCTTACCAAGGCACCGGAATCGATTATAGACATCAAGATTATTTTTTTTCCACAAATTAAACCATTTGCGCAGATCAAGGTAGTCTACGTAGCATTCGAGAATATCCGAATTTATGTCCTTTACGCTGGAACTTTCAATATCCTTAAGTCGGTACTGCGGAACCTTCAATCTTAAAGCAATTTGCTTAAAAGTAAGGTCTTTCTTTTCTCTCTCGCTTCGGCACATTTCTGAGACCATTTGAAAGCGAATCATATCTTTTGGATTGACGCCATATTTGTCAAGCGCCTCTATAAGACCCGGTATGCCATTAGCAATCTTATTCATAATATATCCGGCCATATCTGCGTCAATAAATCTTTTATTTCCCATAGTATTTACAATTCCTCTATCATTATTTTTGAGCCTCATCCAAAATACGAACAAGCGGCTCTTCCCAGCCAAAACAGGTAATCCCCATACCAGTAAGCTCCTTAAACGTTTCAATACATTCGGCGTCAATTTGCGCAAACTCTTCAAGCACACGCACGACCTCACTCATAAATCCGCCAACAATACCGTTTGAGTCGTCTACGCCGCCAACACGTAACTTTTTATCCAGCCGTAAAAGCAGTTTTACCAAAACTTTCGCCGCTTGTTTATTAACCGCTAAATCAGAAACAATCGCCGACAACCTATTGCATCCTTCGCGCAAGGAATCCTGGTTTGTAAACCAGGTGCGCGACGGCCCGGAGTATGGCTTAATATATCTTAAGGCCTCGGTGAGAGATTTTTTAACCACAACAAACTCTTCTTCATTTATCGCTCTCCGCTGCCTACTGCACCCGACTTCATGATCAAGTTTCTTGTCTTTATTATTTAGGGGCCGGCCATCCATAACAACGTGCAGCGCTAAGGCCGCTATATGCTTGCAAAGCGTATCCTTTTCACCAAGATAGCAAGTGCAACTTCCGTGTTTATAATTTCGAGCCGATACTGAAACTCGATAAGGTTTTGTCCCCACGACAACAGCGGTATAATCCCCACCCCGCGCCTTAACTTCTGTCACCTTACCGTTTCCATATAAACCCACTGCGCGCTGAAATGTCGCCTCATCGGTCGCAAATTTTATTTTGTTAAGGTCGTATGCAGCGTTCATGGTGGTCTCATAACGATTCGCGCAGCTTTTTGAATCTTTCAAATATATCTTCCCGCAAATCATCAATATACGGATCCGGGCCATTTTCTTTTTCAACCATCAAACAGCCCTGACTGGAATTTCGCGCAAAATACTTATCGAGATTTCCAGAAACCTCTTTAAGCAGGCCTTTCTTTTTATATTGCCCCGCTTCGTTCAAGATAATGTCTATATCCGGATCATAGCGTAAGATGAAATACATATAGTGGATATCTTTTGCCTGTTTTTGCTCATCTTCTCTTTCAGTGAAGGTGGTGCCTTTGTGATAAAGGAACGCCGATGGTTTTGGGCAATTGATATTGTAAACCATTTTCTTATCCCAATCTCAATGAGGGTCCTGTGCTTCAGGAGAAAGTCAAATTTTTCGATCTTATTAATATCGATCTGTTTGCCGACCACTTTCTCGATTATCGCATCTTTTATTTTTGGAGGCGCGATGAAATCCAGGCGGATCTTCCCTTCCTTATACATGACCACAGGGAACATTCTGTCCATTTGAGGATGGCGCTCTTTATAGTCCAGAGAAGAAAGCAGATCGAAAATAGTCCGCTGATATACTTTTGTCGTATCTGTGCCGAGGCCAAAATCGATATCAGTGGTAGTAATCGGCTTCACCATAAGATTATTCCACATAAAGCGTGAATAAACATACGGCAGCCAGCCGCCTACCAAGGTAAGGTCAGTAAGATAATCTTTCAGATCGGCTATGACCCTAAAGAATACGGATTCAAGGTATTCAAGCTCAGTCAAGGCGCTTTCCTTTTTCTTCCAATAGTTTTTTGAGGTGTTCGGCGTGTTCTCTGCCCCGGGGCTCGAAATTATACAGATCGAGATAGAGCTGCAGGTTGGAAACAATCCTGTAGCCATTTACTGTGCGCGCGTTAAAAAAAACGCTCTGTTTATAATAAGGCCTGACTATATGGACATTGCCTCCCTGAACGAGCTGCTTAAGGTCCAGCTTCTGCCGCAGGTCCAGCAGATATTTTCCGAAATCATCCGTGTTGAAATAGAGATGCGCATGCTCGGTCCTGACAAACGACGTATACAGATTGGCGGCCGCGTGAAGGGTAAGCGCGTAGTTATCCTGCTTATCCCTGAAATAATCTTTTATCTTCTTAAGGATGTCCTTATCGGCCGTATAAAAAGAATGCAGCTCATTATAGTCAAACCGGTACTCCGCAGCCCAATCTCCGATCAATTTATCAGGATCGGCAAGCACAGCGCTGCTCTTCGCGCCCCGCTTCTTCCTTTCAAGATAACCCAACCGGTCCATTTCATTAAGAACGGCCGCTACCCTGCCCTGTCCGATACCATAGCGGGCGTCCTTTGCCTTAATAAAATCCTGGATGACCCACCCGTCGCCAGGGCTCTTCAGCATCTTCCTCAGGATCAGTGTCGTTTTGTCGGAAAAGATGGATATCATGTGAATTTACCCTTTTTATGAATTTACTCTCTACAGAGTAAATTATACACTAAGAGTAAATTTTGTCAAGGGGTAAAGGATAAATTGTTATCACTTTAGGCGCGTAGTAGTCTGATGCGGCGGAATTATTATTAGGGACAATAATATTTATTGGCACGGCACAAAATGTAGAAAAATAAAACCCTAATTTTTCTCCATAAGAAAAAATTGGCGGACGGGCTCGAAACGCTCCGTCGAGTCCGGCACCAAGGGTTCGAACTGGTACATTTGGCGGAGAGGGGGAGAGTCCATCAAGCACATTTTCCCAAATCTCCGTCGGTAAACAGGTTACATCACAACTTGTTTATTGTCAAGGAATTAACTATTCTACGCGCTTTCGTCCTTTTTCGTCTTCTTTTCTCTGTTTTCGCTTTATTTGGGCACAATTTGGGCACAAAGGTTTTATAAATTTAAAAAGAAAAGTGACACATTAAGCAAACATGCAAAACTTACCCACGCGATATAAGGAATAAGTAGCGCCGCTGCAAGTTTCGATATTGCAGAAAACCTAATTATTACCCACAAAATAGACAGCCAAAGTAACGCTATTACGATTAAAGCACCCCCAATAGACCTGAATCCAAAAAAGACTATCGACCAAAGACAATTGAGCGCCAGTTGTAAAAGAAATATGAAAAGCGCGATTCTGACCTTTTCATCATTAAACCCTTTTTGCCACACAAGAAACGCCGAAACGCCCATTAAGGTGAACAGGGTTATCCAGACCGGCCCAAATATCCAATTCGGAGGATTGAAGAATGGTTTTTTAATAAGGGCATACCAACTAGGAATGGACTGAGCTGTAAAAAAGCCTCCGATAATGCCGGCTAATTGACAAATGGAAATGCTTAGTAATAATTTTAATGCCTTAATCATTGATTAGCTCTATCTTCCGCCTTGGCTGGTGCTACGTCTGGTCGTGAATAAACCACCTTGAGTTCAGCCGTGGCAGGAATACGATTCTGCATGGCTGACAACAGAATATCGCGGCTTACCTCAGTATTATACCACAATAGTAGATAAAAAGAGTGCTGATTAGTCTATTCAACCAGCACTCATTGCCTCTCTCATTCGTTCAGGAGAGAGAATTTATTTGGGTCATCCCTTTAATTTCTCGGGGTGATGCCTTACAACTTCTGCCTGAACCATGTAGATCACGTCTTCTGCGATATTTGTAGTATGATCACATATGCGCTCTAAGAAACGAGCTATTAATAGCAACTGAACCGCTCTCGGAGCAGTAGAGCCATCTTTGACCATATAATCTTCGATGAGTTCTTTTTGTATTACATTGCGGAGTTGATCAGCTTCAGAGTCAGATAGTAAGACTTTCTTAGCTAAAGCTATATCGCCTTTGACAAACGCATCTATGGACATCTTTACCATATTTTGCGCAACAGCCGCAAGTTTAGGTATGTCGATTAATGGCTTTAGAAGCGGCTTATCTACTATTTCAAGCGTTCGTTGGGCTATATCTACCGCAATATCCGCTATTCTTTCCAGCTCTGCATTTATCTTCATGCCCGTTGTGATAAAACGAAGATCTTTAGCCATAGGTTGATGGCGCGCTATCAAATCAATGCATTTTTCATCTACAACTAATTCCAATTTATCGATATTGGAATCATTTTCTATGATGCTCTTGGCCATCTCTCTATCCCGATTTTTTAACGCTTCAATAGATTTATAGATAGCCTCTTCTGCAAGAGCACTCATTTTTAAAATATCTTTGTTCAGTTCTTTCAATTCCTGATCAAAATGTCGTTCCATGTCTGCCTCCGATTTGTAGTTGCCTGCAAGTTCGCAAATCGCCCCGAGCAAGCGAGCCCGCAACCAATATGCTGCGAGCGCGTCGAGGGGCTACATTATTATCCATACCTTCCGGTAATATAATCTTCCGTGCGTTTATCTCTAGGCGCGGTAAATATATCTTTAGTCACTCCGAACTCGACCAATTCGCCAAGCAACATGAAGCCGGTATCATCGGAAACTCTCGCCGCCTGCTGCATGTTATGGGTCACTATTATTATAGTATAATTATTCTTCAATTCACGCATTAATTCTTCAATACGTGCGGTTGCCTGTGGATCAAGGGTAGAGCAAGGTTCATCCATTAATAAGACATCGGGTTTAACGGCAATAAGCCTTGCAATACATAATCTCTGCCTCTGTTCAAGAGACAAAGTCAACGCAGGTCTATCAAGTCCGTCTTTTAATTCGTCCCATAACAAGACGTCTTTCAAGCTCTTTTCTACGATTTCATCCAACCTGTCTCTTTTTATATTATCCGCATGAACTTTTTCGCCAAAAACTATATTTTCGTAAATAGACAGCGGAAATGGATTAGGCCGCTGAAAGACCATGCCTACTTTTTTACGAAGAGTTACTAAATCCGTGTTTGAATCGAGTATATTGGCGTTATCAACCAACACTTCACCTGTTGTGCGAACGCCTTCTATCAGATCATTCATACGATTAAATACTCTGAGTAGTGTCGACTTGCCGCACCCCGAAGGCCCTATTATGGCGGCGATTTTCTTCTCGCTAAAAGATGCATTTACGTCCTTTAGCGCATGAAAATTCACGTACCACAAATTTAAGTTTTTAGTTACTATCTTTGACAGTGGAGCCTCCTTTTGCATTCTTGCTCCCTCCCCGAAGGGGAGTGCAAAGCCTCCCCGTAGGGGATTATCCAAATTTCCCTGTTATGTAGTCGTTCGTACGTTTATCTCGGGGCGCTGTAAAAATTTTGTCTGTTTTATCTAATTCTACGAGTTCACCGCTTAAAAAGAAAGCTGTCCTATCCCCCACCCTTGCTGCCTGTTTTACATTATTTGTTACTAAAACAATGGTATACCGTTCCTTTAATTTAAGCATAGCATCCTCTACCTTAGCGGTAGAAATAGGATCAAGGCCTGAACACGGCTCATCAAATAATATCACTTCGGGTTCAACCGCGAGCGTCCTCGCAATACACAAACGCTGCTGTTGGCCTCCGGAGAGCTTGAATGCAGACTCATCGAGTCTGGTTTTCACTTCTTCCCATAAATACGCTTGCCGTAATGCTTCTTCTACCTTTTCTTCTAATCGCTTCTTATTTCTTAGGCCGTACATTCTTATACCATAAGCTACATTATCGAATATAGACAAAGGAAGCGGCAGCGGTAACGCAAAAACCATGCCTACTCTGCGACGTAATTCCTCTACATCAATTCCCTGAACATCTTTTCTTTCAAGTTCTACCGCCCCTGTCATTTTATAATTTATATTGAGATCGCTCAAACGGTTTAGTGTCCTTAAAAAAGTTGTCTTACCGCTATTTGAAGGTCCTATGATGCTCAGAATTTCATTAGATTGTATTTCCATATTCACCTGTTTTATAGCGTGTAGGGAGCCAAACCATATATTTAAATCGTGTATCTCTAATTTTACCATTTCTTTTTCTTCCTGAATTTGTAACGTATGATTATCGCGACTAAGTTCATAAATAAAACGAGCGCTAACAACACAAAAGCCGTCCCATACCTTATCTTCTCATCAACGTTAGGCACTTGAGTTGAAATAACATAAAGATGATACGGAAGCGCCATTGCCTGATCGAATATCGAACTCGGTAACTGCGGCAGATAAAAAGCCGCTACGGTAAAAAGAATAGGCGCGGTCTCGCCAGCGGCCCTTCCCAACCCTAAGATTGTGCCGGTCAAAATACCAGGTATAGCGTTCGGCAAAACAATATGTCTTATCGTCTGCCATTTGCTTGCGCCTAAAGAAAGGCTTACTTCACGAAAAGAATATGGGATGCTTTCTAAGGCCTCACGTGATGTAGTAATAATTATGGGCAGAATCATGATTCCCAAAGTAAGTGAACCTGAAAGAATCGATGCTCCAAATTTAAAAAATACTACAAAAAGCGCAAGCCCGAATAAGCCGTAAACTACTGAAGGAACGCCTGCCAGGTTAACAATAGCAAGCTTGATAAGCCGGTTAAGCAGATTGTCTTTTGAGTACTCACTTAAATATATCGCCGCGAGAAGGCCTATAGGTAAGGCAAAAACAATGGCTCCTGTCACTAAATATAAGGTACCTACAATCGCGGGGAATATACCTCCCGCGCGCATTCCTTGCCGCGGAATATCCGAAAGAAACTGCCAGTTAATAGCTGGCAGGCCCTTTTGAATAATGACCACAATGATAAGGCCTACCGGAACCACTATCAAAAGAGTGGCCAGAAATAAAAAGAAAAAAGCGGTGTTTTGTGTTCTGTGCGGGTCTCTCATCCTTCGACGCGCTCCTCATTCCATTCGTAGCTTGCTCAGGATGACCCTGAGCGAAGTCGAATGGGTCATGATTGCCTTTTATGTAAAAATATGTCTGCCGTTACGTTGATCATAAAACTTATGATAAATAAAACTATGCCTATAGCAAACAACGCAAAATAGTGTTCGCTGCCTACCACCGCTTCGCCCATTTCGGCTGCTATGGTGGCTGTTAAGGTCCTGACCGGTGCTAAAATACTATGTGGAATAACAGCAGCGTTACCGGTGATCATCATTACAGCCATAGTCTCACCTATAACCCTGCCTATCCCAAGCATGACCGCCGCGACTATGCCGCTTGATGCAGCCGGAAGCATGACCCGCCATATCGTCTGCCAGTGTGTGGCCCCAAGCGCAAAAGCGCCTTCTTTATAATTTTTCGGTATCGAATAGAGCGCATCTTCTGCGATAGAAACGATTGTAGGCATGGCCATAAATGCCAGCATGATCGAACCGGATAATGCGGTTAAACCGGTAGGAAGATGGAATAAACTTTTTACCAACGGCACCAACGTTACCATGCCTATAAATCCCAAAACAACGCTTGGTATGGCCGCCAATAGCTCTATTCCTGCTTTAAGAATCTCTTTGATCTTTGCCGGAGCAATTTCAGCAATATAGATTGCGCATCCTACCCCTATAGGGATTGAAATAATTGCCGCACCCAAAGTAACTAATAACGATCCAAGAATCAAAGGTAATATACCGAGTTGAGGCGGTTCTGAAATAGGATACCAGCTTTTACCCATGAGGAACTTAAAAGGGCCCACAGTTTTAAAAACTGCGAGCCCCTCCCTAAGCAAAAATAGAAATATCAGCGCGACAAAAAATATCGAAGCTATGCCGCAGATGAGTATCAGTTTTTCAATAATAAACTCTTTAAGCTTGCGCATAGAGTACTTTATCTATTGACCGGTACGAAATCCGTAGCCAAAACAATATCCTGCCCTTCCCTGGAAAGCGTAAAGTCTACAAACTTCTTTACTAACCCTTCCGGCACACCATTGGTGTATAGAAAGAGCGGCCTTGATATAGGATATGTGCCGTTTATAACATTTTCGATTGTCGGAATAACATACTCTGATTTCTCATCTTTTGCTACGGCAACCGGTTTTTGTTTTGGCGAAATATATCCCATTCCATAATATCCTATTGCGACAGGATTACCGGCCACTTCATCGGCAATTGCTTGGGATGAGGAAAGCATCAATGCGCTTGGTGCAAATTCCTCTTTACTGTTCGGGTCTAATTTTCGCAATACATGCTCTTTAAAATAAACATGTGTGCCGGAATTAACCTCGCGCGAAAGTATTACGATTTTCTCATCTTTACCGCCTACCTCTTTCCAATTAGATATCCTGCCGGTAAATATTCCTGCTAACTGATCGATAGTAAGCTTGCCTATTGGATTAGCAGGATTTACTACAACCGCAAGGCCATCCATCGCTACTTTTATTTCATTTGGTTTTATCCCCTTCTGATTAGCGAGAGTGATCTCTTTTTCCTTTATGCTTCTTGATGCCATTGCGATATCGCACGTGTTGCTTATTAAACTGGAAAAACCTGTTCCTGAGCCGCCGCCTGTAACAGCAACGAAATCACCGGGATTTTTTTCCATGTATTTCTCAGCCCACGCCTGTCCCAGGTTTACCATTGTATCGGAGCCTTTTACTTGAATGGAATTCTTGCCGGACGCAGCAAATACGGAAGTTGACAACGCAAGCATTATCAAAACCAACCATATCTTTTTAAGCATATTTTTCTCCTTTTGTTATAAATTATACTTTGTTTATATTATATCCATGTTATACCAATGTAAAATCTATGTAAAATCAAAATTTCCAATTTATGTCGCACTGCCACAAATTCTGCGGTCTGGCTGGACCTACGATATACTTAGTATTGAAGTATGTGGCTGTAAACCATACATTGTCCATAAGGCCCAATTCAAACCGCACTCGCGGACCTTTTACGTTTGTGCCTCCGTAATAAGTATCAGAATCGGGCAGCCAATCTGGCCATGCATCTCTAGCTAGATATTCATACCTGGCGGAAAGCTTCCACTGGCCCAGCTTCGATACCTTTTGATCACCGAATTCACAACCGATAAACCCGCCAAGCTTCTCTTGGGCTGGCGGATTTACAACTCCATTGGCAAATATACTGGCATAATGAACATAATCTCCAAAAAAGGCGATACCAGTAAAGGGCTCTTTGAAGCTAAGCGCTCCGTCAAGTACCATTGGCCTAAAATCGTATCTTATTCCATCCCCTCCGGCTCTCAGCGTATTGGTACCAGCAGACCAGTCAGGAATCTTGCCTGTTTCATTAAATATGTCATACCAAGTAAAAGCGACCTTTGCGTCGGCTTTATCGGGTATGAAGTACCAATCAAATCCGGGCTGTATTCCTACCATCCATGGGTCATCAACATCTACTCCAAGCTCATCAATTATTAACCCAGCTGTATTTAAGAATAGCTTAACATTAGGCACTGGACTATAACTTGCCTGAAGCGCTCCTCCTTCGGGATTTATATCATAATCCCACAGGTTGTCAGAAGTAAGCCAGAAGGGATTTTTTATCTTCCCTCCACTAAATGTGACCTCTTTCATTGGTGTCCACTGTGCGTATGCGTAATCTATCCATACTGGCTTTTTGGAAAACGAATCCTGAAATGTCTGGTTGGTCGAACGCGGATCAGCGTCTGAGCCGCTTGCAAGCCCGAAGGCTACATTCATCCTGTCTAAAACTTTTACATCTAAGCCAGCTCTAAGTCTAAATCTCATCCTGTTTCTTACCAGTCTCTCTCCGTCACCAGACTTATCTATGTCTCTGTGTTCACCTTGATAACGAAGTCGCATATCACCGTTAAATTTTAAATTCTGAACCCATTGCGGTATAGTTGGTTGGGCGGGCATAGCCGCTTGTTGCACCGTTGCAGCTGACGGAACAGATGTAGCTGATTTAGCTACTTCTTCCTTTTTGACTTCCTCTTTTATTTCCGTCACTAGCGCTTTTGCTTCGTCTTCAGTAAAAATACCTTTTTCTACAAGTTTTTTAATTAGGATATCTGTTTCCCCTGCCCATACCGTTTGCGTCATAAACGACATGAGCAGGAGTCCTGCTAAAACACCAATAAGCGATCCTCTTTCCATCTATTCACCCTCCTTTTTGTGTAGAGACACAACACCGGCGCAAATCCGATTAGCGCCGGGTGTCACCTTCTTCGTCCTGAAGCGATTCAAAAACGTTATTGTAAAAGGTAACAACTCTTTCTGCCTCCTTATCTATAATGAGATTAAGGAGTTTTGTCACTGGCCTAAATATTTTACAAAATATTGTTTTCATCGCTTATTCTTCTTTCTTCAAGAAGAAGTGTACAATATGGGTGTAAAGATAAAATGAGGTGGAAGTAAAATGTAGGTAAATTGATATGCTGCTAGAAATGCTGTTTTGGGATTATGCTTTGGGGAGAATAAGCCAGAATTTGGAACCAAGTCCTTCGACACTTTCTACGCCAACGGTACCGTTATGCAGCTCAACAATATGTTTGACGATAGAAAGCCCGAGGCCGGTTCCGCCTAGTTCGCGCGAGCGCGCTTTGTTTACGCGGTAGAACCGTTCAAAAATGCGGGGCACATCTTTTCCTGGGATACCTATTCCTGAATCTTCTACGGTAATTTTTACCCGACCGTTTACTTCTTGGCCGCAGATCTTAATCAATCCTTTTTCTTTGTTAAATTTTATAGCATTATCGATAAGATTCGTGAATACCTGCTCTATTTTGTCCTTGTCAGCTGTTATCATAAATCCCGAGGACAACTCGTTCTTTAATTCTATATCCTTTTTCTTTAATTGCGTTTTGAAGCTTGTAGTTATTTCATCAATTTGTTTTCGCAAATCAAAACTCTTTTTTTTAAGAGCTATCTCTTTTGATTCAAGATGCGATAAGGACAAAAGATCATTAACTAGTTTATCGAGTCTCTCGGCATGATCTTGGATTATTTTAAGGAATGAGCGGTTATTTTCCCTATCGTCTAAGGCTCCCTCAAGAAGCGTTTCTATAAAGCCTTTTATGGAGGTAAGCGGTGTTTTTAGCTCGTGTGAAACATTAGCCACAAAATCGCTGCGTATGGTTTCCAAGTGCCGTATCTCAGTTATATCATGAATAACTACCAGACACCCATTTACTGTGTCATTATCGAAAATAGGTGAAGCGCTAACCTCAAACGTCTTACGTACAGGCAAGAGAAGATTTATTTCTTTTGATATAGATTCGCCTCGCTTAAGAACGTTATTTATGACTTCGAAAATATCATTATTACGTATGGCTTCCAAAAAAATATTACCCACCACCTCTTCTTTTGATACGTCGAATATCTTTTCAATTGTCGGATTAATAGAAATTACGCGGGAACCTTTATCAACAACGATGATACCTTCTATCATGCTGTTAAAAATCGCAGCAAGTTTCTGGTTTTGGGTTTTAATTTCTTTGATTTTATCTTCGATATCCTGAGCCATCTTGTTCAAGGTGTTGGCAAGCTGTCCTATTTCGTCTTTTGAACTCTGGATTATCCTGCGGCTAAAATCACCTTCCGAGTATTTGCGGGAAATCTGAATCATTCTATTAATGGGCCTAATAGTTTGCGCCGTTAACAACGTACCTAAGATAAATGCGAGAAAAACCGCAAATAATAATCCCAAAATGACTATTTTCCTTATAGATGACAGCGTCTTTTCGACACTTACAAGCGGAAGTGCTAATCTAAGAACCCCCAAAGTTTCGGTGCCCTCTTTGAGAGGCAAAGCAACATAAAGCATGTTTATCCCAAGGGTCGAGGAATAACGTGTATCTATACCTACAGCGCCGCTTAAAGCCATTTTTACTTCGGGACGATACAGATGGTTTTCCATCTCAGGAATTTCTGCAAAGGATTTTTCAGAATCCGCCAACACCTTTCCCTTGGTATTGATAACGGTAATACGGCATTTTGTTTTTGCGGATAAAGTTTTTACGAGAGCTTCGAGAGAGGTAACGTCTTCGTTTTTTATGCTTTCCGGGGAGATTTGTGCTTCAATCAGCCGGGCCTGAGTTACGAGAGAAGTTTGGATGTTATGAAGGGAATTTTCTTCTAAATTTTTGTCTAAAAAGAAGGCTATGAATCCGAAGGAAACTATAATTATGATAAGATAGGAAAAGATTAGCTTCGCCTTAAAGCCCAAGTCTTATTCCTCCTCTTCAAACCTATACCCGTAGTTTTTCACAGTAACGATATATTTCGCTGCGCTTTTTAATTTCTTGCGGAGGGTCCTAATATGTACATCCACTGTGCGGGTCTCTATTTCAATCGCCTGGTCAAGACCCCAAATATTATCCAGAAGATAATCTCGCGAGAGGACCCTGCCCTTTGCTTTTATCAGGGTCTTTAGAAGTTCGAATTCTTTTGCTGTCAATTCAACCGGTTTATTTTTAACAGTTACCGCGATCTTGGCTAAGTCAATGATTAAATCACCTATCTTTAAGACTTCTGGCAGCTTGTCTTTTTCTTTCCCGCGACGTAAAACCGCCTTTATTCGCGCAATTAATTCTCTGGGGCTAAAAGGCTTGGTCATATAGTCATCAGCCCCTAATTCAAGGCCTACAACTTTGTCCGACTCCTGACTTTTCGCGGTAAGCATAATTATTGGGATTAACGCGGTTTTAGTATCTCCCTTGAGAGCCTTACAGACTTCCAGGCCATCCATGCCGGGCAGCATGAGGTCTAATATTATAAGGTCGGGGTATTCTTTTGTTGTTATCTTTACGGCATCTTCGCCGTTACGGACTGATAGAGTCTTAAACCCTTCTTTCTTGAGGTTATACTCAAGCATTTTCACTATGTCTTTTTCGTCTTCTATTATTAGTATCGTTTCTTTCATTTTCTTCCCAGGACCCCAAAAAAACAAAGGATATTAGTTGCCTAATATCCTTTTTGGTGTTTGCTTAGGCTCACTATGGGCACCAAGGTGTATTGAAATTTTTCTGTGCGCGCAACTTCTTACAATATAACTAGTTACAACTTACAAAAATTATGGCGGAGAGGGGGAGAAAGTGAAATACCCTCAGCCTAACCACTTATTTCTCAAATACTTATGTGAATTTTTTCTCGGTGGTATACAGGAATCGTACAGTTTCCGCCTATCGACAATCGGATTATAACACTTATTTTTTGTTATGTCTATACTTAAAATTTTGTATTAATAACAAACTATCCCGAGTCATCCTCGATGGGCACAAAAAACCACACCTTTCTGCATGCAAACAGCATCAGAAAAGATGTGGTCTTTTGTAATTTAAAGACTATGTTACGGTTTACTTATTGAATCGCTTGTTTCGACGTTGGAAGCTGAGTCATAAGTCCAACCGGATTTAGATAGATTGTCTACGGTGAAAACAAATGTACCCGAATTTCTCGTTTTATCAGAATCACATCGAGCTAAGCCGGTACTACTTGTTATGACTGAATCAGTATCTTTAGTCAATCCGGTCCAATGGCCGCTGACTAATGCGTCACTTACGGGCTGTCCATTACTATCCACTATTTTTACCTCTGTTGTAGCAAAACTGAGCCCACCCTTAGCAGTGTTAAGAGACATATTAATAGAATATATGTGCATCTTTTGTTCTACAATGCCTGCTGTACCGTATACTGCAAACTCGAATAAAGAATAACCCCAAGCGGGATTGGCCCGTTCTGTCGCATACATTCTTACATAGCGCGTGTTGACACTTAAGGAAATATTGTCGTTTCCTCCGTTACCGGTGGTTGTTGAGTAAACATCTGTCCAGTAAGTACCATCGTCGGATATCTGTACCTTATACGATTTTGCATAAGCAGTTTCCCAGTCCAGTACAATTTTTGTTATATCCGAGAAGGATCCTAAATCTACACTTATCCACTGCGGGTCTGAGCCTACTGAAGACCATCTTGTACCTAGATTACCATCGAAAGCATTGGACGCCACAAGAGTTGTACCTGTCTCTATCGAAGAAGTTGTAGCGTTCTTGTTTAAGGCAAGATTTACGAAATTATCAAAGTTTAAGGTTGGAGTGCCGGGATCGCCTTCAGAAACAAAATAAGGGTCTGATAATGCTAGTCTTGGAGCTGCATTGCCTGCAGAGTCTATTAACCAGTTTTCTTCCTTATTCACATCAAACCATATAAAACATTCGACAAAAGGATATTTTGTCTTCAAAAGATTAAAGGCATCTTTTATCCAATCGCTTTTTCTCTTTCCTTGTCTTTGAAGCTCATGCGCACAAGCAAATTCCGCGATTATGATAGGTTTTTGAGTGCTAATCGCCCTTAATCTGTTAAAAGAATTACTGTACTCATCTCCTTGATTATCAAAAACCTGACTAAAAGTCAGCCAACCTCCGTATTCTACTCTATTCCAGTTATAGCCGTCGACCCCCAGCCAATCGACATAATCATCACCCGGATAATAATTCTGGAATTTATTCCAGGGTTCCCGCGGCCAATCGGAATTATTTACAGACCAGACCCATGCTACATTGTCAGCGCCAACTGCTGTAAAAATATCATGAATGTGCCGCCAGGCATCAATATATATCTCAGGGCCGTCGGGTTTAGCAGGATCTCCATAGCCGTCAAGTTTAGCTCCGCCGTTAGCAGCTCCTGAACCGTTGTGCCAATCTCCGTTCATCTCTCCGTCAAAACATACCCATAACGGCTTGCCATATGCTTTTGCTTCCACAGCCCAATTCTGAATATAACTATCAAAATTCCCGTTTATAATCTCAAGAAGGTGAGGGGTTATATCACCATCATAGGTACTTGGATGTATGTCAATATATGGCATGGTGGGTGAACTTTCAGTGCCGTGATTATAAACACCTACGGCTTCCATGAAAGGAAATTCATCAACAATCTTTTGGT
>Ga0315289_10001972_pt1 | contig 31799 bp, 23 predicted proteins | sample YL17G11_40_MG_FD_203452 | JGI IMG/M metagenome (GOLD analysis project Ga0315289, IMG submission 203452) | Sediment microbial communities from Yellowstone Lake, YNP, Wyoming, USA - YL17G11_40 | ecosystem: Environmental > Aquatic > Freshwater > Lake > Sediment | place: USA: Wyoming | collected... | reverse complement strand
CGCAGAGCCTTGGAGGAGGGCAATGTTTAAGGGTTTAACGCAGAGGGCCCAGAAGATCCTGACCGTACTCGCCCAGGAGGAGGCCAAGCGCTTCCACTCGGAGCAGCTCCTTCCCGAGCACATAGTCATAGCCCTGCTCAAGGACGGGGAGGGAGTGGGGGTGAAGGCCCTGCAGAAGGCCAAGGTGGACCTGGGGGAGATGCAGATGGAGATCGAGCGCTCACTACCCATGGGCAAGGGCGGTCTGATCCTCGGGGACGTGCCCCCGTCCAAGCGCGGCAAGAAGGTCCTGGAGGATTCCGCCGCCGAGGCCCGCAACCTCGGCCACGAGTATATCGGCACGGAGCACCTGCTGTTGGCCGCGGCCCAGGAGGAGGGCTGCGTCACGGCCCGCTACCTGGCGCGCTACTCGGTGAGCGCGGCCCAGCTGCGAGACATCGTCGTGCAGATCAACGGCATGGGCGAAGTCGGGCAACAGACCCAGCCCAACAACAAGAAGAAGACCCAGCCGCTGGCCCGCAAGGCCACTCCGACCCTGGACGAGTTCAGCCGCGACCTGACTAAGCTCGCCCGCGAGGACAGGCTGGACCCGGTGATCGGGCGGGCCCGCGAGATCCGGCGCGTGATCCAGATCCTGGCCCGCCGGACGAAGAACAACCCGGTGCTGATCGGCGAGCCCGGGGTGGGCAAGACCGCCATCGTGGAGGGCCTGGCCCAGTTGATCGTAGCCGGCGAGGTGCCCGAGGTCCTGGCCGCCCGTCGCGTGCTGACCCTGGACCTGGCCTCCCTGGTGGCCGGCACCAAGTACCGCGGCGAGTTCGAGGAGCGCCTGAAGCGGGTGATCAAGGAGATCCTGGCCGCGGGCAACGTGATCCTGTTCATCGACGAGCTGCACACGATCATCGGTGCCGGCGGCGCGGAAGGGGCCATCGACGCCTCCAACATGCTGAAGCCCGCCCTGGCGCGCGGGGAGCTGCAGTGCATCGGAGCCACCACCCTCAACGAGTATCGCAAGTACATCGAGAAGGACGCCGCCCTGGAGCGGCGTTTCCAGCCGATCTACGTCGAGGAGCCCGGGGTTGCGGAGACCATCGAGATCCTGAAGGGGCTGAAGGAGCATTACGGCCGGTTCCACCACGTGACCTACACCCCTGAGGCGCTGGAAGCCGCCGCCAACCTTTCCCACCGCTACGTCACCGACCGCTTCCTGCCCGACAAGGCCATAGACCTGCTGGACGAGGCGGGCTCGCGCAAGAAGATCGGCTCCAGCCAGCGTCCCAAGGAGCTCTCGGAGCTGGAAGCGGAGATCGAGGGCCTGACCCAGGAAAAGGCCAACCTGGTCTCCTCCCAGAACTACGAAAAGGCCGCCTCCATCCGAGACCAGGTGAAGCAGCTGCGCGGCCGCATCGACGAGGTCAAGCACAGCTGGGAGCAGAACATCCGGGTGGAGGAAAACCTGGTGGACGCCGACCAGATCCAGTCGATCATCTCCGAGGTGACCGGCATCCCCCTGGAACGCATCGTGCAGAGCGAGTCCCAGAAGCTCTTGGCCGTGGAGGAGGAGCTGCACAAACGGGTCATCGGCCAGGATCCGGCCATCGCCTCGGTGGCGTCGGCCATCCGCCGCTCGCGCACGGGCTTGAGCTCGCCCAAGCGCCCGCTGGGCTCTTTCGTGTTCCTCGGGCCAACGGGGGTGGGCAAGACCCTCCTGGCCAAGACCCTGGCGGAGTTCCTGTTCGGCAACGAAGACGCGCTGGTGCGCATCGACATGTCCGATTTCATGGAAAAGCACAACGTGTCGCGTCTGGTGGGCGCCCCGCCCGGCTACATCGGCTACGAGGAGGGAGGGCTGCTGACCGAGAAGATCCGCCGCCGCCCGTACAGCGTGGTTCTGCTGGACGAGATCGAGAAGGCTCACCCGGACGTGTTCAACCTGCTGCTGCAAATCCTGGAGGAGGGGCAGCTGGCGGACAACCTGGGGCACACGGTCTCCTTCCGCAACACGGTGATCATCATGACCTCCAACGCCGGAGCCCGCGAAATCAGCAAGGACGCGGCCTTGGGCTTCCGCACCGAGGACGGGATGATGCACTACGAGGAGATCAAATCCTCGGCGCTCGGCGAGCTGAAGCGCATGTTCAACCCCGAGTTCCTGAACCGGGTCGACGAGATCGTGGTGTTCCACTCCTTGAGCCGCGAGCACCTGCGCCTGATCCTGGAGGTGATGGTCCGGGAAATGCAGGACCAGTTGAGCCAGCAGAAGATCGGCCTGGAGGTCACCAAGGAGGCGCGCGAGGCGCTGATCGAGCAAGGCTACGACGAGAAGTACGGCGCCCGCCCGCTGCGCCGCACCCTGCAGAAGCTGGTCGAGGACCCCCTGTCCGTGGACATCCTCAAGGGGCGGTTCAAGGCCGGCGCTACGGTCGTGGTGGACTCCAAGGACGGCAAGGCCGTCGTCTTCCGCCCCAAGCGCGAGCGCTCAAAGAGCGAGAAGAAGACCAAAGAGCTGGTGGCGCGCTAGCGCGCAGGACCCGCGGAGTGTTCCGGCGAACCGTAGCTGTCTCCTGCCTGCTGTTCGCGCTCGCCTCCGCGGCCCTGAGCGCCCAGGAAGCCGAGAGCCTGTACTCCAGCGCCACCCGGGCCTTCCAGGGCGGCCTCTACCTTATGGCCGCCCGCAGCCTGCGACAGCTCGCCGAGCAGTACCCCGAGCACCCTCTGGCCGACGACGCGGAATACCTCGAAGGCCTGGCCGCGTACTACCAGCAGGAGTACCCCAAGCTCATAGCCATATTCAAGGACTTCCCCCGGCGCCACCCCCAGTCCCCGTTCCTCACGCAGCTGCCCTTCTGGCTGGGCACCTGCCATTTTCAGCTCGGGCAATACGCCGAGGCCGTGGCCCAGCTGGGCCTGCAGGCCGAGCGGTTTCCCGCGGAGAAGGAGTACGGGGACCGAGCCCTGCTCCTTCAGGGCGCCGCGCTGGAAAGGATCGGCGAGTGGGCCGAGGCCCAAAAGACCTACCGCCGGCTGCTGGACGGACACCCCGGCGCCGACCTGGCCCCGGAGGCCTGGTTCCGGCTGGCGAGCTCCCAGCTCATGCTCCACGACTACGCCGGGGCCTTGAGCTCCTTCACGCGGGTGCTGGTCAACCATCCGCAGGCCCCCCAGGCGGAGGAAGCCCTGTTTTTCGCCGCGGAGTGCCTGTTCTTCGCCGGCCGGTACGCGGAGGCGGAGCGCCGTTTTCGCCTGGTTCTCGAAGGGGCACCGGCGGCGGAACGCCTCGAGGCCAGCCTGTATCGCCTGGTCCGCATCCTGGCCAGCCTGGACAGGCCCGCGGAAGCCCTGGCGACCGTGGGGGAGCTGGAGCGGCGCTTCCCGCGCGGCCGGTACGCCCCGGAGTACCCGCTCTTGAGCGCCGAGGCTTTCTATGAGCTCGGGCGGTACGCGGAGGCCCAGAGCGGATACCGTAAGGCCCTGCGGGCCGCCTCCCCCGCGGACCGCCAGAAGCTGTCGTACAACCTCGCCCTGGCCGCGCTGGCCGCCGGCGACGCGGAAGCGGCGCTGGCGCCGCTGCGGGAAAGCCTGGGGGGCGGGGAACCGGGCATCGCCGAGCAGGCCTCCTTCCGGCTGGCGTCCGCCCTCGCCGCGCTGGGCCGCGAGGCGGAGGCGCTGCGGGCGGTGAGTGATTTCCGCGCCCGCTTCGCGGGCTCCGAGCTCGGCGAGCAGGCCCTGGCCCTCGAGGGCTCGCTGCTGGAGCGCTCCGGGCGCGGCCGGGAGGCCCGCGAGACCTTCACCCAGCTGCTGGCCCGCTACCCCTTCTCGGGTCGAAAGGACGAGTACCTTTTCAAGCGCGGCGGGAGTTATCTGTCAGCGGGCGACACCGGCTCCGCCCTCAAGGATTTCTTCGCCGTGGTGCAGGGCCCGCCGGGATCGGCCTACCTGGACGAGAGCCGCTACAACATCGGGTACATCTACTCGCAGCGCGGGGAGTTCACCCGGGCGCTGCCGTACTTCGCCGAGGTGCTCGCGCGGCGCGAAGCCGGGGCACCGCGCGAAGCCGGGGCACCGCGCGGGGAGCTGGCGGCCCGGGCGGTCCTGGCCTCGGGGGTGTGCCGTTTCAACGCGGGGGACTACGCCGCAGCCCTGGCCTGGTTCCAGCGCCTCTCCGAGCTGCCCGCGCTGCCGTCCCTGGAAGCCCAGGGCTGGTACTACGCAGGACGCGCGCTGTACAAGCTGGAGCGCCTGGAGGAGGCGGAGGAGCGCTTCGCGCGCGCGGCCTCCTCCCTGGCCGGCGGCCCGGAGGGCGAGGACGCCCTATACTGGCGGGCCGTCAGCCTGTTTCGCCTGAACCGCCTGGGGGCGGCCCGAGAGACTTTCCTGGCCCTGGAGTCCGCCTACCCCGCGGGCCCGAGGGCGGCGGAGGCCCTGTACCGCGCCGGGATGTGCGCCGCCCTCGGCGGGGAGCATCCTGCGGCGCTGGGCCTCTTCGAGCGGGCGCTGGCCGCGGCCGGGAAAGCCGAGCCCGCGGACGGCCGCCGGGAGCTGCTGCCGGAGATCCTGTTCCAGAAGGGGATGAGCCTGCTGGCCTCCTCCGGGCGGGGCGAGGCCGCCGCGGCCTTCCGGGACCTAGCCCGCAAGTTCCCGGCGAGCGACCTGGCGGCGGGCGGCTTACTGTCCCTGGCCGAGGCGGACCTGCGCGCGGGCAGCTACCCGGAAGCCCTGGCGGCTTTCAGGACGGTGATCAAGGACTACCCGCGCAAGCCCGCGGCGCGCAGCGCCCAGTACTGGGCGGGGGTGGCCGCAGCGCGGCAGGGCCTCGCCGAGGAAGCCCTGGAGCACCTGCTGCGTTACCTCGAGCAGGACCCCGAGGGCGGCCTCGCCAGGTCCGCGGAGGAGGAAATCCGCCGGCTCCTGGCCGAGAGCAATGACCCCGGGGACCGGCTGACGAAGGATTTCCTGCGCCGGGTCGAAGGGGCCAGGGTCCCCGCGGAGTTGAAACAGAAGGCCCGCTTCGAGTATGCTCGCCACCTCTTCGCTCGCGATCGCGAGCAGGGCCTGGCCCAGCTCGCCGCGCTGCGAGCTGAGCAGCCCGCGGAGCCGCTCGCCGGGGAGGTGTACTACCTGATCGGCGAGGCCTACCGGCAGCGCGGGGACCTCGCCCGTGCCCTGGACATCTTCACGGGCATCGCTGGCGCCCGGGCCGACCGCACGGGCGGCCTGGCGCAGTCCGGCGTCGCCCGCGTGCGCGAGCAGCAGGGCCGCCTGGAGGAGGCGGCGGAGGAATACCTGAAGGTCTACTTCCTCTTCCCCGAGTTGAAGGACCTGGCCCCCGAAGGTCTGTACCAGGCGGGCAGGCTGTATCGGGAGCAGGGCCTGAAGGACCGAGCGGACAAGCTGGAGGAAAAGCTGCGGGCGGAGTTCCCGGAAAGCCCCCGGGCCCGCGAGAGGTGAGAGGTGAGCCGATGAGCGAACAGGTGCAGTTTTTGGACACGACCCTGAGGGATGGAAACAAGCTGCCATTCGTGGTGCTGAGCGTCGGGGAGCGCCTGGCCATCGCCCGGCAGTTGAGCGAGCTGGGGGTGGACGTGATCGAGGCGGGCTACCCCGCGGCCTCCGCGGAGGAACAGGAGACCCTGAGCCTTATCGCCCGCGAGGTGCGCGGGCCCTGGATCTCCGCCTTAAGCCGGGCCACCCCCGCGGACGTGGAGGCGGTTCTGCGCCCGCTGGCCGCCGCCGCCAGGCCGTACCTGCACATCTTCCTGCCCATGTCGCCGGTCTTCCTGCGCGGGGTGCTGGGCAAGCCCTGGGCGGAGTGCCTGAAGCTCATCGAGCAGTCCGTGAAGGCGGCGCGGGGGGTGCGCGTGCAGTTCTCGCTGGCCGAGGTGGGCGAGGCCGAGGAGCCGCTGCTGCTGGAGGCCGCCCAGGCCGCCGCCGCGGCCGGGGCCCAGGTGCTCAACCTGGCGGACACCAACGGCTGTCTGCACCCCCAGCGGGTCCGGGAGCTGGTGAGCCATGTCCGGGCCGCCCTGGACCCGGGGGTGACGGTCGGCGTGCACCATCACAACGACCTGGGGTTGGCCACGGCCAACACCCTCGCCGCGCTGGAGGCGGGAGCCCGCCACGTGGAGGTCACGCTGGGCGGGATCGGCGGGCGGGCCGGCAACACCGCCCTGGAGGAGGTGGCTTTCGCCCTGGAGGTGTTCTCGCCGCGCCTGGGCCTGGCCCACCGCCTGCACCTGGACCACCTGGCCGCCGCCGCCTCGCTGCTGGCCCGCGTCACCGGGGTGCCCCCGCACCCCAACAAGCCGGTGCTGGGCAGGCAGGCTTTCGAGGCCGGGCGCGGCGCCGACGCCCGGCAGGCCCTGGACGAGCGGGTGCGTGGACTGCTCGACCCCAAGACGATCGGGAGGGTGGAGGACTCCCTGTTCAGCGATCAGGAGATCAGCCAGGCGGGGTTCGCCCAGCACCTGGAGCTGCTGGGGGTCGACAAGCTGGGGGTGGACGTCCCGAAGGTCTACCGGCTGTTTCTGGCGCAGGTGCGCCGCAAGCGGATCGTGTACCTGAGCGAGGTCCAGGCCATGATCGCGGACGCCCGCCAGGAGACCTCCTCCCCCTACGTGCTGGAATCCTTCGGGGTGATGACCGGCTCGCACACCCTGCCGGTGGGCAGCGTGGAGCTGGCGCGGGGCGGGGAGCGTCTGGTGCAGAGCTCCCCGGGCACGGGCCCCGTGGATGCCCTGTGCCGTGCTGTGGACAAGGCGGTGGGCCTGAAGCCGCGCCTGCTGGTGTACTCGGCCGACACGGTGACCGAGGGGCTGGATGCCAGGGCCGAGGTCACGGTCACCTTGAGCTTTCTGGGCAAGGTGTTCCACGGGCGCTTCGGCTCCACGGACGTGATCGAGGCCAGCCTGCGCGCTTACCTGGACGCGGTGAACCGCATCGAACTGCACCGCCAGGCGAACCCCGAGGAGGCCCCCCGGGAGTTCTTCATCGACGGGGATCAGCTGTGGTGGGAATGAACAGGGCCCTCAGGTGGCCCGCTCGACGTACTCGCGGGTCTCGGTGTTGATGAGCAGCTTGTCCCCTTCCTTGATGAACAGGGGGACCTTGATGACCAGGCCCGTCTCCAGGGTGACCTGCTTGGTGGCCCCGGAGACCGTGTCGCCCTTCAGGCCGATGCCCGCCTGGGTCACGGTGAGCACGATCTTGTAGGGCAGCAGGATGTCAATCGGGCGATCGTCCCAGAAGGAAAGCTGGACCGTGTCGCCCTCTTTCAGGAAGAGCTTCCTGTCCTCCTGACCGGAGAGCGGCATGGTGAACTGCTCGTAGGATTCCAGATCCATAAAGTGGTAGTTCTCGGCGTCGGCGTAGAGGAACTGGGCGTCCTTGTGCTCGACGTTGATGTCCTCCACGGTGTCCTGGCTCTTGATGACCTGCTGCAGGCCGCGGCCGGTGACCAGGCTCTTCATCTTGAGGCGCACGAAGGCCGAGCCCTTTCCGGGGTTGACGAACTCGCGCTCGACCACCAGATGCGGCTCGTTCTTCATCAACAGGAACGTGCCTTTGGCGATGGAACCTGCCTTGATCATAGACCCCTGTAGTACCTCAAGCGTCACCGCCGTGTCAAGCCGAGTGAGGGGTTCACGCTTGCCACGGACTCCTCGTCCAACAGGACCAGGAGCAGTCGGTCCACGCCGAGGGCCACCCCGGAGCACTGGGGCAGCCCCGCCTGCAGCGCTGCCGCGAGGTCCCAGTCCACGCGGTGCGGCTCGCGCGCCGAGCGCTTAGCCTCGCTCTGGTTGCGGAAGAACTCCCCGATCTCCGCCGGGTCGGTGGCCTCGGTGTAGCAGTTGGACACCTCGATGCCTCCCAGGTACAGCTCCCAGCGCTCCGCCCAGAAGCCGGGGGGCTTGCGGCGGGCCAGAGTGGGGACGCCGGCGGGGTAGTCGAACAGCAGCAGCGGGCGGTCGGCGGGCAGTGCGGGCTCCACGAAGCTCAGGAACAGCTTGTGGAACAGGTCGGCCCAGCTGTCCTCCTCGGCCACCGGCACCTCCAGGGCGCGGGCCTCCCGGGTTAGGGCCGGCAGGGAGGCCAGCTGCTCCAGTCTCAGGCCCAGATGGTCGCGGAAGGCTTCGGCCACCGAGAGGCGACGGAACGGCGGGGTGCAGTCCAGGCGGCGCCCGCGGAAGCGCAGGACGGGCCCCAGGCCCAGGCGCTCCAGGAGGAAGGCGAACAGCCGCTCCAGGGTCAGCATCGATTCCAGGTAGCCGGCGCCGACGGTATACCACTCCAGCATGCTGAACTCCCGGGAGTGCAGGGGGCTGTCCGGCTCGTGGTTGCGGAAGCACCGGCAGAGCTGGAAAATGCTGCCGCTGCCATCGGCCAGCAGGCGTTTCATCCACAGCTCGGGGGAGGGGATCAGGTACAGCTGCGAGCCTTCCGACCCGGCGGTGCGGAACACCTCCAGCGAGCTTTCCGGAATGAGGGCGGGGGCCAGCAGGGGCGTGTCCACCTCCAGGTAGCCCAGCCGCCGGAAGAACAGGCGGAGCAGCTGCAGGACCTCGCTTCTGCGTCGCAGGATCGTCAGGCGCTGGCGCGTCACAGCGTCGATTATAGCGACGGCCCGCCGCAAAGTCAGTATATTGTACCCCATGCAAACCCCCGCCCCCGGCGGCCGCATCGCCGGTTTCGAGGTTTCTTCGGTTCGCCCGCTGCCCGAGTTCCGCGCGCACGGAGTGCTCTGTCGGCACTTGAATACGGGCCTGGAGGTCTACCACTTGGCCTGCGATGACCCGGAGAACCTGTTCGCTTTCGCCTTCCGCACCCCGCCGCCCGACGACAGCGGGGTGGCGCACATCCTGGAGCACGCGGTGCTGTGCGGCTCGCGGCGCTTCCCGGTCAAGGACCCCTTCGTCGTGCTGCTGAAGTCCAGCCTGCAGACGTTCCTGAACGCCTTCACCTTCCCGGACAAGACCGTCTACCCGGCCGCCAGCCAGCTGGAGAAGGACTTCTTCAACCTCCTCGCGGTCTACGGGGACGCGGTTTTTTTCCCCCGCCTGGACCCGGAGGTGTTCCGACAGGAGGGCCACCGCCTGGAGCTCGTAAACGGCGAGGGGCTACGCCGCGTGGGGGTGGTCTACAACGAGATGAAGGGGGTGTTCTCCAGCGCCGAGGCCATCGTGGCTGACCTTTCCCTGCGCTCCCTGTTTCCCGAAGGGCCGTACGGCCGCGAGTCCGGCGGGCACCCCGCCAGTATCCCCGCACTGACCTACGAGGGCTTGCGGGAGTTCCATCGCAGGAACTACCACCCGTCCAATTGCCGGGTGTTTCTGTACGGAGACATTCCCACGGAGAAGACCCTCCGCCTTTTGCAGGAAAGCTTTCTGGAAGGCTTCAGCGCCGCGCCGGCCTCCCCGGCCATCACGGGCCAGGCGCGCTGGAGCGTCCCGCGCTTCGCCGAGACCACCTACCCGGTTGAAGCCGGGGGCGAAGGGTCGAGCAAGTCCTCGATCACCGTGAACTGGTTGTCGGTGCCCGTCACGGATCCCCTCCGCCTCCTGGCCATGGAGGTACTGGGGGAGGTCCTGGTGGGGAATCCGGGCTCCCCGCTGGCCAAGGGGCTGCTGGAGTCGGGGCTGGGGCAGGACCTGTCCCCCGCCACAGGGCTGGACACGGAGCTGGCCGAGCTCGTGTTCACCACCGGCCTGCGCGGCTGCGAAGCCGAGCGGACCGGCGAGGTGCAGGACCTGATCCTCCGCATCCTGGAGTCGCTGGCCTCGGGGGGGATCCCGCCGGAGCTGGTTCGGGCCGCGGTGCATCGCGTGGAGTTCCGCAACCGGGAGATCGTGCGCGGGGGCCGGCCTTTCTCCCTGAGCCTGATGCGGCGCAGCCTGCGGGGCTGGCTGCACGGCGCCGAGCCGGAGCTCACCCTGGAGTTCCAGAAGTGGATGGACGTCCTCAAGCGCGAGCTGGAAGCCGGGCCGTACCTGGAGGGGCTCATCCGGGCCCAGCTCCTGGACAACCCGCACCGCAGCAGCGTGCTGGTGCGCCCCGACCCCCAGGCCGCTGCCAGGCAGCTCGTGGAGGAACGGCGCGAGCTGGAAGGCCTGGCCGCCGCCCTGGGCGCCGGCGAGCGCCGCCGCATCGCCGAGGAGAACCTGCGCCTCGCTCAATTCCAGGAGACCCCGGACCGGCCCGAGGACCTGGAGCGGCTGCCCAGGCTGCGGCGGGCGGACCTCCTGCGGGAAGTGGACACGGTCCCCACCTCCGCTCTGGCCGTCGCCCCGGGCGCTCTTTTGCACGACCTGCACACCAACGGGGTGGTGTACCTGGACCTGGCCCAGGAGGTGTCCGACCTGGACGCGGAGTCCAGCGCCCTGCTGCCGCTCTGGGCCCGCGCCGTGTGCGCCTCGGGGCTTCCGGGCCTGCCCTGGCACGAGACGGCCTCCCGCCTGACCCTGCTCACCGGGGGTTTCAGCGCCGCCCTCGGGGCGGACACCCCGGCTGGGAGCACCCGGGCGGCCCAGCACCTGATCTTCCGGGTGAAGGCCCTGGAGGAGAACCTGGAGCCGGCCCTGCAGCTCATCGGCTCGCTGCTGCTGGAGGCGGATTTCCGCGACCTCGAGCGCCTGCACATGCTGGTGCTCGAGATGCGCAACGACCTGAAGTCCGCCCTGGTCCCGGGAGGCAGCTTCTTCGCCTCTCTGCGGGCGGGGGGGCGCCTTTCGGAGGCCATCGGGCGGGAGGAACACTGGAAGGGGGTGAGCCAGCTCGAGCGCCTGGGCCGCTTCGCCGGGCAGCCGGGGCCGCAGCTGGAAGCGCTGGCCGCGGACCTGGAGCGCCTGCGCGCGACGCTGGTCGCGCGTTCCCGCCTCACTTTGAACCTGACCTGTGACGGCGGCTTTGCCGACCGCTCCGCCTGCGTTCTGGCGCGATTTCTCGAGCGGCTGCCGGCCTCCGGCACCTCCGCGGGCGGCGGGAGCGCCGGACCGCTGCGCCTGGAGGACGGACAACGGCTGGAGGCGCTGCTCACCAGCACCAATGTCAACTTCGCCGCCATGGCCATACCGGCCGCGCCCTTCGGCACGGCGGAGAGCGTACAGGAGGCGATCCTGGCCCATTACCTCTCCACCGGCTTCCTGTGGGAGCAGGTGCGCATGAAGGGCGGGGCCTACGGGGCGGGGGCCGTGGCGAGCAGTCTGGAGCGGGTGTTCACCTTCACCTCCTACCGCGACCCGAACATTGCCCGCACCTTCGCCTCCTTCCGGGAAGCCCTCTACACCGCGCGCGACAACCTTCTGTCCCCCGAAGCCTTCGAACAGGTGCTCATCGGGGCCGTGGGGCGGGAGGAGCGGCCCATGGCACCCGGGGAGCGCGGGTATACGGCCCTGAAGCGCTCCCTGCTGGCCATCAGCGACCGCATGCGGCAGGACCGGCGGGACCGCTTGCTGGCCGCCACCCCGGGAGACCTGTCGGCGGCCGCCGCGCGCCTGGCCTCAGCCTGCGAGCTCGGGTACTCCGCCGTGCTGACGGGGCGCCAGGCCCTGGAGAGCTCGGGGCTGGAGGGGCTGAGCAGGCTGGAAATTCCGGATTGACGCGTATGAACATGGAAGTCTTCATCCTGGGCACCGGGGGCATGATGCCCCTGCCGGGCCGCAGCCTGACCTCGGTGCTGCTGCGCCGGGAAGGCGAGCTGCTGCTCTTCGACTGCGGCGAAGGCACCCAGATCAGCTTGCGCCGCCTGAACCTGCGCTGGAAGAAGATCTCCGCGATCTTCATCTCGCATACCCACGCCGATCACGTCACCGGCATCCCCGGCATCCTGATGCTCTCCTCCCAGGTGGAGCGCGACGAGCCCCTGACCATCATCGGCCCGCCGCGCATTCGGGAGTACGTTGAGGCCAGCCGGCGCATCCTGGACATGTACATCAACTACGAGATCGTGGTCCGGGAGCTCTACGGTGAGGAGCTGCTCTGGGAGAGGGAGGGCTACCGCGTGCGTTCCTATCCGCTGGCCCACTCCAAGCCCTGCCTGGCCTTCAGCCTGCAGGAGGCGGAGCGCCCGGGCGTCTTCCTGCCCGAGAGGGCGCTGGAGCTGGGCGTGCCGCGCGGCCCGCAGTGGTCCGTGCTGCAGTCCGGGCAGGCCGTCGCCTCCAGCTCCGGGGGGGAGGTGCGGCCGGGCGAGGTCATGGGCCCGCGCCGCAAGGGGCGCAAGTTCAGCTACATGACGGACACCTCCTACGTTCCCGGGGCGGTGGACTTCGTGCGGGACTCGGACCTGCTGGTCTGCGAGGGCATGTTCGCCGAGGATCTGGCCGCGGACGCGCAGGACAAGAAGCACCTGACGGCCCGACAGGCGGCCCGCATCGCCAGCCTGGGAGGGGTGAAGCGCCTGGGGCTGATCCACTACAGCCCGCGCTACACGGACCGGGAGTTAAAGGGGCTGCTGGCCGAGGCGCGGGAGATCTTCCCGGAGGCCTTCCTCACGCGGGAGCTGCAGGCCATCGAGCTGGAATACCCCGCCTGAATCGACCCTAACCCTTGACCAGCTCCGGCCTTCTCATTTACCTTGGGGAACTATGATCGAGGTAACGAATCTAGGCAGGCGCTACGGCGCGCTGGAAGCGGTCAAAGGAGTGTCCTTCGGCATCCAGGCGGGGGAGGTGGTGGGTCTGCTGGGCCCCAACGGTGCCGGCAAGACGACCATCATGAAGATCCTCACCTGCTTCATGTACCCCAGCTACGGCACCGCGACGCTCAACGGCTGCGACGTGTTCGCCGATCCGCTGGCCATCAAGCGCTCGGTGGGCTACCTTCCCGAGAACGCCCCGCTGTACACGGACCTGAACGTGATGGAGTATCTGGAGTTCATCGCCGACGCGCGGGGCCTCTCGAGGGGCCGGAAGGCTCAGCGCATCGACGAAGTCATCGGGGAGTGCGGTCTGGAGCCCGTGGTCTACCGCGGGATCGACACCCTGTCCAAGGGCTTCCGGCAGCGCACGGGCCTGGCCCAGGCCATCATCCACAACCCCCAGATCCTCATCTTCGACGAGCCCACCACCGGGCTGGACCCCAACCAGATCATCGAGATCCGGCAGCTGATCAAGCGCCTGGGACAGGAAAAGACGGTCATCCTCTGCACCCACATCCTGCAGGAGGTGGAGGCGACCTGCAACCGGGTGCTCATCCTCAACGAGGGCCGGATCGTGGCCCAGGGCACCACCGAGGAGATCAATCGGGAGATGCGCGGGGAGGTCATTCTGGCGCTCACCGTCACCGGCAGCCGCCCCCCGGGAAGCTCGCTCGCCGCGGTGGAGGGCGTGCGCAAGGTGCTGAAGAACGAAGCCGGCGCCCCCAACCGCTTCCAGCTGGCGCTGTCCGTGGTCCCCGACTCCGCGGTGGAGGAGAGAGTCTTCGACTGGGCGGTGGCCGAGGGCTATCGCATCGTGGCCCTGGTGCCGCAGCGCCTCAGCCTGGAGGAGCTGTTCAGCAAGCTGACCCGCGAAGGAGGGGGCAATGTTCACTAACATCCTGCCGATCATCCGCAAGGAGCTGCGCTCCTACTTCAACTCGCCCATCGCCTACGTGGTTTCCATCACCTTCGTGCTGTTCTGCTCGATCTGGGTGTTCTACGTGCAGACCTTCTTCGCCGCCAACACCGCCAGCCTGCGCTCCCTGTTCGGCATCGTGCCGATGGCCTTCATCATCGTCATGCCGGCCATCACCATGCGCAGCTGGGCCGAGGAGAAGAAGCTGGGCACGATTGAGGTGCTGCTGACGCTGCCTTTCAGAGAAGCCACCCTGGTGCTGGGCAAGTTCCTGGCGGCCGTGGCCCTGCTGGCCATCATGGTCGGCCTCACCCTGCCGCTGCCGCTGCTGCTCGCGCGCTTCGGCGACTTCGACTGGGGGGAGTTGGCCGGGCAGTACATAGGGGTGCTCCTGCTGGGCTGCTCGGGCATCGCCGTGGGGCTGTTCATCTCCTCGCTGGCCACCAACCAGGTGAGCTCCTTCCTGATCAGCCTGTTCGTCCTGCTGGTGTTCACGCTCATCTCGCAGGTGAACATGGTTTTCAACCTGCCGACCCTCCTGGCCAGGGTTTTCAGCTACCTGGCGCTGGGCGCCCATTACAACAACTTCCAGAAGGGCCTGATTGACACCCGCGACCTGATTTTCTACCTGATCGTGTGCGCCTTGTTTTTGTACCTCAACGTGAAGACCCTGGTCTTCAAGAAATGGTGACGGGGGTTTCCCGATGAAAAAGCGTGCCGAGATCGTGATCTTCATCCTGGGGCTGGCGGTGATTCTCCTGGCGGGCCTGAACTCCAGCCGCTTTTTCGCCCGGCTGGACCTCACCGCAGGCAAGGCCTTCTCGATTTCCCGCGTTTCCAGGAAGCTCTTCCAGGAGATCCCCGAGCAGGTGTACATCACCTACTACGTTTCCGAGAAGCTGCGCAGGCTGTACGCCTTCCCTCAAGGCATCGAGGACCTGCTGCTGGAATACGCGGCCTACTCGCGCGGCAGGATCAGGGTGGAGTTTCTGGACCCCTTGGCCGCAGGGGAGGTCGCCCGCGCCGAGCAGTTCGGAGTCTACCCGCAGCAGATCGAAGTGGTGGAGCGCGACCAGCGCAGCCTGGCCAAGATCTACACGGGAATCGTGATCCAATACCTGGACCGCCACGAGACCATCCCCCTGGCCGTGCGTACCGACGCCCTGGAGTATGAGCTGACCTCGCGGATCCGCAAGGTGCTTTCCGGCGAGGAACGGGTCGTGGGTATCCTGCTGGGGGATTCCGGGCGCGACCTGGAGCAGGAATACGGCCGCCTGACCGGCGCCCTGGGCGCGGATTTCCGGGTCCGGCCCCTGCGGCCCGGTGAGGACGTGCCCGACGAGGTGGACGTGCTGTTCGTGATCGGCAACACCGACCTGGGCGATTTCGATCTTTTCCCGATCGACCAGTATTTGATGAGGGGCGGGCGGGCCCTGTTCGCCGTCGACGGGGTGCGGGTGGACTTCCTGCGCGGCCTCGCCGCCTCCAGACTCCAGAACAACCCCACCCTGGACATGCTGGCCTCCTATGGGGTCAAGGTGGAGCCGCAGTTGGTGCTGGACAAGTATTGCCAGAACTTCCGGCTGCCCACCCAGGTGTTCGGCCAGGTGATGTGGCAGGTACTGGACAAGTACCCCTACTGGCTCACCGTGGCCGGGCAGTTCGCCTCGCGCGACAACCCGATCACCGCCCACTTCAGCGGCCTGGACCTGTACTGGGCCAGCCCCCTTACCCTGAGCTCCGGGAGCCGCAGCGAGGCTCTCATCACTAGCACCCCGGACAGCTGGACCCTGGACAAGGAGCCGTTCGAGACCAGCCCTGAGCGGGCGCAGATGCTGCTGTATTCGCAGCCGGAGAACACCGGCAGCCGGGTGCTAGCCGCCAGCGTGCGCGGGGAGCTGGCCAGTTTTTTCCGGGGTAAGCGCGTCCCGACGCGCGAAGGGGAGAGCCGCTCCTGGCAGAGCATCGTGGAAACGGCCAAGGACGCGCGCCTGGTGGTGGTGGGTGACGCGGATTTCGCCAGCAACCTGCTGGAGTTCACCGAGGCCACCTACAACCTGGGTTTCCTGACCAACGCGGCGGAGTGGCTCAGCAACTCGGAGGACCTGCTGACCATCAAGACGCGCCTGGCGCGCGACGTGCGCCTCAACCGCATCCAGGAGCCGGCCCGCCGCCTGGCTGCCGTGCTCGCCACCCAGATCGTCAACGTCGCGGTCATTCCGCTGGCCGTCGTCGCCTTCGGCATCGTCAGGCTGTTGCTGCGGCGGAAGAAGAGCGCCATCAGGGCGGAGGAGGAATAGAGCATCATGCAGTTCAAAAACAAGGTACTCATCCTGGGCCTGGTCGCAGGCGTGCTGGCCGTGGCCTACGCCCTGGGGCTGGTCTTCTCGCCGACCAACGTGCAGCGGCGCCGTTCCGAGCTGCCCCTGCTTCCGGCCTTCAAGGCGGAGGCGGTGAAGAGGATCCAGGTGGCGAGCGAGGAGGGCAAAACTGTCGAAGTCCTCCGGGGGGAGAAGGGCTGGAGCGTGCTGATCGCCGGCTCGCCTTACCCCGCCTCCCAGGAGCGCGTCGGCTGGTTTCTCGACAGCGTGGCGGGGCTGCGCCGCAGCCGCCTGGTCAGCTCCAACCCGGAGAGCTGGCAAAGCTTCGGCGTGAGCGAAGAAGCCCGCACCCGCATACGCCTGTCCGACGCCGCCGATAAGAGCCTCGTCAGCCTGATCGTGGGCAGGGGCGAGGAGGGGGCACGCGGCAGCTTCGCTCGCCTTGAAGGCAGTAGCGAGGTACTGCTCCTGAACAAGTCCTTGGCGAGCTACCTGGACGGCTCGCTGAGCTACTGGTCGCACCTGAGGTTCTTCCCCGACGAGCTGGCGGGGGGCAGCATCATGCGCATCAGCGTGCGCGCCGCCTTGAGCTTCTCGGACGGGAGCACCCGGAAGCTCGCCTACACCCTGATCCGCCGGGCCGAGGGCGGCAGGAAGTGGCAGGTCGTGGAACCGGCCGCACAGCGGGACACCCCTCTGAATGACAAGGAAATCGACCGGGTGGCCACCAACCTGGCCGGCTTCGAGGGCAACGAGTTTGTGCCCGGGAACCCCGCTTCCGGGCTGGAGTCCCCCGCGGCGGAGATCCTGTTTTCCACTGAGGACAACAAGGATTACCGCATTTTGGTCGGCGGCCGCTCGGGCGAGGACCAGTACTTCGCCAAGGTCGACGGCAGCGCCTACCTATTCCTTATCCCCGAGTGGCGCGTCAAGTCGACCACCCAGCCGCTGGCGGAGCTGCGGGAGCGCACCGAGTAGCTGCGGCCTTATGCCTTGCGGACCGCGGCCAGGGTCTGGCGGAACTTTTCGGGATCGGCCTGAAAGGCCACGATGCGGCCGGCGCCCTCGGCCTCCGCGCGCTCCAGGGCTTTGGAACTTTCCAGCAGGATGCGGGCGGCGTTGGCCAGGCGTCCGTTGCGCGCGCTCAACCCCATGCAGACCGCCACCCGTACGCCCCCCGGCCAGGAAGCGTCGGCCAGCTTCCTCTGGAACGCCCGGGCGTCCTTGAGGCTCTGGGCGAGGTCCTTGTCCGGCAGGATCACCGCGCAGGTGCGGCCGTCGTACTGGAAACACAGGTCGCGGAAGGGAAAGTCGGCCAGCACCTGGCGGGCGAGCTGGCCGAAGGCAGAGGCCGCGAGGTGCGGGTCCAGGGCCATCAGCAGCAGGGTGAGGTCCTGGTCGCAGGAGGCCGAGCGCTCCAGCTCGTGCCCCAGGCGGGTGGGCAGGTGCTCCCGCAGGCCCAGGCCGGTGTCGGAGGAGACCAGGCCCTGTTTGCGGACGCCGGCGGTCATACGCTGCGGTTCCAGGGGTACGTAGCCCTGCCGGGACGAGGAGACCGCCACCAGCATCACCGCCGTGATCACCAGGTACACCACGAGCATGTAGAAAAGCTCCCGCAGCAGTGGTGCCAGATCCTGCCAGTCCAGCACCCGGAACACGCCGTCCAGCACGTAGTCGCGGGTAAAGGAGGCGCTGAGCAGGCGGTCGCGCACCCTTTCCAATCGGTACTCGGGTCCCGCGAGGCCCTGGGGGTCGGTGCGCAGCACCTGCCGGCTCCGGGCCCAGAGGTACTCGACGCCCCGCTCACGGGAGTGCACGGACACGGCGAGCAGGCGAGGCAGCAGGGCGGTCTGCTGCCGCATGTTGTACTTGAAATACTCGGAGTCGAAGGAGCCCTCGGCCAGGTAGGTGGACAGCGCGCTGAGCTTCAGGTCGGCGAAGGCGTTCTCGGCCTGTTCGAGGTTCCTGTCCAGCGAGACTTTGAACCGCCAGGCCGCGAAAGCCAGCAGGACCAGCAGGAAGAGCAGGCTTATGGTATAATAAAAAACCAGGATCTTGCGGTTCATGGTAACCGTATTATAGGAGCAATCGTGCGCGCTGTACATCATTTCTCGAAGGCGCTGTGAGCACGCGGCCGCGCTCGCTACCGGCGGGCTGGTACCCGGCCGGGGAATCCCAGACCCGCAGGCAGATCGAAGCCTTCCTGCAGGCCGCCGGGGAGCCCACAGAGACCGCCTGCGCGGGAGTCGCCCCGCATGCCGGCTGGGAGTTCTCCGGCCGCTTGGCCTGCCGGGTGCTGCGCTGCCTGGACCCGGAAGTGGAGACGGTGGCCGTGGTCGGAGGCCACTTGAGTCCCGGCGACGGGGTACTGGCCGCCTTCGAACAGGGCTACGAGACCCCGCTGGGCGCGGTGGAGGCCGACCTGGAGCTGCTCGCCTGCCTGCGGAAACGCCTTGAGGTCGCGGAAGACCGCTGGGCGGATAACACCGTCGAAGTGCATCTGCCGCTCCTGCGCCACCTGGTGCCCCGCGCGCGGGCGCTGTCCCTGCGCGCCGCCCCCTCCGGCGAGGCGTTGGCGCTGGGGGAAGCGCTGGCCGCCTGCGCCGCGCAGCTGGGCCGGAGGCTCGCCGTAATCGGCTCCACGGACCTGACGCACTACGGGCCGAACTACGGCTTCACCCCCCGCGGCACGGGGCCTGAGGCATTGGCCTGGGTACGGGGACAGAACGACCGCCGCCTGGTGGAGGCCCTCCTGGCGCACCGCTACGAGGAGGCTCTCGAGCTCGCGCGGCGGGAGCGCTCCGCCTGTTCGGCCGGAGGCGCGGTGGCGGCCGCGCGCTTTGCCGCGCTCGGCGGGTCGGTCCGCGGGCGCCTTTTGGAATACGCGACCAGCCATGACCGCCTGCCCGGCAGCTCCTTCGTCGGCTACGCCGCGATCAGCTACTCAAGCGGCGCCTGATACGCTGCAGCGACCACTCGCGCACGCGGGCCAGCAGGCGGTGCGCTTCCCGTTCCCCGGGTGGCAGTCTCTCCCGCAAGGCGGCGGCGGCGGGCAGCAGGGTCGTCCACAGCGTGCGCTGCGGCCCCTGCAGGCTCTGGTAGTAGGAGAACGCGGGGGGCGTGGGCTCGGGGAGTCGTTCCAGGCCCGCGGCGTAGGACTCCAGGAAGCCGTCCCAGGAGCCGGTCGGGGCGCCCGCGGCCAGGACGGCGCCGACCGAGGCGGGGGCCGGCCTCTCCGGCAGGTCCAGCTCGACCATCGCCCCCGGCAGCGCGGTCAGGCGCGCAGGCACCGTGCGGGCATACGCCTCCAGGCGGCGGCGGTAGGCGGTTAGCGGCCGGGAGGTGTAGCGGGCCTGCCCCCGGCCCCTGCCTTCCAACAGGAATGCCAGGAACCAGGACTCCACGGTATGGAGCCGGGACTCCGCCGCCCCCGCCACCTTGTACAGGAACGTTCCCCGGCTGTAGGCCTTTCCGGCCGGGTAGGAGAAATCCAGCCCGGCGAGAAACACCTCCCGGGCGCCCAGGCTGACCGCCAGCGAAACGGCCGCCTGGGCCACATTGCCCCCGGAGGTGTCCAGTACTGGCAGGCTCCGCCAGTGCGCGGACACGTACCGTGACAGGGGGTGTCCTCCCGCGAAGTACAGGGTATGGGGGGTGAGCCTGCCCAGGACCGGCGGAGAGGCCAGGTCCAGGGCCAGCGGCACCCCGGGAGGCAGTCCCTGGAGGAAGTGGTGGTAGCTGGCCAGCTGGCAGTCGATGGAGACCACCAGGTCGGGGGTCAACCCATAGCCCAGGAGGGCGGGGAGGGAGGCGTCCGAGGCGATCAGGAAGGCTTTTTCCCGCAAGCTGACGAGCCGGGGCACCTGGGCCTCCAGGGAGGGCCCCGCCCCCGTGACCACCGCCCTTTCCACCGGCCGGAGGCTGACCGTGCAACGAGCAGCCGCCGCCAGGTTGGCGATGGTGTTGACGAACCACCGCCTGCCGAGCCTGGCCTGCACGGCGAAGTCGTCGCCGGCGAGTGCCGCGGCCTCCTGGATGCCGCGGGTCACCTCCCGGTAGTAATCCGGGTGCTCCTCGAAAGCGGCCCGCAGCGGGTGGGTCTGTAGCCCTCCGTGCAGCGCGGGCAAGTAGTCGGAAAGGAGGGCGCTTTTCACCCCCGGCGGCTCGACGCCCACCAGCAGGCGGGTGCGGGAGTCCAGCAGGGCTTCGTGCAGGTCGATACGTTCCAAGACCGCCCGCACCAGTCCGGCGTCCCGCTCGACGACGAGCAGCCGGGTGAGGGAAGGCCGGCCGAGCAGCGCAGCCAGGTGGTAGCCGCCGCCCAGGCCGAGGACCACGGCATAACCGGAGGCCGGTTCGAGCGCGGCCAGGCGCCGCGCCTCGCGCACGGGGTCCACCAGGGAGTGGTAGGGCAGCGGACGCCCCTCGCGCAGCCGGGCGGGGACCGGCAGGCCTGCGGCTGAGGCGAGGAACCGCAGCCCCGCGGCCGGGGAAGCCCGTGTGAGGAGGCTCGCCAGCGCGGGGTCGCCGGCGCCGAGGGCCTGCAGGTTGCGCTCGAGCACGGCGGTCACGGCAGGGCATCCAGCCGCGCCCGTCGCGCTGCCAGAAAACCTTCGAGGTCCAGGAGCACCGCAGCCGCCTTGGCGGCCGCGGTTTCCCGACCCCGGGTCCGCAGCACCCGCCGGGCCTCCGCCAGGCGCGCGGCGTCGAAGTGCGTCGCCAGGGAGGAGGCGAGGGGATCGCCGTCCAGCGCGGCGGGGCTGCCCTCCGCCTCGATCCGGGAACGCAGATCCCCCACGCGCCGCTGCCAGGCTTCGAGCAGGCCGCGGAGGATCCGCAGCCTGGCTGATCGGTCCGGGTACCCTGCCTGCGCGGGGGCCCCTGTCCGGCCGCGCGGGTACCGCCTCAAGCCGTGCCGTGCGGAGACGGCAATGAGCCGCGCGAGGCCAGGCAGGTCCAGGGGGCGCAGGCCGGGCAGCGCCACGGGGGAAGGCAGCAGGCGGTACAGGCGCGGGTCGGCAGGCCTGCTGGCGAACCAGCCGGCGTAGGTTTCCAGCGCCAGCCCGGTGCGGCCCCCGCCGGGAAGTCGGCGCGGGGCCTGCGCCGCGGCCCAGGTGAAACGCCGGTGATCCAGGGGTTGCAGACGGTCGGAGCCGCGGTCCAGCGTCCGCTCGAAGAGGTTCGGGCGGGCATGGCCGTTTAAGTCCCGGTAGCACAGGTCCAGCCCGGCGAAGATGACCTCCCGGCGGGTGCTGCGCAAGGCCAGCTCCATGGCCGTGGCGGCCACCGTGCCCTGGGGCAGCACCGTGACCGCGGGGTAGGCGACGGCGGCCAGCACGGCGTTCTCGTAGGCCGCCTCCTGGGCCAGCAGGAGGACCCCGCCGCCCAGGTTCCAGGCGCCGCGGGCCGCCGAAAGGGGCATGGCCACGGGCGTGCCCAGGCTGCGGAGAGGGAACAGGTGAGCCATGGCATACCAGCCGGGGTCGGTCAGCACCACCAGGTCGGGCTCTAGGCCGTGCGCGCCGAGGCACTCCACTGCCGAGGGCAGGGCCCATAACGCGATGCGCTCCCGCAGCCGCCCCAGGGCGGGCAGCACGCTCTGGAGGCTCGGTCCGGAGGCGGCGATCAGGATCGGCAGGTCCCCCGGGCGCGATGCCGGGAAGAGGACCCGGTCGATCCCCAGGAAGTTGTCCAGACAGTTGCGCAGCCAGCGCCGGCCCACCGCCGCCGTGGTGGCCAGACCGCCGCGCAGCTCGCGCAGCAGCTGTGCCGTCTGCCGTCGCGCCTCCAGGCTGGCCCCGGGGAACAGGCGGGCGCTGGCGGGCCACTCCAGGACCGCGAGCCCCTCCGCCTCGGCGAGCGAGCGGCGCAGGAACCGGAGCAGGGACTCGCCGCTCGCGGGGCTCCAGCCCTGCGGGTCACCACCGTGCGCCGCGATCTGCGCGTCGTAGTACACGGCCACCAGGCGAGCGCCGGGACACGCCCGGCGGATGGCATTGCCGGCGTGTCCCAGCTCGGCGCCCAGGAGCAGCACGGTCGCCGGGCTGGTGTCGGCCAGGCGGCTGGCAGCGAAACGGCGGGCCTCGGTTTGCGGGTCGTAGGGTGAGTGCAGGTACATCCCCCCGACGCGGGCGGTCAGCTGTCCGGATCGGGCTGGGAGTATCTCCAGCATGGCTCAGGAGTCGAGGAAGCTGAGGGCGGCCTGGGGGTCGTCGGTGACGATGCGGACCTCCTGCCGGAGGTCGACGGTCTTGGCGTCGACCAGCCCGCGGAGCTCGCTCAACAGAGCGGTCTCCAGCTGGCGCAGGAGCAGCGGGGGGTCGCCGTCCTTCATGCCGTGCACCAGGAGGAACAGGACGCGCGGTTTGGGGGTTTCCACCTGCCCTATGCCGCGAAGCAGCCGACGGCAGGAGGCGACCAGGAATTCGTAGAGCCGGAAGCTCTCCAGCTCGGGGAAGCGCTCCTGGGCCAGGCGGAGGAGCTCGTCCAGGGAGATGCGGATCAGGATCAGGGGGCGGCCCCGGCTCCTGCAGCCCGCCAGCAGGGTCTGGACGCGTTCGGCCAGGGGGCGTGGGTCCTCCGCGGGCTGCTCCTCCTCATCCTGCGGCAGAAGCTGGGCGGCCGTGGCCATGGTCGACTGCAGCAGCTCCAGGGCCTCCCCGGCCAGGGGCCGCTCCAGGCCCATGGCCAGCAGCAGGCCCAGCAGGCGCTGGTTGTGCAGGTAGGGAACCAGCACCAGCTCGCGGATGGCGGAGAACCCGCGCGAGGAGAAATACTCACGGAAGGCCTCCAGCTCTTCGCCGCGCACCTCCACGATGCGGCCCGCAGCGGCGCGGTTGAAGTCCGGGTTGGCGCCCGGCTGGAAGCGCAGGCGGTGCCGCGAGGTGGTGTCCAAGCCGATGGCGGCCAGCGGGGAGTAGAGGTGGCGGCGGGAATCGTAGGCGAGCAGGGCGGCCTGTTTGAGGCCGAGCACTTCCCGCAGAAGGCGGAACAGCAGGACAGGCGCCGCGAGGCCCGCGGGGATGGCTGCGACCCGGTATGCCAGTTCTTCCGCCGGGATGCTCGGTTGGGCGATAGCCCGGTCTACGACCGGCGCGATAGGCCGGGTGGTAAGCCGGGTAGTAACCCGGGCTACGCCCCGGGTTACACGCCGGGTAGTAAGCCGGGCTACGCCCCGGGTTTCACCCCGGGCTCCGAGCAGGGCTTCCAGGATGGCCAGGCCGCGGTGCAGCAGCCCTCCGGCCGTTTTGCCCGGGATCGCCAGGGAGCTGGCGCGAGCAAACAGCCCCATCAGGCCCCCAGGCCGAGCTCCTCGAAGAGCCTCTTGTACACGCCGAAGTACTCGGACTGTGCGAACTGCTGGATCTTTTCATCCGGCAGCGCTTCGAGGAGTTGATCGAGGTACGAGAGGACCGACTTCACATCTTCGCGCAGGTCCTCCGGCAGCGCCCCCTCCTGCGCGGCCGGGCGAGCGGAGGGCGGCTCGCCTTCCAGTTCGGCGACGGGCTCTCCCATCTCCGCTTCCTCCATGAGCTCCAGCTCTACGGGCTCGGCTGCTGCCTCCGCCCCGGTCTCGGGCATCAGCTGCTCGTCGGCCAACGACAGATCCGGCAGCTCCTCCATCGCCTCCAGCGGCTCCTCAGAGGCGGGTTCCGCCTCCGCCAGGGTCTCCAGCTCGAGCGCGTCCAGCTCTGCGGCGGGTTCGGCAGCGGCCTCTCCCGAGAAATCCTCCAGGGAGAGCTCCTCCAGCTCGAGCTCGTCGGCGGGTGTCGCCGACAGCTCTTCGTCCATGGCCCCCAGGTCCAGGTCCGCGCTGCCCCCGGAGGGCTTCTGGTCCAACTCGATTTCGATCTCTTCCGGTTCGGCGCTCAGGCTGCCGGGCTCCAGCAGGTCCAGGTCCTCCACGGCTTCGGCGGGGGCGGCCTCTTCCAGGTCCTGCTCGGGCCCCGGGCCGCCGGCCTGCTCCTCGGTGATGTCCGCGGTGTTCAGGATGTTGTCCAGCTCGTCGCCGGTCAGGGCGATGGAATCGTCCTCCTCCTCGGCGAAGAAGCCGGGCGCGGCCGCGGCGTGGGGAACTTCCATTTCGGCGGGGCCGCGCCGGCCAGCCAGCTCCTTTTTCAGGTTCTGGATCTCCAGCTTGATCTGTTTGAGGTCCTGCTCGATTTTCTTTAATATCGCTTCGGAGGAACGGGCGTCGGCGCCGCGCGCCTCCGTCTCGGCCGCCTCCTCCAGGCTGTCCAGCTCGGGGATGCTGTCGGACAGGGGCACTTCGATCTCGGGCTCTTTGCCCTGCTCCAGGGCCAGCTCGTCCAGGTCCAGGTCCAAATCGGCCACCGTCAGGTCCTCGTCCTCTTCCGCCTCGCCCCCGGAGGCGTCCAGCTCCAGCAGATCCTTTTCCAGGCCTTCGAAATCGGCTGTTTCCCCGGCGGCCTGCTCTGCCCCGGCCCCCAGGGGCTCATCCGTCTCGGATTCCAGCTCCCCCAGCAGCTGCTCCTCCTCCGCGGTCAGCCGGGCGCCCGGCGCGGGCCCGGAATCCAGGTCCGCGAGCGCGAAGTCGCTCTCCGTCTCGGCCGCGGCTTCCAGGGTCTCGGGTTCGACCTTGATCCAGATCCCGTACTTCTCCAGACCCGACTCCTCGTCACTTCCGGATTCGCTGCGGATGTCCGCGCTGCTGAGCACGTCGTCCAGCTCGCTGGTGGAGAGGGCGATGTCTTCGCGATCCGTAGGGTCATTGCTTCCCATATGATTCTCCTGGAAGAGGTTTAGCCATGATCCTTAATATTATCGGAAAACGGCCTTCCCCTTTAATCTAATATTACCGTTACCGGAGCTTTTTTCAATAGTGCGCCACAGGTTCAAGCCGCGGCGAGAATACGCCGTTGATGTAGTAGGATGAAGGCCGCGCGCCTGGTGCTGCTCCTCTGCCTGGGGTTCCTGCTGCGCTCCCTCGCGCTGTTGCTTTGGGGTGGCGGCGGCCTGGCCGACTACCGCCGGGTGGCGGCGGGGCGCGGCGAACTGGCCGCCAACCTCGAGGAGCTGAAGAGGATCAATTCCGGCCTGCGTCGGGAGGTGGAATCCCTCGGCTCCGATCCCGAGCGGGTGGGGCTGGAGGCGCGTAAGCTGGGCTACTTCCGGGAGGGCGAGCGGGTCGTGCGCTTCGAGGGGGATCCGGCGCGGAGGAGCTCCTACACGCTGGGCGCCCTGGTCCGGGTGATCCCCCCCCGGGAGCGGCCCGACTGGATCTGGAAGCTGGCAGGTGTGGGCGTACCCGTCCTGGCCTACCTGGCCTGGGCGATCTCTAGAAAGGTCAGGCATGAAGGTCGACGCTTCTGATCCGGATGCAGCCGGGCGCCTGGGACGCCTTCTGGCCGCCGGCGGGGTGGCCATCATGCCCTGCGACACCATCTACGGCATCGTCGGTCCCGCTCCGGCCAGCGGGGAGAGGATCCGGGAGCTGAAGGGCCGCGGGGAGAAGTCCTTTCTGCAGCTCATTCCCGACGCGGGTTGGCTCGCCCGCTTTGGCGACCTGGTCCTCCCCAAGTCGCTGGCCGCATACTGGCCGGGCCCCCTCACGATCATCTTTGCGGCGGGAGAGGGCAGCGTGGCGCTGCGGGTCCCCGACGACCCGGCTCTGCGTCGTCTGCTGGAAGCTCTGAACCGCCCCCTGTACTCCACCAGCGTGAACCGCAGCGGCCAGCCGGCCCTCTGGCGCATCGCTGACATCCTGGAGCAGTTCGAAGGGGCCGTGGACCTGGTGGTGGATGCCGGGGATCTGCTCGAGCGCCTGCCCTCCACGATCGTGGACGCGAGCCGGCGGCCTTTCCGCGTGCTGCGCCGCGGGGCGCTGGAGCTGCCGGAGAAAGCCCTCGGTGGCTAACCCGCTATCGCGGCGCGGCTAGCGGGCGAAAACCTTTTCGAGCACCTGCTCCATACGTTCCACGGGGTGGAAGCGGATGCCTTTGGTTACGTGCCCGGGGATCTCGGCCAGGTCCTTCTGGTTCTGGGCCGGGAAGATCACCTCCCGGACCTTGTTGCGCTTGGCCGCGATCACCTTCTCCTTCAGGCCGCCGATCGGCAGCACCTGCCCCACCAGGGAAAGCTCCCCCGTCATGGCCAGGCCGCTCTTGAGGCGGCGCCCGGTGGCCAGAGAAAGCAGGCAGGAGGCCATCGTGATCCCGGCGGATGGGCCGTCCTTGGGCGTGGCGCCGGCGGGCACGTGCAGGTGGATCTGGTGCTCCTCGAAGAACTCCTTGCCCACCCCGAAGGCCCCGGCGGCGTGGCGCACCCAGGTGTAGGCGATGTTGGCCGACTCCTTCATCACGTCCCCCAGCTGCCCGGTCAGGCGGAACCTCTCCTTGCCCGGGTTGGCCACGGCCTCGATGGTGAGCATGGCGCCGCCCAGGGGCGTCCAGGCCAGCCCCAGGGCCATGCCCGGCTGGTCGACGGATTTCAGCCCCTCGTCCTGGAACAGCGGCTTGCCGAGGTATTTCTCCAGCATGGGCGCGCTCATTTTTCTGCGCAGCTTGCCGCTGGCCAGCAGCGCCTCGCGGGCGATCTTGCGGTGGATCTTGTCCAGCGCCTTCTCGAAGTTGCGCAGGCCCGCCTCCCGGGCATATCCCTCGGCGATCGCCAGCAGCGCCGCGCGGTCGTAGCTCACCGAGCCCTTGGCCAGGCCGCTTGAAGCCAGGCTCTTGGGGATCAGGTAGCGGCGGGCGATGGCCACCTTCTCGTCGTTGATGTAGCCGGACAGGCGGATCACCTCCATGCGGTCCTGCAGGGGCGCGGGGATGGTGTCCAGGGAGTTGGCGGTGGTGATGAACAGAATGTTGCCGATATCGAACGGCAGGTCCAGGTAGTGGTCGCGGAAGGCGACGTTCTGCTCGGGATCCAGGACCTCCAGCAGCGCCGAGGAGGGGTCGCCCTGGAAGGACACTCCGAGCTTGTCGATTTCGTCGATCATGAACACCGGGTTCTTGACCTTGACGATCTTGAGGCCCTGAATGATCTTCCCCGGCATGGCCCCCACGTACGTGCGCCGGTGGCCTTTTATCTCGGCCTCGTCCCGCATTCCGCCCACCGAGAAGCGGAAGAACTTCTTGCCCAGCGCTCGGGCTATAGACTTGCCCACCGAGGTCTTGCCGACCCCCGGGGGCCCGACCAGGCAGATGATGGAGCCCTTCGAGTCGTTCTTCAGCTTGCGCACGGCCAAGTATTCCAGGATGCGTTCCTTCACGTCGTCCAGGCCGTAATGGTCCTCGTCCAGGATGCGCTGGGCGCGGGCCAGGTCCACCTCCTGCGCCGCGGGGCCGGCCCATGGCAGGGTGACGATGGTCTCCAGGTAATTGCGGGTGACGATGAACTCCGCGGAGCTGGACTCCATCAGGGAGAACTTCTCCAGCTCCTGCTCCACCTGTTCCCGCACCTCCTTGTCCAGCGGGAGCCGCTCGATGGCTTCCTGGAAACGCTGGTATTCGCTGGACTTGGCGTCCACGGCCATGCCCAGCTCGCCCTTGATGGCCTTCAGCTCCTCCTTCAGGAAGTACTCCCGCTGGCTTTTCTGGATCTTCTCGTTGATCTGCTTCATGATCTTCTGCTGGATGCTCATCAGCTCCTGCTCCTTGCGGATGAACACCAGCACCTTGGTCATGCGTTCGAAAACATCCAGGGTCTCCAGGATCTTCTGCTGCTCGCGGCGGTCGATGTTGAGAATCGAGGTGATGAAGTCCGCGATCTTGCCCGGGTGGTCGATGTTGACCATGTTGAGGCGCATCTGCTCGGAGAAAAGCGGGTTGCCCTCCGAGATCTTCTTCATCTCCCCGATCAGGGAGCGGGTGAGGGCGCGCACCTCGTCGCTTTCGAAGTTGGCGTCCTCCAGGTACTCCGCGGCCACCGTGATCGGATTTTCCCGGGCGATGACCTTCTTGATCCGGAAGCGCTTGAGGGTGGAGATGAACAGGTTCAGGCCCCCGTCGGGAAGATTCACCTTGCGCACGATCTTGGCCGCGGTGCCCACCTTCAGCAGCTGTTCCCCGGAGGGGTTTTCCATGTCGGGGCTCTCGGTGAGCACCAGGCCAATGAACCCTTGCTCGGCGAGGGCCTGCTCGACCACCTGCACGTCCGCGGCCGAAGCGACCATCAGCGGGGTGAAGATTCCCGGAAAGATGGGATTTCCCTGCAGCGGCAGCACGTACAGCTTGAGCGGCAGGACCTGGTTGGCGGGGATAATCTGTGTTTCTTCCATCGAGGATACAAAATAGTAAGGGTGCCGTGCCGAGTCAAGCAAGCGCTCCGCGGCTTCCCCTTGCCCCGGAGTGGCGATATCAATGTATAATAGGCCGGAAGACTCATGCAAAGGAGCTCGACCACCCCCGCCATCGTGCTGCGCAAGGTCCGGGTGGGTGAAATTCACAAGGCGCTGACCCTGCTCACCCCTGCACGGGGCCTGGTTCAGGTGATGGCGCACGGAGCTCTGAAAATCGGCAGCCGCCTGGCCACCGCCTCCGAGCCTTTCCACCTCCTGAAGGCCTACCTGTACCACGACCCGGTCAAGGACCAGTACAAGCTCACCGACGTGGAGAGCCTGGAGCCGCACGACCAGCTGCGCCGCAGCGTGGCCAAGTTCTACACGGCCTCCCTGTGGGCCGAGACCTGCCTGAAGTCCTACGGCGGGGCGGGGGAGAGCGGCCCGCTGTTCGAGCTGCTGGCCGAGGGCTTGCGGCTGCTGGACCGCGCCGCGGCGGGCGGGGAGGCGGCCTTGAGCATCCAGTTCCTCGCGCGCTTCCTGTCCGTGTCCGGGCACCGCCTGGAGGTGGAGCAATGCGGCCGCTGCCAGCTCGGCTTCGAGCCGCTGGCCACCCTGTACCTGGCCCGCGAGGAGGGGGAGCTGGTGTGCGCCGCCTGCCGGGGGGCGGGAGGCGGGGAATACCTGCCCCTCCCACCGGGGGCGCGCCGCTACCTGACCGCGACGCTCGCGCTGCCGCTGGCGCAGGCGGCCGCCGTGGGGCTGGAGCGGGCCTCCCTAGCCGCACTGCGCACCGCCATGTACCTGCTCGTGCAGGCCAGCCTGGAGGCGCCGCTCAAGACTCTGGACTGCGCGGCGGGCTACCTGTGAGGCTCTTCCTGGCCATCCCCCTGCCGCCGGCAGCGCTCCGCCGCCTCGAATCCGTGGCCGCGGAGCTAGAGGGCCGGGATCTGAAGGTCGTGAGGCCTGAAGGCCTGCACCTGACCCTGGTTTTCCTGGGCGAGCGGGAAGCCGAGGAGGCAGAGGGGATCGGGCGCCTGCTGGAATCCCCCGAACTGGACGTGCCTTGCATTCCCGCCTCCCTGGGGGGCTACGGCCGGTTTCCCGCCCGCGGCTCCCCAAGAGTGATCTTCACGCCCGTGCGCCGGGGGGCGCGGGAGATCACGGCGCTCCAGCAGGCCCTGGCGGGGGTGCTGCGGCGCGGGGGTGTGCGGCTCCAGGAGGAGGCCCGCGGTTTCACGCGCGGGCGTACCCGCGGTTTCACCCCGCACGTGACGCTGGCCCGCAGCCGCGGCGGGGATCCGGATCTGCGGGGGCTGGAGGACCTGCTGGACTTCGAGGAGCTCTTCGCGGCCGACCGGCTGGTCCTTTTCCGCTCGATCTTGAAACCCGCCGGGGCCGAGTATCTGGCCCTCAAGACCGTGATGCTGAAATAGGGGAACGTCATGCGAGCCGTAGACCTGATCGTCAAGAAAAGGGACGGGGGCAGCCTGGCCCGCGAGGAGATCGAGTTCCTGATCGCGGGCTACGTGCGGGGCGAGGTGCCGGACTACCAGATGGCGAGCTGGGCCATGGCCGTGTTCTTCCGGGGTATGAGCTTCGAGGAGACCGGCTTCCTGACCCGGGCCATGATCGGCTCCGGGGAGGCCATCGACCTCACCGGGGTGAGCGGCCCCCTGGTGGACAAGCACTCCACGGGGGGTGTCGGGGACAAGGTTTCGCTGATCCTGGCCCCGCTGGCTGCTTCCTGCGGCTGCGTGGTGCCGATGATGAGCGGCCGTGCCCTCGGCCACACCGGCGGCACCCTGGATAAGCTGGAGTCGATCCCCGGGTATCGCACGGATCTGAGCGTGGAGCGCTTCCGGGAGGTGCTGCGGCGGTGCGGGTTCGCCATGACCGGCCAGAGCCAGCGCATCGTGCCCGCTGACCGGTTGCTGTACGCCCTGCGCGACGTGACCGGCACCGTGGAGTCCATCCCGCTGATCACGGCCAGCATCATGTCCAAGAAATTCGCCGAGGGGGCCCGCTGCTTCGTGTTCGACGTGAAGTGCGGCTCCGGGGCCTTCATGAAGAGCCAGGCTGAGGCCCGCTGCCTGGCCGTGTCGCTGGCCCGCACGGGCGCCAGCCTGGGCCGCAGGATCCGCGCGGTGCTCTCCGACATGGACCAGCCGCTGGGACGGATGGTGGGCAATTTCCTGGAGGTGCGCGAGACCATAGAGTGCCTGCAGGGGCGCGGTCCGGAGGACCTCATGCAGCTCACGCTGCGCCTCACCGCGCACATGCTGGTCCTGGGCGGCCTGGAGCGCGAACTAGCGGCGGCCGAGGCGTTGTGCCGGGAAAGGATCCGCGACGGTTCGGCCTGGCGGGTTTTTCTGGATAACGTCGAGGCCCAGGGCGGCCGCACCGAGGCGCTCCTGGACCCCGGCAAAGGCCCGCGCGCGCCGCACACCCTGGCGGTGCGCTCCCCTAAAACCGGGTACCTGGCGCGCCTGGAAGCCTACCGCGTCGGGCTGGCCTGCGGTGTGCTCGGGGCCAGCCGAGCCCGCAAGGAGGATCCGGTGTGGCCCGACGTGGGCGTCGAGCTGCTGAAGGCCGCCGGTGACCCCGTGCGCGAAGGCGAAGAGCTCTGCCTCCTGCACGCCCGCGACCCGGCTCGCCTGGAGGAGGCCCGGCGCCTGCTGGAAGCGGCCGTCACCATCGGCGGCGAGCGCCCGCCGCCGCGGCGTCTGGTGCTGGAGGAAATCGACTCCGATGCTTTGGGAAAAGACTGAGCTGGATCCCGCCGCGGTCCGGGAGGCGGCGCGGCGCTACGAGCTGGACCTGATCAGCGCCTCGATCCTCCTGCGCCGCGGCCTGGCCTCCGGCCCCTCCCTGCCGTTTCTCCTGGACGGCGAGCTGGCGCGCCTGCACAATCCCTTCCTGTTCGAGGACATGGGCAAGGCGGTGGAGCGGATCCTGGCGGCGGTGCGCGACCGGGAGCGCGTGCACGTCTTCGGCGACAGCGACGTGGACGGCATCACCTCCACCGTGCTGTTGACCCAGGCGCTCGCCGAGCTGGGGCTGGAAGTGCGCTGGCAGCTGCCCGAAGGGGACGACGACTACGGGCTGTCCCGCGAGGCGGTGGAGAAGCTGGCGAGCGAGGGCTGTACCCTGCTGCTCACCGTGGACTGCGGGATCGGCAACGCAGCGGAGATCGGCCTGGCCAGCCAGCGGGGGATCCAGACCATCGTCCTGGACCACCACAACCCGCCCGAGACCCTGCCGGCGGCCCTGGCCCTGATCGACCCGAAGCTCCGCGGCAGCCGCTACCCGTTCCGCGACCTCGCCGGCTGCGGCGTGGTGGCCAAGCTGGCGCTGGCGCTGGCCATGGCCCGCACCCCGCTGTACGGGCAGGAGGTGTGGCTGCTGGCCACCCGGCCGGCCAACGCGGTGCTCACCGTGGAGGCGTTGCGCCTGGTCAACCTCGCGCCGGCCGAGCGCCTCAGCGACAGCGTCCCGCAGGGGGGGTTCGAGGGCTCGCGGGTAGCCCGGGCGTTGGCCGGGCGGACCGTGCTGGTCCTGCAGCGCGAGGAGGAGGCGGCGAACCTGGCCCGGGTGACGGCCGACCCCGGGTTCGAGCTGGAGGAAATCCAGCCGCTGCTGCGGGACTGCCTGCCCGAGCTGGCCGGCAAGAGCCTGCTGCGCCTGCGGGAG
>Ga0315289_10001971_pt1 | contig 31808 bp, 32 predicted proteins | sample YL17G11_40_MG_FD_203452 | JGI IMG/M metagenome (GOLD analysis project Ga0315289, IMG submission 203452) | Sediment microbial communities from Yellowstone Lake, YNP, Wyoming, USA - YL17G11_40 | ecosystem: Environmental > Aquatic > Freshwater > Lake > Sediment | place: USA: Wyoming | collected... | reverse complement strand
ATTGATTTGAGCCTTTTAACGGCCTCCAAGAAATGTAGCGTCTACGTATTCTGGAAGTTCCCCTTTTTCATTTCTGTATTTTTCGGGGTTATCCACAAACATTTCTTTGTGTAGGGCGTCAAGACCATCGAGCTCGTGTGAAGTAAGACCCAGACGTTCTTCTACTGCCTTGTTATTGTTATGTTGAAGATAAGCTCCTAATGCAGTACCTGCAAGAGCGCCTACAGCTGACCCTGCAGCTCCTCCCCGAAGTGCTGCGCGGCCATAACCCCCGGAACCGTGATTAACCCGGTTGGATATAAACCTTCCCCATAATGCATTAGGGACACCTAACAGACCCCCGCCAACTGCACCACCCAATCCCCCATACAGCGGAGCGCGATGCCAGCGGTCTTCGGGCGCATAGTCTGGGATATCGTCTTCGTTAGCGAATTTAGTCAGGACCATACTGGCAAGTTGTGCAGCAGTCTTTTGCATTGTACCCAATTCCTTTTACGGCGCAATCGCAAGAGAAACAGTAGCAACCTTCGCACCGGTTCTAATCTCGAGATTCACACCTTCTCCCGTAGCCGATACGGCCGCCATAGTCGGAACGTCGACCGTCATGGAGATAAGGGGATCAGCTGAAATGTTGATGGTACGAATATCACAAGCCACGCCTGCACACGTTACAGCCATACCCGGACCTTCGCCTCCGGCTAGAGTCTGTGACGGAAGGACGGTAGGAAGACCTGCGCCGGTACCAACTACGGTTGCTTTGAACAGCAGGTATACAGTAGCTCCGCCGTTGACCGCTGCAGCGATAGTCGTAGCACTAGGAGTCGCCCCACCCAGGTCGATTTTCAATTGAGTCCCGCCAACAAGAGACACAGCGAGACCTCCACCACCATCATCTGAAACTACTACAGAAAGAGCATTACCCCAAGAACCTGGAGTACGAGCGCTAATGACCAAATTGGTATCTGCAATGCCATACGTTAGAGTTGTAGTGGCGAAAGACTGACCGCCCAAGAGCATGTAACCCTCAAGGGTTAGACCCGTTTCCCCGGCCAAGGTCAGGTCATGTTTCGATACCCTATCGATTCTTGGCATACCGGCGAGGTCACCTTCTTGCGACCAAAAATTATCGGTAGTTCCATAGATCGAAAAAGTAGCCACTCCGGCTGTCTCCAAAGACGCAAGCTGCGGCGCGATACGCTGAAGTTGTTCCCAAGAACAATCGAAGATGGCGTAAGAAGCTGCTGGGGCCGTGACAGACAAAGCTCCCGATGCTGGATACGGATCTTGAATATGTACACTACCCACTAGGGCATTCACTCTTACTCTTGGCATAATGAAACCTCCGTTTTTTTAATTATAGTTCAGATTTCAATTCGCGGTAAGGACCTAAGTTTTACCTATGCAGGCCAAATGTATATGGAGGAAATGTTTTTATGCTTTTTGCGTATCGATCTTCAATTATGCGCTCTGCGTCCGAAAGGTTATCGGTGTGAGGCATGCCAAAACGTCGGTTCTCCAGAGCCATTAGGAAACGTTCCCTCTCTCCAATACCGCCTTTCTCTGCAGCAGCCAAAGTTTTTGGTATTCTTCCTGCGGACATGGCGGATTGTAGAACTTTTGGGTCTGTACGTAGCAGGGTATTCCGAACACCTAAAACAGATAATGCATTTTTTTCAAGGACTTCGTCTGCAATCATTGTGGCGGTTTTGTTCATAACACCCTCGAATCTGGCTGTAAACGAATTATTACTCTAAAAGTATAGGTCAGGCCCCGATCTTTACCTTCAAACTTTTCACTGCTGCAGTGAGACTACTTGTCATCGCTTTAAAATATGTTCCAGGAGTTCCAGGTAGTGTAGATAAAGTAGGTCCTCCACCGTAGGTAGCCACATGTTGATGCGTATCGAGGGCCGTAATAAGCATATTGAAAAGGATGAGCCATTTTTCATAGACCATAGCTGAACCGGTCGGAGGGTTCATCGAGGCTTCCGGCCAAGGACCAGGCACAATGCACCCCAACCCAATGGAATTGGGCTTTAACGTATTTAAATTAACCGTACATTGCGATGCGGGAAGCATCGGGTTTTCACCCAGGATAATAGCGCCGTTGTGCGTGTAAACCTTAAACCCAGACATCGCAGAAGGCATCCCTCCGTCTTTAGGATTCCCAATCTCTATAACATAACTTCCATTCACAACTCGAACATCCAGAGCTTTATTCGTGGGTTTTGCATCGAGAGGAATACCTCCCATTACGGTAACGATTTGTTGTCCCCCAATATTTTTGATCTCGTTTCTATTAATAGAAGCAACATCGTCCATACCGATATTAGCAGTGCGACTCGACCCGATACTTTCAGAGGAAGCTCCTTGAACATTTCGAGTAACCATCCCCTGTATTTCGTCTTTAATATTCCCGTGGGTCCGTTGATAATGTGCTCCACCCGTTGTGGTATACCTGTCTCCAGCAGTACTATCGGCACGGGAAAGCTCTCCGAATATTTCTAGAAAACCGTCAGCAGATATCTTAATACGCGCATAGGTTTTACTGTTATCCGGAGACGTAACCCGCATATCAAAAAGATTACCTGCGTCTCCTATGTCCAGGCGAAAGGTCCAAGCCTCGAGCTCTCCGCCGGTTTGAGATGCTTGGTCGGAACCGCCCCTAAAAGAAAGGGAGCTGCGTCCATCTTTATTCTGAATTTCCAGATTTCCGAAAGAAGAGAAGTGCTCATAGTTTTCGCACACAACTCGAACGAGGTCATGTAGACCCGAAGCGATAACTTGTGCTCGTTCACTCCCGTGTAGGGTCGATATTTTTCCACGTAGAGCTGCGATATAGTTTCCATCGTCTCCAGCTAAAACTTGATCACCGGGGAGCATTCCTTTAGGGGAATACGTTGTGCGGTATGTTCCACCGGTACTTGGGGGGTCGGAGGACAGGCCTGAAGCTGCTCCAAAATCAGGGGCTAAAGAATAGGTGGAGCTATTCGCTGCGGTTTGTGGAAGAACGCCATCGATATAAGGAACACCCAAGTCGAAATCGACAAGGACTCGAGTATCGGCACTTAGAACATGTTGGTCCCCAGAGTGGGTTAATTTCCGCGGGATATCGGGGATATTCCGTCCTCGATGCCGCACGGTATATGTCTTGGTATTGTCATTGTAGGCTACGATATACGCGAGAACTCGGCCTCTAGGATAAATAAGTTCCCCAGAAAACGGAGCCTGACCAAACATAACTTTTCGTGATTCGGTTTTGTCCATATAGGAAGGATAGCACAGACAGAAATAAGAAGAGACGAAGTATTAGGTCAATCGATATGAAGGTCGCTCAGCCCCTCAGTAAAGCCTCCGCTTGGGATAGTGGCGTCACCGGTACCGGCTGCAAACCCAATAACTTCGTCTAGCGTTACACGATTTACGGTATCCAAAGCCGCGAGAGAAGTGGGTTGGAAAGGAACAACGCGGTCACACAAACCACTGATGTCTTCCATAACCATATTCTGGCCGATGGTGAAACCGAGGGTGTACATATTCACCATGCACAGCTCGAAGTAAAATGCACCAAGGAGCTCTTTTGCCCTATCTCGAAACAGAATAGCTAGACCAAACGGAACATAGAAAAGTTCTGAATCGAGATTCGCGTAAAACGTGGTGTTAGTACCTCCACCAGCTGTGGGTACAGGTGGTTCATCCAGCTTGTTAACTTCCAACCCAGCAGCCACTGCGTTGTGATAGAGAACTCGAAGAAGATTTCGACCGTTGGTCAAAAGGCGGCCCATTCTCCAAGAGGTTTGACTTTTTCCTCGGGTAAAGAATAGACGGGCAGAACCAATGGCCTGCATCGGTTGGAGCGGGACTTGGTTTGTAAATTGGAAAGTTTGCGTCATTCCGATAGCCAGCAAACTAGATACGCCGGTTGTATCTTCTTGCTTCATATCCATAAAACGTGGAGGGCCAGCAAGGATGAGCGTATCTTCTGGGTTTGCCGCGGTGTAAGCGGCATTATCGGTGTGACGTTCAACGTTGTGTTGCTGAACTTTCCAGCTTCCTAGTCCATGAGTAATTCCAAGCGGCATAACAAAAACCTCCTACGAGAACCTCAGTTCCCGGTGTTTCCAAATCCAGTGGGCATATTGTTTCCGGGTTGATTCGGCATGTTATTGCTTGGTCCACCCGTAAAGGCGCGGGAAAGACCATAACCCCCTGCCCCTACCATCGCCCCTCTACCCAGAACTCCGCTTGTCGTTGCGGCGTTACCCATACCTACCATACCTTTTCCAAAGTTACCGGCACCCTGCCAGAGAGTTTGTCCTGGAGCCGAAGCAAGGTTACTCAAAGATTTACCTAGACCTCCGGCCGCACTCTGGGCTTTCCCCGCAAGCCAACCGGGTGCCTGACCTTTAGCAAACGGACCCATTTTGGGAGCAAAACTTCCTAGCCACTCCCCCGCGCGAGCTACACCTCTACCAATCATCCCACCCACAGCTCCAAACGGTCCCGCAAGCTTCTCCATGGTCTCATCGTAACCGGCTTTGTAGAATTCGCTTTGCATTTATGCCACCAAGTGAAGTGCGATTGTGTTAAGGACTGTCGGAGTATTCAAATCGACATACGCCACAATCCGATCCTCGGAATTACCCGTATCTTGGAAAACCGAACGCACCTGAGCGTCAATCAGCGGAGAACCAATCTTCGCGCGATACGCCGATTTATGCGTATTAATGACCGCATACAGAGCGAGCTTAATAAACTGGATTGCTTCCGGCGTAATGTTCCACGTCCCGATGAAGGGGCGAAGAGTCGTCAGGAATGACATCGAAAGGTAATCCAAGTTTTTCACATGCATGTACTCGCCTGTCTCCAGTGCGAGGACGTCAGTAGTCACTTCATGAATTGTATACGGTAGGGCAGCCGGTGCATCCTGCACGAAAACATACACACCACCATTCGAAAGATTCGTCAGCTGCTCTTCGCTAAAGTAATCATTCGAGTTGTAAATCCGGCTGATTCCGTTCCCACCGAGATTCGTAAAACCTTGATGAGACGGCTGGCTAGCAGTCTGCCCACCGACCATACAAGAAAGGTAATAACCCGGCTGGGCATCGGCCAGCTCAGGGTCAGTAGCGGTACGCACTTTGCTACCGTCAACCAAGTCGACCACATCCACGCTATCGGGATAACAGACAATCGCGCGTTTGCTATTCAAGCTCTGTGCGACTGCGAGCATGTAGTTGACCTGCTCAGTTTTGCTCATATTCCGTTTTACGCGGAAATAGAGACTTCCGTTTGTCACGGTGCGGTCAGTAGCCGAAGTCCGCTTGATAAGGTGCGGAAGCTCGTTCTCGAGGTCTCCGGTGTTATTACCGTTGTTGGCAATCGTAAGACGAGTTTCACTATCGACCGATGCAATTTCCCACGTACTGTAGGTAGTCCAAGTATCCGTCTCCGGATCATTGGGCATTTGCAGAAGGTCACCCGGAACTACATCCGCGAGGAATGTAGAAGTCGGGGAGCTCAGGGTCAGGTAGAGAGCATCGAGAACTCCGTCCGCTAACGTAAAGCCCTTCGCGGGAGAAGCGGCATAAACCAGGGGAGTAAATCGATGTGTAACCCCGGTCGGGTCAGTAATATGGAGCGTATCGGCCCCAGACGCTGAACCAGAAAGGGTTGGAAGAACTTCCTCTGTTTCAAGAACCAGTGCTGAGTTGATATGCGCAACGGTAAATGGGCCTGAGGAAACACCCCCCAGGGTAATATTAATAATATCACCAGGAAGAACTCCACCCTCAGTGGCCAGAGCCGCACTAAAGTCCAAAGTTTGTGCCCCGGACACAGTAACCGTTAACTTCTTATTTCCCGCCGGAGTCGTTCCAGCCTTAGTGAGAGTAGAAGCTCCACTTGTCTTCGTAACCACGTCGCTCTGAGTAACGAGCTCAACAGCCCCGATCACGTTTCGGAATTTCTGCTTGATACCGTGGTTCAAAACATAGTCCGGGTCAGCGTAATTCTCCCAAGTTCCCTTTAAGGATCCAAGGGTAGACGTATCGTACGTCAGCGGAACTACCGCATAGATGTCGGAAAGATGACTCGTACGCTCAATAAAATCTTCATATCCCGCGAGGGTATCAGCCGCCACACCATACACTTTAACTGTCGTAGAAGTGTTAGCAAGAGCTACGTGAACTCCAACACACAGCGGGTTACGCGCATCGTATTTTCCGAGGAGTGCATCAGCTTCCGTAGCCGACCCTACTTCATTTACATTCTGCAGATCCTGGCGAAGAGCTGCGTACTCCATGTACATCGAGGCGTATGAAATAGGTTTATCGCCAATCGTGGTACTGACCGTCGCGGTGATACCGGCCTTAACCGTCACTACTTTTGTAGTGGTGTTTACACTAAAATCTGTAGTGTCGAGCTCCACATCACTCAGAGTTCTTTCAACTCTCCAGAGACGATTCGTAACGTCGTTCGCATCCGGGAAATCTTCTGTAACACGGAGATGGCACCAGTCCGACAACCCCGTAACTTTTGCTCCGCCCAAACTAGAATACACCTCAACGCCTGCAGCAGTAGTAATGCGAACATGCGCATTTGCTGTGGCTCCGGTCAAATTAGAAGCGTCCTCAATCTCAATAGAATCTGCAACCACCGATCCAGCTTGTACGTACTTCTTTTTAACAGTGTAGGTACCGTCTCGAGAAACTGTCGCTTCGTCGGCAGAAACTTCAATGATGTAACCCGTATCGCATCCGATGGTCGTGAAATTCGGAGTACTACCCGCAGTAAAAAAGATGTAGGCAAGCTCTTTCACCGTTTTCACGTAATCCGATCCAGCCGATTCTGTAATGAGCGTATCGCCCGCTGCAACATAGTTCAATCCCATATTCGTACCACCCGACCGGGTCGTATAAAAGAGATTATCGCTTGCGTCAAAAGTAGCGGCGCTTGCACCCGGCGTTGAAGACTTTTCAATCAGAACAGCAGTCGCTTCATCGAAAAAGATGCGAACGCTATCGTCTTTGAGAATAGCCCCCGTCTCAACATTCGGAGGAGTAGTAATTGTAACCGCCGCCGTAGGGGACGTTCTAGGATTATCCTGATGAAGGGTTCCGTAAGAACCAGCAGCGATGTCAACCTTATCGTCAAGGTAATCTAGCAGCTGGTAACAGGGACCCACGATCAGGCATGAAAGTTGAGGGGTAGCAGGAATTACTGATAGGTTAGTATATTCCTGATAGACTACTGTATTCGGTCTGGTAAGAGGCATCGGTATTCACTCCTCTGGTTGCTGCTGAATTATACTGTTAGCTTCGACTCTCGCGAAGCACGATGTCTTGGAGCACGTCATTGACATCCCCCACCTTAGCGGCACGCATAGCGATATCGTTAATAAGGGGTGCGATTGGTCGCGTGCTCCAACGCATATAGATTGTCACTTCACAAAAAATCTGTGTGTGGAACAGCTGTTTATCGAGTTCTTCCGGTAGAGTCATTCCCAGTGTAGGCTCCGTAAAAACATGGAAACCGAATGACGAACACAGAATATCCCTGCTCGCTAAAAGGTAAAACCAAACGGTGTCCGCGATAATGTTCGAGTCTCCATAACTTTCGGCAATACAGTCTATTTGGATGGGGATATGAACCATAGCCCCGAATCCTTTCAGACCGCTCGGAAGATGTTGACCGGCAAAATTATCTATCGATACTTTTTCAACATTGACTTGTCCGCGGTCAACATAAATTGCCGGGCGATAGTTACGGATACTTTTATTTTTGTCGAAAGCAGGCCCAATAAAAATAGGCCTAGGGGCTCCCACATTATTGGGGTCGCATTCTTCCGCAGGTCTTAAACTGCCAGACCAAACCCAGGGGAGAGGCTCCGGAGGTGTAGGGTCTTCCCACTCTACCGCAGGACGCAGGTCAGGAGAGTTGCCTTGAAGTCCTTCCGTACCAATTGCAGTCGGGCTAAAGCGATGCTGTAATGCCAGTACGAATAGTCCAAGAACTGCCAACGGAGACCCAACGGTGATATGTCTGTGCTCGCCTATTTCAAGCGGGAGCGCTGAACCGTCCCAAGTTTGATTAATTAGAAAAGCACTCATTTCACACCCACCTACACCCACCAACAGGGTTCACGCCAAGGGTCTACCTTGAGGTCATATTCCGCACTCGTCGGGCTCAATTCTGAAACGATTAATTCTTGATGGACATCCACATTGTGTATTTGTGTAGGAGTTACTTCGTCCACCTGAAAGTACTTATTCGTGCGTAAAAAAACAATGAGGTCTTCCTTATCCATCTGCGGAATATGAGCCATTAGCAAGCGTGTTTGTTTACGTTCCGATTCACCTTGTAGGGCTGTCTGGATAGATATGGGGGTGGTGAAAAGTTGTGCCCAACCATACACCGGTGTCCAGTACCCGCCTTGAAAAGTAGTCCCGTAACATTGAGGGCAGTAGGGATTAACTGAAATACCCATTGAGGATAAACACAGGGTACATTTCGTTCCCCACTTCTTCTTTTTTAACGCGGCTATTTCCGTCCCGATAACTCGTTTTAACGAGATCATTGCGTCACGTACGAGTTTACGGTGTATGCCTTCGCGTCTGCGGTCTAACCAAGGTTCTATTTTTTTAATAATAGAAACCGTGTCTCCGCCTGCAGAAGGTTGTGCCGTTATCCGGTAATAAACCGAGCGGGTCATAGACATAAGGTCTGGAGTTCCCGTAACGGTGTTTGACGGGAAGGCCATATCGACATAATAAAAGTCGTAAATAGGGGGCGTGGTTATCGTCTCCCACGGGCCTTCGGCACTACCGGATCGATCCACAGTAAATTCGTACGTAATTCCCAGGGTTGGATTTCGGAGTACCCACTGCAGAAAAACCCGTTGTGGGAACATCGGAAAAATCCGCATCATCTCGAGATACGTTCCAGCCTGTAAGGGTTGGTTACTGACAGACTGGATAGTCGATGATGGAAAAAGCGGCATAACCTACATCGTCCAGCGCCCGAGATACCGATATCCCGAGGCTTGTGAACCGTAGCAACTTTCCATATTCGCTTCGGTTTTGGACAGGCGACAATGCATATCAAATTCCTGCTGCATACGGTCAGCCCAGGCGGCGTACTGTGCCTGTTTTTCATCCAAGTTTACCGGAGCGATATTTCCGTCTTGAGCCCTCACTTCATTTCGGTTTTGCCGAATACCTTCCGACCGCAGAAGAATCGCGCACACTCCACAGAGAAGAACATATACGTTGATTGTATCCCACTCATACGCAGTTTGAGGAGGAAGGATATTGTACTTGGCGGTAGCAAAACGAATCGCGCGATTAATATCATCCACGGTGAACTCAACATTATCTGGGATAATAATGTTGTGCTCAGGGGTATCCCTCAAAAACCACCGAACATCGTCAGTGGTTAGCGGAGTACTTGCAGTAGGTAGCGCGACTGGCATGCTTCACCTCGATTCAAAAATCTATCGATTAAGGAACTTGATACTTGACAAGGTATATGTCAACCGTCCCTACTGCAGTGGTTGTAACTTTTATAACCTGGCAGGGAAGAACAGGAAGACCCACACCTAGAAAATCATGGCTAACACTATTTGCATCGTGAGTCGCTAATACAGTAGTTACAAAGGCCCCGCCTCGGTCTTGTATATACAGGTTAAAAGTACTACCTGCTCCGCAGTGGGCACGTACACTGACAATCGAATACGCAAAGTTATCTGCGATATCGAAGAGACCCGCTTTTGTCAGAGTCATCGAAGTAGTATCAGCCGGGTCACAATATGTGTACAACCCATTAGCGTAGAGAGCGGGTTGTGCAACGATAGCCGTAATCAGGGGGGCATCCCCTGCCATACCCGCACCCGCAACAGTTTGTCGAACACCGATAACCGATTTTACGATGCTAATAGGATACGTATAGTTACTCGTCATTGAGATCTCCCTTCTTTATATTGCCCGGCAATACTGGCGCTTTCGGCTCGTCTATTTTTTTACCTTGCGATAATTTAGACATCGCGGAAAGTAGCTTATATTCTAGGCGTATAAAACGAGCGTCATTAGCAGCTAGGTTGTTAACACTTTCTGCAAAGTGGTCTTGTTTGTATCTAAAATAATCTGTTTGGAAACCTGCGACAGACTGTGTCACTTGGGCAATATTTTCACTGGTACGTTTTACTTGATCAATCAATGTGTAGTATTGCCAAAGCCAGCCACCAATAACTAACACAGCTCCAACAGATCCTACTGCAACTGTATTGCGGAAGAACACACGCCAAGAATCGACTGCATTTTTCAGGTCAAAGAATTCTGCGGTTCGTTGACAGTGTGAAGCTTCTTCAAGGTTTTTCTCTACCATGTTAAATTTCTCCTCAACTAAACGCATTGCAGCGCCTAAAGTTGATTTGTCTTCTTTTCCCTTAGTTAGATTATGTAGGGATTCTTTAATCCAGTATAAGTCCTCTAGGGACATAAGATACCCAGGGGAATCCTCCTTCTCTATTTTTTCGGAGGATGGCCGTAATCGAGGAGGCATCCGAGCGAGGCGTAAGTTCATTGGTGTTGGGTATAAGGAATCGTGATCGGTACTTGACCACAAAGGTTCACCCGTATTTTTCTTCGGCTGTTTAGGGGTAGTGGCCATTAGGTAGTTACCTCCACAAAACGAGGTGTATACTCTGGCAATTTTTCAATTTTTAGTAGCCAGGTTTGTGCTTCAGGTAAAAGTAAATCTGATAACCACTCACCGTTTACGTCCGTGTAAATACCCCCCGCCCAACTGGTTTGAAATACTGTAGGAGAATCGTCCGGGTCACCAAAAAAAACTACATCGGAAACCCATGCCCCTGAAAATACGATATTCTGTTGCGTTATCCACTGTGACAGGTTTTGTCCGTAATAACGGTTTGCATTATATACGGATATTAGCGCTCCTTCGATAGGTGTTCCGTCCTGGCGTAGGACTCGAAGAGCAGCAGTCTGCGGATAGTTATGATTAACTACAACAGTCATGCGATAATTGTAGGCGAGAACGTTATAAGGAAGGAGAGGGAAGGAAGAGGTTACAAAGCTATTCGTCGTCGAAAGACTCATCGGGAGAGGTGTTGTTCAGCTGTGCTGCTGCCCAAGCAATCAGCTTTCGAGCACCCGTTTTGCTGAGCCCCAATTTGACGAGAGCATTCATGTGCGCTTTGGCTAAATCCTCAAGGGTCGAGAATGCTGCTATAATAGCGGGAGAATTCTCTTCAGTAATACCTGGAGCATGGGCAATGAAGCTTGCAGGCGTAGCCGGTGCTTCCTGAATTACCGGGGCTTCCTCTACCGGCACGATGACCGGAGTCTCTACCACTGGTACAGGCGGCGGGGCTGGCGGAAACGCAGTATCCAGCACCTTTGTCTTCGGCACTTCCTCAACAAAATTTTGCTCTTCCACGAGTTGCAGTCCCCGGCCAATGTACGCAGACACGGCGGGATGGGAGACCGTGGCAGGCATCATTTGCTTGCACTCACCAGGCTCGAAAGAAAGAGGCTGGCCATCCCTTTCGCGAACGGAAAGGATAACCAACCTACAAGCGGAAACATTCTTTACCTTGCGGAGTTTCATAGCCTAAGCCAACCTCTCAGTTTAGCTGAACACGATTTCTTGCATGGACAGAGTATTGGCGATACCAATCCCAATAAACTCATAGGTCCAGAAAGAAATGATGTCGGCTTCCTGCTTGATGAACAGAGTCGCATCTTGCAGGGTGAAGAAATTGCCGAGGAAGTTATTCGGGCTCGTCGGCGAGAAAATCCAACCTTTGGCGGTCGGATAGATATTCGACTTCACATGGGTCACAACTGGGATACCCCAGAGTTTCTGCGAAGACTCGATACCCTCGTCGAAATGCCTGGTCGCGATGTCATTACCAACCGACGTGGCCGGGAGGTCCAGAGCATCCATGTAACGCTCTTTGCTCAGCAGCATTTTGCCAATGGGGCGCTTGCGCGTTCCGGTCAGCATTGACTGCATTGCAGTTTTGAACGTTCCACTTTGGAAAGCACCAGTAGTTCTCTGCACGGACGGATTGGCAGCGATAATCGCGGCAACCAGCTCGTAGAACTTGCTGTCTTCCTGGTCGGCCATGTCCATCACTGAGTTGTCCGAAAGGATCTTCCGGATGTCCGAGCGATAGGTCATGAGCTCCACTTTGGATTTGGTGAATCTCTGCGATTCAACCTTACCAAAGCGCACTGAATACCTGGGGCCTTTGAACCAAGACCGACGGCCAGTTCCCTGGAACTGAACGAAAGAGGCGGTCGAATCCGGCTCTTTGTCGATGATGATTTTCGGCTGGTCGGTGCTCTCGTCGCGGTCGATGTCAGCCTCAGTGACGCCTTGCGGAACGATAATTTCCCGCACGGCCGCCGCTTGACGCAGACGCTCACGAACGAAGAGAGAACTGGCTTCCACGGCTTCTTTAATCTGTCCGCCTTCGATCTTCGAAAGGAAAGACTTATTCAGAAACTGCGCGGAGTGACTCATTGTTTCGACATTGTATGACATCTGTAGTCCTCCTTATGCCGCCGCCGGGCAGATGCCCTGGGGGATAATGACGTCAAGGAGGGCCGTTGTGGCGTTGTAGCCCAATGGTCCGACGATGCCGTAGATTTGTTCGCCTGTGCCTGCCGTGCGGAATTTGCCAATACATGCAGTACCGCTAGCCTGTCCACAAGTCAGCTTACCACCCGGAGTAAAGCTCGTGCCGTACACCTGCGGGGTGAGAATCTCAATGCCGCCCTGAACACAAGTGATCTTGTGAACGAAGGAGCCGTCGAAATCCATGTCCCCGTCAACCGTCACGAACATCAGAGATGGCGCGTTGGTTGTAGCGGTTGCGTCGTTGTCAGCCGGAATGGCCAAACCCGAAGAATTCATCACTACGATGGAACCCGCGGGAATCGTACCAGCCGTCGGAGTACCTGTTGAGCTCGGTGCCGGAGCACCGTAGACGCTCAGCACCAACGCAAGTCCACCCTTTGCATATTCCGGTGGATCATGAGTGATGGCGTCAAAGCCATTCGTCAGAATCGACATGTTTTACCTCATCCCTTTCAAGTCCTTCAGCTAAGAAGGAGGTTCAATAAAGCAGCTTCGCCCGGGGGCAGCTCCGAAGCAGAAGCTATCTTTGCAGTATCAGGACCACCCATCGAATCAACGCGCTCTCCGCCCGCCAAGCGAGAAAGAAGCTCGGTAACTTCTGGGTTAGTCGCGGCCAACTTTTTAAGGGTCTCTGGAGAAAGATCCTCGCCCACGGCATCCCGGATACGACCCGCCAATTTCGTAACTTCAGCTGTACGGATAGAGTTGATTTCCTCTGCCTGTTTCGCTTCAGTCACTTCAATAAAATTAGCGGCCGCTTCGAGAACCTGGGCTACTTTAACTAGGTCTAGCATTGTTATTGCCTCCCCTTAAACAGGGTTTGAAGTTCGTTAAGGGCACGCGCCGCGGAAAGAACTTGCGCTACTTTAAAGAGCTTAACTTCTTCCCGTACACTGGCTTCTTTACGAATCTCCTGGGCTATTGTTCGCAGCTGGGCTGCTATTGCGGATTCAGCTGAAATAGTCATCTGCTCACCGCCTGTGCGAAGTTCAAAACATCTTGTACAGACACCTGACCTGAAGCCTCCGCCCGAAGTTCCTTTGCCAACTTCTGTAGGCTTTGAGCCACATCATCGGTATAGGTCTGTGTGGAGTCAGCAGCAGCCGCAGTTTTGCATGCTTCATCCGCTGCCAGCTCTTTTACTCGAGCAACGACAGCATCAACACTCGGAAGAGGTCTAGCCATGGAATTTTCCTTTACACATCTTACTGTGCGCGCGCTCTTTTGATCAATTCCATCGCTTCCAACGAACCCTTCATGAATTCATCAGCTGCGACTTTAACCGCGTCATTAATGGCAGCTTCGCGACCTTGCTCATAGTCCGCCGCTGCTTTCATCATCGTCTCCTGATAACCTTGGTCAGCAGCTGCTTTCATCATCGTCTCCTGATATCCGAGCATAGCAGCCTCTTTGCACTCTTCTTCCTCTGCTTTTTCTTCTTTTTTCTCGTGAGCGCGCTCGTCTTTCGCGAGGTCTTTCTTCAGCTGACTAATATCCCCAGAAACGACCTCTTCGTTCTCGCCAGCCCATTTCTGCGCCGCGGCATCAGCCGCTGCATACACAGAAAGAGATCCTTCCGCAAAAGCACGCCCACATGTGTACGCATGAACCTCTTCCGCGGTTTTCTCGTTTTCAGCCAACATAGCCGCAGTCTTCATCAATGCTTCCACAGCATCAGTCGACGGTGAAGCCGAAGCATACTTCGTTGCTTCTACTGCGTTAGCAAGCTGTTGCTTTGAGTTATCCACGCTGGCCACTTTGGTTTGCGTTACAGCGGGAGCACCACTTGGGAAATTGTTGAGCAGTGTATTGAAATCCATTACGCTATACCTCTCTCTTCTGTTACGCACCAATAATATGGCGCACGTTCACATCACACAAGGGATGTGTTATTTAGCAAAATTTCACCGAGACTTTCGGCTATTTTGTTCATGTCTATTTCTGGAAGAGTAACTGTGTCGGAAGACACTTTAGTATTCCTCCAATTTTGAACATCTTGGTCTACTCGTTTAGCCCAACCTTTAACAGCGGTATCAATATTATGGCGGTGGATCTCACTCTTTTGCGCTAAGGGCTTAACAATATTTTCTTTCAAGTATTTTGCCGAGGGAAGATTCCCTGCAGCCCGCAACCCCATTGTTCCTAGCCCCGCAAACAATAATGGATATTGAGAAGACGCTGTACCCAAAGTATCGATACCTCTGCGCAACGCACTTTCATTAGGATCACCAGGAATATAACCTTGGGATAATCTTCGTCTACGGTCCATACCAAGAAGCGCCATCGTTCCCAGCGTTCCAAAAAGAGGTAGCGCTAAAGAGCGCGCTAAACTTCCACCCTCCGCACTTGTTTTAGAAAGCTCGGTGAGTACTGGAATAGGTACTCCCTGGTCTGTCATATAGTGTGCGCCCATCGAAGGCATATTCGCTAAACCAACGGCACCAAGCGTACCGGCTACGAGAGGATTTAATTTTGACAATCCTTTACTTCGAAGTCCCGATGAAATAAGCCCGTAAGACCCCGCAAGAACTCCAGCTCCGCCAACTACTTTACGCAAATTCTTTTTTGCAATTTCATCATGAGCTGAAATCGCAGCGCCTCGAGTCGTTCCGTACCGTTGTCCAGAAGCTGGGTCGGTTACAGATAGCGGGGTTGAATAAGGCGATTCTTCCCGATAATTGGTGGGCACGTATTTTCTTTTTAGGTATTCGTAAATACCTGATCGTTTTTCCATACCCAGCCCGATGAGCTCTGCAACCTTGGGATTGAGATGTCTTTGGTCAATATCCAAAGAATCCTCGCAACAATCCAACATTTGGGGATGCTCCTGAAAAAGGTCGAGAAGTGGCTGTCGAGCCGATACCGCGGCGTCAGCTACTCCGTCCATATTCGGAGCATTTGGAATTTGCCGATAAATAGTAATCTTCACAACTTCGCGAGTACATAGAGGCATGCCCATCGCCAAAGTCGACGTGAAGATTTCAGGTAGTGAAAATGAAGATGCGAGTTGGCGCAAAACAGCGTCAGGCAATTCAGGAAGCGTATTACTCAAGCTTTGAGCTGTAGGCTGAATCGACTGAATGTTTCTAAGGTGCATCGGATCAATGTTTTCGGTCTTAGCATCGACTGGAATACCCTGAACTACTTTATCGATTACAGCGAGCTTATGTGCGGCTAATTTACGGTCAGCCATCTCATCGAGATACTCACCGGCAGCGGCACCTGACAACTTTATTTCATACGATTCGTCAGCTACTTTTTTGAGCATGTAGGCATTCGGGTCTGCTGGACGCACTACCCAAGAGATATCGAAGAATTTACAGCTTGGATTTAACGCAGCTACTTTTACGCCGTTAATAACGTCACGCATTCTAAAACGCAGGTGATCGCAGTACTGTACGCGTGTGGGAGCGTGATTGAGACACACAGAGCACACGTCCCACGGAACGCGAGTCCCCATAGAAACAGCCGGGAATTCACCCGCTTTAATACGCTCCGCAATATTAGGAGTCTTCGCATTATCAACATCAAGAAGGAGCTCTACGCGCTTCATGGAATCGTTCCAGAAGGCCTTCATGACTTTTCCAACCGCTTTATCCGGCGAGTTGTTTTGATGATGAAGGAAGACATTTCCCAAAGTTTCAAAGGAATGATAATGCTTCGTTAATACTTGATCCTCTGTAATCCCACCATCGAGGGGACGATACGGTTGGTCTGGAAAACCATCGCCATTCCTATTTTCCCCATAACGCTCCCAAGCACTCACCGCTAAAACGTAAACAATGCTGTGACCTGGAACGGGTTGAATCGATTTAAAATAGTCCACCCCAACGCTAGCGTGTTTGGTAATAGGCTCGATAAAGCTCTTGCCTCTCGACCACAACACAACCGGCTGAACCGTAAGCTCTCCCGTAGGAAAGTAGGTATCGAGATGGACTATTTTATTCATCATCGGAGGTTCAACCCTTCTTCAGGTCTTCCAGAGCAGAGAGTCCGTCGTTAATAACTTGATAGCGATTTTTTCTGGACGCCAATTTGGTTCCGAATGCTACCAAGATATCGGGGAGCTCTGTGGATTTCCAGCCGTACATATCAGCTGCCACTTTGTGAAACTGTCCATTACGCACTGCCAGCTTCACAGACTCCGGGATAATTTGCTCGAGTTCTTCGTATGTCATGCTGTTCACCTTACATTCTTGTGCCGATTCGAGACACATCTTCACCCGTCGCTTGATTTACCGAGTGCTCTGCTTCGGCGAGTTGTTTCAGGGTCATGTAGTTTACCGCACCATGTGTTTGAGCCGCCTCTCGCAAAAATGTAAGTACGACGTTGTGATCGAGACTCATCTTTGGTGCCACAGAAATCATGGACGCATAAACACGAAGCATAACTCCCGGATTTTGGGCTTCAAAGGAACTAATTATCGGGTCGGACTCTACTATAGTACGTAGAAGTTCTTTTCTTTGGGTGTCGTACTTTAGTTTTTGTGTAAAGCCTTGTCCTGCTTTACGCAGAAGCTCCGCGAGCATCGACATACCTATAAGGCCTACGCCTCCTCCGATGCCGCTACCCATACCTTCTAAACCCTTAGACCACATCGTATTCCAGTTAGGTCCCCCCAATTTAACACTGGAGGATTCTCGCACAACGCTTTCTTCCAAAAACGCTGCTACTTTTTCTGCGGCATATACAAATTTCGCATCGGGGGAACCCAGACGATTTTTCATAAACTCACTCTCCTGTTCAGTAGTCTTCGAACCAAAAGCAGTACCCGCAGCAGCCAACGTGCCGACTCCTACCGTAGAAGCTACGGGATGGGCACGAACTGTGTCGATAAACTTCTTTATGGCAGGACCGGGGTCCTTACCTAGAGTGCTAATTACCCTACCTAAGCCCATTGAGATATCCCTCAGCTTGCGCACACTTATTCCAATTGTAGCGCGCATCGCGAGCTTCGACTAGGTATTGTAAAATCTCTGAAGTTTGTCCCATGAGGAGAGGAGCATTAGTATCAATAATCTCCGCTACTTTAACCCCTCCTAGAACATCGAAATCCATGTCTCCAGTTAGAAGAGCGTGCAGCCCTTTTGCCTCTTCAAAACAAGTACCTTCGCTAGCGGCAATCAGGTCGTGATAAAAAGCGACTTTGTTAAACCGAACATCCCGTCCCGCCAGCTCTCGAGATACACGAGCTGCTTTCTCTAGAGCCAGACCCCAACGTATCTCCGAAGCCTTTTTCTCTTCCCGAACTTTATCTTTTGCCCGGTCATACAGCATATTTACTTCGGCTTTATTAAGGAGGGGTTCCTTGCCGTCGAGACCCTTGTCTTCATCATCCCCATCGTCCTTTTCATTATCGTCCGGAGATGTTTCATCCGCAGTCTTCGTGAAGTCCCCGAAGTAGTCTGCTAAAAGATCGTAGTTGTCGAGTGATACGGAAGGGACATGTTCCATAGCCAATTTGGCGTTTGAATGCAGTGCGGAGATAACCAGCTCCGGGTCTCCAGTTTCGAACTCGAACATCCGGTCGTCTTTTCCGGCCTGCTTAGCAAAAAGCTCATTAAAAGCATTTACGTTAGCCAGCCGAACAAGAGTTCGAATTCCGTCTGGGTTAAGTCCCGCTTCCCCTGCCATCTTGGTGGAGAGTTGATTGATTGTTGTCGCGCCATTACCCGCAGCGAACTCCTTGGCGATGTCGCTCGCCGCTTTTTCATAGTCTTCACGCATCCACATCGGTAACTCCTTTAATGAAGGATTTCACTGCGGTTAATTCCCGCTGCTTCTGGTTTATGTAGAAGCTTCCGTTGCTCAATAGCCACGACAGCATCTTGTGTATCGTTCGAACTCTCGATCATCTTTCTATACATAACACCCATATCGGTAGCTTGCTGGAACCACTTCAAAGCTTCTTTCCCCTCCCTAGAAGTCAAAGCATTTCCGCGTGCCATTAAGCCAAAAGATATAGCGGTCATATACATCCGGTGATTCACATATTCTTGGTCAATGTTAGGCATCTCATAGCCCAAACAAAACTTATTCATTAGGGCTAAAGGTCCTCCCGCCATCCCAAGAGATATTAAATTTCGACCCTCCGTGCTCGCAAACACTTCTACGTATTCCCGCGCATACTCAAAATGATCCAGCTTTGTTTGCAGCTGGGTCCGGTCAAAAAATAAACGTGCCACACCTTCGATAACTTCCGGGCTCAATTCCAAGCTCGATTCAATATCCGCGGTAGAGCACCTAGCAAAAAAATAAGACATGATCGCGTCGCGTTTAAACGGCGTGAAAACATGACTTATCAATATTCTTTGGTCCCCCGTCCCTACTCTCGAACCTTTATACAAATCATAAAGGTTCTCTAGCCAAGGGTCTGACGGAGGAGAATTACGCTTAATGGCATACTCAAGTAACGACCAGCGCCAATAGGGGTGTTTTCGAGCAAACATTTTGTCTACTGTTGATCTCCCAACGTCCTCTGTGATGGGGAAACGTTCTCTTCCTTATCGAGAGCATTGCGGTTGATCTGCAAAACTACTTCACCCAAGCCTTTAAACACACTACGCAATTTATTCTCAATAAGAACGAACGAATCATTCCCGATAGCAGCCTTAGTATCAGGCTCACTTATCCAAAGCGTCAACTGGATACGTCCCAGATTATCCAGAGCTTTCTCGAGATTCGGAATGTAGGTACTGACAACCTCTCTCATGAGCGGAGCCGCCGCCATTACTGACAAAACAGACGTATCGAACATCCCTTTATCGTGCAAGTCCGCGGCTTGCTCCGCGAGCTCCGGATGAATCTGTGAAGCAACCATCTCTTCGGAGGAGGGGGTCTCTTCATTCATTACCGGCATCGGTGGAGGCTCGGGTTGCGGCGGAGGCTCGGGAGCCAGCATTTGTCCCGCGGCTAAAGGCGACTGCATCGCTTCTGGCGGAACCATCCCATTCGTCGCACTCCCAATGGCGCTCGAACGTTCTTGTATACGCGACAAAATCGATATTAGCTTTTCGTTAGACTCAGCCTCTTGCTGCATCTGCGCTTGTTGCTGCTGTTGCTGGTCCTGTATCTGCTGCATCCGCAGTTGATTTTCCTGTTGCAGACTTTGGATCGTTTCAGCAATCGCCAAGTCCGTAGGCGAAAGAGTTGGGACTTGAGCGGGCATCCCTATCGCGCCCATCATCGTAGGATCTTGACCCATCATATTCGGGTCCTGACCCATCATATTCGGGTCCTGACCCATCATGCCTTGTGGGGGCTGAGCTTGCTGAGGTTGTCCTTGCGGCGGTTGTGCCTGATTCGTCGGTGGCCCACCGGCAGCCTTTTTCACCAAGCGCAAATTACAAGTTCCATTATTAGTAGCATCGTTCAGAACTTGAGCTGCATCCAACAGAGAAAGGTCGTAAAGAGTAGCGACCTTGGTAATAGCCTGGTCCAGGTATAAAGCCCCGGGCTCACGATTCACCCACCACTGACAATATCCCGCTTTCTTTACATTGATCCCAGCAGTATCGGTTTTATCCGAAAGATATTGGTCAATCCACCGCGTAATAATCTGGGGGTCATCTATCGGAGTCTTCTTTGATTCACAGGGTTCTGGTACTGAAAACCAAGTAGTGCTTTTCGGGTAAAAAGCTTTATAGGGCTCTCTGAAAGCGGTCCTAATTTTCCCTCTGGAATCATCTGAATCGATATGACCACGGTTAAAAGTAACCGACCCGTCTTCGTTTTCTACAATTCGATCTACAAACTGCGGAGTAAGAGCTTGGATAAAACCCTTCTCAGTAACATAGAGGGGCACATTATATTTCTCGGTAACCGGTCGATTCTTAGACCGAGAAGACAAAGCTTTATACACCGCTGTTTCTTTTATAACCTTATCGTCACAGACAGGCTCACCCATCAGGGTACGGCCTTCTGTTTTATAAACACTCCAGGCCTTACTTCCATCTGCATATAGAACTACGTAATCGTCGCTGCCTTCTGCGGGTACGACTAGGCATAGTTGCTTATCTTTATCCGGGAAATACAGGTTATAAAAACCTGCTGTTGTAGCCGGAGTCAACTTAACTGTTGTTTCAATCTTAGTAATCGTGTTTTTAATAACAGGGCGCGTGTCAACCGCAGCGATATCGTTGGTCGCTATAGCTTTAAAAACATCCGATGCAACCTTCTCTCCACACAATTCTTTAATTTTAGGTAGGGATTCACGAACGGTGGCCGCAGTTACAACCTGCACAAAGGCTGCTTTCTTCTCCAGAGAAGCTTTCTTTGCCCGCTGATGCCCTATTTGAAAAGCTTCGATGAGCGCAGACTTTCCATAGAACTGCGCGACTTTTTGTCCAAAGTTTGGATTACGTTTGAAAGAAAGCTGGATACCGTTCAGCATCACTTCTGATGCGTTTTTGATGAACTCGAGAAAACGAGGCTTGGGATCGTACGACGCGGCTTTAAACATTTCTGACATGTCGGAGGCCAGACCGATACGACCTTCCGGCATAATCGGAGGAATAATGAGGTCACGAACACTCATGTCCCGATTTACACCGTGCGGCATCTTTACAGGTTCGCCCAAGTTTGTGAGCGACGACTTCGATACTTCGTCCAACCAATCGTTCGAAAGTGGAAGGAAGATGTTCAAATCTTTGAAGTAAAACATGTCGAAAGGTTTGAGCTGACTATCGATCATAACGACTGGAAGATAAATAGTTTTATCCTCCAGCAGCAAAACAAAAGCCCCTACGCCTTTTCCGGTCTCAGCGTCGGTTTCGATAATCTTAAACGTCACAACACGGGAGGCCAGCTCTGGGAACTTAGCCATCATCACGTTATAGGACATCTCGGAAAATCGTTGCTTAAATATCTCCTGAGCTTGTTCGGCTGAGGGTAATTGACCGGCGTTTTGTATTTCCGGAGACATAGACATTGTTGGCATAGAAGCTCACTTCCTTTTCGAAACGTTTAACTACGTTGAATTGTACGTCGTAAATGGATGTCGTGAAAGTTGGGAGTAGAAGTTATAGAATAGAAAGAGCGTAAAAAAGAAGAGATCTCAGATATTACCACCCCAACCTTTGTTTTCAGCTTTTCCGCTCCTATCCCACGGACGAGATTTTGTTGCAAAATCTTTTAGTTTTCTACCAATCCTATCCACAGGGCTGGTAGACGGGGTAGGATCTACAATTTCTGCTGCGCGGTCAACAAGTCCAGCGTACTTTACTCCCAATGTTTGGCAGGCGTTCATATATCCAGCAGAATACAAATCAAACATAGCGGTAAACCTCCCTAGAACATCCTAGGCGCGAAATTGCCTGAAAGCAGCTGCTACTTCGGGATGGCTCAGGAAAGCAGCGAGCTTACCGACTTCAGCCGGAGCACTACCAGTAGTTTTCAGACCAGCCGCTGCCGTCGCCGGGTTATCCTTCTGGGGATTAGCTTCGGTCGGCTTCGTAGCGTTGGTCGTACCCTGAGAAACCACCGGGGTCGTCATCGCTGAATTGGTATTCAGGTCAAGACGGCCACCTTCGGTCGGGAGGGTTCCATCAGCAGAAAGTTTACGCAGAACTCGGATGAGCTCAGACGCAGCTTTCACTTCCGCATCGGATGCCGGAGCCGGAGAACCAACCGTACCCGGCTGTTTTTCCGTAGTCTGCAATGCTCCAACTTCGCCCGGAGAAGTGTCGACTTTGGTTTCGCCCTGAGGAACAACCAGCGCCGTCGACGGTACATTTACCGCATCGATTTGCGCTTCGGATCCCGTCAGTGCTGGCTGGTCCATACCCTGACCTGGATTCGTGGTTCCCTCTTCCATCGCGCGCTTAACAAGATGCACAGCGTGTGCAACCGCAGCATCCTGCAGGTTGTATTCCGCCGCAACCTTATTCACGCCGAGGTCTCGAGATCCACCAGTTTTCTCTGCGATAGCATCGGCCACCGCTGCGAGCTGGTCAATAACCTGAGAAGCCTGTTCCGCAGTAAGGCCGCCCTCACCGGTAGTCTCTGGAACTTCTTCCTCAGGAATATTCTCTGCAACCGCGTCAGCTACGTCTTCTGCTATTTTCTCGTTCGGATAAACAACGATGCCATTCGCGATGAGGGCGTGGTTGATTCCCCGGACATGTGCTTGTTTAAAAAGACCCATATTGCTCAACTCCTTTTTTGCTTATTCGCCGCCCGTCAAACCACCAGCAAGACTACCGCCGAGAGCGCCCAAACTAGCTCCAGCACCGCCGCGGAGCATTGCTTCATAATCAGTCATAGGATGCGCCCGACCCGGAAGCAGATCACGCAGACGGCTTGAAGCTCCTGTTAAAGCATCTTCTATTCCACTTACTCCACTCCCAGCACTACGAAGAGCGTTCTCCATACGACCACCACTTAGGCCACGCGATGACAACCTTCCACGTGCTCCAAGGAGTGCGTTTTCTACACCACCCAAACCCTTTTGCACTCCCCGCGCCAATGCTGGACCACGAAGTCCCGGAATAAACGCACTGCCAGCACCGAGAGCCGCGCCACCCACTGCGCCAGCACTACCGCCGATAAGAGCGCGAAGAGCAGGATGCATACCCTCTTCTTCTTCCTCGCCCTCAGCCATTTTCGCCATGGCCAATTTCACACCACCGGCTTCCGCATCCCGAGCGCCAAAACCAAGTTCTTGCAACGCAACTGCGGCACCGTACGCATACGCCTGCTTAATGAGTTCTGCCTTCATGTGTACTTTCCTTTTCTTCATTGAGCCGGGTATTGTGCCGCGGCTTGTTGTCCATATGGTTGCTGGTAAGAAGTATATTGCGGAGTTGGTCTATTACCAAATCCCAATGTACGTTGTGTTCCTCTCACCAATTGTCGCCCTAAATGTTCACCCGCAAAACTTGCTGGGATAGACCCAAGCATTCCCAATGGTCCGAACGCTGCAGTTCCCAAAGCTACACTACCAGCAAGTCCACCCAAAGCCTGAGCCTTATTAGGTTCATCACTCCTTAGAGTTTGTACTGCCGATATTGCCGGAACTCCGTACATAAGAGCCTTGTGCCAAAGTTTGGGTGCTGCAAAACCCTCTGCAATCAAACTATCTTTCCCCAAAGCTTTTCCTGCTCGAATTTCTTTTACAAAATTCCCAGGTTGCCCCCACAAATTCTGTCCAACGCTTTTTCCAAAGTTCTTCAACACAGGTACTGCTTTACTAGCCCACGCCCCGAAATTAAGACGAGGAACAACCGCAGCTGTCTTCTCAATCCCAAGCTGCTGAAGAACATCCATATATCCGCGGTCATACATGAGTTAGTACTTTCCTTTCGTACCTTCTCCAAATTCTACGCCAGTGATGTATCCTGGAACAGGATGAGTTCCGTGAATATCAGAAGACTCTCCAAAATGAGTAGCCTGCATGATTGTTGTCTTTAAATTCCTGTGCGCTAATCGAGCCATCCAGTCGGGATGAAGAAGCGGAGCTCGAGTAGCAGGCTTCATCACAAACTCTACTTCAGGCGCACGAGGAGCGATCACTACTTCTTTTATTTTCTGCTGCTTTAGGTACGCCTGTATCTGGGGTGTAACCCTAGTTCCCGTGTAAAAATGGAAGTAGGCCTTACCTAACGTTTCTCCGTCAGCTTCATCTAGGGGCATTACTTTCGTCCCCTTCTTCAGCTCTTTGCGAAGAACGTTGTAGCTCACTACATCCCCAGGGATAAAGTTTCGGCTGGGGTCCTTAATTACTTTCACGTAATTGAGCTCGCCCTTAGCGAGGAGCTCGAAATGACGCTGATCGAGTTCCCGTCCTTGGTCTTTGTACAGCCCACTCAAAGTATCAACCATGTACTGCCGTCCAGCTCCTAGGCCCTTTAACTGTACAATCTCATTTGGTTTTGGAATTCCCTGACTAAGGGCATCCCCTGCTTGAACATGAGCTCCTACTTTAACGATTACGTTTAAATTAGGTGTAACGTAATGTTGTTGTCCCGCAACCATAACGTAATGCCCACCCTGAGGAGCAGCCGATATTTTCTCAACCGTTCCATTAATTTGGGCTAGGGTAGCTTTGTTAAAAAATTGTTGGGGGGACTCGATGATTTGTCTGAACCCCTGTATACCCTTCACCTTGATTCGGTCATCTTTAACAGTGCGTACCCCGTGTTTAGCGTTCAAAGCAAATTGCGTAAGAGGCTCAGCCATCGCTTGTGCTGCACGAACTCCAACGTTCGTACCAATATCATGCACGCTACCTTTTTCATTAAGGCCCTGACACTTCTGGCAAACACCATCACCAGCTTCACAAGTCATTGGTGATCGCACTAAAACCCGAGAGGCTACCTTTGCCAAACGAGGTTGATTCAAAGATGTAATTAAAGTGTTGTGTTTAAAACCACCAACATCTTTTGCAAGATATCGATCTACTGCCGAAGGAGATAATACATCTACAAAAACACCATTTGTTGTTCCACAGTCATCTTCAGTAATTACAATATCACTCATATTACTAACGAGTAATTTGGCTAGTTCCCCCGGTTCTGAAACTGACGTAGAACTGCTGATAGTGTTTAATATAGCTTCACTCCCAGCCACCCAATTGTCCGCAGGGGTTAATCCCTCGCTGTAGGATTTACGTATAAGCCAAGGCTCAACATGTCCTTTACCACTACGCGCATACGTTGGAGAAGATATAATAGCTGAATACTGGGTAGGCTTCCCGCGGGCTCCACTGCGCACCTGCATCGTCATAGAACCCGGATGACGCATCGCAGATTCTTGCATATGAGGCTGCGCTTCTTCCGCAATATCCTGCCGAGCTTTATCTGTTTTCGCGGCATCAAATCTTTTTATGAAGGGTGCCAGAGTATCATTACGATCTTTGTAATTAGGCGCGATATCGTCTAGGCCAATAGACAACCCCTCAGTCGTAGCCAAAGAATCCCCTAGGCGTTTAAGCTGAGGAACAATCCGAACATACTCCTCCGGGTCTTCTCTAGACATTGTGTCTAACATTTTATAAAAAGATTTCTTGGATAACGGCCCTGTTATCTTGTGTTTTTCTGGCAACAGGTCATTCACCAACATGTGCCCAAACGTATCTGTTTTATCCTTCACTTAATTTCGTCCTGCAAGATACGGAGAGGCTCCATCGAAAATTCTAATCTGCATTGCCGGACCCCATTCCGCATGATTATCCCCGATACCATCTTTATTTTCGAGTGTAGTCTTCCCTCCCTGAGTACGAACATTAGGCATTTCTTGTAGTATATTCGTTAGCTGCCCTACAGGAAGATGTTTATCGTTACTCTCCAGGGGTCTATGCCCTTCTCCGTAGGCTAAATCTTCTCCGCGCATTCCGGTTGACCGGCCTTTTGAAGCTCCGAGTTTCGCCAAAGTATCCTGATAACCAGCCTGATAAAAAACGCTTGGGTCGGACATATTCGCCGCCTTTCGGAACAACCACTTATTTTCGTGAGTCCTTCTCATAGAAAAAGTATCCCCTGAATCCCGTTTAAAAACAACCTTGTCAGGACTTACGGTCAAAACTTTCACGGGCTCTTTATGCTCAATCTCAACTGTACCCTTACCGTAACCCTCGTGTATTCGCTGAGGACCTTTAGCTCCAAAAGAAAGAGCGTAGTCCGCGCTGTGAGTAGGCATCTGCAAAGCAAGACGCGGTTTATCCTCGGGAAAAGAAGCTTTCGGAACCGCCCAAGAATGCGCTTGCTGAGTTTCAGGGTCGACCAGACGCAGGTCCCAATGAGGTCCTGCTTTTTCCGCGATATGCTTCTGGATAGCCAACGTCCAATTTTTCCCCTCAGCCGTCGGGAGAGCTTGTGTAGTTCGATCTCTAGGAATACCCGGAGCGAATTCACCTACGTCTTTTTTTGACAAGACACTCTTGATTGTCGCATCGGATTTCGGCTGGAACATATCCAGCTTTTCCCGAGCGACCGGAAGAGCAACTAGGCCCGTAGCGGAGTTCAATGAGTATGGAGCTCGAACAGAACCTTGATCGTGAAAGGTAGAGGTATCAAGTCGAATCTCATTTCCTTTCGGAGGAGCATGTACTAGAGACGGATTCGATTCATGCAGTGGACGCAAGGATTTTTGTAGCCGTTCACGCAGTTTATTTGTCTCTTGTTCTTTATCGAGCTCTGCCCGAACGTGATAACCCCGACCTCCAGAAAACACGATGTTCGTAGAAGCTACCCCGGGTATTTTCTTTAACACATCTTCAACGTGTTTAACCGTTTGTTTAAGGTGGTCAGGAGAAACACTCTCTCCGGGATCGAGGTCTACCCAAAGCTCTTTGGACTTCGTCCCAATAGTGGGATGGAACTCCACCGTGCGTTTTCGCACGAGCTCCTCTAAAACTGCAGGAGACAAAAAAATAGGTGCTTTCTTGTCGTACCGCCGGTAGATAGGCTCACCAGGAGTCCGCTGCATAACCGTTAAAACTGGGTTGTTTCCGACACCTTGAAGCAATCGCTCTTGAACCAGAGGGTCTTTATAGTAGTCGACAATCTCTTGTTTAGTTAGAGAATGTCCTGGTCCAGAAACGATAACCGGGGAATCTGCCACTACTTTCGGTCCTTGATAGTGACCTTCGTTGAAAGGTCTATCTTCCCTGAATTGTAGTCTGCCATCGCTTCGGCTTTGGTGTTGTATTTTTTAGATACGCCGGTCCCAGTAAAAGAGGTAGCTTGAGCAAGGCCCATGACAGCTTCCAGTTGTGGGGCTACGAGGAGGTCACCTCTTATTTTATCTGTATAAAGGGTATTCGAAAGAGTCATTCGTTTTACGTCTTCTACCGCTTTTTGTCCAGCTGGGACGTGAACCATCATGCAGTCACCGTCGTAATCGGAGTTCGTACCCACCTCAGAAAAAGGATTAATACGAATAGTTTTTCCCGATGTAGGAACTGGATACGCACCAATAACGTTATAACGATGTAGTGTTGGAGCCCGATTAATCATTACAGGTCGTTCACGAGTTTCACGCAACATCGCTTCTCTTGCAGCCGGATGTTTATCCTCTACCATCTGCTTAGCCTGCACAGCCGGATAACCTTGTCCAACTAAACGCTTAACCATAAAAGGTTTATACATAGACCAAATCATGGTCTCAGGAAGACCTACCTCATCCATGCCTAATGTTGCATCTGGAACGATAGTCCCACGACCAGCCAAATCTTGCGTTTTTTTCAACAACTTAGAATGTACGTACCCATACTTAGGACTCCCCTGCCCTCCAATATACGTTAAAAATCCTTTGTGATTACGTGCCTTGGACTTCTGAGTAACTGGGTCGTTTATACCGTAAACCGCACCAACCGCCTCCTGCAGAGTACCTCGGAGTTTCGCTTCTTCTTCAGGTAGTTTTCCAGAAGCCTTTAACTCTTTAAATTGATTGTTCACGTAAACCAAATCTCTATAGAGGGGATTAATATCTCCGTAAATTAACTCCTGCCCACCCTTACCAGGAAGGACCGGACGAAAGACCGGAGGGAGAACCGGTACATGTTTTGAGATATAGGCTTTATCCGGAGTTAAATTCTGAGCCTTGAGAGCTCGAAGATACTTGATCTGCTTTGTAACATCGTCCAGAGCATTACCTGTTCGTTTGTTTGCCGCAGTTAAAAGTTCCTGCTCCTTAGCTGACACATCGATCTTCGCGAGCTCCTTCTTAATGTATTCAATACCTTTAGTCTTCAACGTCGTGTCTAGTTGATTTTCCGTCATGCCCAAGAGTCGTCGAACAGGCTCTTTAAAAGTGGGGCTGACAATGGGCTCAGCCAAGGTTATGTGCGACCATTTCGTTCCTTTTAAACCCCCCGTAATAGCCGGGTCGAATAACCCATCTTTTTCAGGCATCAAACTCTTAGCACTAATAAGCTTGGCGTCTTTTACTTCGCCCGCGGACATCGCCAGTACGTCGTGATCTGTCAACGGAGCCAGGGAGATCTTGGTACCCGTGCGGTCGACCCTCACCCCTGCCCCTGTGAGCATGTTAAAAAATTTATCCGACGCAAAAGAAGTTCGGGGTGGTGGGGTTGGGTGCCCAAGCTGTAGAGCTCTCCAGTACTCATCATTCTTCTGGCTCTTTAGAACCGACGACTCTTTCAGAACATTACGAGCGTTATGCGCGACAAGGGCATCGAACTCCATCTTACCTATCGCTTTAGCACTCTCAGCTCCACCTTTTGTAGGCTGTAAATTCGCATCGTAAGTATCAACCCCTCGCGCGCTGTAGTTCGTATCTGTGGATTTAAACATCTTAAAGATGTACTGACGCCCTACGAAAACATTGGGGATCTTCTTCCCAGAACGCGGGTCGAACACGGTTTCTTTATCTTTTATCCCGTGCTCTTTCAAAAGGTCTTTCGCCCATTTCACATTATCTCTTCCCGAAAAGTTTTCGACAACAATCGGTTTACCTGTTTTCTCCGCTACCTTACCGACCGCTGTCTCAATAATCTGTGCCGGATTTACACGGGAAACAACACCTGAGGAAGACAAAAGAACATCCACCGGACGACCCTCTTCATCTTTAATCATCTGGTCATCCGGGACAATCTCTGACACAACGCCCTTATTACCGTAGCGACCTGAGTTTCCTGACCATACAGGTTTTCCATTAACACGTACATACAGAGTATGGTGCGGAACGGTGATTCCAAAAACAGGAGCTTTGGATTCTATGACCTTAATATTCTGCTTTTTCCCTCGAGGATTATTAATGACGGGGTAACTCCGTTTCCGCAGAAAACGAAGTTCATAACGTTTAGCTAACTGCGGTCGTGTGACTGTGTGGATAGAAATATTCGCCGAATATCCTGCGTGTAAAGCCAGCCTTTGAAGGTCATCCGCTAATTGCCTTGAATAAACAACGCAAACATCAGTACCGTCTCCATGCTTAACTTTATTCCATCCCGTCTGATACCCCGCAGACTTAATAACGCTATCGAGTACTATACCTGCTTGTTTTGCATTTAAACAAAAGACCTCTTCTGGCAAACATCGCTCGACAACGTCTTTCAGTCTTTGACAATCTTTAAAAAAACGATGGTCTTTAATTATGAGGGTTTCGCCTTGAATAATACTTCGGTCTAATAGCCCCGTTTCTTTTAGAATAGTATCTAACCAGGCTCGGTCATCCGTCAAAAGATTCTCTCTTAAAAAAATCTCGACGGCATAATGCATTTCACCTTGAACTAAAGAGGCCGGGATGATGTGCCCTTTTACGGCATAAAGACCTATCAAGGAACACTCAGCGTCTGACGTGCCAACACATTCTTGTTTCCAGGCTCCGGTACGTATCAGTTGAAAAGATTTATCGACCAAATCTCGAGACGGAATAAGGGTATTACCCTCGGGATTATCTTCTGTTCCGACCTTCACCACTTGACTGTGGTCTAGAGTAACCGACAAATCCACATGTTGTGACCGGATCAAAAAAAGCTGATCTGCTTCTGGATATGAATACGTATGAGTAGGGCACTCAAGATGTATTACGCCCGAGGTATCAAGGGTATAACAATAATCATCCAAAGTAATATCTGCGATAAATTGCCAACCGAGTGTGGTTAGAACTTCTGTATCTTCTGTGTAGCAAAGCTTATCGCCTATCTGCATAGGCTCTTTGGTCTTAATCGTAATGGCTATTCTCTTCGGAGTTTTTACGACATCAATAACTTCACCCTGATGGTCATGATCCCAAGTCTGGGTTGCATCCCTAAAAGGCTTAACCAAAGACTTGTGTAACCGACCCAAAAGAATATCGTCCGAAGTCAGGGTAGATTTCCGCAAACCAAACACAACGGGCTCCCCGCTATTAATCATCGCCCCGGGCTTAACCACCCCTTCATTATCTACCGACTTGTAATAATCATGTCCGTAGGTATGGCCGTAATAAGTCTTGTGTTTAGTGCTATCGAAAACCATGTCCTTATCCCGAGGAAGCACAATCTTATATAGACGTTCTGACGTGAGCTTATTAGCGGCACCAGAACTAATAACTACTGCGTCATTAGAATTGGCCCCGTAATAAGGCATATACGCCACAGATAAATTCTTACCTAAAGCCAGAGTCTTATCTTTCGTGAAATTAGACTCAGCCATTATTTCTCCAGCTTTTACAGAATCCCCAGCTTTGACGGTAACGTCGTGGTGGAGATAAGTCTTAGCCGCCATGGGCAAATATGTGTCGTAAGAAACCCTAACCAGGTCATCGTCTTTGTTTTTCTTCGCTGCCGTTTTTGAATGAGGTCGAATATAAATATAATCCTCGTCGACCTTCTCTACAGTACCCGCTACCGGAGAAGTTGGATTAACCACCGTCGCCATAAGATGCTCAAAAGATTTTCCGCTGGGGGACATTACCTGGACGTAAGGTGCTTCACGGTCAACCAACGAGATAGCTTGTGTTTGATGCTTAGACCCCATCAACTGTCGGTTACCCTGAAAGGACTCCATAAAGGGCATCAAATTTGATGTCGGGCCGTACATTACGGAAGAATGGGGAATCTGGTATTTTACTTTGCGCGCGTCTACGGTCGCTATCTTCCCGTTAACCAGAGCAGAAACTTTCCCGTGCATTTTCTGCTGAGGAAAAGCAACGATGGAATGAGCGATCTCCCCGGCCCTAATATACTTGTGCTTCCCTGTAGCCATATCAATCATCGGCACATAGATATTTCCGTCTTTGTCCGAATGAGCCGCCAACGCCGCACGTACATCCACCCCGGCTCTAAAAGACTCCGGTGTACGTACTGGGTCCAAAGCCCCTATTTGAGTTGGGTGAATCATGCGTGCTTCCATCGGAATAGCCCGCTCTGAACTGATACCGCCTTCTCCTAAAGAAGTAACGCGAACAGCCGCGTCGATGAGCTCCATAGGATTCGTCTGGGTGGGCACAGCAGCTAATTGAGACCCCGTGATGAACTTAACCAACCCCGCGGTAAAGGCCCCGGGAGCCATAGCCCTACGCACCGTAGGCGTTGTCTCTATTTTAATAGCCGCTTTACGCCCGATATCTCGAGCATCCAATTTAATCCGCTCTTTAAAAAAGTCCTCGACGGAATGTAAGGTTTTAAAATCCAGGTTATCTCGGTCATCTACGTCTTCTGGGTTACGGAAGATATTTAAGACCTTAGCTGAAGCGTC
>Ga0315289_10001969_pt1 | contig 31838 bp, 37 predicted proteins | sample YL17G11_40_MG_FD_203452 | JGI IMG/M metagenome (GOLD analysis project Ga0315289, IMG submission 203452) | Sediment microbial communities from Yellowstone Lake, YNP, Wyoming, USA - YL17G11_40 | ecosystem: Environmental > Aquatic > Freshwater > Lake > Sediment | place: USA: Wyoming | collected... | reverse complement strand
GTCTTTTAAATAATTGTCTTCCTAGTCATATCTGGCGATATTGTGTCCCCAAGCGAGTTTGATTTATCCATTCTGGAGTCAGAACTGAAAGGAAAAACCCTGCTGGTCTACTGGTATCTGGTTCAGCGACCTAGTCATACTGTTGGGATTCGCGAAGTCCAGAGGGCTCTGGGTTTTTCCAGTCCAAGCATCGCGGTTCACCACCTTGAGAAGCTCCAAAATCTAGGGTTGCTTCAGAAGAAAGTCACAGGCGAATACGTGCTTGAAGAAGTTGTGAAAGTTGGCATTCTGCGGTTCTTTATGCAGATGGGCCGTTTCGTTGTGCCACGCTACTTCTTCTATTCCGTCCTGTTCTCCACGATGCTAGCCGCCTATCTTGCCTTATGCTTGCTTGGCCAATTATTCCCCAGCTTCTATGCGTTGGTCTTCGGTACTATCGCTGCAATCATTTTCTGGTTCGAAACAGTCAGATTGTGGAGAGCTAAACCCATATGATGCTTGAGCATTGTGTTCTAAAATGTAGACATTTAAGAACGTAGGTTCAAAACACTTATAAGCATCCGTGCCCTACTCTCTTCTGAGGAGCGCAACAATGGACAAGTTTAGCATTGTGGAAAATTGGCTCTCTACGGTTAGTTATAGTCATTCAAACAGCGAACAGACAAGAGCTGTGTATGCGACTCAATTCCAGAAGTTTCTTGATTTCGTTGAAAAGACCCCTGAGCAAGTCATCAAGGAATATGAGAGATCCTCAGATCGGAAATTCAAGAGAACCTATGCTCAATACTTGATGGCCTTAATCAGAGAGCTTCAGAACAAGAAGTATGCTCCTTCAAGCGTAAATTCGGTTATTAATGTGGTTAGGTCTTTCTTCAAGTACAATGATCTGCCCTTGGGTTTTATTCCGTCTGGCAGCAACTTGATAGAGTTCCACAACCGAGACATAGAAAAGAATGAAGTGTTAGAGGTTCTGAGGCTTTGCAATGTTCGAGATAGAGCTTTCTTCTGCATGCTCACACAATCGGGATTAAGACCGTCTACGATTGCACAGCTCAAAATCAAAGACATAGAGAAGATTCTCGAACAGAACACACCTATCCCATGCAAAATAACCGTGAGACAAGAGAACACAAAAGGCATGTACTCAGAATATTTCAGCTTCATGGGAAAGGAAAGCGTCTCATACTTGAAGGATTATCTTAAGACAAAGAGCAAGGTTCTGAAAGATGAAGATTATCTTTTCACCAAATTCGGGAAAGAGTATGAAGAGAAACCATTGAACCCAGGGATTTTGACCCATATTTTTGGGAGGATAACTAAAAGACTGAGAGATAAAGATGTTCTCAGCTTCAAGACATCGACCAAGAAAATGCCTATAGAAACCAAGGCCCATGAACACCTTAGAGGTCACATCACACGATCAGAGATCCGCCTTTACAACCTCAGAAAATACTTCAGAAAATACGCGGGGCAAGCGGGACCCGACTACGTCAATTACTGGATGGGACACACATCTAGCCTTGGAGTTGACCTCCATTACTTCTCCAAGGATGCCGAACTTCACAGAAAAGTCTACCAAGAAAAAGCCATGCCGCACTTGAGGCTTGAAACAGCAACCGTGTCCGAGTCCCAGACGGCGATCAAGGCGTTAACGGAACGATTGACGCAGAAAGACAGCGAAATCAAGGAGCTTAAAGAGCAGCTTTTGGAGTTCAAAGCAACCCAAGAAAGACTTGAAGAAGCAATCATGAATCCGAATTCAGAGGCGTTCGAAGCGCTCGTGCGTAGGATGAAAGCTTACATGGATGACATGCTGAAAGGTTGGCAGAACATACCGGGAACGGAGCCGAAGGAAAAGAAACGAAACGAGTGAGCCTCTCTGGGAAGACCTTCCGTAACAAGTTGGAAGCTGTTTCTTGCGCCCGCGCTTAAGTGCCTAGCTCCTTGATTTCCCTCAGAACCTCAGCAATCTTCCTGATCGCTTCCAAATCAGCAACCACATAATCGCTTATCCTACGAGGCTTCTCAGGCGAGATCTTGACGCCTTTCATGTTGTCCTGAACGGCTCCGGCAGTCTTGGGCAGAACCTTGACTTTGCCGTCTTTTCCAACAACTTCAGCCTTGCCAAAGTCGCCTCTCTGCTCAAAAGCTGACCTAGCGAATAATGCGCGCACGCGACGCTGGTGAACCGATGGAAGATCACGAGCGAAAGACCTTCGACGCCAATATCCCTTCCTCGTTTTTGTTGGTTGCACATACTCCAGCTCTACATCAATTGATGTAGGGGTAGGTAGAGGAACAACTGCGGTAGTCTCCATAGCTTTCACACTTGACAGTAGGCGCTCGCAGGCCTTTAAAGGCTATTTCATGTTTGAGTTTCTTGAGCGTGTGCCAGCAGTTTTGTATGAAAACTTGAGACAACGGAGTGCCTATGCCAGCATAACGCGTAGGAAATTTTTATGTACTATGAGGCGTTACGCTATTATGTTGTAACGCAGCGTTACGGGGGTAACGCTAACGTCTGAAGAAGATAAAATCATCAGTTTCGTACGGGAATTCTATAGGCAAAATGGCGAGGTTCCAAGCGCCAGAAGGATATGCAGAGAAGTCAACTGGAGTCCGCCAAAGCTTTACGACAGGTTTGGAAGCATGGAAAGCATCTGTGAGAAAGCAGACATAAAAATCGACAAGAGAATGAAGAATAGGCTAAAAATTTCCAGGAAGGCCACTAGGAAACGCTCTAAGAAATCCGTGCGGAAGCATGTTCAGAACGAACAGACGCCACCAGTCGTTAAAAGTGTAAACGATGAACCAGCGCAGATGTCTGCCTTCGAGAAGATCGAGGAGGCCAGAGAGGACGCGGAGGCAGCGCACGATACTATCGTGGAAAACGCTCAACGGTTCGCTGAGGAATTGAAAACTCTAGTGCTTGGCACCACCGATGAAGTCAGCGTTGAAGTCAACACTGCGGTTATGGAGGCGCTGAACGAAGTCATACCCGTGATCTTGCTCTACAAGTACGACATCATGGCCGACATTCCAGACCTGTTAGTAGCCAAAGACGTTTTGAAGCAGGTTAAAAAGGAACGGAAAAAGCTTCGCAAACAACAAATCCAGCTAGATGGCGAACGCCTAGAGATCCAGCACGGATGGGAAGAGTTGAAGCGAAGCAGTGATAAAGCGTCCTTGCTGGAACACGTTGAGAAGCTGGAATGGGAAAAGAAGGTTAGCATTAACCGTTTTAACGAGGCGTATGAAGCTCTCAAGCGATCCCGCGTTCTATTCAGTGAATTGTGGTCCGTCGCCTCTAAATGCCCTAATTGCCCGTCGACTTTCGTGCAGAATATGACGGTGTCTCACCGCGACATCTTGGACTGGGTAACCTCGGGAAAGTACCACATGAGGTTAAGTTTCGAAACCGAAGGCACACCTAAGCTTGGCTACCGAACATGAACGACCTCTTCAGCTTTTCCAGCGGAATCTCCTTCTGGCATTTTGGGCACCAGTAACGCTTCTTTCCCCTGGGTACGTCGAGATAAATAACGACTATACATGAGTTGCAGCGTGAACAAACAAGCTGAGAAGGCAAAGCCTATCCAGACGGTACTCTAACATGCTCTTTCGGCAGATACTGTTAAGTCTTTTGACTATCTCGCGTCGCGCTGTGTCAACAGATTTTAGTAGCCTAGACACGGCTCATTGTACGCGGATTTGTCTCCGTCCTTGGTGGTGTGCAAGGTGTTGCCGTGAAATCATTTAGGTGGCTCTAACCGTTTGCAATCGCTTAATGGAGGCGTCTAAACTCTCGACTTCTCTCATGCGGCTTTCCCTAGCTGAGGTAAAGTAGTTGGTTACCATTTGAAACAGTTCGTTGTCACCAGCCACAACGCGATACCAGTTTTCTACTTCTTGTTCGGTAAAAGAAACGTTTGCTAGGCCTCTTTCAGGTAATAGTGTAGAGATGGTGATGGTGTCAACTAGCTCTTGAGTCCATTGTTGAAGCGTTTTTTGGGAAGGGGGAAGAACAACTAGCATCTGCAATGCTACGATGAAACGGCATATCGCCTTCAGACTTCTCTCAGCCAGTTCATGAACACGTTCACGTTTAAAGTAATGCCATTTGTGCAGTATGAGAGGCAAAAAATCACCATATTTCCGGGTTGCCAAGGGCACGGTCAACTTTTCAGTAGCCAACAGCAAAGCTAAACCCAGAAGCGTAAGATCATAAGTTTTTTTCACCCCACCCTTGAACGGTTCTTCAGACACCTTCTTTATCAAATGTTGGCTTAGCAGTTTTTCGACATTGTCATTCGCCGTTGCATAGGCCATATTCAAACGTTTATGGATACCATATTTTGTTGCAGGTCCAAAATGTGCGATTGAGGAAAGCATTTCTAAACTGTTTTTCGGCAATAGCCTACTAATCCGCTCTTTTAACTCATCCTTCTTGAGAACGAAAATGCCGGCGATGGTTGCTAACCTGCTTCTATCCGTATTTTCGATTCGGCTCATCCATATCACGGCTCCGATATATCGGTCTAATTGCATATGTGTGGTGAGAGAAGCAATATAAAGTCTTTCTCTAGACATCCACTAGAGGCTCAAACATGCGGAAGAGAATCTTATGGACAATTGAAGTCACGTCACACCTAGATAAACTACTTGAAGACTACATCGAGCGAGACGCGTTTAAAACCAAAAGCGAGTTCGTCCGAACAGCCGTGAGAGATCGGCTAGCGGAAGAGATGTCAAAAGTCGAGAAGAAGGCTTGGTAATGAGCAACGATGAAACTGGGGAAATCTTGATATTAATTGATGCTGGCAACGCACTAGAGTCGCTAGGTATAAGGCTACTGCTTCCACTTCCTATGATAAACGTATTACGTTTCAGATTGAGCCTTTTCCACGTTTGTTTCCGCAAAACAAACCAGCTACACGTTTCATCGACATTTCTTAGACGTAATACGTGGAAGCATAGAAGCCGAAGGTGTTGAATAATATGCATAGGCGTGTGTGGTTTTGGAAGCAGTTGTATCCGTTGGTTGCGCGTTTTGTAAGGAGCAGAAATTCTAAGAGGCTTGTAGGGCATGGCTGAAGAGCTCAAGGCTGCTGCTGTCCTATGCGGTTCAAAGGATTCATGGCATCCTAGAAAGGAAAGCAAAGAGATACTAGATTATGCCATGGCTCAAATCAAGCAGGTACCGTACAAGGTAAGCTCTCGCTGGGTGTTCTATCGGATCGTGCAAGGTGGATTCATACCGAAATCTAAAATCTGCAAGTTTGACTATCTGCTTTCCAAGGCTAGAAAAGGTTTCTATGGAGAATGGCAGCCAGACACTTTAACCGATTCCATAAGACAAGCCAATTTCAAGGGTGAACTAGGCGTTTCTTTTGGAGTAGAGCTTGACAACATTAAGCATCAGGACTACTATGTGCAGTTATGGTTTGAAGCGGAGGCCATGCATGGGCAATTTGAATACTTCACCAAGAACTATCGTGTCAGCCTAGTGCCTTTCCGTGGAGACTGTAGCATACCGATTAAATGGGAGTTAGCTAAGAAGCTGGAATCTGCCTACGGAAAATATCAGAAACCTATCAAGGTCCTATACTTCGGAGACTGTGATAGGAAAGGCTACCAAATCCTAGAGGCAGCTCTGAAAGATATTAGGGCATGGTGTAAAATACCTTTTGAGATTGAACGTGTAGGCTTGACGCTAGACCAAGCTAGAGAATTTAGCCTCCCTGAGAATCCCGATAAACCCGTTAGCTACCAATGGGAAGCCCTAGAGAATGACCATGCTAAGAAACTGATTCTGGAGAGCCTAGCGAAGTATCAACAGCCAATTTCAGCCACGCTAGAAGAACAAGAGAAAAACATCCATGGCAAGGCTAGGACTGAAATCATAGAGATTCTATGGCAAGAGTTGGGAGAGAAATTTCAATGACTGAGCAACCTACTACATTGAACCACGTTTCAACCAACATGGAATCTATAGCTAACTGTGTTTTTGCCCTTTTCATAAGCCGATCTGACTGTTATTGCTTACAAAAGCTAGATGGCAGCTACGCGAGAATTGACGCGTCTTTAACTCTTGACGTTTTGATAAGCCACTTGAACGGAGAAATAACTGTAGGGTCGTATCAACTGGGAATAGACAACACCGTGAAGTATCTGTGTTTTGACTTTGACCCTAAGAAGCTTGATGACCCTAAGGCAACTGTGGCTAAGCTGCTCAACATGCTTTTAGAAACGAAAGAGGAAGAGCCAGATAAGGCTAAGCCCAGAATGTGGCCTTACGCCGTCATGCTCGAAGCCAGCAGATATGACGATCCGAGCTTTCACGTATGGGTGTTTTTCGAGCCACGCATACCTGCACAGGTGGCTAGGTGGTTGGGCTTTCGCTGTCTTGAGCTTGCAGGGTTGAATCCTAAACAGATCGAGGTTTTCCCTAAGCAAGCAGAACTCAGCAAGGATAGGCCTTACGGAAACTTCGTCAAGCTGCCTCTGGGCATACATAGGAAAGAGGGAAAAAGAAGCAGAATCTTAGACCGTGCCACGTTTGAGCCGCTTCCAGATGAGCCGCTTGGAACCTTCAGGGGCTTGAGCTTTTCTGAGCGTGACCTAGCCAGAATGTTGAGCCTCAAATCTAAAGCGAACGTGCAAATCAAGTTTAATCTGCCGGCAACTTTCAAGCCGTTAAGTGTTAGGGAAGAGGAAAAAAGCATAAAGTTTCTGTGTAGGTACTGGAAGGAAGGCTATCGAAACGATCTTGAAATGTGCTTTCTTGGGTTCTGTTTAAAGAAGGGCGTAGCTGTTGAGTCGGCAAGACGCATGATTGAAGAGGTTGTTTCGAGGACTGGCGACGACGAAAGAGCAGCCAGGCTTGCATTGATTGACTATCACTATCAGAATCGCCTAACAACACGCCTTAAAGGACTGTCGGGAATCCGAGAAATAGTGACGGAGATAAGGAGCCATGGCCCTCAGCAAGGAACTTGAAAAAATAGGGCAAGAACCTACAGAAAAGATAATCCAGAAACCTACACTGTTCACTAAAGAGTTTCTAGCTGAAGAGGTTTGGAATCGCGAAGGAACACCTCAGTTCTACGTTAGATATTTCAATGAGGATAAAAACGAGTTGAAAGACCGTTTGGATTTAGGCGAAAAAGACCTTTTTGGAAGACCGATAATCTATGTTCCAGTGGATAACACAGCATTGAGAAAAGGACTTGTGCTTTTACCCAGCGAGCCGAAAGAAACCACGTTTAAAGAGGTTTTCGAAAAAATTGACAGCTTCGCTTTCCGCTGTTATGACGCTTTAGGGCAAGAACCATACGTTAAACTGTTGAGCCGCGTTGCGGCCGCCTCGTGGTTCCTGGACAGGTTTGTGGCTAACCCGCGTTTCGACGTTGCCGGGGCAGGAAAGTTTGCGCCTATAATTCCTATCCGTGGCCCAAGCGAATCTGGAAAGAACCGTTTAGCCTTTGTCTTTAGACTACTCAGCTATAGGCCCTACTTTGAAATGAGCACGTACCGAGTTCCCAGCCTGTACCGACCTTTAGACCTGTGGGGGGGAACGCTCGTACTGGACGAGGCTGATTTTGCCAATACAAACGAGAAAAGCGAGCTGATACATTTCCTGAACTGCCGGGCCACTGGAACACCTATTAGCCGTCAGGACCCTAAGAGCCCCAGAAAAACAGACGTGTTTGCCAACTTTGGAATTACGATTTTAACGCAGAGACGAGCTTTTGACGATAACGCCACGGAAAGCAGATGCTTGCCGTACTACAGTGAAAGGACAGATCGGAAATTGCCGACTGTCGAAACAGACGATATGCTGGCGGAAGGCTTAGAACTGCAAAACATGCTTTTCTATCTGCGCCTAAAATTCTATCGGAACGTGGCTATTGATAAGACAGCATGGATAAACGAAATTGCAGATCCACGTTTAGTTAGTAGTCTCTTGCCTTTGCTTGCGCTTTCAAAGTTCGAGCCAACCATAAAGGACACCATTGAAACTGTGGTTAAGGACATAGCGAAGTTGAAGGTAGAGCAGAAATCAAACAGTGTGGATGGCACGCTGCTTAATTCGTTATGGGAAAAAGGACTTTTCGCCGTGTACAGCGGCATGCCAAACAACGAGCATTATTACTTCCAGAGGAAAGAGTTTGATGATGACGACCAAAGCGCTTCAGTAATTCCTTTAACGATAAGTGTCCTAGCTGAAGAGTTCAAATCGACAAGCCGAAACATAAGAAAAACATTGACTAGCCTTAACCTTTGCGCTGCTGGCCTGCCGAAGGTTGTCAAGGTGGGAAACAAAAACTATCGGGTGATATTCTTTGATCCGCCGAAGCTTGAGAAGCGACTAAGAGAATTTGTGATTGACTATGAACCCTACGAACTCTATGATAAGTTGGGGCTAGAAAAACCTAAAACCGCTACGCAAGCTACACATGCTACGCTTCCAGCATGCGGTGCAAAACAGCTAGACGGCTTTCTGAAAAATGAACCGTGTGCTGGAAGTGTAGCATCCGTTACTTCTGTAGCCGAAAAAGCCAAACAGAAAATATTGTGGGGGTTGGACATTTCACAAGTTAAATCTTTAGCGCGGTTAACCACATGTTTTGAGGGTACTTGTGTAGTCTGCGGTTTTCGGGGACGCCTGGACTGGCAAGCCACAGAACATGACGGAACTTGGGCTTTACTCTGCGGAAGTTGTGGAGAACAGCTCGCGAAGAAATTGGGGGATTGTGCATGAGGAAAGAAGGTGAAGGCTGATGAAGGGTTCTGCGCAATTGCCTTTTGACGTTTCTAAGATTGATTGGCAAGAAAGAAGGGGTCGGAAAGGAATGTTTGAGCTGAGCGAAGACTATGACAACCCCGATCATAAGGCTCTTCTGAAGTTTCTGAATGGGCTTGCTGGGGGCTGCATCAACAGTGAAGGCTTTTTCTATTGGGTTTTCAAGGATGCACAGACGGTTGGACGGAAAAAGAGGGGGAAGCCATGAGCGTCATTGTGGGTTATTTGAATGGGCTACCTATATGGGGATTCACAGAAGAGGAGAAAAAGCAAGCTGAAATCGATGAAGCAGTAGCGGCTTGTCATGCGAGAATCCATAAAGTGAAATACAGGGAATTAAGCAAACAAGCTAACCGAGTTGTTGTTTCCTTTAGGAATGGTAAGGTTTTCATTATTGAACGCAAACTCTTGACGGAAAATAAGCGAGCCTGGAGGTTCAGGTGGCTTTTGCGTGATTTGGTTAAAGAAGTCACCACTCAACTGCTTGGATTTGATGAGTACGGTGTTGAGCTTAGGGAGAAGGCGAAACCAGACTGTTAAGACTCAAGAGTTAGTTGCACGCCGTGCAACTGAATCGTAAGTCTTGTGGTTTCTGCTGAAGCAGTTCAGCAGAATCCCCATGGTTTTATGGTAACTCTGGTGCACGCCGTGTAGCAGAAACTTCCGACTCCATATACTACGAGTACACCTTAGACAGATTAACAACTAGGTAGAATATGCAGAGTTTCCTCTGCTTCCTAGAATTTGATTTCGCCCTTCTTTATTAGCTCCTGCACTTTCCTCAGCGAGTATTCAACCCCGTGGCTGCGGTCCGCAAAAAAGCCTTTTCCAACCTGCTCTTCAATCCACTTAAAAATCTCCGGAGAAACAGTGACCGTCAGCTTAATTTTCGCCATTTTCAATCACGCCGCTTATCAAGCATGTCTTTCTTAGGTGTTATCCATAATTGTCGGGGTTCATCTGGCTTTAGCGTAAATCATTAGGGAAAATAAGCAAACATTATATACTTTATGGCGCTTGTTCTAGCCCAGTGACGAAGATGTCGACGACAAGAAAGTTGGCTGTCTTATGCGTGTTAGCAACGCTGATCCTCTCCAGACAAGCTTTCGCCCAAGAAGCAACCCGAATCACGTTTTCTCATGTTGAAGCAACTTCGTGGGGTGACACCCGGGAAACGGAAGGCTACATTGTTGAATGGAACATGACCACTACTACTACTGTGTCTTTTCCAGTCGATGTTGACGCTTACAACAACGGAACCATAGACCCTTCAAGCGCAGACCAGGTTTGCTTCAAACTCTCCACTCCAGAATACGAAGGCACGGTCAACATCACAGTTTCAGGCCACATCAACATAACAACGAAGGGAATAATCCCCATAACTGGATACACAGAGTTTCAGAACACAACTTCAATTCCAGCGTCTACTCCCCTGGGCGAATGGAACATAAGCTATCCAATACCAGTGTCTATCGGCGTAGGCGTCAGCATAACTGTCACGGTTATACCAACCTTTTACGTCAACGCTTCAGTGACAGCTAATGTGGCGCTGACGGGACCGGCGATAGCTTTTACGCCGCCACTCACATGGAAGACAGACGGAGCCATAGAAAACGTCACTGTCATACCTGTTGACGCGGAGTTAGGCGACGAGATCGTGGTTTCCGCTCATAACTTCACTTACAACTGGAACGCGTCGCTAACCGTGGAACTCAAGCTTGAAGGAATACACTTGATAACTAGTCCACCCTACTGGTTTGAAACTCCAAGCCTACAGGCAGACGGAGAAGCCACTGTGTCATTCAACATCACCGTGATCCCAGAGTTTCCACATGTAGCCGCAGTCGCCGTATTATGCTTGACTGAGGCTGCTTTGCTGTTGCACTTTAAGAAGAAATTGAAGCCTTCCCCTCTTCTTTTCTGAACACGTAGACCAACAGTTTCCCGCTACGATATTTGAAACCCACCTTCACGTTTCCACCTCCTTTTTAATGTTTTAAGTAGAATTCGATAAAACCGCATTCTTTACAAACGTACATCTCTGGTCTCTTCATACCGAATAGACCTGCTTTTACCGTAAGGTTGTGATCCCATTTCCCCGACTTTGCTTCCATCTCGCCACCACATTTCGGACACTTCGTCATATCTTTTCACCTCCTCTACTTTCTAATAGGATACTGTTATGACTGCTTGCCCAGATGTTGCTTCAGCTAAGTCTTTGGCTGAGTATTGGACTTGTATGTGGATGTCGTAGTCTCCAGCATCCAAAGTTACAGTACCGCTATTTCCCCAAGGATTTGGATATAGAAATACGGTTTGCCAGTCATAAGTTATTCCAGACTCATAAATGCGTATTCTCACCGTGAAATCACTAAAATCTTGTATCGTTGTAAGCGCGCTGGCTTGTCCCTTTATTATGTGTTGAAGTAGGTTGGTGAGACTGCTTTGTCTGGTCTTCAAATGTTTTCTGCTGCTTCTCTGTTTAGAACCAGGCACAATAGGCTGTAGAGCGAGTAGGAAGCAACGTTTCTTAAGCCTCTGACCTTGTTTATGGCCAAGCTGTACTGCGTCTTCAGGAAGCTGTAGACCGCCTCGATGTGCGGCCTCTTATGATACTCTTTCTTCTGATCTTCTGGTCCGTAGGTTCTGAACTTCTTGTCCACTCTGAGCAAACCTTTGACACCGCGTTTCTGGTTTGCCGGGTATGGAATGACTGCGGCATTAACAGCGTTTCTGAGCTTGTTGTCGCTGTATTGGCTGTCGGCTATCACGCTTCTCAGTTTGGCTCCAGACCGCTTGAGAATCAGCTTCGTCTTCTCCAGCATGTTCAGCGAGTGTTTCTTCTCGTTCTGGTTGGCAGAAGCAAAAACGCAAGTTAACGGAAGCATGGTCTCCGAATCGATGGACAAGTGTAGCTTGTAGCCGAGTCCGAAGGTTCTGCCTGCTCTTCCGACCCTGGCTTCCTCGTCAGAATAGCCTTTCTGGCTATCCAACGGATGCCTAGTGCTCCAGGCCTTTATGAACGAAGCGTCAAGAACGGCATCAACGTCTTTTGCATCGTTCCGTTTCAAGAGCTTAACAACTTTCTCCTCGATTATCCTGGTGAGGTTGTCTTCCCCAACTTTTCGGATGAACCTGCTGAGAACGCTTCTCGGATACGCTGCTTCGCCTATCTTTATCAGGCACAGTTTTCTCAGTCGTTGATCCACGCCAAGCAGTCTAGTCATTTCTCTTAGACTGCGAACGCCCTTCATTTTCATAACAATGAAAGTTCTGAAAACCCCTAAGGGATTCCTTGGAGGTCTCCCAGGCCCAACCGTGTGAAAGCAACCGTGCACTGCAGCTTCAGCAAAACTTAAGTCTACGTTTTTGAAGAGGGTTTCTAGGGTCTCGTGTTCATCTTGCCCAGCTAATGGATTCACCTCCTAAGCTTGGACGCAAGCCACAAAATACGAGACCCCAACCGCATTAATTAATTTAGGGACAAGCCAGCGCGCCGTCATGTTATAGTGTACGCTAGGGTTCCAGAACACTTATGGTTTGCTGTGCACGCGTTGCGTCGACGGAGCGACATCAGCGAGATGGTTCTTGGGAAGTGCAAATATACTCGTTCATAGTGATTGGGTATAGAGTTGGATACACAGGTGCGTTCATCCAACGCGAACCAGCATATTAGGAATGGGAAGTTTGGTCAACTGAGTGTTGACGAATACGTTGACCTCAGGAGAAACGTTTGGAGAAAGACGTACAGCAGAAGGACCACTGCTGATTGCGTTCTTCATTTGCTTGATCACGCAAGCAGACTTGGGGAAGCTATTCGCAAGAACAACGCAAATCTCATCCTCATGGAGATTGCCGGAACGGCGAACTGGCTCTTCGGGTTAGTAGCGAAACTCAACGACTCCAAAAATGGATGGGAGAGTAATCTAAATATCTCAACTCCGCTCTCTTTGATTATCTGGTTCAAATATCCTGGCATTTGCCCTCATTGTTTTCAGATAGCTTATAACAGAGCCAGTTCTGGCAGGAAGACAGTAGAAGATATCCTCCAGGGAAAAAAGACGTGCCAATACTGTTTAACGAACTATCCTAGAACAGAAAACAGACCAGATGACCACTTGTGTAGAAAAGAACTGAGGAATTACGCGCAGCAGACGTTAGCTTTGGTTCCGAAGACTCTGGGTGAAATGGAGAAGATGTTCCATAGAATATACATGGCGAACGTCTCACTTTCCACAACAGAGAGCATCGGATTTCACGTTCTAGAAGAGGCAGGCGAGGTGGGACGGGCCCTGATTGACATATACACCCTCAGACAAGGTGATAATCCCGAAGTAAAGCAGCATTTGTTGTGCGATGAGATCGCTGAGGTTTTCGCTTGGTTATGCTCTCTAACTCTGAAAGTTCGACAGCAAGTGGAGACTGTTGATGAATACGGAGAAAGACTGTTGGTGCAAACGCTACCCGGTGCCCGTGAAAGACTTTCAGAGTCAGTTGGACTTGAACAGATATTGTGGGCTGCATACAGAGACCCGCAAAGTGGGCGCTACAGGTGCCCTACTTGCCGCCAAGAGACTTGTCGCTGTAGGCAAGCTTTCCTATGGGATCCCTATCATAGAATTTTCCTTGAAACGATGAGACCTGATGCAAATAACACTGAGACGGATCTTGAGCAAGGACGTTGGAAGATCAGTGATGCGAATAAGAATTTTCAGTTAGCCGCTTCAATGATTCGTAGTACTGAAAGGAAGGGCATGGCCATAGCTCTGATTGACAGCGAAGACGATTGGTCACACTCTGACCCCCAATTCAAGTATCTCCATCCCGCCAGTATCGAGGCGACCAAAGTAGGAAAAGATATAACTCGCATTTTTGTCGTCAAGGATAGTCGCTTGCATGCAAATGGGACGCATCTATATGAAGTAATGAAGCAAGAGCATGATGCAGGTGTCAAGGTCTATTATGGAACATATGAACAGGCACGGAAGGCAGGATTACATCATGTACGTGACATCGCTATTTGGGATGACTACACGATCTCTGTAGCATTTGGAAAGCAAAGAAACTTCGAAATGTCAGAAATCCACGAGGGCGACAAAGAGACGAAGAAGCGCCACACGGAAATCCTTGGCATATTTACACGGAAGTTTACAAGGTTCGGTGATCCCTAGATGATTGTTTATCGAACAAACGCTCGATTCGGCAATTTGGCTAGGGTATTCGCTTGAGATGAGAAGTTATATGAACGATATCCTTGAAGAGCTGCAAAGAAAAGCACTCGAGAAAGCCAGATCATATCCTGATGGCTGCTTCATGATCAGAGGACTTTGGCGAATAGATTATGTATATAGACCTCCAGATACAGAAAGAACCTTAGATTATCCATGCATTCTAGCGTTGACGGCCGGACATGGTTTCAGCTACTGTGATAAGACCTCAGTGCCTTTAGATAGAACGGTGATAGGCAAAGATGCCAGAGACGTCAGGCCACATGAGATAAGCACGGAAATCGCCGTCCTAGATGCAGTCTATTCCGTCTTTGAGAAGAAACCCGACGCGAGTTTCACGCTTGATGGACATCCAAACGAGAAGACCCCTACTAGAGCGAAAATAATCGTTGACGAGGTTGTAAGAGAGTTGGGAATGTGGAAAGGCGAAAAGCCGAAGGTTGTAAATGTCGGTGTGTTTTTCGGCTTCGTCAAAGGGCTTCGTGAAAGAGGGCTGGAGGTCTTCGCCACTGATCTTGACCCAAAGATCATAGGACGAAAAGTAGGCGACGTTCGTATTGAAAGTGGTGCCAAGACTCTGGAGCGCGTCGAGGAATGCGATCTTGCTTTGGTCACCGGAATGACGCTTTCTACGCAAACCTTGGGTGGCATTATTGACGCGGCGAGGAAGAATGGGACCAAGCTGATGATATACGCACAGACAGGATCCAATTTCGCTGAGGAATATTGCAGTGTCTTCGGCGTGGACGTCGTTGTGAGCGAATACTTTCCGTTCTATTGGTGCCCAGGCAAGAGTAGCATCAGCATCTATAGAAGGCGGGGTCTCCCCAGACAGTAGAGATTTGATTTCATACTGAACGAGACGGGAGAGGGCAATCGGTGTGTGGCGTTAATGGCGTGCTCAGGCATTCTTGAGACTCGTGATTCTTAGCGCGCATGTGTGTTCCTAAATTCCTTCTCTAGAAGTGCAATGTGGCCCAACCGCTGCCTCATGAGCTTGTTAAGGCTTATGTCGCCGTCACCGCCCATAAACCAAGCAAATTCTGAAACCTTTGACGCTTCACAAACGGATTTAGGAACAAGCATGCGCGCAGATTGAGGAAGCAGGCCTACGACAACCTTGCCTAGAATGCAGTGGCGCGTACACTCAAGAAGAAGCCACATTAGCACGTGAGGATCCGTCGGTATAAGGACTTGGGAATATCTTCAAACTTTTCTTGCATGCTGTCAATTTGCGAGTAAGAACTAGCTTAGTCACAATTGAAACGCCTAGGTTTTACTAGCATTTTGGCTATTCACCCGAGACAATAAGGCTAGCTCTTCTCTAATCTCCTCAGGCGGCACATCAGTAATTGATAGAACTAAACTCACCCCGCCACAAAATAATGATTATTAGGCATGAAAAACATACGCAAGGTTATACTGGCAACGACCCTTGTGGGTTAGCTCTGCACAACGATACCCACGCATGGTTAGCTAGAAAAAGGCTAAATAATTGTGGCTTCTACGCTAGAATGAGCTTCAGAAGGTTTGGCTCTTTTGGGTGAGACAAAGAAGAGTATAATTGTTGTTGCGGATACGCACTTCGGGTTAAGAAAGGAAACTCAAGTTTGCGACCCTAACGCTTTTTCGGATTTTTTGAACTGGGTTAAATATCTAGAACGGGGAGGAAAAGAAAAACTAGATCTAGGAATTTGGGGTTCATCTGAGAAGAGTGTGGCTCTTGAGCCTCCCGAGAAGATTATTCTTCTTGGCGATATTTTGGAGCTTTGGGATGCCTCTGTCAGATCTATCGACGCGTCTACAAGGTATGTAATACAACTATTATCCGATTTGAATTGTGAAAAAATATATATTCTTGGAAATCATGATTATGACCTATTGGACATTGCTGGAGACTATCCTCTAGGTGCCTCAAAAATAACCATTACTGACAAGGAAGTCATAATTTCCAAAGGTACCGAAGAATACCTATTTCTGCATGGTCAACAGTTTGATAAGCTTTTTGCGCTACCATCGTGGCAGTTCATGTCGCCTATTCGCAACGCAGCGTTGGCTTTCGGATCGTATACTTGGATTTTCGTAATACTATTCGCCGCTGATCTACTTGTCGAAACAATCGCTGGGTTCAAGGGAATCGCAGACATACTGCTTTTCGCGTTGTTGGGTGCAATCTCGATACCGTTTCTAATCATTAAGTTTGGGAGAAACGTGTGGAACAGGCTGAAGACCACAAAATACAAGCCTAGAGAAGCCGAAAAGAACCTCGGAAATTGGTGGAACACTTTTCCAAAAAGAAAGGAGCAAAAAAGCCGAAATTGGAATATCGTTTATGGGCATACGCATATAATCGATTTCTGGAGAAAAGCTGATGGAAATAACCCTTTGGCAGTTTGGAACATTCCATCGTGGGTGAGAGACTCCACCAAAACAAGTAAAATCAACCTAGAACAAGTGTTCCGCCACGCTTTTCTCTATATCTACGAAGGCGGTTGCGAATTCGTCGGCTGGGATACCAAGAAGAAAAAGCCATTCCTGATTCCAAAGGACATCATTATAGAGAAGCGGGAGAGCGGAGATTTGACCAAGCTTGAAATTTACGAGATAGAAGAAAGCTTGCGAAAGATCGGATGGCCTCAAGAACTAATCAACAAATGGATGCAATACAGTCCGATATAGTTACCTCCACGTCTTGCGCAGCGCACTTCGGTCAGCTTCCTACAAAAAGGCGTGCTTTAAAAGGCTAGCTAAATGTGGTTCTGAATGAAATGTTCAAAACGTAAAGAGAACACGCCTAACCACTATAGGCGAAAAGAAAATATGCTAAAAATCTTAGAATCTCATGGTAGCCCGGGATAGGTTCAAACTCTCGGTCCAAACTTCAGCGCACAATAGCCTACGTTTTCGCATCAAGCCAAGCAAATATTGATTGAGCAATATCGGCTATTACGTTTCTCTGGTTGCATAGCAGTTCAAAATCGATTAAACTTGCATACTTCTTAAAAAGTCGCTTTTGTCACATTTTTGTGGAGGACATGGAAATGAAAAGCGAAGTTGAGGAAGAACCATTTCGAGCATTTGAGAAAAATATGGAAAAAGCTAGGACAGTACTCATGTTGACTCGCGCTAAGGAATTCAAGACTGGCTTAGAAAAAATAGAATTCGGTGAACGAATCAGACAAATCATAAGAAATCGCCCTCGTTTGATTCCATTATTTGAGAGTGTTACCGACTCTATAGTAGAATCATTCGAGGCTCAGATTGAACCAATCATACAAGAAAAAGTTATGGAGCTATATGAACTTGCTTTGCCGCAGATTCTTGTCTTTATGATTTCATGTCTGGAGGCTTATCTGAAAGACAATTATTCTCTCCACTCAGGACATAGTGTCAAGAACCTTCTGAACGTTGGAACTATTAGCAAATCCTACGGAAGATTAATTCATGGAGACATATTCAACGGAGACGAAGGACTTAGAAGAGATTTACAAGAAATACTTCAAACCAGGCATGTAATTGTTCACAAAGGTGGGATAATCGATGAGGAAGCATGTGAAAAGGCAGAAAGATGGAATGAATCAATGGTTAACAAAGAAATTAAACTCAACTCAGGTATCGTTGAAGGCTATCTGAAAATAGTTGAAAAATTCGGCAAAGTCGTCCATGAAAGAACAGCAGACATTTGATCGCGTACTACAAAACTGTTGTAGAATGCGCACGCGATTATCGCTCATGCATTATTTGTCATAGAGTTTATAATGATGGCTCTAGAATTCATTTTCCTCGCTGGCCTCAAGTTTGCCCTTAGCGCACGCACCATTTAATCGGCCTCATCATCTGGGTCATTTAGAACATCGACATAGCGCGCGGAGGGATTTGATTGAGAGACTTGGACCCGTTTGGGTATTAGTCCCGGCAGGATCAGATGCAGCTTCTAAATACCAGTTCGTACCAGTTAACTGTCAGAAGGAGTTTCCGTGATGAGGCGGGCACTTAGCGAACAGATCAACAAAGTGATAGAAGCTATCGAATCCGACAGCTTGTCATTCATGGTCGGCGCTGGAATTTCCTTTGAGCCGCCCTCATTCCTTACTACATGGCCACAGTTGGAATGCATCAAAGTCTTGGCACCTTATGATTCGAACGTATACAATGAAATTGTAACAGGTTTGCGTCCTGAGGTGTTCTTTCAGATATTGTATAACACACTAGGTGAAAGAGCACTGACACCTATGGAAATCCTAAATCCAGCCGCTTTGAACTCTGATGAAGAGCTAGTCGCCCCCAATCTAATGCATTTCTTTTTGGCAAGAATGATTCTGAACGGTCATGTTGTGCTCACCTCAAACTTTGACAACTTGATAGAGCGAGCCTTCAAAAAAATGACAGATGGAAAGAAGCCCGAAGTCGCAATCTACGACATGGATTTCCTCAATCTCTTCGACAAATTAGACTCTCGGATAGGATGTTTGGTAAAGATACATGGATCATTCTTGACACCGAGTGGTAAAGATGCGAAGGACTCCATCGTTGCCACTCTCCAACAAGTCGAAAGAGAATTTCCAAGCTCAAAGAGGACAGTTCTGAAGAAAATCGTCGCAAAACATGATCTGCTTGTGATGGGGTATAGTGGACGCGACGATTTTGACGTGTACCCTTTCCTGTTGGAGCCACCGTCGAATAGACGTATTTGGTGGATAAGACACTCTGTGAAGAGTTCGGAGAAATGGAAGATGTGGTTTAAACCAGATCTGGAACTGCAAAACAGAGAGATTGGCCAACAACCTGCGCCCTTAAGAGACTACGGGCTACTGAATTCAAATTCAATCGCCATGTCGTACCGCGATGGTGTCGTGATTGAGAGTCACACTGTGAGCTTTGTCAGACGCCTCGGAGAGAACTATTCTCCCCCGATAGAACGAAACGCTGAACCGAAAGTGAGGAGAAAAATGCAGGCTATTCTCGAACAATGGGCCGACAGTATAAGCACTGCCGAAAGACACCAGATACTCGCTTGCATATTCGAACAGCTTGGAAGAAACTTCTCGAGTCGAGCGCAGGAACATCTCGACAGTGCTCATGAGGCTCGCGTGCAGCTAAGCTCAGCACAAAGACTACTGCGAAAAGGGATAATTCACTACAAGAAAGGCACAACGGAAGAGCTCCAAATTGCCAGAAGCAACCTTAAAGAAGCTCTGCGAGTGTTCGAAGCGTCCTCATCCGCGGTTGATAAAGCAGAGACTTACCTTCAACTCTTGCTCGTCCACAACAGACTCGGGATTACTGAAGAGGGCGCGGAATACGGAGAAAGAGCAGTTGATCTCTACAAACGCCTCGCAGAGCAAGATCGCCACTATATTTATGAGCTTGCCCGGGCGCTTAGGGGGCTAGCTTTGATATCCGTGCGCGGAATCCCAGACCTATCCTCAATTACTGATACGCGAGAACGGGGTCATTGCAAGAGAATACTCAAGGAATGTATCAAGCTATGCGAAACAAGCCTGAAGCTTCTGCAGAAGATTGGCAATCGATCTGGTGAACGTGGAGAGGGGCAAACGTACAACGTTCTTGGCATGATTAAGCTAAGACTGAGCAGAAGCTACGAAGAGTACAGAGAAGCGAAAGAATTCTTCGAGAAATTCCTCAATCTCTCAGGGAGATCAAGATTCCTAAGAGAAAGCGCCCAAGGATATAGGAATGTTGCTCTTTGCGAGTTCAATCTAGCTCTTTTGTGTGAGCAAGAACCGGAGAAGAAAAGTAGCTGGCTCAACAAAGCCATTCAAGACTATGACAATGCCTTGATATGTCTGGGACTGAATCCTGAACAGCCGTGCCTCCAGACTAGCTCCCGCGACGAATTTATCATACGGTACAACAGAAGTTGTGCCAAAATAGAACAAACAGGACGGGAAAACAAAGAGTCGGCACTCAAGGAACTCGTGATTCTTGAAGAGACTGCTCCCGACTGGCATTCTCGAGCGAACGTTTTTTCCTCATTATGCAGGGCCCATGCGAAACTGGATCAGGACGAAGAGGCCTATCGATGGGTCGAAAAAATGGTAAGACAATACGAAGGTGTTGAAGAAGGGGACATAGAAATGCAACCATTCGGGGTACAGAATGCCAGAGAAAACCTCGAGTTTGCAAGTATCGTTCTTGAGCGAAGCACTCAGCTCAACGAGATCAAGGAACTGCACCAAAGAACCGAAAAACAGAAAAACCGCATTGGCCACCTATCACAGAATGTGCACTTCGTGCCTCTCAAGGATTGGTCTGAGTCACTTTCACTGATCGAACGGAGATTCTTGATAAAGACTACTTGAATACTATGAGGAGGAAATCGAATGGAAATTACTGTAGGCGTCTTTGCCGGGATTTTCAATGAAAGTGGGAAATTACTCCTTAGAAGACGCGAAGAAGGTAATTCGATCATTTCATCTGAATCCAACTTAGGCGAGTGGGAACTTCCAGGAGGAACCGTAGAAGAGGAGAATGTCCTGAAGACGGCAAGTGAGGAGTCTATTGGTAAGGAATTGGCACGAGAAGTCGAAGAGGAAACAGGCTTGCTAATCGAAGTTGCGCTTATGCCGGCTATGTTTCCGACTGTTTACGTCAGCAAGGAGAAGAAAATGATAGACATTGCCTTTATGATCTCCGTGGGCGTAGTGGAGGACAGACCCACGAAGAGTAAGACTATTTATGTCTCGCCTAAGGAATTACGTCGGCTTGATGGACGCTCCAAGAATGACCGCATTGTTTCTGGCTGGGGAAAGAGGATGTGCAGAATGGCTTTGATGGCTCTCTGTCATAGTCCTAGCCGTCAGTACCGAAAGGAAGCTAGGAAAATGCTGTCAGAAATTCAGATTGACAATAGAAAGAAGTGAACTGCAAAGAAATTCTCAATAGGAGTATCTCTTGAATGGCTCGAATCCGTTAGTGCGCTTAGAAAGAGAAATTGACTCCGGTCGCTTCATTGTGAGAAACGAGAAATGCTGCGAACGATGTGGACTTGAACCCATTTGGGTTCTAATCCCTCCCGGCCCACTATATGCGCATGTAGTCAAATCAGTTACATAGTGTAAAGCTCTTTTGGAATGTTTGTTGAGTTAAACTTCACTAAGATAAGATAATGGTTATGGCCCTATAGTGACCAGAAGATCGCTGTTGTACCTACTGGATCGCTGTAGCGTTTGACTGCAAAGCTTGTGGCGCCTTGAGGAATCGTCACGAAACCGTTGTTGTCGCAGGGTATTTCCCCGCCCGTATTGAAGGCTATTGTGATACCCATGAAGTTATAGTAGTATGTTCCTTCCATACCAAAGCATAGTGCGGCACTGAAGATGTCGTCTATGCCAACGTATCTATCCGCTATCACGTCAGCCATGTGGTTCCAATTGGGTTCTCCTTCGCTAATGCCAAAATGACTGGCAACGAAGAATATATCATCGGCGCCCGTGTAACCGTCTGGCCATATGTTGATCGTTTCGTAGGGGCACGGTGCTCCTTGTCTGTCTCCGATTAAGTTATTGTCAGTGAACCATGATGCGATTTTTAGGTGGCATTTTGCTGCTGTTGGAATGTAGAAATATCCGTCCATTCTGGTCTTCACTGCACAGACAGGTGGTGACCAAAGTAATGTGTCTGGTTCAAGCGTACTACCGTCAGATGTGGGATAGAAATGTACGTGCTGGTAGGTATAGTCAGCGCTAACATTATCGTAACAAGCCCCTCCCCAATTAACGGTGTTATCAAGCCAAGAAGTTGTGCCATTCACTGAATACGCGAAAGTAACATTCGTCCATGAGGATTCTCCCGTCCTTATGAAACCAGGATAATCCAGATACGAATGCCATCCTACCTGTCCAATATTTTCATTGCTCCAAGCACCAGGAAATTGGAAAAACTTCACTGTACCTGTAAGAGGGATGATTGGGTGATTTCGTCCCTCTGTTCCAAGCATAAAATAGGGCTTCTGGATGACAGCAGGAATCAAAGCATAAATGGGATACTCAGGATAGTCATCAATGATCGCAGAATAAGACAACACATCAGGGTTTGAGTTCCACTTTATAATCAAAGTAACCTCAGAATCTATCTTTAAAACATAAGGAAATTCCCATGAGAATTGAGCTACTAAGTATGCCACAGGCTGTTCTACTGGCCACATGTTATTCTCTCCCCATTCATAGATTTCCCAAACGGTTCCTTCAATATAGGGCCAATCGTGCTGATTGTCCACTACGAGCAACATTGTGTATCCATAATCAATATACGGCGATACGGGGGGAACCATTGAGCCACTGGTACTGGGCCCTTGGGCAGCAATTCCGGCGGCTAGAGCGTTGCCATCCTGAATAATTGAGTGTTCTGTTCCTTTGAATGAAACGGTCACACGCACTGCAGTCGCCCGGTCTACTACAGGATTGCCTAAAAGATAATCAGTTGTCATGTAGCCCGCCATGTACGGTTGGCCAGAAAACCCGACTTGAAGTGGCCCAATGTTCTCTGATGCATTGTTATCAGCAAAAGAGGGGTAAAATACGTGCCGTAGCTCTGGGCTCAAGATAGGTCCATTCTCGGCTTTCACCGGATTGACTGCGAAAATCGCTGCTAACGAGTATACTATCAGATTCAGAATTAAGACAGCAATGCCCTTCTTGTTAGAAATATGGATTTTCGTTTTCACATCTTCAGACTCTTACTCAAAGTAGCTTGTTTGGTACGCAAAGTATAAAAGTTTAACCCTTCAAACCATTCTTGGGTTGGAGCGTTGGCAGACAGGTGGTTTGTCAGGAATTTCGCAGTAGTTAACTTAGTTTTGGTTAGCTTCTGCATAATCAGTTACGTGGCAACGATTTTTTTATTAGAGTTCTGGACAGATTGGCGATGGCCACAGGGAGAACTTGGTGGGGTTCTGGATTACAAGTGGCTTGGAATGAGTGTCATCTATCATGTTAAGCAAGCGAATTTGGAAACAGTCTTTCTACTTCCAGATTTTACGCCATATTTACTAATTGGTTTCATCGTCTTTGACTTCGTAGCTTTATTTCTTGGCCGAGATTTTAAGACAACTGGTCGATGGATTCGCATTCGAAACTCAGCTATTTTGAGCATAATTATTGCCGTTCTTTGTGAGGTAGCTTATGTGTGGACAATGATGTTTGTTGATGGCGCGCTTAAGGGTTCTACACCTATAGGTGGAGTGGTGCAATACCGGTTTCCCATTGACATATGGATTGTTAATACGTTTCAAGGTTATCAGGAAAGCTCTTTCATGAGGGGGTCCCTTGACTTTACGGTATGGCTGCTTTTCATATTGTTGATACTAGCGGTGAAATCGCTAAGGTGGAAACCAAACAATAGCCAGACTCACTCAAACTTCTAACCATTTTCCCTTCTTCAGAAACAGAATAAGGCTGAGGCTCGTTTAGCGATATGCCCCAAGAACAACCTTAGGACGTACGTGGGAACCACAGGAATAAAGAAAAAGGGAATGCGTGGGATACTTGCTCAAAAACGAGAGACATCAACACGTAGGGCTAGGTTTGAATCCCTCCTGACTCATACCCAAAAGGGGTCAAGTCGCGCGCATGCGTGTTCCTGGAATATGGTCAAGAATGATTTTAAGTCCGTCTTTGCAGACTTCCGTCGGTTCGAGAAGGGCGGATACGCAAAGCAAACAAGAACAGAGGCGAAGCACAAGACTGCCCCCAAATCCCAAAAAAGGAATAAAAAACCATTTTACACCAATTTCGGGACAAGGCAGCGCGCCGATTCCGTCTAACTGAAAAACAAGAGTCTAAATAAGCATTGGAGAAACAGGATTTTGTCTGGATTGATGATGACAGCAACAAAGAGTATATTTAAAGAAATCAAGCCTATTATGATATGGCGGCTGTGCGACTTTGAAAGTCAGCAAGCTCCCCTACCGAAACTTCGAGTATAACATTAGAAGAGCAGAAGCTCTGGCTCGATTAGACGGTTATTTAGAAGATCTTCTTTATGACGAAGGAAGAAAAACCATCAAACCATTCCTTGAAATACCTAATGAGCTTGCTGAGTCACTTGGCTTTAACAGAATCATGGAGCGAGCAGCTGAAATCGTCAAAAGAGAATTTGAGATCGAACTCCAAGAGATGGAGAAGGAAAAAGAAAATTATGAAAAAATAGCTAAAGATGCTGTCAAACGGCTTAAACCAACCCTTCTGAAAGCGAAAGAAATGCTTGAGGATCTCGGACTAGTAATGGACCAGATTCTGCTTGAACAAGCTCTTGTTGCAGCTGTGAGTGCCTTCGAAGTCTATCTAAAAGAGTTAGTTGTTTCAGCAGTCGCACTGAACCGCAGAGTGATAAAACGGTTCTATCCTGAGATTAGTGAAGGACTTAGTGTTTCTAGATTAGAAGAATATGACCAAGATGCTAAACGTACTCAAGCTGAGATTGTCGCTAGTCGTGTCAAGCTAGATATAAACACGATCAAGAGTCTTCTAGGTCGATTGCTGGATTCAATGAATGTATTTGCTGACAAGAAGACTGAACTGAAAGTGTCCAAGATTTTCGAAGTCAGACACATAATAATCCATCAAGCTGGTTTCACAGATCCTAAATTCAAGAAAGTCACAAAGTCAAAAAGCAGTATTGACAAGCAGATCACGCTAACTCGAAGATATGTGCTTGATTCTATAAAGACTCTCAAACAAGTTGCGGAGAGAATCGAAGACTATGTCCGCCGATCATCCAAGTAAGCCTCAGCTAGTTCTTGTTGATTACAAGCAGAGTCAACCCGGAGCTAAGAGAATCTTTTGGATGTTCAAACCGAGAGAAGCTGTTACTGGCGAACCATTCAATCTGTCTATTGCTTTTAGGAACAATAGTGAGCGAGAGCTCTCAGGAGGAAAATGCTACTTATATGTCGACACTGCAGAAGGTGCCGCCCTTGACCCTTACGAGATTGACATGCCTGCAATCGCATCAAAAGTGAGTCGCACTGTCGCATTTGAGAATTTGGCAGTTCAAGAACTAGGATATTCAGCTTTCAGAGTCTCTGTCAGGAACCCAGGCGGTGAAGAAGTTCTGAATGACTATGAATCTCGCAGGCTGACCAATGCTAGTCTTGAAGAACTCTACCAGAAATACGCAGTTGTTGTTGCCTTGTTTTTCTCCACTCTAGCAACTGTTCTGACAATAATGAATATAATCGTCTCATTGTTCAAATGAGTGCGCGCGCCTTGAAACCTCTCGCTTCCTCGAGGTTTCAACTTAACACGTCGCATCTGTTATTGCATAGGTAAGAAGTGCAGAGTATGCAAAGATGAGAGAGGTCAGGGAGGTCTTGGACGAGATATGGAATGAACCGACGAAAATGGAAAAAGTGCTTGTCGGAGCAATCGATAGAAATCAAGACGTTTTCGAGTTTGAGAAAGCACTCATTCAATGAAATGATTACTGGAATGAAGAGGTTCATCGATTAGTCGGATATAGAATTTTGAAGCATGGCACTTTATCTTCTGAAAATGACTTGAACCTCTCGTTTAGTTCATCTTTGTAAGCTGTGTTTGAAAAGAATAGCATAGCAGCTTCTTTGCAAAATGGTGTATCATGCGGAAACATGAATTCCGTTAATGCAACAAGTTTCTTATAGTCTTGAATAGTGGAGGCTACTCTTCTTTCCATTATGCCGACATGCGGTTTCTCATCAAAGGTCGGGTGATAAACGACTTCCACGGCTAGGTCTAGAGCCGGATGTTGTTGGTTTTTGAGATTTTCGAGAACATCCTTGTATCCGAGAAACAGATTGCTTACTGGCAGAAAATGAAGGAATCAAAATCATCTCTATATTCCAAGCAGGGTCGCGCCAACGAAGATTTCTTTGGATATGTTATGCAAAAAATGTGGGATAATCGTGATCTCAAGGCAGAGAATATGGACTGGCTTTTTCACATTACCCGAGACGGAAAGAAGAAATTCAACTGTGTCGTTCGAAAACGGACAAGCAAGAATCTGGACCAACGCCCTTTTTCCGATCCGTTTTTGCCATTCATACAGCGTTTTCTTATCCTTGAGAGGCACAATATTGCGACCTTGTTTTCAATAGTCATAAACAATGCTTTCAGCGAAAAAATCTATCCTGTGCAACATTCATAGACTGTTGCCTTCTATTGCACAAAGCATTAATCTCAGAGATGCAGGACTAAGCTAACATGAATGCAAAGACAGATCCGACGGAGAAGTTTGATTTCACATGGATCAAGAATGAAGTAACTGGGTCGCTGGACGCGGAATCCAAGCTACTTTGGTCTTCCATGCTAAAATGGTTGGAAGACAACGGAGAAGAATCTGTCAGAAAGCAGCTGGAAGTGTCTACTGAAGTTTTGAGAAATGACACGCTTTCTCGGATTTCAGATTTGAAAACTAATCTACCAGTTGAGGAGTGAAGTGTGACCAGCAAGTATCGTATTGAAGCAGTGGAGATAGCTGGGTTCAAAGCTTTCAGTACGCCGCAAATAGTCCCCATTAATGGAAAGACGACTTTCATTTTCGGAGAAAATAGTCTAGGCAAGTCAAGCATAGTGGAGGCTATTGTTTGGTGCCTATATGGTACTGAGACCGGGGTCAGAAATCAGCTTTACAAGGGCCCTTGCTATGTCAACCTGTACCTAACAGAATCTGCTAACTCCTCAAAAATTTCCCGCATACAGCGTAGAATGCATCAAACAGATAATGAATCGGATGTCGATGTCTATTCTCCAGATGGAACACGAAAGAACATCACCGATTTCATTCCTCAATTAAAAAAGTTGGAACACGGCCCAGGAACAAGAGTGATCTTCGCGGAACAAGAACCCGGAAGACGATATTCACATGACCTTAACAACTTTGAGGAATTGATAGCAGCGTATCTTGGACTCGACATCGCCTATTCTCTAATTGACTGGCTAGCCAGATTTATCGATAACCAAGAAGCGATTTTTAATACTCAAGTCAGGTCCCAAGAAAAGGAAATCCATGATGAAATCCAGAAAAGAGTTCAAGTTGTCCATGAACGAATCAAGATGATAACGGGACAGCCGCCTTGGGACAGCAAATTCCCCCCAAGTGAAAGTGAAACGTCAGAGAAGGTAAGATCCTTTTTCAAAAACATCTCTTCTCTACTAGGAGAGGACAATCAAACCGCACCGGACACTGATTTAGAAGGACTTCTGAATATTAGTCTGTCAAAACTGGATCAGCTCGAGAATTCTTCAAAGGCATCGCTAGAAGCTGACGCAGAGGCTCTAGAAAACAAACAAAAGACTGTTTCCGCACTTAGGGATCAACTCTCTGATGTGACTCAACAAATAAAAAGTCTTGATGAAACTGCAGACAAGCGCACATCACAACTCGCAGAACTACTTAAGGGAAAATCGGAGTCGGCCTTGATAAGTGAAAGAGAACAGTTGCTAAGCTCCATAGGAAAGCTTTCTCAACAGTTGACCTTGATTCAAGCAGTCGAACCTCTAGTAACTAATGAATCACAAAAGTGCCCCGTCTGTAATACTGCCCTCTGTGCTGATGAACTGATGAAAGGACTTCAATCATTAAAATCTAAAGCGGGAGAAGATGCTGTAGAAGTTCAGAACAGAATCGATAACATAAACACGTTATTAGAAAACGTCAAAACAATCAAAAAAGCAATAGAAACAATGCAAATTTCAATTGGATTGCGCAAACGATCACAGTCAAGTATAGAAACCGAACTTTCAACCTTACTAGGAATGCAACAAGTAACGATCGATGCACTGGATGCGAAGCTTGTAGAACTCAGAAGATCCTTAGGAGACCTTCAAAACAAGATACAAGATGCAACCGCGAAATTCGTCACGTTGTGTGATCAGCTATCGAAGTTTCAACGAGCTGCCGAATACCACAAGTTGATACGATATCTCTCAAGGCTCGATGCTTATTTTCAATCTGAAGACCACCAAAAAGCGCTGGAAAAGATCAGAGAGTTTGATAAGTATATGCACTCTTTGAAGAATATTCACTTGACACTGGAAAACGCTTACGTTAAAGCGTTCTCTTCTTACCTCCCTATCTTGAGTAAGGAAATGACCAAGGTTTACTGTCTTTTGACTAAACAAAAGTCCTTTGACGCAATTCGGATAATTGAAGAGCCAGGAAATCCGATCAATAAGTCAAAACGGAAAATGGTGCTCCAAGTAGGATCGCCCAAGCGAGATGTTTGGGTCACTCCTGAGAAAGCCGATGTCCTCAATGGTCAAGCTCTCTCCGCTCTTAATCTAGTGCCCTACTTTGCATTCGCGCAGATGGGCATGTCGAAACATGAAATTGACTTTTTGTTGATCGATGACCCATCTCAGAGCTTTGACACCTCACACGTTGAGTATCTGCTTGATATTTTGAAGCCTGTAGCAGATAGCGCACAGGTGATTATCGCAACTCATGAACGAGACAAATTCCAAGGCAAGGTGGAATCATTGTTCAAAAATTACAATATCATAAATGTAAATAGCTTTAACGTGGATTCAGGGCCGATATTCTCACCAGTAACTCAGCAAGACTAGTTGGTTTTAGCATGTTAGGCCTTAACAGTTTTGCGATTTGGAATCTGCTCGAAAGGCTTGGCGCTCCTGAATTCGGGTTGATATCCCAAGCGGTGATAGCAGCCTGTTTCAAGTCTCTTGGTGCGACGATAGAATCAATGAAGCAGACAGGGCACCCAGACATGGAGTTTGATTATAAAAACAAGCATTGGAGACTAGAGGTGGAGTTCGTTCCTCCCAGCAGGGTTGATTTCGAAGTGAAGGATGAAGATATAGAGGCGACAAAGCCCATGTCAGAGTGGGATGTCGGCTACTTTGCGATTCTGGATTGCAATTATCCCGTTAATTGGAAACTGATTGATACGAAAAAACTGATACTCGAAGGATTAGGCTTTCATGGCCTAAACAAGCTCGGATCACTATGCGACAGTGAACTATCGGCCAAGTGCACGAATTGGTCTGCAAAATTCTTCACCGAGCACGAGTCAGAGATAGTTGCCAAACGTTATCCTGGCATTTGCAAAGACTACGTTCTTTCAGAGTGAGTCGCGTTTCCTATAAAAGGATCGTCACTAAGAGCGTTCACAAGTTGGACTTGAACCCGTTTGGGTATAAGTCCGAGCAAGGCTAAGCAGGTTTAGTACTAGATTGAATTATTGTGTTGACCTCTTTGAGAAATCTTTCCCATTCACGCCAAGTCATATCCTCGCCTTCAATCTCCAAGATGAAAGATCTGTCATCTCCTAAGGCATCTCTGACTTCTTGCACATGAGCTTTCGCTTCCCAGATAGATAGGTAGACAGACGGCTTTCCTGTCTCTAGTTTCCATTTTTCGAAAAAACCAGAAAGACGCTTCTTCACATCTGCTCGTCTGTAGAAAACTCCTGAACCCTTGACTTCTATTGTAAGCCTAACATTCTCCTTCGGATAAGCGTCCGTGAAATCGAAGGGAGTCGCACCCTTGTCAACTACCAATAGGTCAAACTCTGTCGGGCAGCCTTCAATCCAGGCGAGCTTCGCAACTTTCACGCTTTCAGGAAGGTGTTGCTGTAAGTAATGCGCTACAATATTGGAAATTGCGTTCCCGCGAAATCGATTCCATTCCAATCCTTGTCCCCGTAATTGCTTGCGAATATTGTCGATGCAGTCGATAATCTCCTTTTGCTCAACCATTAGATCGATTACCTTTTCTTCATTGACATCATTGCTGTCTTGAAGAGCCAAATCCATGCCTCCTCCGGAGTTCTACACAACCCATCTCATAGAAGACGTCATAAAAGGATTACTTGAAGAACAGACGGAGCAAGTATTTCAGGCAAATCTTATACTGTTTTAGAGAGTAGAAAGACATCTGGAGGGCATGCATTCTGTCGATAGGATTAATACCTCGTGTGGAGTTTTTGGAAGCCGCCGAAATATCCTCTAAAATACATCATCTGAGTTTGAGTTTTACGAACATCAGAATCGGTATGGCATACATTAAGAAGAAGGGGTTCCACTCCTTCGCAAATTCTTTGAATCTGACATCTTCAAGAAGTCTCTCGCGGACCAAGTTTCAAATTCAGTTGTTGGTTGGGCTTTCTGAAAGGCAATACATAACTGATTATGAGCCACTGCAGAAGCTGATGATGGTAAAGAAGGGGCTGGAGAAGCATCCTGAGCGATTACAAATCCGCTATTATAACGATACAAGGTTTCATCCAAAAATGTTCATTCTGACCAACAAAAGGAGTGCGGTCCTGTTGGTGGGTTCTTCAAATCTGACACAGGGAGGGCTTGAGAGAAACAAAGAAGCGAATCTTCTGTTGGAAGCGGAGGGCTCTCACGCAGCAATACAAAACGCTGTCGATTTTTTCGATCGATTGTGGGATAAAGCAGACTTGCTTACCCAACATAGACTGAAAACCTATGCACAGGACAAAGACAAACACGACAAAACCAAGTCCAAACCTGTTCAAGGCAGATTGCCAAAGAGTAGGATGCCGAGTCATCCAATTCCAAAGAAGGATGATCTCCGGCTTATAGTAGAAGGCAACGAATATCAATTGGGCAGAATCCACAGCTATTGCACAGAATGCGGACGGCCGACTGCTATTCCCCCAAAATGGTTGACTTACTGGAGATGTGAAAAACATGGCCAAAGCCACTATATCCTGAAAAGGAAACGAAAGACCAGAATCAACATAGAGTATTCTGGGAGACAAATAAAAGACGTGAAACGCATTGAAGGTACTTGTCTCCAAAAAGGAAAAGACGGAGTTGCTTGCGGTTTACGCTTTAGCTTGGAATCAGATTTGTCGCACCAGATCTGCAGACAATGTTATGAAAGAAGGAGAATCAAGAAACAACCCTGCTCAAGAATACCTAGAACACGAGAGATTGATGAGAGTTTCTTCTACGATGTCCGCAAAGACGTGATCCTTGCGAGATCACGAAGTGCACATCATACTCTGTCGCGCGCGCTATGAAAGAACACTCGCAACCGAGACATTATACCAAAAAATTTAAGAACTAAAGAAACAATCGGAAGTCATGGTTGATTTCGATCCTAGGTTTACGGAAGTGATTTTTCTAGACATCGAATGCTATGTTCCACCAGAAGGCAGACAACAAAGCAAGGGTTCAATGATTTACAATCCTGCAAGAACCGACCATTTTGTTTTGGGTGGAGTTTTCCGTCGCGCATTCCCTCTTCAAAAAAAGATTGAACCACCGTTTCAAGTTTGGAATTGGGCACGGGAGGAAGAAAAAATCACTCTTCGTCAAATCTACGATTACTTCACCGATTCTTGGAAACTGATAGAAGGAAGGACGTTTAACCACCCAGATTTGATTCTTGTCGGTACTGGAATATCGCGACTAGACGTACCCACCCTTTATGTTAGATCTGCGCTCCATCACATTGATACAGAGGCGGTACTCTACGAGACATACTTTAAGACCAAAATAGTGGACTTGGGCAATGTGGGAATTCCACTATTCAGGAACAACCCTGCGATATATCCACTCTACCCCAAGACAACTAATGCTTTGATCTCGAGACTAAAAATGCAAAGTCGCAAAACGTCGGGCAAATCCGTTTGGGAATTGTATGAATCGGGGCAGTTTGACGCAATTAAGGAAAGAACTGCCTCGGAAGTTGAGGATGCAATCGAGATAGCGTCCAGCATCGTTTCTGGAATCGTCTCTGGCAAGTTCTAAGCACGCCTCTTGTTGTCTTTGACGCCTCCACATGCGCCAAACTTTTCAGAAAACGGAAAA
>Ga0315289_10001967_pt1 | contig 31871 bp, 28 predicted proteins | sample YL17G11_40_MG_FD_203452 | JGI IMG/M metagenome (GOLD analysis project Ga0315289, IMG submission 203452) | Sediment microbial communities from Yellowstone Lake, YNP, Wyoming, USA - YL17G11_40 | ecosystem: Environmental > Aquatic > Freshwater > Lake > Sediment | place: USA: Wyoming | collected... | reverse complement strand
CCTAAGCATTACACTTTTCGAGAAAGTACAGTTAAAACAAGCACTTACGGAAATTTCTATGCAAAAACAAAATTTTCGAAATTGTAACCAATTATCCTTGTTCAACTTATGACCGGACAGTAATGGGTAGATATAAAAATATTATCCCATTAATTTTTAACTTGCCGATCCATAATTTCAAAGCAGCTTGCCACTTGTGCAAATGCTCTAAACAATGAGAACTGAATACATAATCCAAACTCTCGTCATCAAACCTATCCAATTTATATGCATTCTGATGTTTCTCATTTTGAATGGGAATTGCTCCCGGGAAGGGCCATTTATCAGCACCAATATCAATGCCCTTACCCTTACAATATAACTTTGCTTTTTCTATAATAAACGAAACGGCATTCCCTTTGCTCAAATATTCTGGATATAATTCACCTTTATACTTATAATAAAATTTCCCATCTTGTTCTACTTTGGCTATCTGAATTCTATTTACCAAGAACAAAATCCAAATGATGATTCTCTCAGGGTTTCGGATAGCTGTTATAAACTTGTTGATCATGAGCATTACTATCTTTGATTGCAGCTCCAAAAAACCGTCCTTTTGAAAAAAGCCCTGGCAAATATGAGCAACTGTGGAGGTGCGATAAGCATGGGTACAATAACTGCCCAGAAAAACCAGTGTCTTTTATAAAATGGTAACATCAGGCTAAACAAACCATTAAGTTTTTCCCCATTTCGCCTCCTAAACGAAATGTCATGCATCACATAGTCTTTAAGGACCATATGCTTTTCCCGAAAAGCTGTTTCCGTTGAATTTTAAACACTTCTTTCTGAATGGATTTCTAGTTATTTAAATGCATGTAGTAACCCGCTCGGTGGATCAGCCTCATAACAGGTATAGCCCATTGCCTTTAAAAATGATGCACATCCTTCGTATGTTCTTAAATTATCACGTAAATGATAAGCTTGAATTAGAAGTTCAGGCGACTGATTCATTAAAATATTTTTCGCACCCTCTAATGCTTCAATTTCTGAACCTTCGATATCCATTTTAATCAAATCAACTCTCATAATATCGTACCTCTCGCAGTAGCCATCTAAAGTGCAAACCTTTATAAGCTCCTTAAAGTCATATTCAGTGGGAATTGAGCCAATTCCCTTGATCGAGCTAATTGCACCGTGTGTACGAAAAGGCAACTCTGTGTCTTTATTCCACAAACCTAATGGTATAATTCTAATTGATCCAGATGTGTTATTTTTATGCATGTTCCGCCTTATGATAATTCTATATCTAAGTGATGGTTCAAAAGCATAAATCTTTGATGAAGGATACAGGATAGCACAAGCTAAAGAGAAATAACCATTTGCTGAACCAGCATCTATAATTGTTCCATAAATCTTATTTCGTAAATATTTAAAGTATATAAGGATTTCCCTGTCGAAAATATCTTGAGTTGAATCATCCCACCAAATTGATTTCACTACAGGTATAGATTTATCATAGAACTTAATTATATTCTCACGAGGTGTTAGGAAAACCTCTATATTTCTGACTAAGCGTTTAAATCGATCATTCATTATAATTTAAATCAATTATATGATGATACCCCAATATATTTATGCAATTCTTTAAATACTTGTGCAGATGTTATCTATTCATGAAAATTGTAGCAGCTATAGCAACAACAAGGTTTTTACCAAAACGTTCAGGCAATATTATATTAGACTAATTATTAAGTCGTAACAACTTGGTGGGGTCCTTTCAGTAAATGAGAAATTATAAGGGAAAGAGCTTTCTTTTCGCTGAAGTCGTCTTGAGAAAACGAGGGATTCAGCGACAGAGTTGCTGATGCCGCTTGAATTAGAATCTTAACTAGTTCTTCTGGCGACCGAACATTGAATCGATAGTTCTTGTCTTTGATGACTTCCGATAGGCTCGTGTTGTCCGCGCTTACGGCCGGGCATCCACAGCCCATGGCTTCCATGACGGGCAGACCGAAGCCTTCATAAAGGGAAGGATAGATCAGGAGTTCCGCCGCACCATACAGGCCTGGCATGTCCTCGGAGGCAATGAACCCGGGTAGGATGGACTCTTGGCTCGCCAGCAGATGGAGATCGTTCATAGTTTTATGTACTTCACAGCAGGCATATGTGCCGGATGCTGGGATTCGCCCCGCAAGAACCAATGGTGGGCAGGCTGTTTTTTGTTTGGCCATGGCATAAGCATGAAGGAGGAACTCCACGTTTTTCCGAATGTCATAACCTCCGATATACAGCCAAAACCGTGGAGGAAGTCCATATTTGCTGCGCACGTGGTCAGCGCACTTTTTGGCGTTGTCTGAATTATATTCGGGAGGTAGCCAATTGTGCACCGTACAAATACGATCGGGAGAAATAGCAAGATGAAGAATGATGTCCTGGCGTGAAAAATCCGAGACTGTCAGCACAAGCCGACAACGCCGTGCCACCGCATGACAACGGTGAATGATAAAACGACGAGCAAATTTTCTGCCGAGATATATGGGGAAATGAAAAGACATGCAATCGTGATACACCACACAGGTTTGCTCGGGCCGTGAAGCAAAAGCTGTAGGGGCAGGATGAAAAAGAATATGGTCGGGATACTTTCTCTGTGCGGTCCAATCTACCAACCAATCGAATGCCGTGTCCGCCAGAAGTTTTGGAACATGGAATCTCGGCAGATAGACAACCTGTATGCCGGGTGGTAACGAGAAATCGTATCCAGCTGGAGCGAGACAAACAACTTCCGTATCCTGTGCGTGACGACCGAGTCCATGCAACAAGCGGGCTGTGTAAGCCCCAAGCCCAACGTCAGGCTGATGTAACATGCGGCCATTAATTACCAATTTAAGTGGCATCAAATCTATCGCGAATCGGCTTTTGAAATAAGTATATAAATCCTTCAGTCTGAGGCCCCGCAGATTCATCATATTTCAATATGATGTCTTTTAACCCAAATGAAAGACATACTTTTATTACTTCCTGCACGGGAGTAAAATACATGTCAAAAATGGTCGAAGTGCCTCGCCGCCATTTCCGATAAGTTCGACTCAATCCGAAAGGAAGACGATCAACAATCCATCGCCGCATTCTGGCGATTGTTTGAATGTGTAGAGGCCTTGAAGGCAATTGGAAAACCACGTAGCCACCAGGTTGACATACTCGGGCAAACTCCTGCAAGTAACCGCGTGTCATGGACCATGGCATGTGCTGTAAGCAAATATGTGAAAACACCAATTCAAAGGAAGAAGAGTCGAATTCTGATAAATCCGGACGTGGGTTGCACACATACTTAACATTTGGGAATCCTGAGGACAGTTCGCGTGCCTGAATTATCATGAACTCAGAAATGTCAACTCCTGTCACATATTTTGCATATGAGCTCCACGCCAAAGAAAGGCGACCAACCCCACATCCGAAATCTAAAATGCCATTAAAATGTTTTGGCATGCCCTCCACTGTTCGTAATATTTGAAGGTAATAATTTATATCCTCTCTGCCGGTGCTCAGAAAATCCGCAATTTCCCATTTACCGGCTTTTTTTTCTTCACGGCTGAGAATAGCCCAGAGAAGATCTTCTTTACTCAATCTTTCCCAGCAATCCTTAAGATCTGTAAATGAATTCACTAATCCCTATTCTTTCTGGAACCGAGCAACTACAGACCCAGTATCATCGGTGCTCACATTATCTGAAATGACAATTTCGATTTTATCTTCGTAACCTTTTGCTGAATTCAAAATACTTGTGAGACTTTCGTGTAAAAGACGCGAACGATTACAAGTAGGAATGCAAATTGATAATAGGGTCATTAAGAGTTAAATCGATACCATATTGGTTTGGCAAGACGATAGTTATTGACCGCGATTTGGTATATTTCCCTTACGACTCTGTATTTGAGGGAGCAAAGAAGAGGGAAGCATATTTTATCGAACTTTTTATTTCCCTTAAACCACTTACATAATTGGTCTGTTATTCGCTTTACCTCACCTTTATTGAGTGTTGAACCATTTGATATAATGGCTCGAGGCAACCGGTCTATTACCGCCCTTCCCCGATAATCCAGATCATTCTTGCTAATTAATCCTTCGTCAAATAAGTTTTTATAATATTCATAATAATCAAGGCATAGATGATAAAGATTATCATAATCTACCTTGCTCGGCATTCTGTTTGCTAATCCTCTTTTACCAATAAAATAGGCTGGCAAATTAGATGCTAAAGTCGAACGAACTGCAACATCATCAATAATGCCCCGACCTTTTTCAAAGCTTTGATAAGATCTCTTAGCTAATATTCGCTGCAAAGTATCCTTCGCCAATCTTGTATTAAATATTAAACCTGAAAAATGTCCAACAGTAGGATAATTTAAAATGTCATAAGCTCGATCAAACACGACATCTTTCTCTGGTGCAAAATTACTTTTGTACGGCTTACTCCCTTTTTCTAAGAAACCGTAATAATTTAAAGCAACAAAGGCATATTCTCGTTCGGATAGCACTTTTAATATCCTCTCGACCTGGCCATCCGTATATATATCATCATCACATAACAGGGCCATATATTCACCTGACGCATATTCGATACACTTTACCTGATTCCCTGCGTAACCTAAATTTTTTTCATTTCGATAATATTTTAAACAATCATAATATGCTATATATCTCTCAACGATCGCTTGCGTATCGTCTGGTGAGGCATTGTCTATTACAATCACCTCAACTTCGTCTTTACTTTTCACCTGAGGCAGTACAGAATCGAGACACTCTGTTAGAAATTTCGCTCGATTATACGTCGGAATACAAATCGATAATTTCGGTTTCATACGCGCAACAATCTCATCCTTAAAGCATACCTTGCATATATCGGCCAGAAGATCGTTCCGGGAATCATGCAGATCAGAGTCCCAGACGCCACACCCTCTACTCCCCAGACTTTTCCCATGTAGAAAGGTAGAAAAATGAAAATAGGCACCATAATTACCGATGCTACTGCCTGCCATTTTACCAGCCCCAGGCTGTTCAGAAGGACTGACTGGGTATTTGTCCAGCCATTAACAATTGCCGTTAAGGCCATGAGACCCGCCAGCACAAAATCTGTCAGAGGACGGCCTGACCATATCTTTAATACGATTGGATGGATTATATAAACTAATCCGCATCCAGCGATGAATAACAGTGGCCAAAGCCGGTACTTACAAAAAGAGAATTTACGAGCCACCGAATCCCATTGTCCTAATTGCGCAGCCTGTGTGAAGGTTGGCGACAACGGTGACAACAGTGCCAGGTGTGCAGTAACAAAAAAGCTGAAAATCTTCTTTACTAAATCAAAGTCTCCGGCTGAAGACAGCCCTACCACGGTTCCGGCTAAAATAGTGCTCACATTGGCAATAATTGTTGAAGATATTGAATGCACAAAAAATTCCATACTTCTTTGGGCAAGCGATCTAACATGCCGTATCTGTGTATTTATAGGAATCCACCCAAAATTCCATCTCCGTTTTTTAAAGAATAGAATCGTACAAATTATGCCTAACAAGATAAACACGAAATAATAAGAGATGAGGACCCCGTTAAACGGCAAAAACCGGGTCGCAATCCAAAAAACAAGTAGTTGAATGATTGATTGCATAGCAGTAAGAAAACAGGCGAGATTTACTTCCTGATACGCAAAAAATCCTGATCCCTGGAGTGTTGTAGGATTGTTCAGGAAAAGCAGGCCAAGTATTATTAACATTAGGAAATTTATATTCATTATGAGATCAGGCTGTCTGATTTTCAGAATAGATGAAAATGGTAATAACGAAACAATCAAAAGGCATATTATTATCCCTGCGAACGCAATCTCTATTTCAAAGAGCAAAATAGACAAAAAAAATTCCCTTTGGTCTGAATTTGTTTCTCCCCTCGCCTGAGCAACCATCGCTGCAAGCCTGTTTCCCATGCCATATTTAAATCCAAAATCAAAATTGGCCCAAAGAAACATAAGCGACATAATTATTGCCCACAACCCAAATTCTTCCTTTGTCATCACACGAGCGGCAATAGCCGTTGTCACCAGCATGGCAACAACTGTCGTAATCCGGGCACCTGCAGAGGCAGCGGAACCCAATAACAGCCGTTTATCTTTATCGATAAACTTAATAGAATAAAGATTCATTCAATTTATGAATTAATAGGCCAGTTGATATATTCTGAATGTGTTGGGTGATGCAATTAATTGTGCATTTCTATTCTTCAGCTCATTCTCAATTGTATGGTTTGAATCAAACAAATCAGATTTGCTTATAGCAACTGCGATGGGTAGTGGATTATTAGTTAGCACATAGCTTATTTGAGCTTTATCCCAATTGCCTGCTCTGACAGCTTTAAATTGTGTTGGCCAGAATGTTTTCGGTAAGGGATCATTTATACAGGAAAGGCCATAATAACTTGCGCCAACCGTGTCTGCCGCCCAGATAATCGTTCCACCATGCCGTACTGCCGATGTTACATAAGATACGGCACTCCGATAATCATCTTTTGCATAATCATTAAAAAAAACCAAACGTACTGAAGATAATAACCAAACCGCCATTAAGGTATAAACTGCAAAATGTGTCAAATTTATTTCGCGATACCTATAGGAAAAATTTGCTAAGATACCAGTTATGATAAAAATAAATATTGGGAAAAACTGGGCCATATGACGACCCCAATAACGAAAATGTAAGAAATAGGCTACAAAATGAAAGAATGTCATCCCAGCTAAAAACATTATCATCATCAGGTAAATATTGCTTGCCAAACCTTTTTTTTGAATATTTATCATAAATATGATCGATACAATAATACAAAACGTGATGCCAATAACAAATGTTACGATATAACCTGATTGAAAAATAGTATACATAGAAGGTGCTGATCTAAGTAAACTTCTCGGTGGCCCTAAGCCAAGAAATCCAAGAAATTCATATAGACCAAACAAGCTGTTTAAAAAAGAAGTCGTTTCTATTTGCCCTGGAGCTCCTTGGTATAAGATTACCCATATAAACCAGCCCGCAAGCGCGAGAAAAAAAGGTGAAAATATCAAGCTTGGCCATATCCAGTCTTTCAGAAATATTTTCCATTTATCCCAATCACTTTTGTATGCACATATTAATGCGATAATAAAGGATGGTATTATGAATGCGCTCAACATGATCATGCCTGTCGCCAAAAAGAGTCCCAAAAGGGACAACCAGGGCATTAATTTTCGTTTATAATTTGGATTCACAACATATATTAAAAAGCTGATGACCGCCAAAGAACTAAAGGCCATTACACCCATGTACGGACGTGCTTCATTCATATAGAACCATACGAAAGGATTCAATGCAGCCAATATCCAAAGCCATCGGTTATTAAAAAGAACTTTTGTACCCCGTTGGATAGTCAATAAAAAGATAAAGATGAATGGAAAATTTGAGAACCTTAAAGAAAGTTCACTTATACCAAATAGTTTTGCCCAACCCCAGACATACCAGATATGAAAAAGCTTATGTGGTTCACCCCCTAGTGTATAGATTTGTGTATCGATGAGCTCATGAAACGTAGGATGAGATGCCAACCAAGCAGTTGCAGCTTCGTCAATCCAAAGACTCTGATTAGTCACGCTCACGATAGAAATAACAACCGAAATTCCTAAACAGATGAGCAAGTCGCACTTATAAAGATAATCTAATTCTGAATATTTCATGACAACTTTTTGTCTTTAACTAATCGACACCCTTTTCGTTATTTATGATTGTTCAAACTTTGATAAAACAAAAACCTCGAATGTCCCAGATAGCTGACAACCGTACATATGAGGATAATGATTGATGCGGCTATTTTAGGGTGAATGTGCCCGATTTCAACAAGGGCAGGAAACAAAACCAGACTCAAACAAAAGGTGACAACGTAAGTTACCGAAAATCCGAAAAACTCAACTCAGCGATTATCGCCCTATTTTTTAGGACAGGCTAGCACAAACACGCTTTCAATTCCCATACCACGGGCTCTTTTTATTTTCAGAAGATGAAAATACCTGCCAATCAGACTAATAAGTTCGTCTTCCGGACGAATATATTTTCCTCTATCAAGATAAGTTAGGAACCGACCCAAAAGATTTTTGGCACTTTGTTTAACCGGATCGCAAATGACAATATATTTAGATGTCACCCTGTTTAATTCCAGAAATACATTGTTCAACTCATGGTCGCTTAGATGGTGTGTGAAGTTAATCAGCAAAGACACATCAAACATTGATCCTGGAAGTTTTGCTTTTGCCAGATCTTCGCAGATGAATTCTTTTGAGACATCATTTTTGTATAATTTTTTTGCCTGATCGATGTACCCCTTGTTCATGTCAATACCAAAATATCGGCCCTGTGTTAGTTTTGCGAATTGGCATATTCCACAACCAACATCAAGCACCGACATATGATCGGTTATGCCAAATGATCTAATGATCGTTGTGCACTTGCTGTATTGTCCAAAAACGCGTTCGGTTAATTCTCTAAAAAGTTGCCACATTCGAGGATTGTCTAGTATATGCATATCGAAATTTATCCTCCCTGTTTAAAAGAGATTGTTGAATGTCCAAAATAACTTATTACGGCGCATATAAGCATCACAATCGCTCCTGATATTTTGGGAGAGATATGCCCGATTTCAACAAAGGCAGGGAGGAGAACCAAGCTCAAACAAAAAGTGACAACATAGGTTGTTGAAAATCTGAAAAACTCAGTGATTATCGCCCGGCCTTTTGCCTCGGACTTAAAGGTAATGTACTTGTGGCAGATGTATGCATTGATAATCGCTAGGATTTGTGCCAGCACCATGGCACACATATATGCCCCGGCTCCGCTTGATAATAACCAAGCGAAAGATATATCGAGCAAGAAGAAAACACCATAACCGAAGATCCCATTCCATATACCAACAAAGACAAATTTTGACTTTACATTATGTCTGGTTCTCAATGCGGCAAAAGAGTTGATAGGGTCGGACATTTTTCAGTCCTGACCAATCCCTGAATCGTCGGGTTCAAAATTTATTCTCTCCTTTTCAACCACCAAAGGCCTTTTTTGTACCTGTGTATGGATGGCACCAATATATTCCCCTACAATTCCTATAAAGAAAAGCTGCACTGCTCCAAAGAAAAAGACACCGATGACCAAGGGAGCAATTCCAACCGAAAATGATTCCCAGAAAATAAGCTTATAAATAAAGTAACCAAAAGCGATTATCAAACTCAACAATGCAGCCGCAAATCCTGTCATCGTGGCCAACCGGAGGGGAACTTTGGAATGGTTCGTGATTCCAAGCATAGCCATATCATATAAGGTATAGAAATTATTCTTGGTAAAGCCACGCTTTCTAACAGGCTGTATAAATTCTACTTCCGCACGTTCATATCCAATGTCACAAATCAAGCCTCGAAAATATGGGTAGGGGTCATCGATTTTTTTAAGTATTTCAATAACGTCACGATCGTACAGACCAAACCCGGTAAAATTTTTGACCAGCTCAATTTCAGATAGTTTCCCGATAATATGGTAATACAATTTCCGAACAGCAAAAAAAAGGCTTGATTCTTTGCTTTTCGTCTTTACGCCTATAACGATTTTGCAGCCTTGTTCCCACTTTTTTATAAAATCAGAAATCAATTTCGGCGGGTCCTGCAGGTCTGCTGCAATGACGATAACAGCATCACCCTTTGCCTGAAGCATAGCATAATATGGCGAACGAATATGTCCGAAATTCCGCGTATTAGCAATAATCTTTACATTCCTATCCTCTTTGGCGATTTCTTTTAATATTGATACGGTTCTGTCCTTTGAGGCATTATCGATAAAAATGTGTTCATATTCATATTGCGGTAAATCAATAAATACAGCTTTTGCCTGCTCATAAAGTTCTCTTACGTTTTCTTCTTCGTTGAAACATGGTGTAACGACACTGATTAGCTTTAATTCAGAACTCATGGTTTTTACAGCCCCGGCTATAAAATACTTTATGTTTTGTACGAGGAAGGATCATATCCCCTTATATTTTGATGTGTTTGAGGGGAATAGACATGATACAAAGGAGTTTGGAATAATTATTGAGAAATTTCAAAAAATTCGACCCCAATTATGTTGAAATCTTATGTTGTTGCATAAAGCACTGTCTCAATCGTAAACGAGGTATAGTTTCGCAGATAAAATCTATAGCCCAAGTGTAAGCTTTCAAGGTAGAGCGGAATGTCCCATACGTCGTTTGGCGCGTGATATACGCATATAGCAAGATCAGGTTTATTTTCCTTGATAAGCATTTCTGCCCCTTTTAACGCTTCCAATTCCGCACCTTCTATATCCATATCAATAAAAGTTGGCTTAAAGCCGGGTATTGCATGATCCAGAGCAAGACACTGAATGAAAGACTCGCCTAAATCTGAGATTGTACTGCTAATGTCGGCACTTAAAAAATGAAGCTGACCTTCTTTGCTAAAGACACCGCACGGAAAAACAATCACAATTTGCGCTATTTCGTTATGTTTGTTGCTTAGATATTGCGTCAACAATTCAAAATTTCCCGGATCTGGTTCAAAGCAGGCTATCGCTTCAACCTTGCCGAACAAGGCATTTAGCCTCATCACTGTATCACCATTATATGCTCCACAGTTTATAAAGCGTGAATATCCCTTACTCAATTTGATATCTCTTGGGAAATACTGTTCTTCAAGGGGATGATTGGGGATATGAATCGGTTTTCTAAGCATATGTGTCTGAATAAATCGGATGAACACTTCGCTACTCAAATCATCAGAGAAAAGCTCCATGCACTCCATAATCTTTTCTCTGTTCTCCAAATAATAATCAAATCCTTTCTTTTCAAGCTCCGTTGGCACACGAAAAAGTTGAAGTTCATAAATATCAATTGCCGATATTATATTCTTAAATCCTAACTTGCGCAGGCTATTGTAAATTTCTTCAAAATATCCCATTTTATGTACAGCAACTACAACCACCGAGCTTTCTTTCTCTTCGTTTGTTGGCGTATATTCAAAAGGAGAGAACGCAGAAATTCCGTAAAAGTTATCGCCAGATTTAAACTTGCGGTCAAGCACTGCATATACATTGAGTTTGTATTTTCTTGAAACGTTAAGTAAAAAAGTGATACCAATCCCCCCCCCCCGTAAAGAATTATCTTTTTATTGCCAAGTAAATCATGCACACGATTTGCCGCATTACAAGGTAAAGAGGCTTGCTTGAATAATTCCGAAATTGTTTCTTTGTAATTGCTCAATCTTTTGGTAATATTAAACCTCCTCCACCATATGAATGATTGAGAAGTCGCCGGTTCCCTTGCCTGTAAGTGGCGAAGCCAAGAACTGAAAAGGGGGAGCTAGAAATTAGCCAACCATGCAGATAAGGTGGCTCACTTTTCACGACCGAAATTGACTAGCTTTAGAAAGACCATTCACAAGTGTAATGAAATTCATAATCTATCTACTTCACATAAAGTTTGTTATCATAAATCCATTTATATACCGATTCAATAGACTCTTCGATTGGCGTAAATTCAATCTCACCGATTTCAGAAACCATTCTTTCATTATTTCCACCGTAATAAATGCCGTTACCGTTTTCTACTTTAATATTTAAACTATCCTTGCCCGATATTTTTTTTACAATTTTTGCTATTTCGACAAAATCAATTACTTTTCCGCTGCAAACATTATAATCATGGTATATTAACTCCTCTTTATGTAAAAACTTATCAACAATTTTTACCAAATCTTTAATATAAAGAAAATCATATTTGTGGTTATCTTTTACAATTAACTCCATATCGTTAATTGCTCTTATACATAAATTGTAAATAACCCTTCTCTGCAACACACGGAAATCATTTTCTCCGAATATTCCAAATAGGCGTAAATTATATATGTTATTACTTTCTCTTGCCACCATATTCATTACATACTTTACGAACCCCACCTTATCTACTGGCACACTTTTACCAATTTCATCTTCCGAAGCTCTTTGTATATGATTACGTTTATCATACTCACTTCCGGAACCGAAATAGAATATTCTTTTACAATCAGTAACTTCCAATAACTTATATAACATCATTAAGTTATTGAACATCGAAGGAGAAGATTTTCTTCCACTATCCTTGTCACTTCCTTCATGTGCACAATGAATAACAGCGTACACAGAAGAAGAACAACTAAATACATTTGAAGCGATACTAATTCTCGATGTGAATAAATTTACTTTATTATATCTAACAAAATAATTATAAATATTACTTCCTATAAAACCCTTTTGCCCTGTTACTAGAATATTTCGATTCATTTAATTCACATGTTAAAACCAGTTAATTTTTTTCCAGTCAGCAGGGTAGGTCTCTGATTGATCTATTTGAGGTAAAATATTCTGATAAAAAAAAGTGTCTCTATTACCACACTGACAACTATACTTATAATCATACGAAAACCACTTCATACTCAATCCACGTTTCACTACCGTTTCCAAATCCTCATTAAAAATATTACCCATTGAAATTGGAATCCACGGGCATGGTAACACATCGCCATGCGCAGTAATTGAGAAATGTCTCTTAAAGCAGAAACAACCAAATTCGTGACCACAATTTGGAGATAGATGTGTTGAAATGTTGTATTTTCCCTGTAGCGACTGAATATATTCAACATCTTTTGTATCGCATACTTCGTCCTTATAATCTTCAAACGCTCCTGTTGGTTTTGCATGAATGATGCTTGCATGTTCTCCAAATTGAGAAATAAAATCCAACTGTCTAATCAATTCTCCACTATTAATCAAACTTTTAGTGGCAACAATATTTATAATAACCCCCAGTCCATATTCCTTACAATACGTTAAAGCTTCAATGCATCTCTTCCACGATCCTTTTACACCCCTAAACATGTTGTGATTATATTCAAGGCCATCAATACTTAAATGGATTCTGTCAACACCTATTTCCACTAACCATTTTATCTTTTCTTCACTTAACAGCCACCCATTCGTATCCATACTAATAACGAATCTATGTGGACTTATGGCATCAATAACATCCTTCAGATCAGGAAAAATCAGCGGTTCTCCTCCGGAAATACAAATACTTGCCAGACCCATTGCATCGGCCTGATCTGCAATTCGTTTAACGTCTTCAAGAGATAAAAGCCTACCATCTTTTCGCTTGAATTTTTCGATTGCACAATGCTTACATTTAAAATTGCAGTCATACCTATATTGTAACTGAATTAAAGCAACACATTCTTTATTTTTGATTTTTTCTGGATGCTTAATTATCTTTTCATATGCTAATGGCTTTTTTTCCTGTAATTTTACCCTGCTCTTTTTTTCTCTATCTGTCATTTCCATTCTTCTATCCTTTTTTTATAAAATTTTAAATAAACTCAATTTTGTTTCCGCGAAGTACTGCGACATCTACGCCGACATTCATCTGCATTAATGTTTTCAATACTTCACTCGGATAAAGTCCCGGCACCATGACTATTACCAAATCAACTTTTCTCTCCTTCAAATAATCTGGAGACACTATATTCAAATGCAAAATAGGAGTGAATCTCCCCTGTTTAAATTTTGCCGAGTCTATCACGTATTCAATATTCTTCAGCTTGCTTAATGCTAACAATGCAAGCGTTCTATGGCCGGCACCCCAGACAGTTACTTTTTTATTTTGTGATTTGTGGTCAGCTACAATTTGTTGCAAATTTTTAATAAGTTCTTCAACTTCACTGAAATGTCCGGAAATATCTAAAGCCTCTCTCTTTTTCACTACTGCTGCGATATCGTTATTTTCATTAATTGTATAACACTCTAATACCTCAAAACCATTCCTTCCAAAAGCATAGGTTAATGTTTTTTTAGTGAAATATGAAAGGTGGTCAGCAACAAATTCATAGAAACACCTTGTCTCCAACAAATAATCCAAATTGGGAACAGTTACAAACCCTACAGCATTAGTGGTAGTATTGTTATATATGCTCTTGATAATACAGTCAGGTTCAGGCAAATGTTCGAGGTAATTTAATGAAACAAAGGCATCAAATGGATAACCATTTATTTTATTTATATCTCCAATGTAACCGTGGATTATTTTTCTGTCGGCAGATCGCCCAATCTTTACCGATTTTGATGAAGCTTCAATTCCAACTGCCTTTAAACCCGCCTCTTCCAAAACATCCAGCATATCGCCCTTACCACTACCAATTTCTAAAACTTTTTTCCCTCGCAACCTAAATTGGTTAACAAATTCTTTCATTTGGTTTAGTCTGGATAACCTTGTTTTATCAGAGAATGACGCGGCGGTAATTACTTCTCTGAAATAATTCACAGGTCTTGTATTTAGTTGAACTAAACCGCAAGCAGAACATTGGTGTACATTTAAAATTATCCCTTTATCCTTCTCAAACTCATCTTCTTCTGGAAAATATTGAGCAGCTTTTGGCATCCCATTTAATTGCAATAAAGGATCCGGAAACAATTCACAGTTACATAAACGGCAATTATTAGAATTCATGGTATATTTAGGCAGTAATTCTTTTCTCAAGCATTGCTATTCTATTTTCATCCTCAACTTTGATACGCGAATAATACCTCCGTTTGCTCTTAAGCCATAAAAGCTCAAATTCAAGCGACTTTAATATCGCAGCATCCCCATACTTATATGATGTGGCCGGAAATACGACCTTGCGCGTTTCAAATTTGTCAAGCAACTTATTTTTAGCCAATTTTGTTATTATGGGTAAAGCCTCTTTTGAAATACCTCCTCCCAAACCAGTCTTAAGCCCCCTTTTTTTCGTTTTTGATAGGATCGTTTCGCAAACATTATATACTTCACTGGATGTATTAATGGCTTCCCTTCCCAGCCCCATGGATGCCGTTAAATCAACTCTTCCGACAGTCACTCCGTTTAAAATTGAAACACCGGGCAACTCAAGCATCTCATCTATGTTTTTATAGGCCGTGATGGTCTCTAAATTAAAGGCGAACTCAATATCCTTAGCATTATCTTCAGCAATCATGTTTTTAATGAGATTCAGGAATTTTGATAAGGCAAACGGTGTTTCAACCATGGGAGCAATAATCCCCTTCACGCCAATTGACAATGCATTATATACATCTGTTACAGCCTCTACGCCGCCGATCTTCAATATAATCGGTAATCCTACAAATGTTGTGACATCTTTGAGGCGCATCATTTCCTCTAACCGGCTTCCTTCAGCCTCAAATTCAGCTTTAATTTCAAAAACACCATAATCATTTTTTAAAATTTTAAGTATATCTACCATTTGGTATTCAAGTATATTCATTTGCTTCACCTCTTTTTTTATTGGTTAATAGAATAATTTCATGGTGACTTTTTACTTTGTCACCTGAAAATGTCAGAAACGCATCCTTGGGGTCAAAGAGTATACTTTGGCATTTTAAATTGGTTGCCATTTTAATATCGCTTTCAGGGCTATCTCCTACAATACATATTTTTTCCGGAGAAAGATTGTGGTCTTCGCAAAGCAACTCAAGCATATATGTATTTGGTTTCCCGACAGTAAAATCGGGAGGGTGAAATGTTGCGCCAACAATTGCACCAACCATAGCTCCGCAACCAGGCAATCTTCTATTGTTTTCTATTGGGTAAAAAGGGTCTGTGTTAGCAACAATTAATTTCGCCCCCTTATTTATAGCTTCTAAAGCTATTGATATCTTGCTATAGTCAAAAGACGGATCAAGCCCAACAACTACTGCGGATACCCGAGAAGAATTCTTTATTTTGATCTTGCGTGCTGACAATTCATCTTTCAAATCATCAGTACCTATTAAATAAATAGGCGTAATTTCTTTTTCTATTAAGTAAGCGGACATAGCACGTGAAACACAATATACGTTCTGCGGCTTTACTGGGAAACCAAGCCTGCTTAACTTGTCAACAATCTGTTCCCGCGTTTTCGCGGAATTATTCGTAAAATAAAATATTTGATAATTTAAATTTATGAGGACATTAATGGTTTCTCTGGCACCCTCTATGGCGCTATTGCCATGATAAACCGTACCGTCTAAATCAAAGGCTAATGCGCAAATATTATTCATCGATAACAGGAATTATCATGTTGGTTTTAAATTCATCCCGCTCAAGAAACGGAAAAAGATCTTCTAACGGCTTTGATACCATACGGCCGTCAGGCATCTTTTTTGATGACAGCTTAGGAGCAAAGATATAATCTTTATTCAAAACAACTTCACATATTACCGCGCCCGCGCAAGATAAGACATTGTCGATTACCTGTCTCATGCATGCGGTTGAATCTATTCTATAATATTTCAAGTCATATAAATCTGCGAGTTTGGAGAAATCTGGAAAAGAAACACCCGAATCTTTATTGCAACCGACAAAGTTACCATTAAAAAATTCTGTCTGCGTCAACTCGATCGAACGGTAGCCTCGATTATTTAAAATGAATATCTTTACCGGCAAATTATAGTGCTTAATGGTTTGCAACTCCTGAAGATTCATCTGAATGCTGCCATCTCCTGTAATGCAGACTACATCCTGATTCCCTGCCAAAGCAGCGCCTATAGAAGCAGGCAATCCATACCCCATTGATGCACAACCTGAATTCCAAAAAATACGCTGTCCCGCTTTGACAATGCCGGCCTGAAATAAGACTACGCATGCCGTTCCGTTTCCCGCAACCACAATAACATTATCATCCAATGCAGTTGTCAATCCTTCAATAAAAGGGTACGGGTGAACGGAATGTTCGTTTGGGATTTTATATTCATCTAAAACGACAGGATATTTCTTTTTACGTATCAGACACCATTTCAGCCATGTTTTATCAACCTTAAAACCGTCAGGAATTTTTTTCAAGAAATTAGTTATAAAAACTTTTGCATCAGAATGAATCAAGAGATCGCCCTTTACTGTTTTTTTATGCAGCTCAGCATCATCAATATCAATGATGATTTTTTTGGCATGTCTGGCAAACGAGGTCCAGTTATAGCTAACCTGCCGGATATTATTCCTGGTTCCAAGGCAAATAACAAGATCTGCATTTTGTAGTGCAAAATTTCCTGCACGACTCCCCAATGTTCCTATCCTGCCGATAAAATTATCTGATTTGGAAACAATTAAGTCAAATCCATTAAACGTTGTAACGACAGGAATGTTCAATAAGTCAACTAATTCCAAAAATTTTTCTTTGGCTTTTGAAATTCTGATACCATGACCGGCAATAAGCACTGGCCTCTTAGCTTTTTGCAGCTCCTCAATAACTATAGAGATCGTCTCATCTTCTACCGCTGTTGGAATATTATTTATATCCTCATTTTGAAAACTCCGCTCATCAATCAATGCCCCCTGAACATTCAATGGAATATCCAACCATACCGGACCAGGCCTTCCTGAAGTAGCAATATAAACAGCCCTATCCAATTCGACTTTTATGGTCTCTGGATCAGTTATCATCTTTGCATATTTAGTCACCGGTTTGACAATATCTATTATATTAATCTCCTGATCGCCTAGTTGACGTAAACGGCTACCGGGAACAGATGCAATTGTTGTCTCGTATTTTACCTGACCAGACAAGTATAATACTGGAACAGAGTCAAGCCACTGTCCAATAACTCCTGTCAAAGCATTGGTTCCTCCGGGGCCGGATGTCACATTAACAACTGCCAAATCTCCTGATGTTCTGGCATACCCCTCAGCTGCAATTGCAGCCCCCTGCTCATGGTGGGTACAGACATATTTAATTCGCTTCTCTTTTCTCAACGCGTCATTCAAATGCATTGCACTGCCACCAACTACAAGAAAAACATGCTTAATCCCATAATCGGCTAAATACTTAAAAATATAATCAGCTACCCTCATAATAACCCTATCGAAGTCGTTAATGAAAATCGTTAAAGGTTTCCAGCACAAAAGTTGCGAGTCTGAATTTTTTACTTTTGACTTAAAGTTCCTCTGGTCGTAGGATTTTATTTATAAAAACTTCTTGTAAATCTCATGAAATTTCAACAGATCATCAGGACAAGTAGCATGCCACCTAAGATACCCTGAGTCAGCATTGGAAATCCCTTTATTTTCCGGAACGAAAGCAGCTGACAACGAGCATTTATACAAGATTGAAATGAAATGACTTCTAATTTTACTTTTATTATGAATTATTTGATTTATTGATATGGGGTTCGAATCAAAATCAATAGTTGTTCCGATCTCAGTTTCAGCTACTTTTTTAACCCTGGTTTCTAAGGTTTCCCTAAATCTAACAATCCCACCCGGCAAATGCCAGCCTTTGCCCGCATATTGGTCATTTCTCCAGGATAAAAGTGTGCGCCCAAATTCATCTTTTATCAAAAGGTCAACATTCACCAGCGGAGTTACCCGACTAATGTAAAAGAACAACTCATCAGGTAAACCCGCTGATGGATTCGGAACATGTTTGTCAAGAATTGCTATAGCATCTGTAATGTTCATAAAGCCTCTATTATTACATCTCTCCCAAGAAACCAGTTTTTCCACCGTTGCATTATATCCATTTATTCAAGGGACTGCATTCCCTTGAAATCCCTCTCCGAAGAAATACTTCACTACCCCTCTATGAATAGCGAGGCCAAGTAAGGTAGTTTAAAAACCGAACCTAAAATCAAATCTTTTGCAAACTTTACTTTTTTCTCTAATAATATTAATTCCATGTTTTAAATCGCCCATATGATTATTGGCCATTTCAAAAGCAAACAAGTTTTGAAAAAGATCGCATTTTTCTTTCATCTCTTTCGTGTTCGGACTCCCATTTAATTTGTGAGGTTCTGTCGCTTTCATTTTACAGAAAATTAGAACGTATAGCTGAAATGTCTGACAAATTCAATTCTCTCTATATAAGTCTGAAAGACTACCAAATTTTCCATGCCGCCTGATTGGTCTTCCATAAAGCATTTAAATACTCCGTATCCCTTATAGTATCCATACAAGCCCAGAACTTGTCATGCTTATAGACCATTAACTCCCCCTGGTTTGAGATTTGTTCCAATGCCCCTCCTTCTAATTCACAATCATTCCTATCCTCAAGGTGGTCAAATATTTTACGGTTAAAAACAAAAAAGCCTCCGTTTATATAATTACCTTTGTAATTTGGTTTCTCAGCAAATCTGATAACCTTGTCTTTTTGGATATTGAGCTCTCCGAATCTTAGGTGTTTCGGACGTACGCCGGTAACCGTAGCTATTTTCCCATGGTGTCTATGAAATTCCAAAAGATTATTAATGTTTACGTCTGCGAGACCATCCCCATAAGTGACCATTAATTCCTCTGTGTCAACATATCTTTCGATTCTTTTTAACCTTGCACCTTTGTAAGCATCGTCGCCGGTATTACACAGAATTACCTCCCATCCTTTTTCGCCGTGAGCATTATAAACCTCATAACTGTTGTGAGATCCTAACTTGATTTTTATATCACTATTCATAATCTCGTAATGGTAAAAGTAATCTTTGAGGATTTCTCCTTTATACCCTAAACAAAGAATGAATCGGGTGAAACCAAATTGTCCATAAATTTTCATGATATGCCATACAATAGGGTAGTTACCGATTTTGACCATAGGCTTAGGCTTAAACTCGGTTTCTTCACGAAGTCGAGCCCCAAGACCCCCACATAATATCACCACGGGTATCTTTGCACTCATGACTTCTTTGCCTTTCTTACAAAATCGAAACAAACTGATTGAATGTATCTACAACGTAAGTAAGCATTGTCTCCGATAGGCCGGGATAGACCCCAATCCAAAAAACCTGGCTCATTACAAAATCAGAGTTAGGCAGTTCTCCAATCTTCCGGTATGGCACATTTTTGTAAACGGGCTGGCGAGTCAGATTTCCACCAAAAAGAAGTCGAGTTCCAATTTTACGTTGGTTAAGATACTGGATCAGTTCGTTACGCGTGAAAGGCGCATCCAGACGCACAGCCAGTGGAAAACCAAACCAGCTTGGTTCTGAATTCGATGTTGGCTCAGGCAGGATAAAGAACTCCTGAAGATTATTAAGGCCTTGGTATAAAGTCTGGAAGTTACGTTTTCGCATCTCTATAAAACGAGGCAGTTTTTTAAGCTGAGCCAATCCAACCGCCGCTTGCATATCAGTTAGTTTCAGATTGTAGCCGATATGTGAATAAATATATTTGTGGTCGTATCCATATGGTAAATCACCAAATTGCTGGTCGAAACGCCTGCCACATGTGTTATCTTCACCAGTTTTGCACCAGCAGTCCCGACCCCAGTCTCGGAATGATTCCAACAGTTTTTTAAGAGTCGGGTGGCGTGTAAGCACACACCCACCTTCTCCCATTGTAATGTGGTGCGCAGGGTAAAAACTAATTGTAGCCAAGTCACCGAAAGTCCCCACATACCTTTCTTGGTATAAGGAACCAACAGCATCGCAACAATCCTCAATCAGCCAGAGATTATGATTCTTAACAAAAGCCATGACTTTCGCCAAGTCAAAGGGATTACCCAAAGTGTGCGCAAATATTACCACACGCGTACGCCGACTAATCGCCGACTCAAGCTGATTTACATCCACATTATATGTTGGAATTGTCACGTCCAAAAATACGGGTACAAGCTGATTCTGAATAATTGGATTTACGGTTGTAGGAAAACCAGTCGCCACCGTTATAACCTCATCCCCGGCGAGTAATCGCCGCTCACCCAATTCTGGCGAAGTAAGACAAGACAGTGCTAAAAGATTAGCAGATGAGCCCGAATTCACAAGAATTGCATGCGGTATCCCACAGAACTCGGCAAATTTCTGCTCGAAACTATCGGCAAATCGACCGGCGGTCAGCCAGAACTCCAGAGCCGCCTCACTAAGGTTAACCAGTTCCTCACTATCAAAAACGCGTCCAGCGCAAGGTATGCTTGTCCGACCTGAAACAAATTCTTGCTTTTCAAACGCAGCATCGTAGTACTGCCTGACCATTTCTAAAATGCTATTTTTTAATTCGCCTGCAATATCGCTCATGGATTGATGAACTGCCAGGTTAGAAGTCACATCTCGGCTAACGTCTTAACCAACGCAGAGCTAATAGATGGCGTGGTCCCTATGGGGATTCGCTGCGGTCGACGTTCAGAAACTACTTTTCCCAATGATTCTTCAAATTCGTTAATTTGATCCAGACAAATCTGATACGGGCTGACCAGCCTATAATTTTTATACCAGCTAATGGCTGACATGACCGCTCTTTCCGTGCTCCAGACGGGAAACCATTTTAAATATGTTCGGGCCATTGTTGTATCCAAGCTGAGCCGTCCCAGTTCGTGGGGTTCATTTTTTCCGGATTTGGGAATCCACCCACCTTTTCCCCATTGTGCTATAACCATATTCACAATTTCACTGACTGGTATCATAGAGTCGCAACTGGGTCCGAAGTTCCATGCATCACAGAATCGTGAGGGTTCTTCGTACATTTTGGAAGCCAGAAGTAAATACCCGCAAAGACAATCAAGCACATGCTGCCATGGCCGGACCGAGTTGGGATTTCGTATCAGGATAGTTTTGTTATTTTCTAATGCCCTTATACAATCAGGAATTATTCTGTCTTTTTGCCAGTCACCGCCGCCAATAACATTACCAGCTCTTGCTGAAGACAAACTCTTTTTATGATTATCAAAGCCAAGTGGATTAAAAAACGAATTTCTATATGCCGCTGTTATAAGCTCTGAGCATCCCTTGCTCGAGCTGTATGGGTCATAGCCACCGACAGGATCATTTTCGCGGTAACTCCAGATATTTTTTTTATTTTCGTAACATTTGTCACTCGTGACATTGATAATTACTTTAATCGTATCACTCAGCCTGCAGCATTCGAGCACATTTATTGTCCCCCCTACATTAATGTCGTAGGTTTCTTTCGGATTGGCATAAGATTCTCTGACGACAGGCTGGGCTGCGAGGTGAAACACAAATTCAGGCTGATATTTTTTGAACACGCTGATTAGTTTAGGAAAATCTCTAATATCCCCAATGATATGAGTAATTTTCTTCTCCAATCCCGCAACAACAAAGTTATCTTTCTGAGTATAAGGTTCTAAAGCATACCCCACAACATCTGCTCCCAGCTTTTTCAGCCATATGCAAAGCCAGGAACCTTTGAAGCCTGTGTGTCCAGTTACTAAAACCGTTTTATTTCTAAAGATATTATTGAACACAAATTACCTTTACAAGCTATTCATATTCATCCTAATATCTGTTTCCGATCGGATGCCAGGATACTTCGTACCCCTCTTAGAGGTTTATTCCCGTTTTTCTTTGTGAGTTTGCGTTTGTTCCGCTCAATTAACTATCTGAATAGACTCCGTCCCCGTCGGCGTCCTTACCAGGGGCCTTATTTTCAGTCTCGTCTCTCGCATTACAACGAGTATATATCAATCTGTTTTTTTACCGAAGCTTGCCGGACTAACCGAAAGTTCGGCTACAAGCCTCTCTGCCGCCTTAAACTGAGGCCTGAGTCGCACGCATATTCGTGCTTCATGCAAAGCCTCCGGCATTCTGTTGGTTTCAGCCAGTAGTTTTGCCAGATCATACCGCCAGTGTACCTGTCCATAATCCAGTTCCAGGGCGCGGCGATAATACTCTATTGCCTTCTCATTGTCCTGTTGGCTTCTATAGACACCAGCTAAGGACACAAAGTCTCCGGCAGAGGCATCAGATTGTGAGCATTTTATTTCAAGCAGTTTCTTTGCCCTTTGGCGAGCTTGTTCTGCCATATCTTTATATTGCATATCTTCAAGCACACAGGCTATATAATTTAGCCGGTCAATATTATCCCCTGCGGCTGATACTGCTAAATGAGGCCGGCTGAGATGATTTACATACATATTTACAACGTCCTTGAACAATCCACCGTCGATGATTACGGCCTTTTCGAATTTTGCGATACCGTCTTCTGCTTTTCCTTCCAGAACATCGAGTCGGCCGGCAACGAAGCAGGCTATCGGATCACATGGCGCAAGCTGAAAGCCTTTTCTAATTTTCTCTGACCCTGCATCATTGAAAAAAACAAACTTTTCGATTTGCCCAGCCAAGCTGTAACTTGGTCCATACGTTGGGCAAATTACAATTGCTTTGTTAAGTCCGTTTACAATATCAGACACCAGAGGCATTGAGTTTTCCAAGATTGTTGTATTCTCAACATCCGATTCCTTTGCTCTGCTTATTGAATACCAGCGGTAAAGATTAAACGCGTACCGGTAGGTTTTATTATCAGGTTCGTAGTATGCCGCTATATCTGCATGAGAAATTAACTCTGCGTATTCTGCTTCGGTTCCTTTCCAGTCCTTACCTTTAAGACCTTCCTCTATTGCGAGGGCCTTTTTCCAATACCCTTCGGCAATCCGTGCATTATTGGCGCCGACAAGAGACCATAACCAGATTACACATATGCACAACAAAGCAACTATTCGCAAAACGGCAGATTTGCGTTGAGGCGTAATCGCTTTGGGTGTTGTGGTTTCGGCCTTTTTTTGCCCGGCTAAACCTATCAGTAAAGCGCAGAATATAGCAGACAGAAAGGCATTTGCAGGTATATGCTGGCCGTAATCGGAAAAGCTGTGGATAAGTATTGCCAAAAGACCAAATCCCAGCCCGTACGTCACCGACTGGATCGGCGACTCTGCCGAGCGAAGACTTCTTAAGTAACTTGACAAGACAATTATTGCAAAAATTATTAATAAACCTAAGCCGACTATACCTGTTTCCTCCAAGACTTGCGCATATTCGTTCTCCGCATGAGTGAACAGCAAAGTTGTATTTATGTTCTGGTACATCGGATAAACAACCGAATGTGTCCCTAAGCCTGCCCCTAAGAGAGGAAAATGCACAAAAGAGGTGGCGAGATCTTTAAGGATCTGCAAGCGAAATTCAAATCCCTCGAATTTTTGAAGCGTTGCAAATCGGTTGTATACCGTCTCAAACCCCACCATCAGAATACATGCAAATGCCGCAAATGCCATAAGAACCATTATCCAGACCCTACCCTGAAGAGGGCGTCGGCAGCAAAGCAGCAGCATCGTGACCACCGCAGCGATAAGCATACTGACCATACCACCACGAGTTAAAGAAATGAAAACCGTTGCTGCACCAAGGGAGATTATTGCAACCAGCAGCCACAATAATTTCGCTGACGGCGAACTTATGTAATCAACGACAGTGCCCGGCCTTATCCTCCTGCCGACAAAATCCTCATGCAATTTTGCGCAGAGCCATCCGATAGCAGCCCCTATCGATAAATTCATAAACTGACCGAAATGATTATGATTTAGGAATGGCCCGGAAAGCGTCTCAGAGCGACCAGAATACGGGTGTGGTACAAACCAGTATCTCAAACCATTTCCAAAGACATTTTGTGCCAGAGCGATCAGGGCAATAAGACCGCCAGTTAATGCAATAACCATTAGAAGGCGTTTTATTCGACCCGACCGACGGAAAACATTTAATACCACAAAAAACACCGCCAGCACAGATAATACGAGTCTCAGATCATATTTTGTGCCGTTCGGGTAAAGACTAATAGTCATTGATTTGAGCAGTTTTCCGGCCTCCGGCAAGCCCGCTAACAGTTCGGTTCGCAGGCCTACCGTATGGGGTGAGACCTTGCTTACCAGGTTGGTTGGCAGTGCAACAAGTTGAACTGCTGCGATTACCGCGAATAGCCCTACTACTACATACGCCCAACTCCAGACTACTGGCTGGTTTCGATTGAATATGAGCTTAAGTGAGAAGCAGATGATGATACAGCCAGATAAGGCAATCACAACCTCTTCTGTCCAGGCGTTCCTGGCACCAAAGACAAGCGGCATAAAGACAAGCATCCCTCCAAGCAGCCACTCGATTGCGGTATCAAACTTACTCGGGGCTACCTCTATGTTCACAAAAGCTATTTGGTTTTTTCCCACCACTGCACGTCCTTGTGCTTAAGAGTAAACAGCCATATCCTGACCTCTTAAAACTCTTAATGGATTTTCAATACATACGAGCTTCGCGATTGTTTCACCAAGTTTGTCATTTATACATTTGAAGGCAGCTTTCATACATGGCCTGCGGCCATCCAAATCGTGACAGTCCGTTGCTACAAGCGAGACCCACCCTGAGCTTAATAGCTGCCATCCGATCTTTTGAGCTGCAGGGCCAAAATACCCAAGCAGACTGCCCGCTGTCACCTGCAGACGAGCTGAGCATTCCAGCCATTTAAGTAATACATCAGAGTTTTTTGCTAATCCGGGATGTCGCTCTGGATGCGATACAATGGCAAGAATTCCCATAGAGGCCAGGTCAGTAAGCAACGGTTCAATATCAATAAAAACCTCGTGCGGAAGTTCAAGCAAAATATACTTATCTCCATCAGCAAGCGTAAGTACTTTATCCTCTTCAAGTAGTTTACAAATCCTTTCATCCACACGGACATCCCCTCCCGGCACAACGCGAAGAGCAATATCATTGCCTTTCAGTTCTTCATTAAGAGCTAAAACTGCTTCTCTGATCTGGGCTGCTCCATTGCACTCGCTAAATCGCCCCAGTTGATGCGGCGTAGCTATAACAGTAGGTATACCGTCAACGACCAACGCCCGACAAAGGGCAAGCGATTCCGACATTGTAGCTGGTCCATCATCAAGACCCGGCAGACAATGGCAGTGAACATCAACATAGTGTCTTTGAGCAAAGCTATCATTGCTGAACTGCCCGGCCTCGAGAAAAGTGCCTTTGACCTGTCTTGCCATATTTCTTAGAAATTCCCTTCAAAACGCAACCTATACATCCACATCTTTTTTCTTTTCCTTCTCGCCATAGTGTCTATAACCTCCGTAGCCTCCGTAGCCGGAATAGTAACCGTAACGGCCGGGTCTGCGCGGAACATCATTTACAACCGCGCCTAACAAGTGACCGCCAACACTAAGCAGAATATCGCGGGCTTGCTGGCTGTGCTTTCTTGTGGACCTTTCTGCTCTGAGTACGAGCAGTGTAATGTCACAAATAGCAGCGAGAATCTGACTGTCGGCGACAGGGCCAACGGGAGGTGAATCTATGATAACACGGTCATATTGCTGAGCGAAGGTTTCCAATAATTTGGCAAACAAATCGCTGTTGAGAATTTCAGAGGGGTTTGGCACTTCCTGCCCACAGGCAAGAACGTCGAGGTTTTTAACAGGACCGGATTGAACAGCCTGAGAAATATTAAGGACACCAGCAATTACATTAGATAAACCTTTGTCTTTGTCAATACGGAAGATATTATGCTGCACAGATTTTCTGAGGTCGGCATCGAGTATAAGGACTTTCTGTCCAGCCTGTGCCATAGCAATCGCCAAGTTGCTGACAAGTGTACTTTTTCCGTCGCCCGGCGCCGGCGAAGTTATTAAAATAGTTTTCGCTTCTTCCTTTGGGACACCAAAGAAAACGGCGGTTCTTATGGTTCGATAAGCTTCAGCTTCAACAGACTTAGGCATCAGATAAATTTTCTGCCCCCGATTTACGATATTCTGGTCTTCCAGACCGGCTTCCTCGACAGTTATGGGTAGTTTTTTAACTAATTCAGAGAATACATTCTCCCTGACGGTTTTATAAGTTTTTCTGCTGTGAGATTTGAGTTCATCTCGTATTCTTCTCGCCTGTTCTATGATAGAAGGTTTATCCCGTGATATCCCGTCGTCAACGGTAATATGGAGGAAATTCTGCTTTATGAAGCCGAACAGATTAAGTTTTATTTTTCGACAGACGTCAAGCCATACCTTCTGGCCGCTCCCTGCAATCGTTTGCCCTTCTGTCATTGTTGGTACTACGCCGAGAACCGGAATGCCAAGTACCGTTGTTACCTCATCCACCGACCTCAGCCGAATGTCCATCCTGTCACGAACCAAAGCTAAACTCCCTCCAAACATAAGACCAAGGACCAACGCCATTGCCATAATCTTGGCTTTTTTGGGCTGCGAGGGGCTTTCCGCAGCGTAAGCGACTTCCAGGACACTGATATTGAGTGCACCGGTATCCTCAGTGACGTTTAGCTCTTTGATCCGATCATCTAGAATCTCACAGATTCTTTCGGCCCGCCCTAATTCCGACTGCAGCATTGCATACTCAGCTGCCTTAACTCCTAATTCCTGAGATTCTTGCCGCTGAATCTGGAAAGATGCCAGCAGGGTTTGTTCCTTTTGTTTAGCTGTCTGCCATCTTTGTTGCATTACTTCAATATAGGCCTCGGCAAATTTTTTCGTCTCCTCTGCAAGGTTGCTCTTGATATAGTCTATTTTCGCATGAATTGCCTTAACAGCCGGGTGATCTTCGGTGACGTGGTATCCTGTATTCTTTAATTCTATTTCTGCATTTCTCAGTTCAGATTCCAGTTGCGTCTCCGTATCGTTGACTAACACCCGGATACCTGTGGTTGGCAAAGCCGCCGCGAACTGTTTAACCTTAGTCGGATTATCAGCTATAGCTTTAACCGCTTCGTAATCAGCCTGAGCGTTGATAGTTATCAACTGTGCTTCGGTTAACGCCTCGGACAAAGTAATCAGCTTTTGAAAAACCACATTACCTCCCTTGTTATCAAACGAAACCACCCCGTTTTCACGGGTAAATTGCACCATTTCTTCATATTTGTCTGATAGTTCTTTATCCCGTTTGACTTTTTCCTTTTGCAAGATATCCACTACTTTGGAAACCGTGGTTTGTTTGCGAAGGGAATGATACTTAATATAAGAATCGACAACAGTGTTAACAACGCCGGCAGCCTCATGGGGATATGGCGAATCGAATGCTACGGTGATCATGTCATCTTTTCTGCCGACGCTGATAACCAAGTTATTCTTCAGATAAGCAGTCAGATTGTCCACCCCATTGAATGTTCTAAATCTCCTTACCTGAGGGTCGTCAGCTACTTCACCGACAATAGGAGCAGATTTTAACAGTTCAGCCTGTGTGTATAAATAGTTACTCGTGCGGGCCATAACCCCCTCATAATCCCCGATGATTTTCGGCCCGCTCTGCTCCACGTATAGTTTCGATGTGCTTGTATAGATGGGCGTGGCTTTCAGAATGTAAAAAAACGCAGCAACCAAAAACAATACCGTGGTGAGAAGAATAGTCTGCCGGTGACGCAGAGCTATCTGCAACGGGCTTTCTTCATGTATTCCTTCAGCCCGCGGAAAAGTCAGGTTTGAACTTCCATTTTCAATTCTTTCGTTATCCATATCCCCATTAGAACACGAATCTACTTAAGCTGTGCAGCATCAACATTTGCGCCAACCGTTATATGAAATACATCAGCTAAAAATTTGTTCATACGCGTACTCGCTGTGTGGTCCACATATATGACATCCCCCGGTTTTATTACAACTTCATACGCGTTTTTTAAGGCCTTGTCGCCAATACCGAAAGTTACTTGGAGTACTTCGCCGTCAGCATTCTGCCGAAGGACTTTCACATATCGGGGGTCAGCAACCATATCGAGTCCGCCGGCAAATGCCAGTGCCTCCATTAAGTTATATTGAACATCCGGCGGATAAGGATACGCATCGGGTTTGTTAACCAATCCCATAACAGTAAAAACCCTCTCATGTTCACTCTTGTACTCCTTTACCTGACAGATCAGCATGGGAGGATTTACAACATATTTAGGATAATATGCCTTTCTTACCGCATCTTCTATCTCGGCAAGCGTTTTACCAACAACTTGTATCTCGCCTACAATCGGCAGTGTAATAGTCCCGGCATCGCTCACACGAACCAAATACGGCTCAATTTCCCTGTGCCCATATGATGGCCGAAGCCACTCGCTCAACTCAGAAGAGACAATACGCAGGTCAACGTGCATCTGGAATTCCAGTACGTCGCCCGGAATAACTCGATAGGGACCGGGCTTGCCTTTAGCCGACTGGTCAAAATCTATTGCTGCCTGGATGGGACCTGCCTTTTTAAACTTTGTGACCTGCTCAGGAGACGGTAATGATGGACCACAACCCAATAAAAAAGATAAAAGTAAAAGGATTGATGCGAGAATGACATTCCTAACCCGAGCAACTCTCGCTACTTTCGCCAGATACCCCAATTGACTACCCCCGTGCTAAAAAACCTATTTGTATTTGGTAATTATAATAATTGTTCAGCTATTTGCAACAAGTATTCTCAAAAAAGACTTGAGAACCCATAAAAGAAACAGGTGCAAACTAACCCCACAAAAAGCCTTGAGTTTTTTACAACAACCAGGAGCTTTTTGATTTGTGCATTGAGCCTTTTCACTGCCTGCGGTTACCGGTTACTAAGGACTGGCGGCATGACCATCGCCACCGCCGCCACCGGCACCAACTGAAATAGCAGTAACTCCGCCGCCCACAATGCCGGCTGCCGGCCAGAAGCCAACCTTGTCAACGAGCCACTCCCAAGGCCCTCCGCCTCCGCCCTCATTAGCTGCCAGTTGAGCATTTACAGTCTTTAATTCGTTGGCATTTCCCTGAAGCTCAATTACTCTAACTGTGGGCATCGAGATTGTCGCCACAGGATTCAAGGCACCTTCACAAGCAAGTGACGAACATATGTTAGCTGTCTGGGCTGCCTGCAGACCAGTAGTTTTGGCCCACTCAGGCAACATTGTCGTTTTAACAATCTTAAAGTCTTTCGTTAATCCCACTTTTTCCACAAACTTTTCAAATTCTTTGCCGAGCCCCTTTAAGTCTACCGGCTTTCCCGTGGCGTCAGTCTTGCATGTTGCAACCTCATGGAGCAGAGTTTCCTGAAAACCATTCATAGTAGTTGTTGTTTCAAACACAGATACGCTCAGGAAAATATCCTCAATCCCTGGATCAAAAAGATAAACCGTGTTAATCTTGGATTTGGCGGTCCCTTGGGGAAACTTAACAAAAAATGGCTCCGATAAGGCCCGGACCGCTATCATTTTACCGACGCTTTCGTTTTCTACTTGTATCGCCGTCAAAGTAAATTTAAGCTCAGCCGGAAATGAATCACCAACCGAGGATAGATTGAAAGCTTGCTTCCATGTTTTGCCAATATTTGCCTTTGTTACTTTCTTGAGCGACTTGACACAATCATTATTTACTTGTGCCCAAAAAGCTGAACTTTCGCAGACTTGTGACAATTGCCGGGCACCCCTGTCAACAACAAACGAAAGTTCGTTGAATAAATCCTTTGCAGAAATAAAGTACTGTACTTTATCATTTGACAAGGGTTTTTCCTTTACTGTAAATAACTCCTCAACCTGATTTCTGAACTGACCTTGCCCAACATATTCTACAGTTGAAATCATTTTGTAGTGCTGGACATTTTCGGTTTCTGCCATCTGCCCAACTGCCACAGATACTGATAACACAACACACAGTACGGTTATCAAGCAGCAGTATAATGCAGATGAAAAACAATTTGTTCTGTTGATCATAATTATTTCCTTTCAAATACGTTTATTATTATTATTTTCTATTTTTAGCTTATAGCTTGCCGAGATTGGCTCTCGCTAAAATCACAGAGAATAATCTCGATTGTGCCTTCGACTTACAGTCCCTGGTCCTGCACGACAAGGCGACCCACACCCCACTTCTGTGGGCCTTCCTGTTGTGCCTATCGACCAAAGCCCTATAAAGCTTTAATTTTTTTTGATTTGCCCGTGTTTTTTTCTCAGCCGGTTGTCAGCAAAGACTCTAATTTTTTGCGTATCTGGCCGAGATTTTTAGACTTGAAAGCGCTTTTGCTTTTTTCCAGAACCTCAATTGTCTCTGCCAGGCCACCAGCCAACAAACTCAGTCTTGGGCAGTTTAATAAATGACACGGCTCATTATGCAGGCTGTTGCCGCCGAACACCCTGGTCAGGTGCTTCAGGTCGGACATCCCCCAACGATGTTTTGAAACGTAAGTTCAAGAAATGCGTCAAGGGACACTGATAAAGTCCTTCCGCTGTCGCTTTTTACCTGTGGCATAGCTAACAGCTCTTCTATACCTGCCAAATCATTCAGCTGGCACTTCAGTCGCATTTTAGGACGAGCTGGTATTCAAGCGGCGAGTTCCACGACCTGCGTCGCACCTGTCTTAGTAACTGGCTGCGAAATGGCATGCGGGAGTACGAGGTGATGGCTCTGGCCGGCCATTCGAATTTTGAGACGACCCACAAGTTCTATGTGGTGATTTCACAGGATTTGTTGGATCGAGCACGAGAGGCTTCTTCGCAGACTCTAAATCCCGATTTTGTTGCGCACCCCTGTTTCTGCCCAAAGTGAAAAAAGCCAATCAGCCGTAACTGCTTGATGGTGAAAGTGTTAAGAAACGCGCCCGAAGAGATTCGAACTCCTGACCTACGGATTAGAAATCCGTTGCTCTATCCATCTGAGCTACGGGCGCAAATGTTTTAAGTGCTTGCATTATAAACACTTCCTGAATACATTGTCAACCTTATGTAAATTCTCTCATTGTTTGCCGTTCCTAAACGGGGCGACAGGAAACTTTGTAGGCATCTTTGGCTTTATCCGTCAGGAAGTTTACCGGCAGAAACTTTTTTATTACCTCTATATTGGTCAGAAAGTGCGTAGAAAGCTCGCCTGTTGTATAACAACCGGCTTTCGCAATCACCATATAAACCAAAAGCTGGTCGGCCAGGAAACAATCTATCGCAGCGCTGCGTTTAAGGCAAAAGTTGCCTTGGCAGCAGCCAAAGGTGACCATGCTCTCTGTAAAAGTGTATAGTCGTGTGAAATCGGTGAAGCCTCGATCCATGATGTAGAATGCGCCTGGTTCGATTAGCAGTTGGTCGATGATATTGACCTC
>Ga0315289_10001965_pt1 | contig 31883 bp, 41 predicted proteins | sample YL17G11_40_MG_FD_203452 | JGI IMG/M metagenome (GOLD analysis project Ga0315289, IMG submission 203452) | Sediment microbial communities from Yellowstone Lake, YNP, Wyoming, USA - YL17G11_40 | ecosystem: Environmental > Aquatic > Freshwater > Lake > Sediment | place: USA: Wyoming | collected... | reverse complement strand
ATACCCAAGAAACTAGTGGGAAAAGCCTTTGGTAAGATGCTCGCTGGCACCAAGTTCCAGAGGTTCCAGCAGGCGAGAGGGCAGCAAGGCATCGGGGGCGCGGGCTGCGTCATGTTCGGGCAGATAACCACGGGCAAACCGACGAAAGTGATAACCTCAACAGGCAACGGCACTATCTACGAATGCCGCTTGACTATCGACATTAAAACTAATGAGGCGAAGATGGGCGACGAAAAGGAGTATACGGGCCAGATGCGCGGTACTAGGGTCGAAACGGAGCTGAAAGATGTCTTATACCAGAAGAGCGACCAGAACCCGGACGAATACCTGAGGAGAACTGCTCTAGCCAACCCGCATGTCAAGATAACTTATATCAATCCCGATAGCCTGACCACAGTCTACGATAGGGCGATCGACGCGGTTCCGCCCATGCCCAGGGGTACTCAACCACACCCGAAAGGAGTTACTGTCGACGACCTATTGAGCATGGCCAGCGTGACTAACGCCAGGACTGTCAAATCGTTCCTATCAACTGAGTTCTCGAGGATGAGCTCGGCCAAAGCAGAGGAGATATCGAAGCAGGTCTCTTTTGACATGAACAAAAGGCCCAAAGACATGAACTGGGAGGAAGCGGAGCAGGTCATAGGCGCGATAAAGAAGATGAACTTCATATCGCCGCCCACAGACGTGCTCATCCCCATCAACGAGCAGCACCTGGAGAAGGCATTAGAGAATATCCTAAAGCCGGAGTTCAAGTCCGTCCTGACGCGGCCGGCGGCAGTCTATAGTGGAGGCGTTCCGTTCATAGTCGAAGTGGCTCTGGCCTATGGTGGAAAGGCCGGTTTGCCTCTAAATGGGAACCCGGAACAGCCCCAGAACAGGATGGAGATAATGAGATTCGCCAATAGAGTACCGCTTTTGTTTGATGCAGGCGGCTGCGGCCTGACTAAAGCAGTGCAGACTATTGAGTGGAAGAGATACGGGCTTCAAGAGGATTTGCCGCTAACGGTGCTTGTCAACTTCACTTCAATCCATGTTCCTTACACAGGAGCCGGAAAGCAGGCAGTAGTGGATAATGAGGACATAATCAAGGAGATACGACTGGCATTAATGGATGCAGGCAGGAAGCTAGGCACCTATGTTTCTGGCCGAAGGAGAAAGGCCGAGTCTGAAGCCAGGCTGAAAGAGTTGATGCGTTATGTTGATCCGGTCGCAGAGGCGTTGCACGGCCTCACAGACACGGCAATTACAAAGCTCAAGAAAGAGCTGAAAGAGCTGATAGAGGCTAAGTACTCTGCGGGTGAGATAGAGGAAGGCAATGGCGAGGAAGAGGAGGAAGTAGAGGAGTTGGAGGAAAATGGCAACAGCGAATGATGAGGTCAGGAAGAAGTTGAAGGCGCTCGGGACTAAAGTGACTAAAGAGATAGAGGCAAAAGAGTCGCCAAGGATAGAGATACCTGTACGTGGGTTGTCTAACGTCGAGTATGACGAGAAGACCGGACTGCTAAAGCTAGGGAGCCAGGTCTCTAAGAGGTCGTTCTTAAACTATGCGCATGCTCGGAAGTTCATGCAGACGATGCTAGTGGCCAATTTTGCCTATAACGAGCTGCTCAAGACAGGCATACACACCAGCCTGAGAGACATGTTCTACGCATTGAAGAGGACGCTGCCGAATAGTAACGAGAACACCTTCGAAGAGCAGATTGAGAGCGACCACTGCGTCGTAGACCTCGAAGTCTCTGTCGACACACTCAGAGAGGATTTACACTTATCCGCCGATGTCCGTGGGAGAGTCGTTGGGCCCGTTACTATAAAGGACCGAGGAGACACTATCGACTGGTCCAAGTTAGGCTCTGGCGGCTGGGCGATACCATCAAACGTGGAGGATATCGAATTCAAGAAAGTCAATGCCAAATTCATACTGGTCATAGAGAAGAACGCCGCCTTCGAGCGACTTCATGAGGACAAGTATTGGGAGAAGAACAACTGCATAATAGTCACAACGCAAGGCCAGGCAGCGAGAGGACCACGTAGGTTGATCCAACGGCTATCGACAGAGCACAAACTGCCTGTCTATGTCTTTACAGATGGAGACGCTTACGGATGGTATATTTATTCAGTGATTAAGTACGGCTCGATGGCGCTGGCCCATACCTCTGACAGGCTAGGGACGCCTGACGCCAAGTTTTTAGGGCTCACGATGAAGGACATAGAGAAATACAAGCTCGAGAAATACACCATAAAAGCAAAACCCGTGGACATAAAGAGGGCAAAGGACATGATGAAGTACGACTGGTTCCAGACCAAAGCCTGGCAGAACGAGCTCAAGACAATGCTCGAGAAAGGCTATAAGGCCGAATTAGAGGCATTATCCAGCAAGGGCCTGAAGTTCATCACAGAGACCTATCTGCCTGATAAGATAAAAAACAAAGATTTCCTGGAATGAAAAAGTTTATAAAGATGTATTGCATTACATTTAGTACTCATTCTGGAGTGATATGATGCGAGTGATACGTGCCAAGACAAAACAGGCTCTCATAGAAGAGATAAAGAGAATGAACGCTGATGATTCTGAGTATTACCTAAACCTGAGGCCTACAGTGGACATAATCGAGACGCTGATAGAAAAATGCAATGGAGTCAAGCGAATAAGCTGTCCTCCGAGCCTTTTGCAGCAGACGGCCAAGAAGGTGTTCAAGCTCACGAACGAGAAAGGAATCAAGCTGGACGCGGGAGAGTTCAAGGTCGGAAGGCCGAAGAAATACGACGAAGACACGATAAGAGAAGTGTTAGAGTCCAGGACCAATGGCAAGCCGGCCAAAGAGATAGCCTTGGAGATGGAGATGCCGCTCAGAACAGTCTATTTCTATCTGAAAAACGGCAATAATAATCAATAGTTTTTTTAACCCTCATTCTTATAATTCTTGGTGTGCCCTGGTAGCTCAGCGGTGGAGCGCGCGATCCTGCAAGTCACTCTTGTAGAACACGAGGCTGTTAACCGTGAGGTCGTAGGTTCAAATCCTGCCCAGGGCGTTTCTAATTTTGAAGAAACCATTAAATAATTGCGTTGTGCATATGTAGAGATAGTAAGAGGAGATAAAAATGGAAGGGGAGATGAACAGGAGCGAGGCATACGAGGACGCGAGAGACTATACTAGCGCCTCTTCAGTAGTTCCCTTTATAATCGCTCTGCTGGTTGTTCTTCCAATACTCTATCTGGTCTGGTTGGATATAGTTGCGCAAGCCGGATTTTCTGCTCTGACCAAACTGATTGTAGCCCTCATAGTCTATTACCTAGTGTCAATAGCCATAAAGATAAACGCGCAATGGGAGCAGGCCGTTATCCTTAGATTAGGGCGATATACCAGGACGGCTGGACCAGGACTATTCTTGATAATCCCCCTTGTAGAAGTGACTATAAGAAGGGACATGAGGATAAGGACGACCACCTTTGTAGCTGAAGAGGCCCTGACCAAAGACAATGTCCCAGTTAATGTCGACGCCGTCCTTTTCTGGGAAGTGCAGGACGCCAAGAAGTCGGCTATCGCTATCCAGGATTATCTGAACAGCATCACGAGAGCGGCAATGACTACCATGAGGGATGTCATAGGCCAATCGGAGTTAGCTAAATTACTCTCTGACAGGATGTCGCTTGACAGGATAATGCAGGCGCTGATTGACAAGAAGGCTGTCAAATGGGGCCTGAACGTCGATAGCGTCGAGATACGGGAGGTCAGGATACCGGGCCCTCTGCAGGATGTGATGTCAAGGCAGGCTCAGGCCGAAAGAGAAAGGCTGGCGCGAATAACTTTAGCAGACAGCGAGATCCAGATAGCCCACAAGTTCAGCCAGGCTGCGAAGGAGTACGAACGAGACCCTAATGCCATGAAACTTAGGGCGATGAACATGCTCTACGAGTCCGTCAAAGAGAGAGGGACCTATATCATAGTGCCTTCGGACATTGTCAACAGCATGGGATTCTCTGGAGCGCTTGCCGTGACTGCCCTTGACCAGGCCATCAAGAAGAATAAGAAAAAAGAAGAGAAGTAAGGCGTTACTATTTCTAACCTGAGAGAGTAGAAAAAAGATTATAAAGGCTAAGCGAGAGAACATATTGTAAATTATTGGTGGCATTATGGATGTGGCAACAGCGGGTTATTCCTGGTCGGTCAAACACAGCAGTGAACTTGACAAGCACGCCGGCAAATGGGTGGCTATAAGCAACGACGGCCCTATCGCCGTTAGTGGAACGCTTAAAGAGCTCATGGACAAAAAGGATGTTAAGAGACTCAATCCGTTTATAACCCGAATTCCGACAAAGGAAGAAGTACTTTCAGTTTTGAGATTATGACTGCTGATTTTGAATATAAGTGCATCCAGGGAGAAAAACTGCCCCTCGCCCCCATCAAGCTGACTCATCTGGGCAGGACAATACTCACCGAAGCGCTTATTGATTCCGGCTCTGCGCTCAGCATTGTTCATGGTGAAATAGGTGAGCAACTCGGCTTGGTGCACAGGGGAGAACTGGTGAAAATTTCGGGAGCTGGCGGCAAGGAAACTGTCCTGCATATGTATGAATTGGACAACGAACTTGCCGGAAGAAATTTTAAGTCGAAATTCGGCCTGCCCATGAAGCGCGGCGACGTCCCGTATTCAATACTCGGCCGGGACGGTATATTTGAGAATTTCGAGGTCAAGTTCAGGCAGAGAGAGTCTAAGTTCGCGCTATCGGATTACTAATAGCCTATTTCGGCGCAGCAATTATCGCTGATTTAACCAAGGAAAGTAGAAAAATGTTTATAAGTGCCAACCGGGGCAATAATAGTGTTAGGCAAGATAAAACAACTCCCCCGACGATTGATTCAAAATGATACATAAATGAAACATTTATAAAGCATAAATGGTGCAACTCATAATACGGTGGTAGGAATGAACGTTGTCTTGAGGGGAATAACCAAACAGTTTGTCGAGGAAATGGTCAAAGAAGGCTATGCAAACACCCAGTCAGAAGCTATCCGATTGAGCATAATAAATTTCAGGCAGAACCGCATGAACGAGGAGGAGCTCGTCAACAGAAAGCTGGACAGGATAGATGAGCAGGTAAAGACGGGTAAAAGAAAGCTCCTGAACGCCAAGCAGGCCCTAGGACCATATTCAAAGCACTTGAAGTAATCCGCATGTACACGCCGGCATTTGATGAGAAATGGCCAGCTTATTTTGAAGGACTGGACAAAGCCACTCGGGAGAGGGTCGCCAGGAAAATCAAGAAGATAATCCGTTTCCCCTATAAGAAGCACCTGAAGGGGAAGGCAAGATTTTTCGCGGACGAGGTCGGGCAGTACAGGATCATCTACAGGGTTTTTGAGGAGGACGAGACGGTTGTATTCTATTTTGTCGGGAACCATAAAGACTATACAAAATGGTATGGCCAGCTATTCTAACAGCGCCCTCTCCTAGTCCGTCTCGGCGCAGCAGTCGTCTTTGCAGAAACATTTAAAAGCTCGCGATTTGTTTAGATAATTGCCGGTATACATGACTAAAAAAGACGCAGTTAAACTAGTTAAAACCGCTCTTGCTAGTGGCAAATCTGAAGAAGAAATAGTGGACTTAATGAGAAAAACAGGTTTTACAAGCCACCAAACTGCCACCGTTATGCACGAAGCAAAGGGGTTGAAACTTAAGGATTATCATGAAACTCCCTCAGAAACTCTTGAGAAAAAGAAACCTTGGACCTTTGAGCCTTGGTCCATACTATTCGGTCGTTCAGTAAATCTGCCTGTGCAAAAAATCGGCCCGTTTGGGTACTCAGCTGGAGAACCGTGGTCATTTTCTCAACATGAAGGCACGAATATGGGAGTAATACTTATCGTTATAGTCATTTTCATAGTATTTATATTCATTGCATTTTTCGTACATTAATTTAAACCCCCGCCCCGTAAGGTAGTGGTCGTGTTCTTATGAATGCCATAGAGATTAGAGGGCTTACTAAGGAGTTTGGCGAGTTGAAGGCGGTTGACTCCATCGATTTGTCTATAAAGGAAGGGGAGATATTCGGACTGCTGGGCCCTAACGGCGCGGGAAAGACCACCACCTTGTCTATGCTTTCCACTATCCTAAACCCGACCAAGGGCAAAGCCAGCGTCTGCGGCCATGATATAGTCAAGGACAGGAACTCAGTCAGGCATTGTATAGGGATAGTGTTCCAGGACCCGAGCCTTGATGATGATTTGACTGCGCGCGAGAACCTGTACTTCCACGGCCGCCTCTATGGGATGACAGAAGAGGGTATAGGGGCCAAGTCGCAAGAGGTATTGGCTCTAGTGGAATTGATGGACCGGGCCAATAGTCTCGTTAAGACGTTCTCTGGCGGGATGAAGAGGCGATTGGAGATAGCGCGAGGCCTGATGCACCACCCCAAGGTCCTGTTTTTAGACGAGCCAACGTTAGGGCTGGATCCGCAGACGCGCAGACATCTCTGGGAATATATCAGCAAGATCAATGAGAAGGAGAAGATGACGATAATACTTACGACTCACTATATGGATGAGGCCGACTTTTTGTGCGACCGGATAGGGATCATAGACAAAGGCAAGATAATCGCGTTAGATAGCTCGGAGAAACTGAAGGACGTGCTTGGAGGAGATGTGATAACGCTCCAGGTATCTGACCCCGGTAAGATGAAACTGCTTATAGAGAAATTGGAATGCGAAAAATGTGTTAAAAAGGTGGATGTGTTCGACAACAGCCTTAACGTTACTATAACGGACGGGGGCAAGAACATCCCGAAGATAGTCCAATTGGCAGAAAAGAACAAGATAACGATAGACTCTGTCATGCTCAAGAGGCCTAGCCTGGAGGATGTCTTTATCCACTATACCGGCCGTACTATCCGCGAGGAAGAGCCTGCTAAAAGGCGATGGAGGGGTGGACCGCATGGAAGGTAAGGCCATCTATACGATCTGGCTGCGAGAGATGAAGAGGTTCGTTAGGTCTAAACCGAGGATCATAGGGACGATAGCGACGCCGTTCATGTTCTTGGCTATATTAGGGGTTGGATTGAGTTCATCGTTCAGCGCTCCTGGCTCCGGCAATTACCTGAGTTTCCTGAGTCCCGGCATTATAGGGATGTCGCTATTGTTCACGTCCATATTCGCCGGAATGTCGGTCATAGTCGACAAGCAGTTCGGGTTCATGAAAGAGATTCTGGTCGCGCCTGTGTCCAGGACCAGCATCGCCTTGGGCAAGATATTAGGGAGCGGGACCGTGTCTCTATTGACCGCGTTCATGATACTGGTCATAGCCGTGCTTATTGGTGGGATATCTCTCTCCTCTCTGTCGTTGCTGTCGCTCGCCATAGTCATAGCGTTCATGATACTGACCGCCTTTGTTTTTGTCTCTATCGGGCTGATAATAGCCTCGAGGATGAAGGACACCGAAGGATTTAGTTTGATAATGAACTTCCTGGTGATGCCCGTGTTCCTGCTGTCCGGCGCGTTCTTCCCGGCGACTGGCGTTCCAGGGTGGATGAAAGTGTTAGTCTACGCCAATCCGCTGTTCTATAGCGTTGATGGGATGAGAGGGGCTCTGTTAGGCGTTTCTAGTGTTCCTATCGCCATAGATTTAGGTATAATGTTCGGGCTTAGTGTTCTGTTAATTATTGTTGCAAGTTGGATGTTTGGGAAAATGGAAAAATAGATTCACGCATCCCACCATGTTACACTGCAGTTTGTGCTGGGAGAACTTTCTGAGGTTCATTGTCCTGTTTCTCTTCGTATTCATGCGGGAAGAGTTCTGGTCCAAGTCCTGTTTCCAGTCTTAAGATGTCTCTTGTAAGCCCGGAGTGTAAATTCAATTTGAAGAGCTGAGCCTTCCCTATTTTGTTCGTCTTTATGATAACTCCAAGACCCTCCATGTGCAGAAAAATCTTACGCACTGTAACCCAACTGACACCTGTTTTCTTACTAACTTCAGTCATCGTCCAGAAGGAATGTCTACTTTTGATTAGGTATTCCAAGACTCTAAACTCAGGAGTATTGCCAAAAATTTTTCCATAAGACACGCAAACACCTCTCCTAAACTCAGGGGGAAGTTATATTTAAAGGGGGTAGGTTCTAATATACGTTACTTACCGATGGACTAAACGTTCACTTGCGGTCTAAAAATAGTGAGATTGACCGTATACCTATTTAAGCAAGCTCAAGTATAGCTTTCATAGGCTATTCAAAGCCCAGGAGACGATGTATATGGTAGCTAGAATGACCTCGAGTGTCCTGGATCGCTTGATTCGCATCGGGGACTATCTCGAAGGTAAAGACATTGTAACGAAAGAAAAGGCGTTGAAAAAGTTCGAAGTCATGGAAGAGACTGGAATCTCAGATGCGTATCCATTCCTACGCGCACATGAGATTGGCATGATAGAAATCATCAAAGACAAGGGACCAGATAGATTTCTCATTGCCGGCGATCAGCTGCTGATGAGCGGAGAGAGAAGAGTGGCTTTTTTTAACGACAAAAAGGCCAAACTGTCTGAGGAAGCGAAACAAAACTCGACACTAATTCAGATTCTCGGCATCTCTAACGCCGCAGAAATAGGTCTTTTCTTTTCAGGGAATATCCGTAGTCAGGTTGAAGAATATCATGAAATACGAGATAAGATAGCAACGGCAGGATTGCCAACAAGCGAGTTCCCGGCGTGCGAATGGAGGGCAAAGTCTTCACGCGTGTACCTGAAAAACCCAAAGACGCTAGAAGAATTGCGCGCAGAAAATGTTCGACAGAGTAAAATGAGTGATTACTGAGGTGATTCAATGGCCATAAGACCGCGATTTAGACTAACTGGCAACCGGGTTGAAGTCGGCGTAAGTAGTGGACCTTACTATGCTAAGGCTGGCTACCGACACAACTTGGTGAGAAGAGCCAAGAGCGTCCTCAGAAGAGTTTTTTAGTGTACTATACCAACGGAGTAATAACATGTTTCCACCACTTATGATTGATTCACTTGTGTTTCTTCCAAAAAGTATATCAATGTTGGCAATAATTGTTCTTATATTCACAGGCATAGTTGAATTTAGGCAGGGGCATATAGGAAGAGTAGGTATTTTCGCTAACGCTTTTTTACTTTGGCAGATTTTTTACTCTTCATGGCAAATACTTCCGAATTGGTTCCAGTTATATTTAGATGTAGGAACAGCGGTGGGTATAGTGGCTCTTCTTGCTTATCTGGCGAAGGAGAAACTTCCAACAGAATTTTATCAGATATCTTTCATTTTATATGGCTCTTTTTCAGTCATACTGGCAATTTTTGTTGGTTTAAACGGAGTTTCTCTTTTCTAAATTCAGCTTGTGTATCACATATAAAACCTGTAGTGTGGTTGTAATTGAACGCTTCTATCAGCTTCAGACAGAATTTCAGCCACTTTTTCAGAGAAGGCCAGGGTTATTGGCAGGAAGGTTGAGAATGCAGTGGTGTTCCAATTCAGCTTCGTAAGACCAAGTATCTCTTCACATATTTCATGGATCTCAGAATCTCCATCGTGTGTTATGCTTAATGGCTGAGGGATACTGTGACCAGGATATGTCCTTACTCTAGGAATGTATCCGGATGAATATAGGATATGTTCCTTGTTTGTCAAGGATATAACAGTCCCCCTTAGAACAGGATAGGATCCCTTTCTCATAAATCGAATCCCCCATCTTTTTGATATTGTCACAAAGTCTCTCTTCGCAGTGCCAACTGCCTTATTGAAACCGTCGCACTCCTCCTTCGTGAACAGTGTTGATTTGTGAATTACTACGCGGGTTGGTGGTCTACCGGCCTTTTCAATATATTTTTTAATTGATTCTGTTAGCAAGTCATACGCTTGTTTTTGAGAAAGGTGCGGTTGCTTGGTTTTTTCATCGACATAAACATCTGTTCCTCTTAGTACGAGTCCCTGACCATCGTGTGTAAATATCTGAGCCATTGAGGTCTGTATATCTTTGTTGAAACTTAATTTATCCCTGTAAAAAGAAATCCCAACATAGCACGTATCCTGTCTGAGTCTAGCAAGTCGCCATGGCTTTCCATTGGCCTTGTAAAACAGACCGGTTGAAAAGTTCCAAGCAAAGGAAGCAGGATCTTGCCTAATTTTTCTTGTGTTAATATCATAAGTCAACACAGCATCGGCCGTGGATTCTCTTAAGAGTTGAATTGGTTTTGGGGGATTGTTATCCATAACCCTTCCCTTCAGTGCATTTCTGAAATCATAACTCTTTGGTTTTTTTATTTCTTTTGGGGTTATTTCGATTCCCCAATCAGTGAGAAATTTCTGATTCTGTTTCTTGAAGCTAAGTATGAGTTTTTCCAATTCAGTCGGTTTTGGAGTCTTTGCACCTCTCGTGTATTTAGATATGCCACAATATTCTTCAATTTGTTTTGGAATACAACATAGAATGACATCTGGTGGATTGTCTTCACTTAGAATATTCTTGACCTTGGCAAGATAGACATTGACTGCAGTTCCTATCCTCTCGTTAGGGTCTGCGATTTTCAAGATGGCATCTATTTCTGATTGAAGTATGGTTTCCTGCCAGGTGTTTGATAGTTCAATGGTGCAGTTAAACTTGGTTTCCTTAGACATTCCAGGATATGCTGGGTAGAGCCATTTATTTGCTTCCTTACTCTCTATAGGTAAGCTAATTAATCTGATAATCTCCTTAGCCTTTTCAAGCATTGATTTGTCTCCGATGATACCTAACCTTATCTTTTCTAGAGTCGCGGTTTCCTTTTCATGTCTATACGGACCAAAATACTTTAGACCTAATTTCGGATCCTTTTCTTCTTGGAATCCTCCGAAAACTAGATTGTGCTCAGGAATATACTGCGATTTAAATTCCAGTGCCATCCTCCCCCTTAAACAATTCTTCGTCCCCTGTGTCTTCTATTTCCAGTCTAAACTCGGAAGATGGTATATCGAATAGAATGCCTACAGACATACGTGCTTTGACCGGTTCTGACTCTATTTCAATATAGTCAGTTATCTTAATGTTCTTTCCATCGCCCAGTTGATGAATCCAAAAGAGAATTGTATTCAAGTAGCTATTGTTGTACTTGTTGTATGATAGACGAGTTATGACCGTGCCCTCTTCGAATCCAGATATCGGGCGACTACCATCATCGGTAAGAATAAAGGTGGGCAATACTTCAAGAAAAATCTTGCTTCCGATGCGTTTGAAAGAAGCATAACATGCCGTATGACAGTAAACAGATTTACCTAGTTGCCCAGCCCACATCTTGGCGACAACTGTTCTTGTGGATTTTGTATAACGGCCTCCCCACTGCTCCTTTCTTTTATCTTTCTCTTTGCCAATAGGGTAGTAGAGCTTATCCCTCTTTTCGCTGTAATATATCTTTTTTGAGATTGCAAAATGTATTAATTCTCGATACAAAAGCTCGATGATTAAATTGCTCTTATCTTGGTCGGCTAACCATACGTCTACCGATTCACGAGAAATTTGTGTGTTGTCAACGAGTTTGGAGTACGAATTCTTCTCATCATATAGATTTTCAAATGTGAGAATCTTATTGTTCCATTCTTTGAATTTGTAGTAAAACTCAGGGAAGACACCCTCCTGCTTCAATAGAGTGTTTATGGAAATATCATCATATAGTTTTTTACTTCCAAAGTAAACGTATTTTGGAATCTTGACTTCAAACAGATTGCTATATATTTCCTCCTCTATTTCGTCTGGCTCACCGCTAAGAATGGACATTCTATACTTTTCTTTTTCAATTCTTCTCTTAAGAATTTCATTTTCTTGAGCAGATGGTTGGATGCTTTGTGTACCTCGACGGTAAAAGATATCTCCCCGTCTGAAGACAATCCTCTCCTTGTCTCCTTTTTTATAACGTCCTTCCTTGTTTGGAATGAGAATCTTATGTGATGGTGGAATGAATATGAATCCGAAGCGTCGTTCTTGTCCATTCACGACTTTTCTTATCTCTTTATAAAGGAGTTCTAGAGGCTCGTCAACAAATGAATTGAATTTTTCCTGTAATGTGGCTTGATCTACGCTATAATCCTCAAACAGGCCGATGGGAGTGAATTGATTCTTTTTCTCCTCTTTCCAACCTATTAATATCCATCCTCCACCGTAATTACTAAAAGCAAAGATATCTTTGGCAATCTCCGGAAAATCAGATTCCTTCTTTATGTCTATTGTAAGTTTGAAATCTAGATAAGGAGTTTCATTTTTACGATTCATCAAGAAGTCGATGGCATACTCACTCAACGGTTCGGCCTCAACCTCATTTATTACAACGCCACCCATTATTTTTTGCATTCTAATATCCACCTCTAATGATTAAGATGCTTTTCAGATGCGAATGTTAAATTATTTAAACGTTCAAGCTTTACACAAACTTATATCCTTTATTGCGTTTCTTCTTGAACTACGGGTCAAATCAGTAATATTGTCTGCTTTTATATCGCCGCGCACCTTGTCTGGCCAGATATCGTTTTTGGGACGAGGATAAACCCTTAATTGTTCTCTCCGCCTTACGCGGGTTTTTTGATGATATACTCCCCCGTAATCTGAAACCACCTTGGCGACCCACCCATGTTTTACTATTTGGTTTATTGACTTCTCTGATGTGTTCCCCAACTCGAGTGCGTACTGACCGCGTAGTTGATCCTGTGTAAAGTTTTCCTGATGGAACTGCGCCGATATAAACGCTTCCAGATTTCTTCTTCCTGCCCCAATTACCAAAAACCATATATTTATTACACAGCTGAAATATAATAATAGCTATGGAACCTGGTGCCATGTATCTTCGCTCATGCTGCCAGTAACCTGCTAGTCCTATCAACCCTCTATTTCTGACATTTTTTGATGAACCCTTCTATTTCCTTTGTCGAATATCCATACAATCTGCCTATTTTTCTCGCATATTCGACCCATTTCCCATAACCATGCTTGCATCTTCTTAGTATGCCTTCCAATCTGAGGAGCCTTCGAACGGCTCTCTTTTGACCCGGTTTGTATAAGTACCGGTCAATATAGTTTTTTCCGTTACACCTATACTTCCTGTCAATGTGTGGATATTTGCTTAAAAATACATCTTTGAAACATCCAAGGCTATACGAGAATATGGGTTTGTCTCCAAACTCAAAATCTACAAATTGAAAACGTTCTTTTTCTTGTAGTATTGAATATTTTCCGTATGTTATCAAATTAATCGTCAATATATTCAATTCCTTCGGTTTATAATCTTTTCTATTTTTTATTAACTTTTAACCTAAACATTTAAATAGTCAGAAATACTCATAAAATCATGCGAATTCACGTCATCACACCGGGCTTCACCAAGGAGGTTTACCAGATACTTGCAAAGACAGGCGCAGACAGGATAGTGGCCGTGCATTCTGATTTTGGCACGAAAGAGACCAAAGAGAAGGTAGCCACGACAATAAGAGAAGTGGAAGAGCTCACGGGCCAGAAGATCGATGTCAGAACGACTAAAGGGCAGAAGTTCGAGGAGTTCATCAAGTACTTCATAGACCTGTTCAAGGAGTTCAGCGAGACCGACGAGATATTCATCCATCTGGGGGGAGGCGAGAGGTTCCTGGGCATAGCGGCCATGTACGCCTCTTTCTTCGTGAACAGGAACATAAAGGCAATCTCCACCATCGAAGTCACGGGAAAGGACAGGCCAAAGTACAGCTACGACATCCTGCCCTCGCTACCATTGTACAAATTGGGCAAGACCAAGCGCGAGATACTGAAAGTCCTCAAGAGCAACCCAGATCTAACGTTAACTGAGATAGCAGATAAGCTGAAAGACGTCTCTAAACCGGCGGTCCACACGCATCTGGCGGGCCTCAAGAGCAACGGTTTCATAGAGTTTGATGAGGGAACGAAGACCTATCATTTGTCTCCCACCGGATCGCTGATTCTCGAGAAAGAGTAGTTTAATATAATAAGTTAACAGTTTCAGGAAAAGCTTAAATATCTCCTTCAAATCCAATTATAGTCGGTGATCGTATGATGGATATAAAAGAAATCATCGAAGATATCGCGGATGAAGAAGGGGACGAAGACGAGTGCGAGCCAAAAGAGCACGGCAAGAAAGAGCGCCCCAGAAGCTCGATAGAATTTGCTACTGGGAACATGGGCCAGGACTTTCAATTGTCTGTAAAAGGACCCAACTGCGAGAAGACCTTTGAGAAACTGCTGGGCAGGATCAGGAACAACATGCCGAATGTCAGGCGAGACGGCTCCTACCGTTGAAGTGATTGAATGACTTTTATAGGAGACGACGACTGGAAACCTGAGTATCCTGTGATCGGCTGGAGAAACGGCGTGTTCGTCAGGGAAGGAAGAGACTATATCCGGGATGTACCGCTGACGAAAAGAGCCTGTAAGCAATGCGGTTCGACTTTCATACGCGCTGAATTTCCAAAGAAGCTCAAAAACAACATAGATAACTCTTTCGGGAAAAAGCTGTGCATGAACTGCATCTACGCAATCATGGTGATAGAATTTTCCAACTTTGCAATGATAGACCAGAGAGCCATGAGAAGAGCTATCAATCTGGAGCTTTTCGAGATAGGGGTACAGAAACGTGATGCCTTATGAGCTTGAGCGAACAATCTGTATCCTTTTATTATTCAAATGAGTTATAGTGGCAATATGACCAGCCTCACATTCTACGGCGGAGTCAACGAGATAGGCGGGAACAAGATACTGGTAGAAGACAAAGACACGCGCATCTTCCTGGATTTCGGCATGAGCTTCGGCAAATCAGGCGAATTCTTCTCTGAGTTTTTGATGCCTAAGAAATGCAATGGCGTAAGCGACTACATCTCTCTTGGACTGGTTCCGGACCTAAAGGGGCTTTACAGACCGGATTACCTCAAGAAGATGAAGAAACCGGTTGAAGAGCGCGGTTTCGATGGTATCCTGCTCAGCCACGCCCATTTCGACCACAATGGATTTCTAAACCTAGTGAGGCCCGATATCCCTCTTTACTGTTCGGAAGGCTCTCGCTGTGTCATGGAAATGCTGGATACCACCTCGAAAATGAGCGAGTTCCTGCGCCAGAAGGTCAGCTTCAAGTTCGTTGATAAAAAGAGAGGGGAAGGCGTAAAACGGCTTGATTCTAGAGACCCAGAAGGAACTATTAAAAGGGATGTAAAAATAGCCGATAAGCCATTCTCTATCGGTTCGTTCAAGATAACGCCCATTCCGGTCAACCACTCGCTGCCAGGAGCACTAGCTTTTGCGATAGAGACAAGCGCCGGGGTGATAGTCTATAGTGGAGATTACCGCTTTCACGGCTACGGGGGCGAGCTCACTGAGGCGTTCCTTGAGAAAGCCCGTTCTTTCGACCCGGTCGCCCTGATAACCGAAGGAACCAGAGTAAAGAGCGCCAGCGTTGAGACTGAGAAGGACGTATATGACACCGTTACGGAATTCGCCAAAGGCTCCAAACAGCTGGTGATAGCCAATTTCCCGGTTAGAGACACAGATAGGATGCTGACGTTCCAGAAGGCGGCTCAAGACAATGATAGGAGACTGGTGGTTGATTTGCGCCAGGCGTTCCTGCTCAAGACCATGGAGGAGCACGGCGTTGATGCACCCAGACTCAAGGATGTGGATGTCTATGCGTGCAGGAAGTCATGGGGCCTGGTAACAGAGGATATAGATAAGAGCCTGGTTTATGGCGACTATGATCCATGGGAGTGCGAATTCGTATTCGGCAAGAATGCAGTGACCTGTGAGGATATCGGCAATAAGCAGGGCGACTATGTGTTCAGGTGCGAGTTCTTTGAGCTGAAGGAGCTGATGGACATCCAGCCGCACAAGGACAGCCACTATATCTGGAGTGTTACCGAGCCGTTTGACGTGAAAATGGAGCTGAACGAGGAGATAGTGCTCAACTGGCTGAAGCACTTCAATATCACGAAGATTATCCGCAAGCACGTCTCCGGACACGCTAATGGTAACGACATAAAGAGGGCTGTAGAGACCATAGCCCCGAAAAAGGTATATCCTGTGCATACCGATTATCCTGGAAAGTTCAGGGAGTTCAAGCCGCACACGATAAGGATAAAAAAGGGCAAGAAATACATTATCAAGTGAAGATTTTTATGACTCCTAAAATTATATTGTTAAAGTATAAATATGAAATAAAAAGTTTGTTTGAAGCAATAGGTAATGATGAAAATGATTTAACCTCAAGCCTTGCATACGTTTTGTCTGCTTCTCCCAAATTTCTTAATAATTTAATTAGAAGAATATATGGAAAAAGTATTAGATTGGAAATCGTAGAAATAAGAATACAGGAATTTCATAAAAATAAGGGATTTACAGATATCGAAATTTCAATTAATAACCAATTTTTGTTTGTTATAGAAGCGAAAAAAGGATGGAGTTTACCTTCCAGTACACAGGTCAAAAAATATCTATCTCGATTTAGAGGATTTAAAAAGAAAAAACGTTTATTTGTTGTACTAAGTGATTGCAGTAAAGAATATTTTAAAGAAAAATTCAAAGATTCTTTATACGGAACTAAATTAACATCAATATCCTGGCGCGAAGTCGTTGAATCTATAGAAGATGTTTACCATCATGTGACTCAAAAAGAAAAACATATTTTAGAAGAGTTTAAAAAATATCTAAAGGAGGAGGTTCTTATGGAAAATAAGGGATCAAATTTGGTCTATGTGGCATCATTATGTACAAAAAAGAAACCACATTACAATATACCTGGAACAGAAATAGTTGAAAAAAATAAGTTATACTTCTATTCAATGGAAGAAGGCGGATTTCCTAAAATTCCTCCCAATTATGTTGCTTTTAGGTATAATGGTAAGTTACAAGCCATATATCATGTTGAGAGTTATGAAGTTGTTCCTAACTTACATAAACGAATACCTCAATTGATAAATAATAAATTTAAAAAGAGTTGGGGGAATTATTATTTATTGCATCTTGGTAATAAATTTGAACCAAGAAAGGAGTTACCCACTGGAAATCTATATCGAGCTGGCAGAGTTTGGTGTGAACTAGACACATTATTTACGGCTAAAACTATAAAAGAAGCGAGTGAAATAACTAAAAGAAGAGGAAAGTATAAGATTTAAAAAATACAGAATATGAAAAACATATGTGATATCATGAAAAAAGATAGTGCGTTAGTCGGCCTTGCAGGCACTTACTTTGTCGCAGCCGAGCTGTCCCAAAGAGGTTATATTGCAACAGTCACTTCAAGGAACACTGAAGGGATTGACTTGCTAGCTTCTAACATAAATGGTTCTAAAGTTGTGAGCATTCAAGTTAAAACAAGCGGCGCTCGCATAAGAGAACGCTTTAGCAGAAGTTGGATGATGCAACAGAAACATGAGAATGTTTACTCTGATAGTTTCTTCTACGTTTTCGTAGACCTCAAGCCAAATGAAAAACCCGACTTCTACGTTGTACCAAGCAAGGTAGTAGCCGATTATCTTAAACACGAGCACGAAGTGTGGCTGAAAACCCCTGGCAGAGGAGGCAAAAAACACAACGATACGACAATGCGTCTTTTTGAAATAAATGATGAAAAAGATATACCAAAATACCTGAACAGATGGGATCTATTTGGTTTGTGACTCTTGAATCCCCGCTAAGATTATTTTATTTCCGGTAACTTATAAACGCTCTCAGTTATCTTAGAAATCTGATCTTTATTTATAAGTAAAATTTTATCTTTCTTTAAAATAGTAAGAAATTCATTTGAGAATTTTATTATTTTCCCTTCAATTTTTTCATTGTTGGTTAGATAAATAGTTGCTGGTGGATAATATACGCTAGAGTAACCAAAAGCCAGCGCAATCATTGTTAAATCTAAAATTACAAAATTTACAACTACTCCATATACTATTATGCTTGAGCTAATTGTTACTACTGATAAGGTTGTAAGAAATACCATAAAAGAAAATAACCATAAAAGAAACCTATTTCCAAAAACTTTAGTCGTTATGTTATAAGTAAGCATAGATCGAGATTTTATATCCTTATCATGGTTACTTATAAATTTCCCAAACCATGATTTCTGTTTTAATTCCTTCATTTTTTCGTTAAACATTTTTTGAAACTTATAGATTAAACCTAACTTCCTCAAGGCTTCATTGGCTTGGATATTTAAAGATAAAACATATGCTATCAAAAGCAAAATAAAGATATTTGAAACAATTCCAGGTATTGTAACTTGAATAAAAAAAGAAAAACTGAAATCGGAAATTATAGTATTTTTTGTTAAAAGATAATATGCAGTCAAAAATGGGATAAGTATATATGTCGATGAAAAAAATAACCCCTGAGTGTATAAATCAATTTTATTATATATTTCCACTTTCGTATCACTAATTACCTTACCAAAGTACAAAATAATAGCACCAGCAAAACCAGTTAATATGGCTATAGTTTGAATATCAATCTGAAAATCTATCATTTCAAACTCTCCCCAATAATCTTCTTTTCTTCTTCAGTTATTCCGTAAAGCTTGTAGACTAACTCGTCGATTTCAGCATCTATTTCGTTTCTTTCTTCTTCTAATTTTGCACTTTCAGTTGTTTTTTTGTCGTCGATTTCGTTAAGGCGCTCGTTTAAAGAGAGCATTTTATTTACCAATGAAACAAGTGAATTTTTGTAAAGTAGATTGATTTTGATTGGAATCCGTTCAATTTCAAATGTCCGCAATTCAATAAATCCACCCCTCATTGCGGTTAAGCTATACTTTTTTCTCGTATAATAACCGATTAATTTTGAATTTAATATTCCTAATAAATATTGTAAAGGAAGCTCCTCATTCTTAGAGTGTATTACATATACTGTGTTAACTGGTATTGCGTTTTTACAATCTAATATTACAGAGGTTGGAGTAAAACATAATTTTTTCATTAGAATAGCTGGTGTATCAATAACCCATTCTTTCTTTTTTGATATTTTTTTTGTAAATTTTAAAAGCCTATATCTTTCGATTTCTCTATTAGTTATTACAAAAAGGTCTCCTTGATTGAATATGTCTTTTGTCGTTGGTTTTGCTCTGTAAATTTCTATTACTTTTTCTCCAGTAATTTTATTTACGATATCTAACTCCTCATTTTTAATATTAAAAATAAATGTTTCTTTACTATTTAAGTCGCTTTGATTTACTTCTATTAAGTTCATATTATCAAAATTGGAACTAACTGGAGTGTAAACTTTAATCTTATTATTTTTTGGAATAACTTTTTGCAATATGACAATGTAGGGGTAAGTTGATGCTTCTGCAAATACTCCAAGTTGAGAAACATCGATTATTTTGATTAACCTATTATCTAAAAAGATTTTTCGTAATGGAAGTCCATAATTAGTTACGGCAAATTTATTGGGAGCAATAAACCCTAGATAGCCCTCTTTATTTAATAAGCCTAAACCAAGTTCATAAAAAAGTACATAAATGTCATACTGTTGAAAAGCGGTTTTATAGTTATTTTCAAAAAATTGTTTCTCTTTTTTTGGCAGATTTCTATTGTTTATATATGGAGGATTTCCAATTATAGCATCAAAACCGCCACTGTTTTTTATTTCTGCAAATTGCTTGTCCCATTTAAATGCGTTATCTCCTGCGACTAGTGGGTCGTCAATTAAAGAATTGCCACATTTTATATTATTTTTAAGATTTGGTAGAGTCTCTTTTCTTTCAACTGTTTTAAGAAGAAGATTTAATCTAGTGATTTCAACTGCTTTATGGTCTAAATCAACACCAAAAATGTTATTTATCAATATTTCTGACTTTTCTTTTTCAGTTAACTTTCGTTTTAGCCTTCTTTCTATCTCTTTTTCGATTACATCATATGCTTTGATTAAGAAAGAGCCAGAACCACACGCTGGATCCAAAACTTTAATCTTTTTAATATCTTCAGTTTTGGTATTTTTTAACAATTCACCCACCGTATTCTTAACAATGTAATCAACAATGTATGTGGGAGTATAATAAATTCCCATCCCCTTTCTTTTTCCTACTTTTTCCTCAATTTTACCACTTTTTTTAATGATCGAACCTAAATATTGCTCATAAACGCTTCCAAGAATATCGACGGTTATCGCTTCAAAATCAAACTTAGTAAGCTCTTTTAAGACTTTTACTGTTGCACCATCATCGATTTTAAGTTTATTCAAATTATATTCTTCAAAAAGTTCGCTATCATAAGTTTCTTTAAAGCGTTCAAAAGTTTCAAACAACATTTCAGTTAAGTCCTTTATTTTCCCATCTCTCCAATCTTTAAGTCCCACTTCTAAAGTTTTTATATCAACGCCCCTATCCTCACAAACTCTAATGAAAATCAGGCGGTTTATAAAATTCTGAACATAATCATCTAATTCTTCTTCAAGTATACTGCTTTTATTTTTCCTCGCGTTTCTTATTAAAAGCCCTCTCCAATCATCTAAATGTTTAAATATCTCGGTTGTTATCGGATCCTTACTTGGCTTTCTACCCCATCCTTCAAGTATCGTGTTTAGTTTGTTTTCTAAAATGCTTTCTTTGCTTAATAACCATAATAAATCAAATTTTTCTATGTATTCAGTATACCTAAAGCGCATATTTTTAATGGCTGCGTACTCTGGGTAAGGTACATTTGCTTGCGCATCATATAGTATAAACGTTTCAAAATCAGTTAGTATTACCCATTCAACATCGCTTTGGTGCCCATAATCTATAGTTTTTTGTGCCCATTTGGATAAGTCCGTTTTCGGTGGTTTGGCTTCAACATAAAACTTTGGAACATCATTTATCTTAAAAGCGTAATCCACTCTTTTTCCTTCAACATTTTGTTCGCTATAGACTTCATCGATATTTTTGAGATCCCATCCAAGAAGTTCAAATAATGTGTCTATAAACACTCTTCGTAAATTAGACTCATCATATTTTTCTATTTCACCTGACTTAAGACAGTTTTCATATTTTGCAACTAATTTACGTACTTCTTCTTTAGCCTCTTCTTTTGAATAAACCATCAAATTACCTATGCAGTTTAACCTTATATTTTTATCCCATTTAAACTCTTTTTTAAGCTACTCAATGCTTTCTCATGTATAATCGGGTTCTTCTCTTCCTTAATTTTCTCATAAACCTTCTCATCAAGCAGATTCTTCAGCGGTATCTTCAGCTCTTTACATGCCTCACGTAAGGCGATATACGTCTCCGCACTGTACTTGAAATAGCAGAGATAGCGCTTGTACTTATGGGTCTTCAGATACTCCTTCACCCTAGCCTTGACGAACCGGATATAGTCTCTTTTGACTTTGGCCGTTTCCAACCACTCTGGCCAGTCATAACTATTGAACGGGTAATAATCAGAGAACTCGAACGGGATTACGCCAGGACTGGACAACACTATCCTATGCACCCTGGGGAATACAGGACTATCCTTGATGGCCTCGTAGATCTCGACATGGGTTCTGGACCCGGCATATGGCTTTCGGAACGAGCAGGGCAGGAACAGCGCTATATCCTTATCGACAGGCCTCTCATAGAACCGAACGAAGTAGTCCTGCCAGACGTTATAGTGGCTATGGTCTAAACAGGCTATTCCAACGCCTCTGATGAACTCCTGCCTCTCCTTAGGGATCTTAGGGACAAAGGCATAGTTCTGATAGTCGACCTCAATCTTCCTGTTCTTGGCCCAATGACTGACCATAGCCTCGAACTGGCCTTTGTCCAGCGGCTTCCATTTGCCTATAACCCACTGGTCAAACAGGCCGGCTTTGGCATGCGGGAAAGTGTTGATCAAAACGACAGAATCGGACTCGCGGATAGCCAGCGCAACCGTCTTATTCAGGGCTTTGGCATTACCGAATGGGATATTGACCATGACGTAAGTGCGAACGCCTATCTTATTCTTTCGCAATAACTTTACGGCCTTGAGCCATTGCGCTACAGTAAAGCCTTTTCGATAGGCGCGCAGGACCTTATCGTCGGCGCACTCCAATCCTATCGCTACCGTCAGCCTAATGCCTTTGAAGTCCGATAGGCTCTTTGAGGTGATATATTCTGGCCTGGACTCTATCACCAGCTCCTTAACACGACTGGCTCGGATATAGCCGGCGAACCATTGTCTGAAGGCGCGGGGGAACTGGGCGTCGTCTAGGAACGAGCCCGAGGCGAAGACTTTCAGCTTCATTACCCCTAACAGACTGGTGCTCTCTACTCGTGCCTTTAGCCTTTCTACATCCACAGGCGCTTCGAGCTTTCCCCAGCCGCAGGCGTAACATTTGCCCCAGCTGCACTTGCCGGAACTGAGTATCAGTGTCTTTTCCATATCCGTCTATTTGGGAGAAAAAGTATAAAAACTAACCTTCCTCGGCTATTTTCCGGAACCACTCATCCATGTTCTTGACGTGTATAAACTTTGCATTCTTTTCAATATTTTTTATCCTTTTCACAAACTCTGGCTTAAATTCCAACTTGTCAAAATAGCGTTCTATGGCCGCTTGCAGTTTTCTCTCCGCTTCTTTCCGGGTCATGCCTTTTGCAGAGATTTTGGTCTCTTCATCAACAGCAACATACATTTTTCCATCCTTTGTGATCTTCATAATTTCACCTCTTCTTGCGGCCGAATACTCTGTTGTATTCGTTATGATCCATGATATCAATAACGTATGCGACCACCCAATCGCCTTCGTTGCTTAGGGAGTAGAACATCCGCCAGAAATCAGGGAGCTCGAGCCGGTATAGGTTGGTGATGCCGTACTCTCTGACATAACTGTCCGGATAGCGCCTTCGTTTAACCTTGTTTCCGCATTCAGCATCGGCCTTGATGAGCTCGAATTTATTTTTGAGCCCGTTCAGGATGCTTCTCTCTATCTTCGAATTGGGTGCTTTTTCTTTGAGCTTTTCACAGGCTTCTCTGGCGTTGGGGTAAAGGAAAACTCTGACCTTCTTCATACTTCTGGGGCAGTCTTTAATAGTCTCCTGAAGTTTGGGTTCGTGTTGTAGATCCACGTGATTCCCTTCGTCCCGATGTATATTTTGTTGCTCTTATCGAGATAGTCAAGTATTGCTATCAGAGTGTTGTGGTTCACTTGCCTCGGTAGGATTTTCTTCAGCCCAGCTACCGTTACGGCGCTGTCTTTCATGTTCTTGAGCGTCTCTTCGACCATCAGTATTGTGTTCAGTGTTGGCGAGTGCTCCATTTTCTGTATCTGTGTTGGCATATTAATCACGTTTAGATATCAATTTGTAACTATTTGGTATTAACTTGTATATAAGGATATCTATGTGATTAGCACTCTCTTAGAATTAGGCTCGCGCGATTTATATAGAACATTCGCGATGCTTGGGTTAATTTTGGTTAATTACTTTAGTCTTTCGTATAGTTTTCTGAGCTCTGGCAAATCAAGCGTGAACAGCTTTCTATTATCCTCTATGTCTTTCTTGAACGCTATCTTTACAGCGTTATGGGCGTCCTTGTTTGGGTAACGGAACAACTCCCTAATAAATACATCAAATTTTGGGTCTCTCTTTATTGGCTTTCTCACCAGACTAACAATAGCCGAGTCCACTTTTGGCTGTGGATAGAACGCATTCTTCGGGACGACTTCTAGAATCTTGGGCTCGAAATAATACTGGACCATCACCGATAGCCTACCGTAGTCATTAGAGCCCGCCTCAGCGACCATCTTCTCAGCGAATTCCTTCTGGTAGCATAATACGGCCTTATCGAAATCATACTCCAGAAGCTTGAACGTAAGCGGAGCAGAAATAGAATAGGGGATATTAGAGATTATTTTGTTGAACTTGGGCCAGTCCGTCTCTAACGCATCAGCCCAGATATACTCGATATTGCCATAGCCTCTCAATTCCTGCGATAGGACTGGCTCTAATCTCTTGTCTTTCTCGACGGCTATTACTTTCTGGACTTGTCTCGCTAACTGCTCGGTAAGGAAACCTAATCCTGGCCCTATCTCCAGAACAGTATCAGAGAACTCTAGCTCGCCATAGCGGACCTCCCTTTCTATCACGCCAGAATCTATCATGAAGTACTGGTCTAATACAAAAGAAGGACGAAAGCCGTACTTAGCCATAAGCGAGTTAAGCCTATCGTGAAGGTTGATATTCCTCACTCCTTGGTGGTCTGATAAACAGATGGTATTTGGAACGACCCTGGAGCTCTTCTATGATCCTCTCGGTTATGACCCTAATAGGATCGGGCATCAGGTTGATCCTGGTACTAATGTCCTTGAAGTTCTCGAAAGGCTTCTTCTCGCGCTGGTTTATGATGTCCCACATGTGCTTTTTCCCTATGTTTGGCAATAGCTCCAACGAGTGCTGCCTGACGCTGATAGGACCTGCTTTATTGAAGAACTCGATATACTTGGCCTCGCTCCTCTTGACCAGTTCCTCGACAACAGCTTTCAGCTCGTTGCGGCCCGTGACTGTCAGCCTCTCGTAAGGTAATCTGCCCTTTATGAACTGGACTTTGTCTCTCTTATCAGGTCCTATATAGATTCGCTCTCGCAGAAGCAGCGGTGACTCTGGCCTTGGCACTAACTCTAACAAGGAGAAATAGGTCTCACCGAGGGCTTGCGCTATGGGTTCCTTGCGGAACGCGTCTGCATATCCATTCTGCAAATAATCCAAAACTATTGCGTAGTCCTCTCTGAACATGTGTATCTCTCATTCCAACTCAGCTGCTATGTCTAGTATTTTTTTGACTTGCTCGTCTTTTAAGCCTAACCTCGTTTTCTCGAAGATAAGCCTGAGCTCTTCCTTGGTTTTAGGCCTGACGTCGATAATCCTGACCGCTATCTTCTCGTCTATTCCCAGGTCGGCCAGCTTCTCGACAGCCTCTTTGAGCTTGCGAGGCCCTATCTTCCCGAACTCCTGCGCATACTCTAGAGTCACTTTCTGCTCGTAAGTCAGCTCTCCCCTCTCTTTCCTGTCCTCCAGGATCTTTTTCACCTCGGAGACTGACACCGGCTTCTCGGCTATCGTCTGTTTTCCTATTCCCATTTTATCACTTCTGCAATTTTAGATGCGCGGGATGAACGACAATGTTCTTCTCCGCATTCAGGTCATATATCCTGATGATATAACATGAGCCCTGTTTCCCGATGACTCTTCCAGTCTGCCCTATGAAGCGCCTGAACGGCATCCCCCTGTGCAAGGAGGGGTCAACGTTGATATGCACTATATCCCCTATGTGGAAGACTTGGAGCATCTTGTTGACCGTAGGCCGTCCTTTCTCCCTCTTAGTCTTCTTGAATCTGGCCCTGGTCCCGCATCTGACGCCCCTGTGCTTGTGATGAACCATGCTATCTCTCCTATTTTAGTTACCATAGAATATATTTATATATGTTACTACTCATAAGTTACTACATGGATGACGAAACAATATACGAGTTCGCTATCGCATTAGTTATAATTTTCGGGGCTTTTAATTATTTGTATCCAGGAGCGGCTTTCTTCACAACTCTAGTGACTGCCGTTGCTCTTATAGGAGTTGTCTTGTTCCTTAAAGGCCTATTGCAGTATCTGGTCGGCAAGAACAAAGAGAACATCTGGGCAGGCGCTATCTTGATCATCTTCGTGGTGATCCTCTACGGCGGCCTCCCCACAGTGATCAACGCGTTCAAGTTCGTGGCCGCGTTCGTATTAGGCTTTATCGACAACGGTCTTACCTATCTCGCTTCTCTAGTGTAAAATTTCGACAACACAAAGCTTTTAAATCAGATTTTCCTACTCTTTCTCGGTGACGCACGTGCAGAATCTCCTAGAGATGTTTAACGAGGAAGAGCAAAGGTTCTCTAAGTTCGGAGTCAGGGACCTGCACAAGCTGAAGTATGTCTATGACTCGACTACCTCCAACAACTATAACAGAATGCGGTTCGAGCTCAAGAGCATATTCGCCCTGATCGAGTCTATGGAGCCTAAAGAGCTGAAAATCACGATAGACGACAGCTTCAAGAAATTAGAGAAACTAGAATTCAATCCCACTATCTCCGGACCGAACATAAGCATGCGCGACAAACTGAGGCGGGACTTTTCAATCTGGTACAAGCCAACGTTCTATATCCCTACGGTCAACTCGGCCCGGGCCATAACTGCTGACTTTGTGATAATGAGGGGGGTCCATGGCTCTATGTATGAATTGGATCCGGACCTGAAGAAACAACTATATTCTTACGAATTCTTGTCCAACTCTATCCTTAGGGACATCTCGATAAAGTTGCTGGGCAGCCTGAAGACCATTAGCCTGGGGGTCTTGTGCAAGAAAGCGTTTATGCCTTCCGATCTACGGGAGATAAAGATAACCAACTTCTATCTCAAGGCCAACAGGCTGATGCTATTATCCGAAGACTATCTGCCCGATACTCTGAAGATGAGCCTGCCGGTAAACGTCACGTATGCTGAGAATGTGGACATGAACGCGCAGAAGTTCGTAGAGGCGGCTAAGAAGGTCCTGTGAGAAACGAAAGTTTTAAATACTACTTTAAAAGAACTATATAAGCTTATTGAAAAGCTCTGTTTCTTTCACAATGAAAAATAAGTCAGCGGATAGTGAAAACATGAAATCAATAGGAAAGGTAGTGTCTATATCCGAGGGCAAGCTGGTCGTGAGGGCGGACGACTTAGTCAAGCCTGGGACCAAGATATTTGACGAGAGCGGGAACTTCGTCGGCATCGCAGTCAACTATTTCGGCCTCACGAAGAAGCCTTACCTGCTGGTATCGCCAAAGAAGAAAGCCGAGCCCTATAGGGGAAGGGAGCTTTTCGCCTAATATATGGGGATGATTATGGAGAAAACTAAGGAAGTGAAGAAGATGCAAGAACCACAGACGCAAGCGCAGGCAGCTGGTCTGGCGTGCCCTGACTGCGGAAGCAAGGAACTGAAGAGGGATTATGCTAGAGCTGAGATTATCTGCAACAAATGCGGGCTGGTATTGGATGACAACATTATAGATTCGGGTCCTGAATGGAGGGCCTTTGATTCGGACCAGGCGAGCAAGCGTGCCAGAACCGGTGCCCCTATCAAGTACACCAAGCCGAATAAGGGGCTGGCGACTGAAATCGACCAGTACAATAGAGACATACGCGGGGTGAAGATATCCTCCCAGTCAAGAGCCCAGATGTACAGGCTTAGGAAATGGCACAAGAGAACATCTATATCCTCTTCTATGGAAAGGAACCTGGCCATCGCTCTATCGGAGCTGGACAGGATAGCCTCTTCTCTTAGCCTGCCCTCTAATGTCAGGGAGGCAAGCGCTTTACTCTATCGTAAAGCGGTTGAGAAAGGACTTATTAGGGGGCGCCTGATTGAGTCTGTTGTAGCTGCCGTACTGTATACCATCTGCAGGCAATACTTGATACCTCGTACTCTGGACGAGATATCTGAGATATCGGGCATCAACAAGAAAGAGATCGGAAGGACCTATCGTTTCCTGAAGAGAGATCTGGGAATAGTCATGCCCCTGACGAACCCGACGCACTATATCCCGAGATTCGCCTCGGATTTGGGCCTATCGGGCAATGTTCAGGAGAAGGCCAGGGAGATACTGGAACTGGCCATCAAACAGGGCCTCATATCCGGACGCGGTCCTACGGGGGTGGCTGCTGCAGCTGTCTATATCGCCGGAGTCCTGATGGGCGAGCGCAAGACGCAGAAGGAAGTAGCCGATACTGCTGGCGTCACCGAGGTCACGATCCGAAATAGGTACCGTGAGCTAAAGGACAGGTTAGGTTTGGATGTCCCGGCCTAACTTAAACCTTTTTATCTTTATTTATCCTAATTTTGAGCATGGGACTAGAATCTTACAAGCCACCTTCTAAGAAATGCAGCCGATGCATGTACCACGACTCCATAAACCAGAGCTGCATAATAAGCAAGAACACAGAAGACAACTGCCGATTTTTCTTCCCTACAAAGTGATTGAATGTGCGGGATAATTGGGATTATTGGTAAAAATGAGATATCAGGAGACATTTACAACGGCCTCCTTAGCCTCCAGCACAGGGGGCAGGATGCAGCCGGGATAACCACCTTCGACGGCAATGAGTTCCATGTGATCAGGGAAGCGGGCCTGGTCAGCAACATCTTCTCGAAGGAAAGCCTGAAGAAACTCAAGGGCAATCTAGGGATAGGACATGTCAGATATCCAACTGTCGGGAGTATCTTGAAACAGGACGCCCAGCCTTTTCACACCTTACTTCCTTCTCTTATTTCCATTGCGCAGAACGGGAACCTGGTCAACTATAAGCAGCTCAAAGAAGACCTATTGAAACAGAATGAGGAAATCTATTCCACCTGCGATGCCGAGCTGATACTCAAACTTCTCGCAAAGGAAGTCGCGAGAGAAAGGTCATACGATGCCGAGGCCTTTTTCGCTGCCACCAAGAGGCTGATGGACAGGTTGAACGGCGGCTACTCTATTGTGGGCATGACGTCAAAAGCCCTATTTGCCTTTAGAGACCCATGCGCACTCAAGCCGCTGGTGCTCGCCAAACGGGATGACGGCTACGGATTTTCATCAGAGACCACTGCTCTTGAGGTTCTCGGCTATAAGGTCGTCAGGGATGTTCTGCCCGGGGAGATGATATTTATCGACAAGAGCATGGAGATCAAGGCGAAGGTGCTCAAGCCGGGGAAAAGGGCGCATTGCATGTTCGAATGGGTCTACTTCGCAAGGACCGATTCGTCTATCGAGGATGTCGGGGTCTATGAAGCCAGGATAAAACTGGGGAGAGAATTAGCCAATATCTGGAAAGACAGGGGCATACAGGTGGATATAGTAATACCTGTGCCTGACACCGCTAGGCCTGCCGCCCTCTCCTTTGCGGAACAATTGGGCCTGAGATATACTGAAGGGTTCATCAAGAACAGGTACATATACAGGACGTTCATCATGGCCAACCAAGAGACGAGGGATGGCGCGATGAAACTCAAGCTGAATCCGATCATAAAAGAGGTCAAGGGCAAGAGGATAGCGCTCATAGATGACAGCCTGGTCAGAGGAACGACCTCGAAAAAGATAATAAATCTGCTGAGGGGCGCGGGGGCAAAGGAAGTACACTTATTGCTGACCTGCCCGCCGTTGAAGAGCCCCTGTTTCTACGGCATTGACATGTCCACCAAGACAGAGCTAGCGGCCGCCAAGATGAGCGTGGAGGAAATAAGAAGGGCGATAGGAGCCGACTCTCTGACCTACCAGAGCCTGGAGGGGCTGAAGCGGGCGATTGAGGTTCCATTGTGCACGGCCTGCCTCGACGGCATCTACCCGACGCAGATACCGGAAGAGATGATGAAGGCCTTTGAAAAACAGAGGCAAGGGGAGAGGAAGTACAACTGGAATGCACTGTAACCTTTTTATTCTCCATTCTGACTAACTCTATCATGCGGAAATATCTGATATTTCTTTTGTTTCTGACCACGGTCTATGGCCAGGCTATCTTGAACGCCAACTGCGGGGTGCAGGCGGACAAGTACGGCTTCGTCGAGCTGCAGGCATACGCCGGCTATTTCGTCGATAGCGACTTCTACTGCTATAACGCTAACGTCACCGCAACCATCGCGGGCAACACCTATGATATGGAGCAGCTCTACACCTGTGACTACATCAAGCTGCTGCAATTACCCAGTGGCAGTTATGATGTTCTATATGCGGCCAGATATCCGGACCATGACAGCCAGCAGACCCAATGCCATCTGGACGTGACATCGCAAGGGACGATGGACCTAGTCGTCTATGGTCTCAAGAACGGGGACAGCTTCAAGCCTGGCTCAACGCTGGCCATCCAGACAGTGGCTGTCGTGAGCAGCTATAATGTGGATGCCAACATAACCGCGAAACTGCTCCAAGGCACGAATGTCCTGAGGGATATCGCCCTGACGGCTGACTCTTTTGGGGCGAAAGCCGGAAAGACAGCGCTCAACTTATCCGAGGGGGATTACATCGTCAGGATAAAGGCAGAGTACCAGAACTTCAGCGTGCAGAAGGATTATACCATTACAGTCAGCTCTAGCCAGTTGCAGAACGCCAGTACTACGGGCATCAATCTGGTGGTCCTAGAACCAGAGAATATCGTCTATCCTGAGAAAACCCAGTTGACTCTGCAGGTGGAGCTGCTGGACGGTAACAATGCTGTGGTGACCGGGGCGAGCGTAAGGGCAGACATCTATAAGGACGAGGAGAGGATAGACGCGGTCCAGCTCCAGCCGACCATGTGGTATTACCAGAGCTCATACTTTTTTGAGGACACGGGCAGGTACAAGATAGTCTATACCGCGACAAAAGGCGCTTCCACGACAAATTCAAACGTCAGTTTTGTGCTTGGAAATGAGACCGAAATCTCAAAGACAGTCAATTTCTCAGTTTCCATAATCAATCCTACCTCTTCGGTTTATATCCGGGACAGCGTGATTAATGCCAGAGTAAAGCTAACTGAAGACACGGAGCCTGTCCCTAACGCGTCCGTGATTCTGATCTTCGAAGGCGGCCAGATAAAGATGACCTATGACAGGTTCGGCGAGTACTATGCCAGGATAGGGCCGTTGGACGAGGGTGTCTATGACCTGAAAGCCGTCGCGACGAAGGACAATCTGGTCGCCCAGGATAAAGTCACATTCATGATCAGCAGGCATGTCCTAAACATCGACACGATCAGCCCCTACTATAACCAGGAATTCGAGCTGAAGAAAGGGGATTCATTGAAAGTCAAAGCGATAGTTCTTGACGAGGATAGGGACATAGTATCAGGCTCTCTGGTCGTGGCGAAGATACTTGAGCCGGACGGAAAGACTCTGGAAATGCAGCTCTTCCAGGACTCGAAGACTGGAGACTATGCTAGTACTCTATATCTCAACGAACTGAGCGGGACATACCAAGTTACTATCGAAGCGTCGAAGGCCGGATATGTGCCTGATGCTAAAAACAGCCAGTTCGATGTGACTTTCAAGGAGGAGCAGATACAGATATTCTCTTACTATCTCACCACCGAGAACCTGTTGACGATAGTCCTGGCGATAGCGATAATCATCCTCATAGCGGCTTTGCTCAGAGCAGTCTTCTGACGCGTCTATTCCCCGTATTTTTCTTCTATCTCTTCTAACTTTTTCTTTCTTATAAACCATGGAATTTTTTTATCTCCAAGGATGTCTATAACTCTAGTAAAGTACTCTTTCTCTCTTTCATCAAAGTCAAAGCCAATTTGGATATAGTATTCAAGTTCTTTTTCATGCCCTTCAAACTCTTTTTTCTGCTCATCAAGGGACCTGTTAATGTCGATGGAACTGAAGCGCTTTTTAATCAGCGTTTTTATTGGCTGTTCTTTCAAACCGGTAACTCCAAACTTGCTCAACTTTACAGGATGTTTTTTAAAAATCTTTGGGAAGCCTCTTCTGCGCCACTTGAGAAAACTCCTTTCTTCCGCATCCAGCGGATACTTCAAGGGCGCTCCCTTTAAACCAGAAACGCCATGCCCACTTAACTGAGTTTGCTTTCTTCTCATTATTTACAACCTCTTCACTTCTTTAAACGGCGCATTGGTCTTTAATCCGTATGGTGAGAACTGGGTCCTCACCGCGCGATAGCCCTTGTCCTCCAGCTTCTCAATCACCGTATCTAGCTTTGGCACATCTTTCTTCTTCGCCGTTCTAACTAGCGCATGGATGTCGTAATGCAGGTAAGGCATGTCGGCCTCTTCGTAAGCTGAGTCTATTATCCGGGTGTAGCCCTTGATTTTTTCTAGGAACGGTTTGTCGCTTATTTTCGCAATCCATGTTGGACCGAATATCTCAAGCTCCTGGCCGCAGACGCATTTGTCCGGAATCGATTCAAATATGGGGGAGGTTTGCCTGTATTCACATTTCCTGCAATAAGCT
>Ga0315289_10001964_pt1 | contig 31888 bp, 20 predicted proteins | sample YL17G11_40_MG_FD_203452 | JGI IMG/M metagenome (GOLD analysis project Ga0315289, IMG submission 203452) | Sediment microbial communities from Yellowstone Lake, YNP, Wyoming, USA - YL17G11_40 | ecosystem: Environmental > Aquatic > Freshwater > Lake > Sediment | place: USA: Wyoming | collected... | reverse complement strand
ACAAGAAATCCATTGTTCTCATATACAACTCGTTTTTGTGTCGCAATTTCTTGATTTTTAATATCGCAAAAGAGACATCTTTCTTTCAATTCCCAATGATTTAATGATGAGGTTAACTCTTCTTTTACCCATCTTGGAATAATTGGCAATGCAATTAATTGAGAATGGGGATGCTCCATACTTGCCCCAGCAGTAGCCCCATGATTTCTAAATATCTGAATGTATCTAAATCTCTCATCATTCTCAAGGTCAGCAGAACGCTCTTTGAACATTTTAATTAACTCTGATAAATGGTTCAAAGGATAGGAGGACATATCACCCATATGTTCGGTGGTTTCAATTATAACTTCATGGGCACCTATCCCATTCATCTTATCATAAATGCCTTCACCCTGTCTATCAAGGTCACCTTCAATTCTTAATGCAGCAAATTTATTAGGAATCGTTCTTACTCGCCAACCAGGTGAGTTGCGTGCAGTATTAGATTCTCTAAAAGCTATAATCTCAGGAGGTGTAAGTGTTTCGTGTCCTTCACAGAAAGGACAGAAGCCGCCTTTAGTTTGTGCACTAACAGAGCCGAAATCAGAAGGTCTTTTTCCCCTTTCCGTAGCGATTATAACCCAGCCACCGCTTAGTGGGTCTTTTCTTAGCATTGACATTGTGATTTCCTCCATTTTATTTCAACCTCTTAAAAGTTTTCATATAATAAGAGTAAGTTTTTGTAGGGAACGGTCGCGACCGTTCCCTACAGACATAAATGTCGCACCACAGTTTTTCAGAGATTTCTAATTACCATTAAATTAATCGGAAGAAAGTGGTAAAAGGTTAATGGGGAGTTGTTATTTTTCTAATCTTTTTGAATTTTCTTTTATTTTCAGCTTCTTTACTTTTTCAACAAGAGTGGTTCTTTTAAGGTTCAGTAACTTTGCCGCTTTGTTTTTAACAAAGTTTGTTTTGTGAAGTGCCTGAAGGATAAGTTGCTGTTCAAATTCACTAACAAGGGAATTGAAACAAACCCCTCCATCAGGAATATAAATTTGAATATGTTTCACGACTTCTTCAATTCCCGAGATTTTGGGTGGTAAGTCTCTCTCATCAATCCAACCTGAACTTTTTAAAATTACTAATCTTTCTATAAGGTTTTCTAATTCTCTTATGTTCCCGGGCCAATTATAGCTCATCAGAAGTGATATGGCTTTATCCGTAAAACCCTGAACATTTTTCCCCTTTGATTTATTAAATTTCACAATAAAATGCTCAATCAATAAGGGAATATCGCATTTCCTTTCTCTTAATGGTGGGATATGGATAGGAATGACATTTAATCTATAATATAAATCTTCTCTGAATTTTTTTTCTTCTACAGCCTTTTCAAGATTTTTATTTGTTGCTGTGATAACTCTTACGTCTACTTTGGTTGATTCAACTGAACCAACTGGTTCAAATTCTTGCTCCTGTAAAACTCTTAGAACTTTAACCTGTAGTTTAGGGCTCATATCACCAATTTCATCGAGAAAGATAGTTCCACCATTGGCTAATTGGAATCGACCTAATTTATTAAAGTTTGCTCCAGTAAATGCCCCTTTGACATATCCAAAAAGCTCGCTTTCAAGCAAATCTTCAGGTATTGCACCACAATTAACCGGGATTAAAGGTTTCTCGCCTCTACGACTGTGATAATGCAACGCTTTTGCTACCAATTCCTTTCCTGTTCCACTTTCTCCAAGAATTAAAATTGTGCTATCACTATCTGCTACTGTGCGAATTAACTTATGCATATCTTGAATGTTTTGACTTGTGCCGATAATATTTTTTTCATCATATTTTTCTTTTACTTCTTTTCGGAGGATAACATTTTCCGTTTTCAGGCGAGTATGTTCTAATGCTCTTGAAATGGTATTGATGAGTTCCTCAATATGAAAAGGCTTGGTTATGTAATCATAAGCTCCCATTTTAAGAGATTCGATAGCGGATTCCATAGTTCCGTAACCTGTTCCAATTATACTAATAGTATCTTTGTTATTTTCTTTTATATGTTTCAAAACATCTAAACCCGTCCCATCTGGAAGCCTTAAATCTATTAGAGCAAGATTATAAAATTTGCTATTTAATTTATCAATAGCTTGTCTAACATTCATAGCTTCATCAATATTTTCATATCCTTCTTCTTTGAGAATGGTTAGTAATAAATTTCTAATCGGTCTTTCATCATCGATAATAAGCATTCTTTCATTTTTTTTAGCCATTTTAATGCCTTTTCAAAGATGTAACGCGATCTTTAGCTTGCATATCATTGCGACATAAATGTCGCGTTACAGTTTTATTGAGAATATAAAAAAAATAATTATGTAGAGACGCAATGCATTGCGTCTCTACTAAGATTTTAAATTTAAATTCGGAGATAGATGATAATTTTTTGACGCAGTGATAGTCAATATTTATTTATGAGAGTAGAAATTAGGTGGGAATTAGGGCAAAAAACTATAGAGACGCAATGCATTGCGTCTCTATAGAGATTTATTTTTTATCAGCGATTTTTTCAGATAAAGTTACTGCCTTTTCTTTAGGCATATTTTCGAGGATTTTACTCGATTTCTTCTGGTCCATACCTAATAAAATCTCAATAGTTGTGTTTTCATCTGTCTCAGCAAGAATCTTTGCCGCTTCTTCAGCTTTCATCCCTGAATATACACTTACAAGTTGAGTGATTTTTTTCTTATGTTGAACATCGACTTGAACCAGTAATCCTTCAACTTCTTTTTTTAGTTTTTCATACTTTGATATTTGTTTTTCTACTTCACTCTGAAGAATCTTTAGTTCCTCTTCTTTTCGTTTTAACTCTTCTTCTTTTAGTTTCAGTTCTTCCTGTCTGTTTTGGAAAGCATCAAATGATTGAAGTTTATTTTTATAATACTCATCCATCTTTACTGCCTTTTCAATACTGTCTTGCGGTGTTTCTGTAGTAGGTGGCGATGCAGGATTTTGAGTCTCTACCATTTTAGTGGCATCAACATTTTCTTCAGATTTAACTGTTTCAGGTATAGGAGTAATATTTGCATTTTCAGTAGAAGGGGTTGTTTCATCATTTTTATTTTTTTCAGATGGTTGCCCTAAGTTTTTATTTGTCATTTGCTCAGTAGGTTTTTCCGATTGAATGGAAGTGGTCGAGTTGGGATTCTGATTCTGGCTGAAGGTGTTGGCTAATACCAAAAACAATGAAAGGATAACGATTGAGAAGATCATCTCACGAATTGTTCTGGCTCGACGATATCTGTCTGCGAACTTATTATATTTTTTCATCAACGTTGATATTTTCTTTTTATTGAAATCATAATTCATAGTTTTATTCACCTTCTTTATTTTTTAAAAAATTTCTTATTGCAATTTCGTCAATCATTTTTGTTTCAAGAGAATTAAGCCATTTATAATATACTGTAAGTTCTTTCTTTTTTAATTCCTCCATCATTTTCCTATTCTTTGAAGCCTCAATAACCATAGTTAATTTTTTATCAACATCACTTTTCGCCTTACCAACAATCTGTTGTTGATATTCAATTTGGTCTGATAAATTGTTAATATAATTGATATATAACGTTCTTTCAGAACATTTCATTCCTTTTCTATTTTTTTGTGAGAATTCCTTCTTGGAAGCGCTTAATAATTCTCTTATATTCATTAGCTTTTCATAGGCTTTATTAAATATGTTTCTTGCCTGGATTAATTCTCGGATTCTATTTTCTTCAATTTGCTTTTTGTATTCCAACACAGGCTCAAGAGAAAATCGCACCATAGAAAGATGCTCCAATATTTTTTGTAGTGCGACATTTATGTCGCATCTTTTGCGAGATAAATCTCGCACCACAACTTGAAATGAAGAATTATATTGATATTTACAAATTTTTTTGTAGGGGTGAAGTTTCCTCGCCCGTATTGAAGGGCGGGGTGACTCCACCCCTACATTTATTTAAAAATGGCTTTTAATTTTTCCACGCTTCCTTCTGTAGTGTCTTTCTCATATATATCTTGCTCTAAGAAAGCGTTTATTTTATCTATATACTTGAGAGATTCATCAATTTTTGGATTACTTCCTTTATTATAAGCACCAATATTTATTAGTGATTCTGCCTTTTTATGAGTTGCTAATAAACTCATACATCTTTTGGCAAGATTTAGATGTTCTTCACCGACAACTTCAATCATTAATCTGCTTTTGCTTTCCAAAACATCAACAGCGGGATAATGATTTTGAGTGGCAAGGTCTCTTGATAAAACAATATGACCATCTAAGATTGCTCGAACTGCATCCGAGACTGGTTCTGTAAGGTCATCTCCTTCCACTAAAACAGTATACATTGCGGTAACACTTCCCCCGACTTCATTAGTTCCTGCTCTTTCGAGTAATTTGGGTAATTTTGCAAAAACTGAAGGAGTATATCCTTTTGTTGTTGGAGGCTCACCTATAGCAAGTCCAATTTCTCTTTGTGCTGTGGCAAATCTGGTAATAGAGTCCATTAGTAATAAAACATCCATTCCCTTTCGACTAAAGTATTCTGCAATAGCAGTAGCAACGTATGCGCCTCTTACCCTGATTAATGGGGAACGATCAGAGGTTACAACAACAACCACTGACCTTTTCAGCCCTTCTTCCCCAAGGTCTCGTTCAAGAAATTCTTTGACCTCTCTTCCTCTTTCACCAATTAGCCCTATTACGTTTATGTCAGCAGAAGTATTACGAGCAATCATACCTAATAAGATGCTTTTACCTACACCTGAGCCAGCCATTATTCCTACTCTTTGCCCTTTTCCAAGTGTTAATAAACCATCTATTGCCCTTATCCCAACTGAGATTTGTTTATTTATTCTTGGTCGATAAAGGGGATTGATAGCTTCTCTATAAAGAGGATGTTCATCGTTAAGAATAGCTGATTCTTTTCCATCAATGAAATTTCCTAACCCATCAATAACTCTTCCGAGTAAATTCTCACCAACTTTTAATGTTTGCTCTACTTCTTTAGTATAGATGGTGCTACCAGGTCTTAATCCACCCATATCACCATAAGGCATTAGTAAAACAACATCGTCTTTAAAACCGACCACCTCAGCCTTGATAAGAGTATCATTATTATGTGGAAAAACATCGCAGAGACCCCCGATTGTGCATCCAGGGACAATGCCTTCAACTACTGTCCCGATGACTTTAGTCACCTTGCCTGCAACAGTCATCGTTTCCGCGCGGTCAATAATTGTTTTGTATTTTTCAATGTCAAAGTTATTCATAATAAATTTGATTTAATTTCGTTAATTCTATCCTCGATTTTAGCGTTTATAACACCTGATTTTGTTTCTATTAAACAGTCTCCTCTTTTGAGATTCTCCACAACCTCTATTGTGAAATTTTTATTAGAAGAGAGAATTTGTTTAAGATTATCCAATCTTGAAGATAGATAATCATAGTCATCGGGAGAAACCTTAATATGAATATTTGTTTCATTAATAGCCTTTGAAATAGCCTCTTTAACGATATTGATTATGACTGTTTCATCTTCAGATATTTCTTTAAATATAATTTTTTTAGCTATATGGAAAGCGAGTAAGATTATTTCTTTCTCATAATTTTTATATAAATTTTCTTTAAATGAAGATAGTTCTTTAAAAATAGAGGATAGGGATTTAATGATAGGTTCTAATTTTTTCTCACCAATCTCTCTACCGGCTTTTTCTCCGAGTTCAAAAGCTTTTTGATAAGCTTCTCTTTCTATTAACTCAGCTTGTTGTTTAGCAGTATATAGCAAGTCTTCAGTATGTTTTTTCATTGGGTCTGATTTATCATCCGAAACAGGTTGCCCGTTAGTTTGAGAAATCTGATCTGGTGGCCCTACCAATAGTTCATTTTTCTGTAATTTGATTTTCTTATAGAATTTTTTTATAAAGGATTGTTTCTGAGTATCAGGAGTAATAATAATGATTTCAGGTTTAATATTTTTTGTTTCATCTATTTTTAGAATCTTAGACATAAACGTCCTCACCTTTTCCCACCATTACAACTTTTCCTTCTTCTTCTAATCTCTTTGCCGTATTAACAATAGCTCTTTGAGCGGCTTCAACATCTCGCAATTTAACGGGTCCCATTGCCTCCATATCTTCTTTTAACATATCAACAGCCCGTTCAGAAATATTTTTAAATATTTTTTCTTTTATTTCTTCACTTGCAGTTTTTAATGCGAGAACTAAATCAGCATTGTTTACTTCCTTCATAATTGCCTGCATACTTCTGTCATCGATGAGTTTAAGGTCTTCAAAGGTAAACATAAGATTTTTGATTTCTTCAGCAAGATTTGGATTTTTCTCTTCAATCCGTGATAAGATTTCTACTTCGATGGAATGATCCAGATGGTTAATAATTTCAGCAGCCCTTTCAATTCCACCCACAACATTGCTTTTTGATGCGCCGGATGTCATTAATTCTTCTCGAATAACATTATTGAGGTCATTTATAACATTAAGTGAAATTCTATCCAGATATGCTAAACGCATCATAACTTCATGCTGAATCTTAGCCGGGATGTTTAAAAGAACGGTTGCTGCTTTTTCTGGTTTAAGATATGACATTATTAAGGCAATTGTTTGAGGATGTTCGTTTTTTAGAAAGGACATTAGAGCTTCATCATCAAGCCAGTTCAAAGAATCGAGAGTTGCCTGCTCTATAGGTTCGGCAAGATTATTTAGAAAGTATTCAATTTTGTCATCTGCCATAAATTGTTTTAGTAATTCCTTTAGATAATTAATTCCCTTTCCTTTTATTAATTCCTGTTCTTTATATTTTTGATTAAATTCTTTTCTAATGCTTACAACTTCCTGGTTAGATATATTTTCAACATTCTGCATTTGATTGGTTATCTGGTGAATCTCCATTTCGGATAAGTTTTTTAATACTTCAACGGCAACACTCTCATCGAAGGATAGTAAGAGTATAGCCGCTTTTTGCGGTCCTGTTAATTTTAGGGTTGATGCTATAGAAGTAGTAGTTTCAGGCATTATTATTTACTCTCCTTTTGTATTTGGGGAGACCCAAGAATCAGCCCCAACATCATTATCTGTAGGGGCACGTTGCACGTGTCCCTTAATTATGGGGCATATGCAATATGCCCCTACAAACATTATATTATTATTTACCTTCTTTTAACCAGGATTTTATCAGATATGCGGTTTTACCCGGATCTGATTTTGCCAGAATATCTGTCTCTATCATATCTTTATCGAGCTTTTTTTGTACATCTTTTTGCCCCTTAAATTTTTCAAGTTCTTCTCTTTTTACACCCTCGTAAAATGATTCTGTTTCTTCTCCACCTCTTGGGAGCAATTCTGAGATATTAACTCCTCTCAATGACACTGGTTGTGACAAAACTCCCTTTATTAATGGTCTTAAAATTAAAAATATGAATAGTAATCCTAAAAATCCATAAATTCCATACCTAATTCCATAACCTATCAATTCTTTTTTATCAAGTTTTTTATAGTCGACAGAAACTATTTCTTCAGGTTTGAAAAAATCATAACTCGTTACTGTGACAATATCACCTCTTTCAGAATTAAAACCTATTGCTGATTTGGCAAGGTCTTCAAATTTTGATAATTCTTGAGTCGTTCTATCAATGTATTTAGAAGTAGTTTTCCCATCCTTATCGGTTTCAGTTGCATATTTTCCATTAATACTAACAGCAGCAGAGACTTTTTTGATGGTTGCAAGAGGACTAATTGTTTTGCTGATAGTTTTTGAAGGGATATAGTTTTTTAATGTCATATTTTGGACAGTATTGTTGGGTTGAGAGGTAGTTTTTTGCTCTGCTAAGGATTTGTCAGGAAGATTGGATTGGACACCCGCCACCCCTTGTGGACTTAATGTATTCGAGGATGATTGTCCCTGAATTGTTTGTTCTGATATAATCGCTTTCTCATCATCACTATATGTTTCGGTTTCTGTTTCGGTTTTTTGAAACATTACATCCGCTGATACTTTGACAACAATATTTTCTCGACCCACCATTTTCCCCAGTAAATTTACTATCTTATTCTCAAAGTCTCTTTCTAAATCATCTCTGTAAGCATCTTCAGTATCGACTGAAAGTTGTTTACCATCGCTTTTATCACGACTTAACATATTGCCAAGATTATCAATGACTGTGACATCCTCCGATTTTAATTCTGGAACACTTCCAGCTACTAAGGATTGTATGGATTTTATATTGTTTGATGAGAGCGTTTTCTGGGGATATAATTTTAGATGAACAGATGCGGTAACAAGTATTTCTTTCCCAACAAAAGCGGTTTCGGTAGGAATAGCGATGTGGATTCTTGCATTTTCAACACCATCAATCTGTTTGATTGTTCTTGCGAGTTCTCCCTCTAAGGCTCTACGATACTGTATTTGTCGTTCATTATCAGTCAGAGTTATTCCTGTGCCAGTTTCTCCATAAAGGTCAGTAAATCCTGGTTGAGCACTCAGGGATGGTAATCCTTTACCGGCGATTTCCATTCTTGTCTGGTAGACATTGTGTTTTCTTCCATTAATTTTGATTGTTCCACCAGCAGTAACCTGATAATCGATTCCAGTTGCATCTAATTCTTTTAATATTGCGGAGGCGTCTTCCTGAGATAAACCACTATATAATGGCACATAGCCTGCTTTATTTGCTATAATTACAGCACCGATTGATAGACCAATTAACATCATAAATAAGACCCAAAAGCCCATTTTTTTACTTGGAGGTAATGACACGTATAGATTTCTTAGTTGAATCAAAAGTTTTCCAAAAAATGCCATAATGTTATCCTTTGAGTAGAATTTAAGAAAGGTTTATTGGCAATTAAGCAATGAATATGCCATAAAATTTCCCCTACGGTATTGAGTGTTTTTAGTTAATGAACTGATTTATATATCTTCTTTTTTTTCAATGACTTATAAAGATATGTTTTTTGAATAATTAATAAGAAGATTTTTTTGAAAAAAATATTGTGTCAATATTTTGAATTAATATTTTTAAGTGTTTAAAAGTTTAGTTTTCTCATGTAAAGAGCCTTGAAAAATTAAACAAACTACGAGATTCTTCGCTTCACTCAGAATGATAGTATAAGCTCCATCTCCCCTTGTGGGAGAGGGGTGGGGTGAGGGGTAAGTGTCATTGCGAGCCCTGAAACAAGTTCAGGGCGTGGCAATCTCGTCTTTAAAGTTCTTTGAATAATTTTTAGCAATCACTTTTATTATTTTTTTAAATAAAGTGTCTGAAGGGTGTAATAGAGATTTTATTAGAAGAATTAGATTTAAAGTAGGAGTATGATTAATTGAAAAGGAGAAGGAATGTGTTTAAAGTTTGAAAAGTTTAAAGTATAATAAGTTTAAGGTTTAATGAATGTTAAACTTGCATACGCATAATTTCTTGATATGCTTCGAGAATTTTATTTCTTACCTTCATCATCATTTTAAAGGAAATATCGGCTTTTTCGATTGCAATCATTGTATTATGAATATCATTAGTTTTACCTGTGGCGAGGTCTTGAATCGCTGTCTCAGCCTCTTTTTGTAGCTGATTAACTTCGTTAATAGACTCTTTTAAAGTCTCAGAGAAAGTTTTCCCTTCAGTAGTCACACCGGGTTTTTCTAATTTTTTTGGCTGGACAATATCGGCGGGTTGTATCGATTTTAGGTAATTTTCTAATGTTATGTCTTTCATAGGATAACCTCAATAACTACTTATAAATTATTGCCAATATTAAAATCAAGTATAAAATCATATTGAGTTTTTGATATTCTATAATTTCTTTTGAAACCGCAAAGGACGCAAAGAAGGCACAGAGGTCGCAAAGAATCATTAACTTTGCGTTCTTATCGCCTCCTTGGCGTCCTCTGCGGTTATTTTTTTTATCTAATAATATCAATAGCCTGTTGTGCCATATTTTTGGCAGATTGAACGATAGCTAAATTTGCTTCAAAGGAACGTGATGCTGAAATCATATTTACCATCTCTTCGGAAAGGCTGATATTGGGATAAGCAACATAGCCTTCTTTGTTTGCATCAGGATGAGATGGGTCATATTCGTATCTGGGTTCGCTTGTATCCTCCATAATATTAATAGCTTCTACTTTATAAAGTGGTTCTGTAAGAAATCCTTTAAATTCAGCATCAAAAGAGTTTAAAGGTAGTGCTGCGAATATTACATCTTTTCTTTTATATGGACCACCTTCGGGTGTTCGAGTTGTTCTTACATTTGCCAGGTTTGACGAAATAACATTCATTCTGATTCTCTGGGCGCTCATTCCCGATGCGGCAATATCTATTGCATCAATAAGGTTCATTATTACTTTCCTCCTTCGGAGATGGCTTCTTTTAATTGGTCAAATCTATTACGAACAAGTTTTGAAACAATGTCATAATATACGGCGTTATTGCTCATTTTCCCAAACTCTTTATCTATATCGACAGTATTAAGGTCATTGCTGAGGTTGGAATTAAAGTCTATTTCAATTACTGGTGCGATTTTCCCTGATATTGTAGCACCACTTAAGTGCATTGAACTCGTTTTTTGGACTTCGATCATCGAATATTGCTTGAGTGTTTCCTGGAGAGTTTTTTCGAAGTTTAAATCGGCAGCTTTATAGTTGGGAGTATCGTAGTTTGCGATATTTGAAGCAATTATGCTATGTCTCGCTGCTCTTATATCAAGGACCTTTTCTAATAAATCGATGGTCTTAAACATATCACTCTGCATAATTTTTTACCTGGAAATCCTTCTAAAGATAATTATTGATAAGAAAAAAAGTATCTATTTTAAATTCAATTTAATTAGAGCAAGAAATATACCATTAAATAAATGTAATTGGGATAAAATCGAATGATTTATAACATTAGTAAAATGAATTGATTAAAAATATATAACTTTGTTTGAAAAAATTATTGTTGTTGATGAAAATTGAATAATCATTATATAATAGGAAAATTTTTCCTGAATTTGGGGACAATTTTTTGACATCGTTTGAAATCAAGTATGATTAAATCGGTATTTTTTATTTATCTGAGGCTAATACTAATAATCACTGCTCTATGGTCTGATAATCCTGTATCAATTACCTGATAGTCAGAGACTTTTATATCTGGAGAGACAAAGATATAATCAAGTCTTTGTAGGGAACTATCGGCAGGATAAGTCTTGAGAGATAATTTTTCTGGGAAAAGTTCTGCGGCATCTTTAAGCCCAATATCTTTAATATCTTGAATAATATTTTCTTTTTCCTTTGAACTTTCCGAATCGTAATTCAGGTCACCCATCAATATAATGCGTTCAAAAGTTGGTTGTTTCTTTACAATATTTAAGATACTTTTGATTTGTTGAATTCTATCCTGATGGCTATCATCAGCAAGATGTGTGACAAAAACGGAAAATGGGATTAGGTTATTCAAAGTGACTTCACCATATAAACAGGCTCTTTTTTCCTTTCCTTCCAGTTTAGGCAATCCATAATTTCTCATATTTGTAATCTGGAATTTAGATATAATTGCATTACCATAATTCCCTTTGTTCTCCTGAGATTCAATTCCCAAATCCCATTTACCCGATTCAATGTATTTTGTGTTTTCTGTCCATTTTCCTCCAATTGTAGAGAGTGTTGAGCCAAAGATGTAATAGGATTGAGTTAATTCAGCGATCGTTTTAGGTTGGTTAGCAAAACTGCTTCTTGAGCTATCTTTTGTGCCAAATTCATTATCCATTTCGTTCAATCCGCTTATATCAATTTTATTTTTATTGATGAAACTTGCTATGTTCTGGACATCTTTTATTGTGGCGAATGTTGCGGATTCAGGAGCACAATGATGTGCATTAAAAGTCATAATGCGAATGTTGTCCTGAAATGGTTTTGTTTCAGAAACATCTGTTGTAACACAGGCAAGTGAAAAAATGAGAATTAAGAGTATAGTAATAAATAAAAATAAAGATAGTTTTTTATTCATATTTGACCTTTATAAATTTTTGCGATAATTTATAGAAATTAATTTATAGATATTCAACAGAAATTTGATTCATTTATATATTGATATCTAAAAAGGTTTCACAATAATTTTTTTTGAATTAATGTTGAAAAGTGAGATAGAAGTAAAATACACCTTATTAAATTTCAATTGACAATATATTCTTAATCAGTAAGAAATACTTTTTGTTGATTTTGATAATCTTCTTATAAAATCTAAGTTTGATAGAAAAGCGGGAGTAGCTCAATTGGTTAGAGCACTAGCCTTCCAAGCTGGGGGTTACGGGTTCGATCCCCGCCTCCCGCTCCATCTTTTTATATTCATATCTTTTAAAGTTGATTCTTATTTGAGTTACCGAATTTCACATATTAAACAATCACAGAAAATATTTTTTCATTGTCAAATATCCATGTTGAATTTAAATGAAATAAAGGACTGCTCATAAATTGAGATCTCTGAAAAATTAGACAAATTACGAGATTCTTCCCTTCGCTCAGAATGACACACCCTCACCCTTCCCTCTCCCATTGGGAGAGGGTTTAGGGTGAGGGAATGGGTGTCAGAGATAAAAGCATTGATAGCGAATCAATCTCGTTTTTGAATTTTTCAGAGCTCTCAAATTGTAAAACAGGGGGATAATTATGAGAGAAAAAATAACAAGAAGAAAATTTTTGAAAGTTGTTTCCATAGGGTCAATTGGAACTATTCTTATAGTGAATGAATTATCTCAATTGTCTCTTCTTGCCCAAATCCCATACGAACCTGAACCTAAAAGCATTCTGCTCTCTGAATCTAATGATTTTCAACTCTCTGATATGTTTAAATTCAATGTTAATGGGATAAAAGATGAATATCCATCCATCACAATTGATAATGCTGGGAAAATATGGGTTGTCTTGGTTTCGGAAAGTAAAAGTGGTGAGGGAATTTATTTAACCGAGTTTGTAAAAAATGAATTTAAAGATATAAAAAGGATTAGTGATAAAGAAGGTCTGGAATTTCAACCAGAGATAGTGAGCTTGGGAAAAGATTTGTTTGTTGTATGGAGTGCGAAAAGAAATGGGAACTGGCAAATTGTTGGAAGAATGATTAAGGATGGTAATCCACAAGAGGAATTGGTTATATCAGATGGTAAGGGAATCAACTGGAGACCCGCATTAACGGCGGATAATAACGGAAATATCTGGATTGTGTGGGAGAGAAAGATTGAGAAAAATTTTGAGATTGTAGCTCGTGTAATGACTAATGGTAAATTATCGGAATTGACTAAAGTAAGCAATAAATCTAATCTGGATAATTGCCGACCTGCGATTGTGTGTGATAAAGAAGGGAAAATGTGGGTGGCGTATGATAGATATATTGGGGAAGGTAACATTGATGTTTACTTAAAATGTTTAAGTAAAAAAGATAATGATGATATAAGAGTTTCTTATCATCCCGCGATTGATATAGCACCTTCTTTAGCTGTTGATGATGAAAATCGCATCTGGATTGGTTGGCATAGTAATCGAAAAGGTGAAGATAAGTGGGATTTGCCAAAATGGTTTCAATTAATTAGTTATAAAGATGGTGAATTTTATGACCCCGTGAAAGAGCCAAAAGATAAGGACTTGAAAGAAAGGGGAACGATTCAGGGATTTGAGTTTATAAAAGTATTCTGCACAAATGATGGAAAGGTTTGTGTAACAGGAAGACCATCGCATAATTTTGATTTGCAGTATTATCAGGGTGAAGACTGGTCATCCCTTTATCGTTTTCCAAAAGATGGCTGGGGTGGGCGAGGGCAATATATGAAGGTTTCTATTGACCCTAATGGCGATTTATGGGTTGTAAGGAGAGATTTGGATTTTAATGTTTTGCAAAAAGTAGGGAAGTTTAAAGGCGAAAAGAAAAATTTAACGCTGAATAAATTTACTCCACCTGAGGTAGTTCTTCCATTAGCAAATATTTCAAAAGAACCATTCAAGTTCGACCCGCTTGAAGGATTTAATTTTTATTTTGGTGATATACATTCACATTCCTGGCTTTCAGATGGGATGGGAGATGTTGACGAGTTTTACATAAGGTCACGAGATTATTATAAAGATGATTTTGGGTCACTGACTGACCACGATACTTTTGTTGGCAATAGCCTTTTACCATCAGAATGGGAATATATCAAAGAGATTACAACACATTTTAATGAAGAAGGAAAGTTTGTAACATTATATGGTCAGGAATGGACTACGGGACGGCCTCCGAAAGGTTTTGGGCATAAAAATATTTATCACATCAATCCGGAAATGCCTTTATTAGACCATACAGACGAGGAATCAAACTCAACAAAGAAAATTTTTGAACAAATAAAAAGATTGGGGGCAATAGCTATTCCGCATCATATTGGTTGGACTGGTGTTGATTGGGAAAATGCTGACCCGAATGTGATGCCGTTAGTAGAAGTCGTATCTTCACACGGTGCCTATGAATATTTGGGAAATCAACCAATACCGCATCGAGGTGGTATGAAAGGTTGTTTTATACAAGATGGATTAGGTAAAGGGTTAAAATTTGGAATTGTAGGTGGAAGTGATTGTCATGGTTTGATATGGCATCATAGAGTAGGTTGGAAAAGAGATAGTGCGAGAACGGGGCTTACTTGTGTTTTAGCAAAAGAGTTAACAAGAGAAGCGATATTTGAGGCGATGAAGAAGCGAAGAGTCTATGCGACCTCAGGTGTGAAGATGAGAATCAGTTTTATGATTAATGGACATTTTATAGGTGAAGAGTTTTCGACAAATGAAAAACCGAATATCAGTATAGATGTGTTATCACCAGAAGAACTCAAATGGCTAATCATTGTTAAGAATAATAAAGATGTTAATTATTATGGTGGAGAAGGATTCAGGTCATTTTATTCGTATGTTGATAATGATATTGAAGAAGGTGAATCATTTTATTATCTGCGAGTAATAACGGAAAAGGGGAATATGGCTTGGACAAGCCCAATTTGGGTAAGTTATAAAGCTTGATAGAGAATATTTATTAACAGGGATAATTTAAACTTTCGTGAATTTTCGTGACCTTTCGTGGCTATCTTTTTCTTATATTTCTTCTTCAGATTCTTTTATAGCGATACCGATTTTGCTTGAAATGTCTGTGAAATCGAAGGGTTTTATGATGTAGTATTTAACTCCTTCATCAAGGAGTTGTTTAATATTTTCTTTTTCAGAGACACCTGTTACCATAATGACGGGTATCTGAGCCGTTTCATCTTTCTCTTTTAAGCGTTTAAAAACTTCCATTCCATCCATATCCGGCATCATAATATCTAAGAGGATAACGTCTGGTTTTTCCTTTTCAGCAAGTTCCAGAGCCTCTTTGCCACAGGTAGCACGAATGACTTTATATCCTTCAACTTGAAGAGCCATTTCGACAAGTTTCAGAACATCAGCCTCATCATCAACTGCTAATACTTTGTATTTCATCTCTATCCTCCAGATTTTTTATGACAGGAATATATACTTTTACTATTTCTTATGATTTTTACAAAAAGATACAATAAATCAATATTAGTCAACAATCAAGACAAAAAGTAATAGATGATGAAAGAAATTTTTATTATGTTTTATTAAATAAAAAAGCGGAAGCTTTATATCTTCCGCTTATATATAAACTTTTTATTTATATAACTAATTATTCTTCCTCTTCTTCATTCTCATCACTCTCTTCCACAACTTTCCCTCCTTCTTCTTCATCTTCGTCCATTCCACTTAAATCAACATCTTCCTCTTCATCAATGGTACTTTCTTCTTCTACTTCTTTAACATCTTCTGTTTCTTCTACAAGTCCATCAATCGGCATAATATCAATGTTTCTATAAGTCGGGATACCTGTTCCAGCAGGTATCAAATGTCCCATAATAACATTTTCTTTCAGACCACGTAAGTAGTCTATTTTCCCTTTAACAGCGGCATCAGTCAATACCCTTGTTGTTTCCTGGAAAGATGCGGCTGAGATAAAAGATTCGGTTTCCAGAGAAGACTTTGTTATGCCCAGAAGTTTAGTCTCAGCTTTGGCAGGTTCACCACCCAGTTGCATAACTCTTTCATTTTCCTCTTGAAATACCCATTTATCAACCTGTTGACCAACTAAAAAGCGAGTATCACCAACCTCTGAGACCACTACTTTTTTCAACATCTGTCTAATGATGCTCTCGATATGTTTGTCGTTTATAGTAACACCTTGCAATCGGTAGACTTGTTGGACTTCACTTAAAAGAAATTCCTGAACGGCTTTTTCACCTTTGACTCTGAGTATATCGTGGGGATTGACGGAACCATCGGTTATTTGTTCTCCAGCTTGAACTCTATCCCCATCTCTAACGTTGATATGTCGATTGGACGGTATAATGAATTGGCTTTTTTGCTTGCCATCATCCCCGAGTATAACAGCGCGTTTTGCTCCTTTAGTTGTTCCTTCGAATTTAATCGTGCCTGATATTTCTGCGATAAAGGCGCCGTCCTTTGGTTTTCTTGCTTCAAATAATTCGGCAACTCGTGGTAGACCACCAGTGATGTCTTTTGCACGGCTGACTTCACGAGGAATTCTCGCCAGAACAACGCCTGCTTTTACAGAAACGCCATCCTCGATTCCTTTAACTAAATAAGCACCCGCTGGTAGTGCGTAAGAGGCTTCTTTATCTTTAGCTTTAACAATAATTCTTGGATGTAATTCTTCTTTATGTTCTATAAGTACTCTTTGGATTTTATTAGTTTGTGGGTCAATCTCTTCACGATAAGTTGAGTTGAGAATAATATCCTGGAAGAGTAATTTCCCAGCAAATTCAGCAAGAATCGGAGTATTGTGAGGATCCCATTCAATAATTCTCTTGCCTTCTTCAACCATTTCACCATCTTTAACGAGTACTTTAGCACCATACGGGATGTTTGGTAATTGTTGAATTTCAACGCCATTTTTTTCAATTACAATTAATCCAGCTTTTGCGATAGAGATAGTTTCATCATAATAGTTCTTGATTGGTGGAACTTTGAATTTGTATCTAACGGCACCCTGTTCTCTTGCTTGATACCATCCTTCAAGTTGAATACTTGATGTTCCACCGATATGGAAAGTTCGAAGTGTTAACTGTGTGCCAGGTTCACCAATGGATTGAGCGGCGATAACTCCTGCTGCTTCACCAATATCGACAAGCGCTCCAGTAGCCATATTTCTCCCATAACATAAACAACAAATACCTCGCTTGGCTTCACAAGTAAGAACTGAACGTATAGACATCTTCGTAATTCCGGCATCTTCCACATGTTGTGCAACCTCTTCGTCGATAAGTTGATTTTTTCTAACAATGATTTCACCAGTTTCTGGGTGTTTAACATCATCAAGAGAGACTCTACCGAGAATTCTATCTGCTAATGATTCAAGTGTTTTTGTTCCCTGGAATGTAATTTCGCTGATGGGTTCAACCTCTATTCCTTTAATTGTTTTACAATCGAGTTCTGTGGTGATAAGGTCTTGAGCAACGTCAACGAGTCTTCTTGTTAGATAACCAGCATCAGCGGTTTTTAAAGCCGTATCAGCGAGACCTTTTCTCGCACCATGTGTTGAAATGAAGTATTCAAGAACTGTTAAGCCCTCTCTGAAGTTTGAAGCAATAGGTGATTCGATGATTTCACCCATTCCACCAGTAATCTTCTTTAATGGTTTCGCCATCAAACCTCTCATCCCCGCAAGTTGTCGGATTTGCTGATTACTTCCTCTTGATCCAGAGAATGCCATCATAAAGATAGGATTGAATCCTTCTCTATCTTTCTCAATATCCTTTAGCATTTCATCAGCAATCTGGTCAGTAGCGTGTGTCCAGATATCAATGACTTTATTATATCTTTCGTAATCAGTGATAATACCTTTGTTGTATTGGTTTTGAACCTTTTCCACAGATGCCTTTGCCGTATCAATAATTTTGTGTTTTATGACAGGAACTTTCAAGTCATCGACGGAAATGGATATACCACCGGATTTTGCAAATTCATAACCAAGGCTTTTAATTTTATCCAGAATATCCGCTGTTTTTTCAGGACCGCAAATTCTGTGAGCCTCAGCGACAATTATCGCAAGAGTTTTCTTAGTCTGAACTTTATTTGCAAATTGTGGGAATTTTTCTTCATCGAAGAAATTTATCTCTTTGGGCAACACTGTGCTGAATATGACACGACCAACGGTAGTCTCGACTTTTCTCCCTGATTCAGGGATTCTTACTTTTACTTTTGCATGAACGTCAGCTACGAGGCTATTATAGGCTATTAGAACCTCATCGGGACCGGAGAAGGTCATACCTTGACCCTTCACGCCCTCTTTAAATTTTGTCAGATAATAACAGCCTAACACAATATCCTGAGAAGGTGTCGCAATCGGTTTACCATTAGCAGGGGAGAGAATATTATTATGTGCAAGGGCAATCATCATAGCCTCAATCTTTGCCTCATTTGATAATGGTACATGGACAGCCATCTGGTCACCATCAAAATCAGCATTGAAAGCAGCACAAGATAATGGGTGCAGTTTAATGGCTTTACCTTCGACGATAACAGGCATAAATCCCTGAACACCCAACCTATGAAGTGTTGGGGCACGGTTAAGTAAAACGGGATGGTCTTTAATAATATCTTCGAGGATATCATAAACCACAGGGTCTTCTTTTTCCATAAGCTTCTTTGCACTTTTAATTGTATTTACGATTCCTCTTTTTTCGAGTTCTCTTATGACGAAAGGTTCGAATAGGTCTAAAGCCATTTTTTTCGGTAGACCGCATTGATTAAATTTTAATTCAGGACCGGCAACAATTACGGAGCGTCCAGAATAATCGACTCTTTTACCAAGAAGATTCTGACGGAATCGTCCCTGTTTCCCTTTAAGCATATCGCTCAGAGATTTTAAAGGTCTATTATTGTGTCCACGAGTAGGTTTGCCTCTTTTGCCATTATCAAAAAGAGCATCAACAGCTTCTTGGAGCATTCTTTTTTCATTTCTTAAAATGACATCTGGAGCTTTGAGTTCTATGAGTCTTTTTAGTCTGTTGTTTCTATTGATGACACGTCTATAAAGGTCATTCAAATCGGAAGTTGCAAATCGACCACCATCGAGATGAACCAGAGGTCTTAAATCTGGTGGTATAACAGGGATAACGGTCAGAATCATCCATTCAGGTCTATTTCCAGAGCCTCTAAAGGATTCCACGACTTTTAATCTTTTAATAATTTTATTTCTTTTTTGAGCGGAAGAAGTTTGTCTCATTTCTCTTGATAGTTTAGCAGCGAGCCTATCAAGGTCGAGTTCAGCAAGTAAATCTCTCACAGCTTCAGCGCCTGTTTTTATAATTAATTCAGTGCCATATTTTTCTTTACATTTTCTTGTATCTTCTTCAGAGATGATTTGCATCTTTTTGAGTGGGCAGTTTTTAACCGGGTTAATAACAAGGTAATCCTGAAAGTAGATGATACGACCGAGGTCTTTCACACTTAAATCAAGAAGAGTTCCGATTCTGCTTGGGGAGCCTTTGTAGAACCAGATATGAGAGACAGGAGTGGCGAGTTTAATATGACCGAGTCGTGTTCTGCGGACCTTAGATTGAATGACTTCAACTCCGCATCTATCACAGACAATACCTTTGTATTTAATTCTTTTATACTTCCCGCAGTTACACTCCCAGTCTTTAGTAGGACCGAAGATACGTTCGCAGAAGAGACCATCCTTTTCGGGTTTAAAGGTTCTATAATTGATAGTTTCGGGTTTTTTAACTTCTCCGAAGGCGCATTTTTCCTGTTCCTCTTTAGATTTCCCACATTTACAATTACCCTTTTTATCAGTCTGTCTGCAATGTCTGCGAGACCATTGTAAAATCATTTCAGGCGAAGCGATACTGATTTTAATTGCCTCAATACTATTAATATCGATTTCATCAGTGTCGATCTCGGTTCCTAAAAGAAAAGATTTGGCTTGATGAGATGAATAGCTTCTTAGCATAATGATCTAAAGCCTCCAAACTATTTAATCTTGTGGTGTGACATTTATGTCGCAAGAGATGCGAACTAAAGTTCGAACCACAGAGGTTTAATTATCCTCAACAGAATCTAAATTTTTTTCTTCGGGTTCGAAACCCTCAACAGTTTCTTGATATTCTTCTTTTTCAAGACCTTCAGGCAATTGCTCCGCTTCTTCTGCTGTTTCAGCTACTTCTTCCGTATCTTCTTCAACTTCTTCTTCGAAGTAGTCAGTGCTTTCAGCAATGGTAGCAAAGATTTTACTTTTTAGTTTTTCTTTTTCTTTTTCAGCAACATCTAATCCTTCGGAATCAAGGAGTTCCATACCAAGTCCTAATCCCTGAAGTTCTTTGATTAAAACATTGAAAGATTCGGGGATACCGGGAGATAATACATTTTCTCCTTTTACTATTGATTCGTAAATTTTTGTTCTTCCAGTAACGTCATCTGATTTAACAGTTAAGAGTTCCTGGAGAGTGTAGGCTGTTCCATAAGCTTCAAGTGCCCAGACTTCCATTTCACCGAATCTTTGTCCACCAGATTGAGCCTTTCCACCAAGCGGTTGCTGTGTCACAAGTGAGTAAGGACCGATAGCACGAGCATGGATTTTATCATCAACAAGGTGTGCAAGTTTCATCATATAAATGTAACCGACCGTAATTTTCTGATCAAAACGATCACCTGTTAATCCATCATATAGGACAGTTTGCCCCGATTCAGGTAGATTCGCTCTTTTGAGTAAGACTTTAATATCTTTTTCAGTGGCGCCGGCAAAGATCGGAGTAGCTATTTTTAATCCTAATGCTTTAGCTGCCCAACCCAAGTGTGTTTCTAATATTTGTCCTACGTTCATTCTTGATGGAACACCAAGGGGATTCAGGACAATTTCTACAGGAGTTCCGTCTTCTAAAAATGGCATATCTTCTTCGGGGAGAATCTTTGCAATCACTCCTTTATTACCATGACGACCAGCCATTTTATCGCCCACAGCGATTTTTCTCTTTTTTGCTATATAGACCTTAACGAGTTTAATTACACCTGGAGAAAGCTCATCGCCTGTCTTGATTCTATCAATCTTATTTTTCATAACTTCTTCATATTCGCGATCCTTTAATACTGTTTCCTGATAAAGTCTTTTAATATCTTTTCCTGGTTTTCCATCAACGGGTAGCATACCGGCATTGAGACTACTCTTGACATAGTTCAGAACTTTATCTGTAACTTTGCCGTCAGCTTTTTTTAGAACTGCACCTGTTTCGTAATTTGTGATTTCCTTATTAGATTTTTCTAAGAGTTCTTCTAATTCTTTGTCGAATTTGGACCAGAGTTCTTTAGATTTCTTATCTTTATCTCCCTGCACTTGAGTAATTCGAGATTTATCTTCTTTATCAACTTTAGCTCCTCTTTCTTTTCGTGAGAATACTTTGACATCAACTACCGTTCCGTAAATTCCCGGAGTAGCTTTTAATGAAGCGTCTCTTACATCGCCCGCCTTTTCGCCAAATATTGCTCTTAATAATTTTTCTTCACTGGTTAGTTCTGATTCACCTTTTGGAGTAACTTTGCCTACAAGGATGTCACCAGGTTTAACTTCAGCTCCAATGAATATGATACCATCATCATTTAACATTTTTAATGCATCTTCACTAACATTCGGGATGTCTCTTGTAATTTCCTCTTTACCGAGTTTCGTATCTCTTGCATCAATCTCGAGTTCTTCTATATGGATGGAAGTGAAAATATCTTCTTTGACTAACCTTTCGCTTATTAGAATAGCATCTTCAAAGTTGTATCCACCCCAGGGCATAAAAGTTACAAGGACATTTCTACCAAGAGCAAGTTCGCCTTTATCTGTAGCCGGACCGTCAGCAATGATTTGCCCTGCTTTTATTTTATCGCCGACTTTGGCGATTGGTTTTTGATTAATACAGGTGTTCTGGTTAGAGCGGATAAATTTTTTCAGCGGATATGCATCTTCATCAATCACGATTTCGGTTGAAGTAACTGATTTAACTATTCCACTATTTCTTGCGACAATGGTAACTCCTGAGTCCCTGGCTGTTTTATATTCTACTCCTGTTCCGATGATAGGTGCTTCGGTATAGAGAAGAGGAACAGCCTGACGTTGCATATTGGAACCCATTAAGGCTCTGTTAGCATCATCGTGTTCCAGGAAAGGAATTAGTGAGGCTGAGACGCTCACGAGTTGTTTTGGTGAAACGTCTATATAATGGACTTCATTAGCATATACTTTTGGAAAATCACCTCTGTGTCTTGCCGAAGTGAAGTCTTCAGCGATTTCACCTTTTTCATTAATAGGAACGTTCGCTTGGGCGATTACGTATTCATCTTCGACATCGGCTGTTAAGTATTCAATTTCATCTACTACCTTACCATTTTTAACTTTTCTATATGGAGTTTCAATAAAACCGTATTTATTAATTCTTGCATAAGTACACAATGACGAAATCAAGCCGATGTTAGGTCCTTCAGGAGTTTCAATAGGGCAAATTCGACCGTAGTGAGTGTGATGAACGTCGCGGACTTCAAATCCGGCTCTTTCACGGCTTAATCCACCGGGACCGAGTGCGCTTAGTCTTCTCTTATGTGTTAATTCTGCGAGAGGATTTGTTTGATCCATAAATTGCGAAAGCTGGCTTCTTCCAAAGAAATCTTTAATTACAGTGGTGATAGGTTTTGCATTGATAAGATTATGGGGAAGAGTGTGTTCGAGGTCGAGTATTGTCATTCTTTCACGAGCGATTTTTTCCATTTCAGCGAGACCTACTCGGATCTGATTCTGCAGGAGTTCACCGACTGAACGAACTCTTCTATTGCCTAAATGGTCGATATCATCAACTGCTTCTCTTCCTTTGAATAGTGAGGCTAACCTTTTCATCACAAAAATTATGTCTTCTTTAGTTAATGTACGATGAGTTTCAGGGTCGTGATTCATTCCAAATTTCTTATTAATTTTGTATCGACCTACTTCACCTAAATCATATCTTTTGGGATTGAAGAAAAGATTATCGAGTAGGATTTTACCACTTGAAAGAGTAGGTGGATTGCCCGGACGAAGTCTTCTGTAGATTTCAATGAGTGCTTCTTCACGTGTTTTAATTTTATCTTTGTCAAGGGTACAAAGTATCGAGTCGTTTTCATACCCTTCATCAACTTTGAGAAGTGAGACCTTTTTGATTCCGATACCGTTAAATTTTGCTAAGAGCTGTGAAGATATTTTCTCACGAGCTTCAGCGATTACTTCGCCGGTTTCCATATCAACGACGTCTCTGGCGATAATCTTACTGAGGAGTTCTTTTTCTTCATCTTTTTCAACAATAGCTATGTTTTTAATATCTGCTTTGGTTATATTTTTGATTAAGTTTTTTGTAACTTTTGTTCCTTTTTTAGCAATGAGCTTTTCCGTTTTCGGATTGATAACATCTTCTGATAGTATGCTTCCTATATTCTCTTCGAGTTTAGAGATTTTGACTTTGTTTTTTCCAAGACCTGAAAGATCTACGTCTTCAATTTTGAAAAATGTTTCGAGTATCTCCTCATCGCTTGAACAACCAAATGCTCTTAAGAATGCTGTAGCAGGTAGTTTTCTCTTTCTATCAATCATTACGTGCATTGTATTGTAAATATCGATTTCAAATTCTACCCACGCACCACGATAGGGGATAATTCTTGCTTGAAAAATATTTTTTCCATTGGGGTGAGTTTCTTCAGAAAAGGTTATTCCGGGTGAACGATGTAATTGGCTCACAATAACTCTTTCGGCACCGTTGATTATGAATGTTCCCTGGTCAGTCATTAATGGAATTTCGCCCATATAAATTTCTTGTTCTTTAATGTCTTTAATGTTTATGATACCTGTTTCAGGATTGACTTCTCTGACAATTAATTGCACTTTGACTTTTAAAGGAGCGGCATAGGTCATCGTGCGGTCAATACATTCTTGAACATCATATTTTTGTTTACCAAGCGTATATTCTTTAAATTCCAGGGTAGAAGGATTGCCCGGAATTGTGATTGGAAATACACTGAGAAAAGCGGATTGTAAACCTTTGTCTTGCCTGCTATCTGGTGGGATATCATCCTGTAAAAATTCGTTATAAGATTGCTTTTGTGTTTCTAATAAATAAGGCATTTCTATAACATCAGGGATTTTTGAGAAAGTAATTCTCCCACCATCTTCTTGAGTAATTTTAGGCATAAAAATACCTCCGATATTTTTGAAGAGAGTAGATTTTAGTTTTCTTGAATGGAGTACACCTTAAGCATTATCTAAATAAAGTTACCACTGTCGAAAATCCGTGTCAACAAAAATCATACCATTTTTTATTTTTTTTTATGAAAAAATAATTGTTGTTACAAATAAATGATAACTCGTTTGATTTCAAATTATTATGTAAATTATGACTCGGGTATAACATAATTATTATATTACAACTTCATAATACAGGATTTATCTTATGAATCATAGCGATATTTAGTAGGGAATGGTCGCGACCATTCCCTACTTTGTTTTATGTATCTTTTCATTAGTTAACTTTTATGTTGATAAAAATCTTTTTTTAATTGAGTGTATTTTCGATTTAAAAAAATTTTTTTGAATTTTTGGCAGATTATGAATAGGAAAAAAGTAATAAATTTTCTCTTTATATTTTTATTTGCAAGTATTCTTTTATATTCAACAGATAAAATTATTTCGATTCTTGTTGATGGAAAAAAAGTGTTTGATCTACCTGTTATGACTCTTGGGCAGAAAAAATATGTTTCGTTGAATGACCTTGTTGCTTTCTTTAAACAGGAGTTCAAAGGGGGATTGATTAATTGGGAGCCTAAAATTGGAAGATTAGAATTACAAGTTGATTCTCGTAAATTTGCTTTATTTCTCAATAGAAATATCGTCTTAATTGATGATTTTTTATTAGATTTAAATGCGTCGATTATCTTAGTTCAAGGAGAGATATTTATTCCTGAAGATTTTATTTACGCCTTAGATTATTTTAATGATAGTTTTGAGACTAATATAGAAAGGAAAGAAAATATTTCTGACGTCCTGGAGACTGAAAAAGAAAAAGTCTTACCTACTGAGATTAAAAAACCAATTACTGAAGTGCAGATAGAAAAGAAACCGGAAGAGAAATTTGATATTTCAAAATTCCTTGAGAAAATAACATTGGAGAATAAGGTTAATATAATTATAGACCCTGGACATAGCTCTAATAGTGACCGTGGGATTATCGTTGTTAATAGTGAAAGTGAGGCTGATATTACATTTAAAATTGCAAAAAGATGTAAGGAAATATTAGAGCAAGAGGCGTCATATCAAGTTATTTTGACCCGAGAAAAAGAAGATGTTCAGAATCTTGATGATAGGATTAGCATTATTAGTGCTATAAAACCTCAAGTATTAATCAGTTTGCATATTGCGTATAGTCCTAATGAAAAGCTATCGGGATATAATATTTATGATTATGATGAGAGCATGGATATTGAAGCGAGAACCTTCAATAAAGATAATAATCCTAAAACAAAGATTCCTTTTGGATTAAACTATTTTAATTATCAAGAGAAGAGCGATAAACTTGCCCTATTAGTAGAAAAAGAATTTTCTAAATCTCTTCTTAAAAAAGATAATGGCATTATAAAAAGACCGTTGTTTATTCTTAAATACTCTTTAGCACCTTCGATATTAGTTGAGGTTGGCTATTTAACCAATAAAGAGGAGAAGAAACTTCTCAATAGTCCTGAATATATAGAAAAATTGGCAAGGGCTATCTCTGCGGCAATAAGTGAATTTCTTATATAGTATTATTATCATAAAAAAGTAGGGAACGGTCGCAACCGTTTCTTACAAGCTCATATTAAGGTAGATACCTACAAACTAAATTAAGGATAGAGAAGTTGAAAATTAAATTAAAGAAAAAAAGATCGGTAAGAACGATTTTTATAATAATTCTTTTCATCATGTTGACTGTGTTTCTTGGAACATATATTGCATATAAGTTGATTGGTGGTGGAGATACAGATAGTGAAATCATAAGTAAGCAGGAAGTGAGTAAACCCATAGTTCAAGATGAAACACAAAGTTTTCAGAACACTGTTGAACTTAAGATTTATTATACGCAAGATTATAAAAAATTGTCTCCTGAAATAGTCATTTATAATTTTACAAAAGAGGATAAAGTTGAATTAGCTACGTTTATAGTTGAAAAGATTTTTTCAGCACCCAATCCACCTCATCTTCATTCCTTATTGCCGAGTGATTTTAAATTAAAAGGTATTTACATAATGGAAAACTTGTTGATTGTTGATATTGATAACCGAGCTGTTAAAATGGGTAATGTTGATGTTCAAACAGAGGATTTAATGGTGTATTCGATTGTTAATAGTCTGATAGAAAATGTTAAAGGAGTTGAATCTGTTCAAATTCTTCTAAATGGAGAGATTGCAGATACACTTATGGGACACATTAATATAACTAAACCTTTAATACCTCAATTGAATTTGATGTAGAAAATTGATAGATTGATGTATATAAAATATTGTAATATGTGATTGTTATCAAGTCATTTTTTCAAACCATCAAAGAGGAAAGTTGAAGATTTGATGAGCAATATGAGGTTATCTATAATTATACCTGCATATAATGAAGAAAATCGCATTGGAAACTCTCTTAAATTAATTTTGAGGTACTTGTCTAAACAAGATTATAATTTCGAGATTATCGTTGTGGATGATGGTAGTTCGGATAGAACGATTGAGAAAGTCAAAGAAATAGATTCTTCAGGCAAGATAAAAATACTAAAAAATGAAATTAATAAGGGGAAAGGATATTCTATAAAAAAAGGAATGCTCGAAGCAATGGGTGAGTATCAGTTATTCTCGGATGCCGACCTTTCAACGCCTATTGAGGAATTAGAGAAGTTCTGGAAATATTTGAATGAAGGATATGACATTGTAATAGGTTCGAGGGCTTTAAAGGATTCCATTTTAGAAGTGCGTCAACCATTTTATCGTGAATTTATGGGAAGGGCATTTAATTTCATTGTCAGATTTATTTTAGGTTTTAAGATTAAAGATACGCAATGTGGTTTTAAGATATTCAAAAAGGAAGTAGCAAAGCATATTTTCTCAATTCAAAAAATTAAGGGATGGTCTTTTGACGTTGAGATATTATATATCGCTTCAAAATTAGATTATAAAATAAAAGAAGTTCCAGTTCGATGGATAAATTCTCCATCGAGTAAAGTCAATCCACTTAAAGATGCGTTGAGAATGTTTTTCGATGTGAGTAGATTGAAAAGGGAATATAGAGATTTGAAACCTGAAAAATAGATTTTAATGTTTTATGTTTAATGGTTTAGAGTTGAAAGTTTAATGGCAAAGTTGTTCAGGAATACGATGATATGAATGATGAGAGAAATAAACGGTTAGAGATAATAAGAGATAGGAAAATTGCAATCTGGATTTTCTTAATCGCTCTCCTTATTAGGTTCATTTATTTTTCCGAAAATATTCACTCACCATACTTTCAATGTCCCATCTTAGACCAGGTTTATATTGATGATTTAGGTATGGATATAGCTTCTGGGAAGGTTATCGGGGATAAAGTTTATTTTAGAGCTCCGTTTTATCCTTTAGTTCTGGGAGCAGTATATTCTATAAGTATACAGGACAGATTTTTTACAATCAGGATTTTTCAGCATATATTGGGTGCTATCCTATGCGTAATAATGTTTCTCCTGACTAAAAATGTTTTTAATAGAGTTTCGGGAATTGTAGCGGGGATTTTAACGATATTTTATGGTCCTCTTATATTTTATGAAGGGGAGATACTGATAGAATTTTTCTTTTTATTTCTTAATGCCGTTTCTTTGTACTTGCTTATTCTTGCTGTGAAAAAGAAATCCAAGTTTTTCTTTTTATTAAGTGGAATCGCTCTTAGTTTATCGACCATAACAAGACCAAATATTTTATTATTTGTTCCTGTTGTTTTCTTGTGGATTCTATTTTTAAGGAGAACAAAAATTATTCAAATCCTGTTCAATGCAATTTTATTTATTTTACCTATTATATTACTCGTAAGCATTGTAACAGTTCGTAATTATGTAGTGGGGAAAGATTTTGTTCTTATTTCATCTCAAGGCGGGATAAATTTTTATCTTGGGAATAATCCCAATTCAGATGGGATGACTCCTAAAACAAAAAAGAGATATGAATGGCATGGCAAATATAAAGATTCGGTTGAAGAATATGCGAAACGTTATCTGGAAGAGGTCAAGGGAGAACCGCTTTCCCCATCACAAGTGTCTGATTATTGGTATCAAAAAGCAGTTAATTATATAAAGAGTCAGCCTTTTGATTGGCTTAAGTTAATGTTTAAAAAGTCAGTTCTATTCTGGAATAATTATGAGATTAAGAATGTTAAAAATTATTATTTTTGTAAGCGATATTCACATCTTCTAAAGATTATACCTTTCAGTTTTGGAGTTATTGCGACATTAGGGATATTCGGATTAATTATTAATATATCCAGAAGACCTTCTTATATGTCTTTACTACTTATTTTTTATATTTTTGTTTTTATGTTCTCGATTGTTTTATATTTTGTGTGTGACAGATTGAGATTGCCGGTCATTGTTGGTTTAATCCCATTTGCAGGTTCAGGAGTAGATTATTTTGTTAATTTAGATTTCAAAAAAATGAAGACTTTTATTTTGTACATTGTAATACTATTAGCAGGTGGTTTGTTCACTTTTGTTGATTGGTATCATATAAAATCAAGCGATTATTCACAAGAATTCTGGAGTGTAGGAAATTGTTATCAGAAGTTAAAAGACTATCAAAATGCAATAGAATCATATAAAACATCTATCGAATATGATAAAAATTTTCCTGAAACCCATTTGAATCTCGGGAATTGTTACTGGGCAATAGGTGATTTTGAAAAGGCGAATCAAAGTTATGAGGAAGTCATCAGGCTTGATTCGAATAATGCAAGAGCATTCAATAATTTGGGTGTATATTCCGAAAAGAAAGATGATATTGAGAGAGCATTAGAATATTATAAAAAATCCATCGGTTTATCTCCAGATTATTCAAGAGCGAAAACAAATCTTGGAACATTACTTCTTAAACTTGGTCAAATTAATGAAGGGGAAAAATTACTTGAAGAATCCTTGAAGCTCGATGATTCTGATGCAGATACATATCTTGGTCTTGCCATTTATGGTTATATAATTGGTGACGAGAATATATCAGAAAAAAATCTCACTCTGGCAGTAAATAAAGGTGGGAAAAGTTATGAAGATTTGTTTCTAAAGGAAACGTCAAAGATTTCTCAAGCAAACAAAGTAGATAGTGATGACAATAAAAAATAATTTAAATAGTCTTTCGAAATATAAATTTCTGATAATAGGAATCGGATTTATCATTTTATTCTTGATTGTATCAAGGGAATTTAATTCCTTTGTCGAGCCTACTACACAATATAATCTTAAAGCTCTTTGGGGAGCTGATTATACGGAATCGAGAATGAGGTATTTGAGTCCCCATCTTTTATCTTATCAACTTGCATCGATATTTCTTTTATTACCCGGGATAATATTTTTAACAATTGCTCTATCTCGTTCCAAAGAATTGTATTTGAACGAATATTTTAAACAATTATCTTCAAAGATTAATATAATTACACTTACAATCGTGATAGCTTTGATGGTTGCGGTGATAGTATATCTTTTTGGGAGTTCAATTTTTTCCTATACACCTGTAACAGATGATGAGGGGGCGTATCTTTTTCAAGCGAAGATTTTTGCTAAAGGGCAGCTTTATTTTCCTTTGCCTCCATCACCTGAAAATTTTACTAATGTTTTTATTATTTTAAAAGATGGAAGATGGTGTGGTAAATATACTTTTGGGTATCCGGTAATACTTACATTGGGTGTTTTATCGAAGTTTGTTTATATTATACCCATTATATTTAGTGTTCTTAATATTATTTTAATCTCAGTTTTATTAAAAGATATATACGAAGAAAATGAAGAATATCGATCGAATCTTTTCTTAGTTTTAATTTTTTTATTAATGAGTCCATTTTTTCTTTTAACATCAAGTACATTATTATCCCATTCCTTTAATTTCTTCCTATTAATCTTGTTTATCTGGTCGACAATAAAAACATATAAGACAAATAATATTATTTTCCCGATTTTAATGGGATTAACTATTGGTTGGGCTTTTAATATCAGGCAGTTAACTGCTGTTGCGTGGGGTTTTCCAATACTTATACTTATGATTTATATGTTAATAAAGGACTTTAAGAGATGGTTTATCAAAATATTGTTGATGGGTATACCGTTCTTCTTATTTATTCTGGCATTTTTTTATTATAACAAAGCGATTACTGGTTCTTATACATTAACTCCATTTAATTTTTATAATCCAGAAGAGAAGATGGGTTTTACAAAGGTTTTAACATCTCATCTTCAACATACACCGTTTTTAGCTTTGACCAATCTTTTTAGTTCTTTATTGAGAATTAATATATATATGTTGGGATGGTCATTACCATTATTCTTTGTATTTTATTTTATTATTTTTGGACAGAAAAATAAATGGGAGAAATTATTAGTTTATGTTTTCTTTTCTCATTTCTTCTTTTATTTGATTTATTATTCTCCTGGAGTGTGTGATACTGGACCCGTTTATTACTTTGAATTACTCTTACCTCTTCTCTTATTTACAGTTAGAGGAATTAGCTTATTACAAAAACAATTTAATTCGATATTAACAAATAGATGTTATATATATAATTTATTGCCAATATTTGTCATTTTTTCTATTATATCTAACATTATCATTTTTCTTCCACAGAGATTGTTGCATATATCCAATCTGACACATAATACTAATGTTCTGTATGAAAAAGTTAAAGAAAATAATATACATAACGCTGTAGTATTTATAGATAAACAGTATATTTCGGGATGGAGATTGGGATATAGATGTTGTGATCCTGACTTAACGGATGATATTATTTACGTTAGAGATAAAGGAGAAGAAATAAATCAGAAGTTAATAGATTATTTCAGAGGAAAAAGACGGCATTACCGCATCACATTTGACTTTGAGAGCGGTGAGTATGTTTTAAATGAATACAGAAATTAAAATTTCGTGTTTTATAAAAAGATAATTAGAGAGTTGAAAATACTGAATATAAAAAGTTTTTTTTGTAAAGTTGATTTTGTTCTTGAATAGTGAATTTTTTTAATTTAAAAAGATACTTACTTTCACCTTGATTTAAAAACCCTTAAAAATAGATTGGTAGTTTGATGACTGTCCTTGCTGATAATTTATGGCTTAAGGCTCTTGAGAAATTACGTTTTAAAATAGATGATAAAAATTATAAGACGTGGTTTTCGCCAACTAAATTTGTTTCATTTGAAGATAACAAATTAGTTGTTGAAGTGCCAAGCCAATTCTTTCTTTCCTGGATTACCTCTAATTATAACGAGGTTATAAAGGAAACTCTTGAGGAGATTTATCAATCTCCTGTAAAGTTTTCTTTTGTCTACTCGCATTCTCAATTCAATACAGATATTGTTTCATCCGATAAATCAGATTTGAAAGATGATGCAGTCGTTTCAGGACCAGTTATTATTAGAGAATCCCGATTAAATGATAAATATACTTTTGAGAGGTTTGTTGTTGGCGAAAGTAATCGATTTGCTCATGCGGCAGCACAAAGTGTTGCTGAATCTCCTGCCACTACTTATAATCCACTTTTTATCTATGGTGGAGTTGGACTTGGCAAAACTCATT
>Ga0315289_10001961_pt1 | contig 31912 bp, 36 predicted proteins | sample YL17G11_40_MG_FD_203452 | JGI IMG/M metagenome (GOLD analysis project Ga0315289, IMG submission 203452) | Sediment microbial communities from Yellowstone Lake, YNP, Wyoming, USA - YL17G11_40 | ecosystem: Environmental > Aquatic > Freshwater > Lake > Sediment | place: USA: Wyoming | collected... | reverse complement strand
GGTCGCTAGAGATACGTGCCCTAGCTGGTCCTGGGGATCACCCAAAATTCCAAGATCCATAACGCTAATTACAATTACCGTTAAGTTTAAATACATAACACACCAATGCTATTACCGTTATGTCAAGGGTTCTGGGGTACTGCCGAGTGAGCACCGAGGGCCAAAATGGTGCTGACACCTTTGGGCTTGAAACACAGCGGGATGCACTCACAAAGTACTGCATGGCTAACGGCCTAGAGCTTGTGCAGATCTTCGAAGACCCTGCACTATCTGGGTCGCTGCCACCTTTGGAACGGCCAGGTCTGCATGCTTTGCTTGAGACTCTGAAGGCAGGGAACATCAAGCAGGTCATCGTGACCAGATTGGACCGGCTTGCCAGGGATACCATGCTCTCGCTCTGGCTGATGAAAGAGATAAAGAAGTTAGGGGCAGAGCTGGTAAGCATTGCCGAGCCGGGTCGCTGGGATGACCCCACCCAGAAGCTCCTTCTGACTATGGTGGCTGCCTTTGCTGAGTTCGAGAAGTCCTTGATAAGCTCCAGGTTATCTTCGGGCAGGAAGACAAAAGCCAGACAGGGAGGTTATGCTGGCGGCAAAGCACCCATCGGCTACAGGGCGGAAAGAGGTGACAAAGCCCTTACTTTGGATGAAGAGAAGGCGGCTGTGGTCCGTAGAGTCTTCGAACTGAGGGATTCTATGCCGAATGCATCTCTGCAGAAGCTGGCTGATGTCCTAAATGCTGGGGGACATACCACGAAGCACGGCAAGCCCTTTCATGCCATGCAGGTTAAGAGGATTCTGGGCAGGCGGAGCCTATACGAGGGCCGCTACAAGTATAAAGATGTGGAGGCCGATGGGCAGCACCCGGCGATAATTAACTAGCTGCTGGCCGGAGTTGGGCTACCCGAAAATGAGACAAAATCAGTGAAAGTGGAGGCACTGGGAATAACTCTATTACCTGAAGAGGTACATGAAGCAGTTGTCAAATGAGGGTCAGGGACGTCATCAAGCTCATAGAGGCCGATGGATGGTACCTGGTAAGGACAAGAGGTAGCCACAGGCAGTTCAAGCATCCGTTCAAGAAGGGCTTGGTAACAGTCGCGGGTAAACCGAACCTAGATTTGAATCCAAAGACATTGAAAAGTATATTAAAGCAAGCCGGTCTAAAGGAGATTAAGAATGGCTAGATACACAATAATTATCGAGAAAGGGGAAAAAAACTACTCAGCCTATTGCCCCGATCTTCCAGGCGTTGTAGCCGCGGGTGAGACCGAGGAAGAGATTGAAGAGCTGATGAAAGAAGCTATAGAGTTTCATCTTGACGGCCTGAAAGAGGAAAACCTCCCTATTCCAGAACCAACCACCTGCGCTAAGAGCGTTGATGTTGCCGTTTAGACGTCATTTCTACTAACCTATCTCTCGAGTCAGCCCACTGCAGGAACCTAATTCAAGTGAGACCATTCCAGAGCATGGCGATCGTGCGCTGTATTCATAATGCGGGGGATGAGAATCCCACTCTACACTGTGTTCAGTCCATGATGCCAGTTCCCGAAATAACTAAATAGGTTTAATTCATGATAAATAGTACTTTATCGGGGCTTAAGATTGAAGGAGGAAACTAATGAGGAACGTAGGGAGGGATTCGATTTTACCATGCAAAGTGAAAAGTTTTAAGAACACAGCTGGAACACTGTTGGTGAGGTTATATGCCACTCTAATCTCGTCTGCGATTCTTTTGACTGTAATACCCTGCGTGGCGGGACAAGGTGCCGGATCAGATTTTAGTTATACAGGATATTCAGATGCTACTGGTGCCTCAGCTACACTTACGTTCACAATTACGGGCACAACTGTTACTGGAGCATTGAATGCAGCCGATGTTTGTAAGGAAAATGCTGGTCTATCCGGATATACGGCACATCTCCCAGGAACAGATATCAAGTTTACTGGGGCGGTCGTGGGAGGAACTTGGGAAGGTCCCTCGACAACCATTGTCGGCACATGGACAGGCGGTGAAACCAGGCCCTGTGGTGGCGGTATTATTACGAATGATCCCGCTTTTCCCAATGCAGGGACATTGCGTATCTGGCTGACACCAAATAATGAAGTCCATTTAAATAGGAATTTGCCAAGAGGTTTGGATTTCATTTTCCGTTCTACAGGCAGAGTTTATATTCCCTCCGGCGCAGGCCCAGGCGGCGCTGGTCCAGGCGTCATTTGGACTGCTCCACCAGGAGCTGAGTATCAGATCTTAGATCATGGAATGGGCAGAGGTATAGATGAACAATACCGGCTAGCGGATAGGACTGAGACGTTCTCTACCGAGGACGAAAAAATGTGGTTCTGGTTACAGATCGGGCCAACCACTCGCTCACACCAAATAGGGTGGAAGTGGTACTCTCCAGATGGTGAGCTATATTACGAAGACGATATCACCACTGTTGATCCCAAGAGCGAGGGTCTGGAGTCCTATGATACCAGGGAGGCTTGGGTGTGGATAGAAATCAAAGAACATCCTGAACCGTCTCCTGTGCACCTGCCTGGCGACTGGCATGTCGATATCTATATCGACGGCACATATGTCGGTACGGAACAGTTTACGATAGCAACCGCGGGTCCAAGTGTGGTAGGTACTGGCGCGGACCTGACGATCAAGGAGTTGTCAATTCCGACTGGGATGAAACCTGGCATGACAGCAGAAATTGAGGTAACATTCACGAATAAGGGTGATGGAAATGCAGGTCCATTTTCCCTGTACGGATATGCATTTGCCAAGGAGAATTACCAGTATTCGCTAGAGTCCGAAGCGGTCCCCATCCCCGGTCTTGCGGCAGGTGAGACGCAAACCAAAAATCTAATCATATCCATACCATCCGATGCACCATCCGGTCCCTGGGATGTTGAGGTAGCCATCGATAATTCCAATTTCAGCGATACCGGATCTGTAATGGAAACTGATGAGAATAATAACGAAGAATGGAAAACAAACGTCTCCTAACCTGAATAATTGTGAACTGCGAGACTGCTGTATTCAGATGATGTTTGATCCAGATATCGCGATGGGCAGGCATAGCGGTACGTGGAAGCAATTGTGCAGCATGGCTAGAGGATCAATTATAGTCCTTATCAGGACTTTCATTATTTTGGCAATTCCGCCATTCACTACACTACGAGGGCCGCTACAGGTATGCTGGCATGGAGGCTGTCGGGAGGCACAAGGCGATACTCTAAGGGGATGCCCTTTTTATCCCGCTACTATTGAGCATTTTTAGATCGGCCAGTGAACAGGCTCTACATCCCCAGCCTAAAGACAGGGGTCTTTCGCCCCTCTACGCTCCCGGTGAGATAAAGTTAAATCTCAACAGGCGTTAATAGGATCGTGATATGTTCGCAGAGTACATAGCAGCCGCCTTGGAGAGAGCGGTTTATAAGACGATCGACAGCGAAGATCCCGTCTTTGTCTCTGTTCCTGAGCTACCTGGCGCATGGGCCACAGGCAAAACTACTGAAGAGGCAAGGAGGGAACTTATTGAAGTTATAGAAGAATGGGTGCTTTTAGGCATCCGGCTGGGGCATCAAATCCCTTCGATAGGTGGTCATACTATAAACTTCCCTCAGGAGACAGCTCCTGTTGTCGAATAGACTCACGCCCGTATCTCGCCGGGATCTTATCAAACGACTCAGGGAAATAGGATTTGTAGGTCCGTACATTGGCCCTGATCATGCTTTCATGATCAGAGGGACAAATCGTATCAAGATCCCTAATCCGCATAAGCAAGAGATAGACGTAAACCTACTTTTGGAGATCCTTAGAGAAGCTGGAATCAGTCGCGAAGAGTGGTTCTCAACAAAGTGAGAGGTCAGCAATTTCAGATCGTGAATAAGTTACGGGTTGGTATTTGGATCTATTGCAGAAATCAGGATCATTAGATACTGATTTTCTCAGGATAGCACTTGGTGGGATGCGTTCTTGCATCTGCCAAATGACTCTCATGGAGAGAGAGGAGGAAAAGGTCCGCACCGTCCACCTAGGGAGCACCAGGAAGATATTTCCGTCAATACGGCCAGGGTACGGGCCATAGAGGTCTGAAGGCTTCAAACCGACCTACTTTTTGCCGCGCGATCCCAAAATATGCGCGGCATTTTGCAGGCCAGCCGATGTTTTGGAACTTCGCGAAAGAGCTGGCCGCTCGAAATCCGCATGATATATATCCCCTAGCGAGAATGTACCGCAATGAGATGGTGTTTTTGTATTTAGAACCCATGAAGGCAGGACTGCTAATGTTAAGAAATAGGTTTGGGACTGTTAAGCCTAAAGACTTTAATTGGAACAATTACTACGAAAAATTTGAAAAGGATAGTGCAGAGCAATATAAAAAATATTTTGAACCCAGTTTATCACAATTCGATCTTTCTGTTGTTTTGGATTTCGCTTGCGGTACAGGCAGGATTGCTCAATACTTCCTTAGAAAAGACAATAAATTGATATTATGTGATATAAGCAAATCAGCAATAGATTCTTGCCGTCATCGTTTCCGTGACTCAAAAAATGTTGACTTCATGATAAACAATGATACTGTTATCCCACTAGAAAAAGAAACAATTACATTCTGCTATTCCTGGGATGCTATGGTTCATTTCGAGACAGGAGATTTGGCAATATACTTTAAAGAATTTAAACGAATACTAAAACCAGGTGGCAGGGGAATGGTGCACCACTCCAATTATGGAGCGGATGGTAAGAGATGGACGGAACATCCTCGCTGGAGAGCAGGCGTGTCGGCAAGAGATGTACAGAAAATATGCGATGAACTAGAATTAATTATCGACTCTCGGAAAATCATAAATTGGGGTGTCCCAAACCTAGATTGTATAACTACATTTTCCAAGAAGGCTTAGGTCATGGCGAGCTTACTGGTAATCTTCAGGCTATGCCAGCTAGGACAATGCCTATAGAATCTGGTTCTGAATATGAGATTACGTGCGGGGGATGAGAATCCCGCACGTCATCCCATGTGTGTGGGTTACATAAGCTTAATCTTTAAAGACGATAAATACCCGAACATGAGAGAAGGATGGATATCCCTGAGGAGATGCTGATAGTGATCCTCCTAAGCAAAAGATGGAGCTTTTTGGCATGCTTTGCTTTGATAATGCTATTGCCATTGATCACGGGCTTTGAAGGAGATTATACCCCCAGTTCTAGCTTGGGATCATCTATCACTGCGCCTAGGGCAGCTGAGCCCAGGCTGGAAATAATGGCTGATTCCGTCGCAGGAGGGTCTCTCAGCCTCGATAAGAACGCATACGACCCGGGAGAGGAGATAAAAGTCAGCTTCAATGCACCACAGGGCTATGCCAATAATGCCTGGATTGGGATCATTCCCTCAAGCGTAGCTCACGGGAGCGAGGAAGAGAATGATAAGCACGACCTGGCCTACCAATACCTGAGCGGGCGCACATCGGGTGTGTTGGCATTCTACTCTCCAATGCAACTGGGATCCTACGACCTCCGGATGCACGATTCGGACGATAACGGCAAAGAGGTCGCATCTGTGACATTCTCAGTCCGGGTATCTATGGGATCCTTGAGGCTGGACAGGGAAGCGTACGAACCCGGGGAGGAGATTGCCGTCCACTTCGAGGCGTCCAAGGGCTATCCGAGGGATGCCTGGGTAGGCATCGTGCCCTCCAGCGTCCCCCACGGGAGCGAGGAAGAGAATGATAAGCACGACCTGGCCTACCAATATCTTGAAAAGAAAACAGCGGGAACTCTAGTCTTCCAGGCACCCCTGGATCCGGGATCTTATGATCTCAGGATGCACGATACCGATAGCGATGGCCGAGAAGTGGCATATACAACCTTTTCCGTTTCGCCAGGCCCAGGGGGCGCTGGTAATTGCGGCCCACAAGGCATAGTAGGAACTTGGTCGTGGTTCAATGGAGATACTACAACCATTAATTCAGACGGAACGGCAACACAACGCGGTCCTTCACAAGGTTATCCAGGAGTTACTGGATGCTGTGGTTATCAAGGAATTACTGGAAGATGGGAACTGACTGATGCTCAAAAACAGTCTTACACCTTGACGTGGGAAAATGGTCGCTGGATCGATAAATTGACTTTATCAGCGGACTGTAATAGTCTAGATGGCTATAACCAGGAAGGCGTTCATGTAACCGGACAGAGGATCGCAGCTGGACATGGTGGATGTATTGATGGGCTGAAAAATACAAAACAGATATCTGGTGATTGGCACTGGTTTGATTCTGCTTTGGAATATTATAATAAGGATTATCCTAATGAAAACTCAAGCTATCAGATAAAAGGGGATGCTATCACCATTTCTGGGCCGTCCCGTAGCTATGCTTCATTCTATCCTAAGAACCATCCCTGCTGGTTTACTACGCCGCCACCGATGCTTACCAAAATAGCCAAAGGGGATTGGTCGATATCCGCACGTATCAAGTGCGAGGAAAAGTCGCTCTCTGGTGGTGGCCTAATAGTGATTGGTGAAGACCACACACCATTGGTGGTCTTTGTTGGATATCCGCATGAGAGGGTAGCAGTGCTGAATCTCGAAAAGGATTGTAATGGTCAATATATGGGGCGTTCCATAGCGTCCGGTAATAATGTAACTGACACGTACTACCTTCGGCTCTGCCGAATTGGAAATCGAATTATTGGTGAGGCAAGAGGTTCACCCACAGGAAGCTGGTTTAAGGTTGGTGAGAACGACACAATGACGCTTCCCGACGTCGTGGAAGTTGGACTCGTGCTTCTTAACGATGATCATGGCTATCCAGAAGGCAATCTCAGCGCTGAATTCACTGAGATCTCCATGGGAGAAGGAGGGACTTGAAAGAGATCCTCTTTTCGTAGGTGGATCTAGAAGAGGGCGAAAGCCTCTTGCAGGTATATACAATTTGCAAGCATTTCCTTTATTTTTCGCTGTTTCGTTGCCCAAGCAAATTATTATAAAGGCAAACTTAGGTCCAAACCCCCCACTTCTACGTGCCAGAAAGTGGGTTGGACGCAATCGATAGCAGTGGATTGAATTGATCGCAATCAGTGACCGGTCAAGCAAAATTGACTGATGTTCTTATAGTGCTTGGAACAGGGCTTGGATCGAAAGTGTACTTTGTTCGATTTTGTGTGTTGTATAATTCACTGCGTGCAACTTGCATTAGAGTGCCAATCCAATGAAGGCATACCCGACCGGTCATTTCTATCCCGCCATAATTGGACAATTGACATCTGCAATTGGGGAAAGATTGAAATGTTAATAGTTATGTATACAAAATTTTGTGTATTTGGTGGGAAACTTCCTTGCGGAAGATCCTATTAGCTCTGGCACCATACATCTTTACGCCTACGATGTGGATAAGAATAAGAAAGAATAAGTAAAAGTCGGTAAGGAGGAATCAATTCATGTTTGAGGAGCTTTTAGAGACATACAAGACGAAGTTGGCCGAGAAAGAAAAAGATCTAAGAGATTATCAGGCAATGATTCAGCTGGTAACGACCATCGAGAAGATCTCCCAGGAAGGCCTCTCTGCTCAGAGCAATATGGCTCTTCTCAAGAAGCTGGAGGACCAGGTCAACAGCCAATCCAAAGAGCTGAGAGATCTGAAAGTGGAGCTTACGGGTGGAAAGAGAATCTCGCCACCAACTGAAGGAAAAAAGAGCAAGGCTCTGGATGGTCATGCCTGGAATCTTATCGACCTTTTGAGCAAGAAGCAGGGCACTTGTACCACTAACGAGCTGGTAGAGATGCTCGGCCTGAATAAAACAACTGTGATTACCGTTATGAAGAGGGCAGTAGCTCTAGATCCAGATCATCTCAAGTTGACTGCAGGCAAGAGGCGGAAGCTCTATCTGGCATATGTTCCCTGATAATAGGTTAGGTGCAAAGGGACAGAGGGGTGGGGCAAGACTAAACAGTGATCCTGCTTAAGACAAGGATGAATAGCAAGACCCTGGCAAAGGGAAGCAGTGGGCTCGTGAGAACCCGCCAGAGCCTCGTATCCTTTGTGATGTCCCGAAAGATATCTTCTTTGCCGTCCCTCTCAAATCAGTATTGGAGAGACATATGATGTATATGGGCTATTTTTACTATTAATCGCATGAGAAGAAAATCAATATTGTATAAAGAGTAAGGAAAATGACCCATATAACCCATATTGCTCACTCGATATTGATCAGTAGTAACTACTGGTCGTACTGCCGCCTCTTCTTCATTTGTGTCCATCCGTGATTTGATATTGCTTTAACTCATCGTCTGCTCGGAGGAGTTCACTCCAGGCGATCTATGACATCTCTGGATATTGTCAGCTGCGCAGAAGTCGAATCCCTAAAAACCCCAAATTCACGTATATAATATAACGTGCTTTAGGAGAAAAGAGGGATCGGATTTTCAGTACAATGGCTATCTCCAGTCCAAGGATGTTGCTTGTCCACTCGGGGGAGTTCACTCCACCTATATGCAACGTTAGTTGTGAGATAATCGAAGTCTTCTATTGTTGATCGAACCATCTCGTGATCATTGCCCGTATATTATGCCGACTATGGGAAAAAGTGGAATAGAACAGACGTCAATCAGGCGTGTCGTTGTCAAGCTCGACGTTTAAGACGATGCGGTGCTTCATGACATCTGATGATTTGGTTTTCAGAGTTGCAGACTCATTGCAGGCTTTCTAAAAGTGTGCAACTTCTCTAGCTTTCGAAATTGCAGAATTGCATTATTTTCCGATATTCTTACGAAGTCTCAAAAATGAATCTATTCGAGCATTGAATCCACCACCTCCTTCTCTGAAAAGTATGCAAGCCTGCAATATCAGTCGCTATAGGCGTAGTAGGATTATGAGGTGGCTGTCTCGACCAGAGTCTGATTTATGGATATCGTGTCTAAGAACCCTCTCCACTGTTGCCGGATAACATCTATCGCCCATAGGTGATGATGCAATATCTGTCGTTATCCTCCCGAGTCACAGGAACATAATACCCGTTTCCTCCCTCGTCGTCCAATTATATTATCTAATACTATAAGAAAGAATCCTGTTCTTATGAAGATACATTCTTATATCAATAATAATGACATAATAACCGAGGTGATAATCATGAATAGCTATCTTGTCATTTTCGTGCTTGGGATCACAATACTATCCTTTGGTTCTCAAGCAGGCCAATGGCATGATATGAAGTGGGATAGGCCAGTTGGTCACGTTGTAGTTCAATATAACATGGAAAGCGGTCAGACTGCGGTCTTTGCTGAAGAACATGACACCGGAGATTTATATGAATGGGATGGATTGATGGCTGAGTGGAATAGAGTCGCTCATGTATCAGCAAGATACGCAACTGATGGAATTGGATTGTATAGACTTCAGGAAGATGGGAGAATTGGAAAATATAATCCTCAAACAGGGCTTTGGACGAACATTCTCGCCAGCGGCAACAATGCTTTTGATCTCTATGGTGGAGCAGGCAAACTTTATTATAAAAAAGATGATGGCTCAATATATGAATATGAAGGGACTCCGCAACAATGGACAAAAATTTTGGATGGTCCTACGTCTGCTCTTGATGGATACTTGCGGATCGGTGGCGAAATAAACGAACCCAAAGTATATGCGTATCCTATGCACGGCGCACTCTATGAATATCAAGGAACACCAGAAAATTGGGAACAAATATATGCACCTCAGAATTTCATATACATTCTTGCGGGAGGACCTGGCCTTTTTGGAATGGATGAAAACGGATTTTATAGAATCACAGGGCCAAATTCGAGGGTAAAAATTACCGAAGCAGGTAGGTCCGCTGCTGTACAGGTTGTCGATAAAGGTAAGAGCTGCTACCTATTAGTGCTATCAAATGATGGAGATCGTATTCAGAGGTACGATGCTGGCGTAGCCCCAACAAATCTTTTGGATGCTATGGAAACCATAATAACTGCGACAAGATTAGACACAATCTACGCAGGAGGAAATAAGATAATCGGTGTCGATAGCAGTGGCGGAATGTATCAATACTTTTGAGTATTGAAATTCTCGATAGAATGCGTTGCCTTAAATTGTTCCGCTCTGGCCTTCTGATATAGTCGGAGCGGGACGCCCATTTTCTGAATTTGGGAAGCCAATCGAGAGGGCTACCTGCAACGTAAAACTTTTTCGAAGGATTTGGGACGTATTTTGTGGTTATTATAGGAATCAGAATTGCTATAATATATAATCTTGAAGATATATTAAGCACATATGCAAATTAGAGATGCTGTTGAGGGCGAAAAACATTGCTACACCGACAACGGCTACGAGATCTGCTGCCCGATCTGCGGAACCACATGGCTAGAAGACATTGAAGGTGAAGTTGCTTTTGATAGCTGCGTTCACCTGTAATTCAGCCTGCATTCTGAATGTGATAATGACTTTGAGATCTTCGGTGAATAGGATTCGGACGGCTTCCTTGAATTGGTGGAAAAGGCTTGTGAAGAGGACGAGGATGACGTGATGGATATTCTCGATATCCTAGAAAAGATCCAGCATACTGATGTTGATAAATCTTATGTGCCAGCTAGAATTTGTGCCTATCAAAAGTCCACATAAGATAAATGTCTCACCTTCGCCCCGCCCCCCCTCCATCCAGCCCTCCCAAACTTTCCTTCAGACCCCCTCCAGACCCCCCTCGAAATCTGGTCCCCCTCATGTCCTACATCGATCTAAAAGGAGATCTTCTTTGCATCGGCGGCTTGCCTCAGCCCTCATCTTCTGAGCCTCGGTCCAGTCACTGAGGCTCATACATCAGCGACTGAGCCTCAGCCCTCATCTTCTGTGTCACGGTCATCAGTAGCTGAGGCTCATACATCAGCCACTGGGCCTCATTCAACAGCGACTGAGGATAAATGATATATCTTCAGAAACTAAATCATTCAGCTATGAGGGTAGTAGCGTTTACGAATAGGAAGGGAGGTGCTGGGAAGAGCACTTCTGCCGTGAATTTTGGTGCTTGCTTGGCGTTAAGTGGTAAACGTGTGCTGATCATTGACTCAGATCCACAAGGGGGGGCGACGGTTGCTCTTGGCCTTAACAGATGGACCTTAGAGAAGAGTTATTATGACTCGATCATCCTGGGAAAGCCACTCCAGGAGAACATTTACCACACTGGAGTCCAGGGGTTGGATATTCTGCCTGCCAACGACAAGCTCGATGCAGCAGAACTGGATCTTTCCAAGGCTGAACAACCTGCACTGGTCTTAAAAAGACTGATTAAGCAGCTCGATGGGTACGATTATGTCCTCGTGGATTGTCCTCCAAATCTCGGCTTGTTGACGCTTAATGCTGTAATGGCCTCGGAAGTGGTAATAGTCCCACTCCTGGCAGAATACCATTCCCTGGAGGGTACTGAGGATCTCAGACGCTTCATGGAGAACGCCGAGAAATATTTTCATCATCGTCCAACGAGACGATTTCTCATCACCAAGTTCATGCGATCTGATAACCATGGAAAGCAAGTCATTGAGATTCTCAAAGAGCAGTTCAAAGGCGAGGTGTGCGAGACCATCATTCCCAAATCCATTCGTGTTACTGAAGCCCCTAGTTTTGGGCAACCTGTTGTCGTTTACGCCCCAGACTCTCCTGGCTCCAAAGCTTACTGGAATTTTATGGAGGAATTGAATGGCTAGAGAGGCAATCGGAAAGGGCGCATCCGGGATCTTTGGGGTTGCAACTAAGAATCTACCTGAACCTCAGACCTCAGCGGCTGAGTCTCATACATCAGCCACTGAGCCTCATTCATCAGTGGCTGTGGCTCAGGGCATAGATCTCAAAGCTCTCGATCAGGCGGTCTCGGAGGCAATCAAGTATCCAAAGATAACGATCTGGTCAACAACGATAGCCGCTATCATGAGGTACAACCAGATCACCACTGTCCGATACTCAATGAGCAAAGAGGCCAAAGCGAAGCTCAAGCATGTGCTTCAGGAAGAGTATCCAGGGTTATGGGAAGAGATCCAAAAAAGATTGCCGGTGAGTCTGCATGATGAAGAGTAGCGAGTTGGATGTCGATCTCATAAGACAGGCGACCAACCCGAAACTCAGGAAGACTATTGCCATTTATTCACCCGAGATTGCTGCCGTCATGTGGTACTTGAAGGAAACTGTGCCTAAATTTTCCATCAGTGAGGAGGCCAGGGATCTGATAAAAGAGGGTTTGGAAAGGGACTACCCCGAGCTTGTCAAGAAGATAAAAGAAGAGATGGGAAAAAACGACTAGCCATCCGAGGAGGAGGCAAAAAAGAAAGGCTGGTGGTTCTGGAGGAGAGGATAAGGGATGAGTGGCCCGGAAGAAAACCAGACTACCTGTGAAGGGGGCAGAAAGGTCTCCGGGCCGTTTGGATATTGAGTGAGTGTAGTTATAAAGGCTGCGGGGATATAAGTGCAAGAAGAGTGGCCCGGAAGAAAATCGAACAAATTGGGAGTATGAACGAAGTTTTCCGGGCCGCATGGATATAGGGCAGACATGGATATGAAGGCTGTGGGATGGCCTACCATGGTCAGGCCGGAGATTGAGAGTCTCGCCCTTCCAACAGGAACTCCTTGGGCCACAGTTCCCTATCCCCAGAGCTATTTTCTTCATAACGAACATCATCATACCGGCTCAGGATCATCTCCTCCACGTCCGAGACTCTGACCTGGAAGACCTCGGCCAGAATCTCCTTGGCGGCCTGTAGCGCGAGAATCTTGGGATCGACTCGTGGTAATGGACCAAGTGCCACTACCGACCTTTTCTGCGGCCATCTTATCATCTCAAGAACTCCTGCCATAATAAGCAATTACTTTGGGCAAGAATAAGTACTTTTGCAGGAAATTAATAACAGAAAGCCATCTTTACATAAAGAAAAGTATCAATAAGATACATAAAACTGAATTTAGCAGAAAGAACTTTTCCCGTTGAGCGACTAATTCATCTGGCTCATATTGACCCCCTGAATCAATATTTATTATACATGCACGTTCAACATGTGTGTTATATCAAAAGAAGAGGTCAAAAAGAGAGGATGATGGCAGTTCTGGAGATAAGAGGGGAAAAAGATAAATCGGTTAAAATTTAATAAGAAATGGGTTTGTAGATGATTGAAGAGAGCAAATTGCCGGTCCTGCCAGGATGGGATGGTCCAGATAAAACGCCAGGTGGTATGTATCGTTGGGGCAAAGTGATCGGTTACACGCACCTGATCGTAAGATGTTTCAAAGACAAGGTTACAGGCGAATATGTAACGCAGGGTGTTTTGTGGGATGTTTCAAACCTAGTAGGAGCCCCACGCTGGCTTATTAGAGATAATAGGAAATTCGTGCTGGATTTTGCGCTAGTAGCTCCTGGTGACCTAATGCGTGAAGATGGAGATTGGACTGCCACAACTTATGGGGTGGGAGAAGTGATCGAAGTTGATTTATCTACTCCTGAGAAGATGGCCGATTATCTGGAGAGATTGGTATTATAGATTCCATGGAACCTGGAACCTTTCTTTTCTGATTTTGGTGGATCTTTCGATGGTAGAACCTTTCTGGAGGTGAATAGATGGATAGCTCAATTCTTTGGAACTTCTTTTCGACGTATGGCTGGTATATATTTATTTTTAGTTTTATATTATTGATTCTTCAATTATCTCTCGAATATCGAATAAATATAAGAGGGATTTTATATTCTTTAAAGCCTTCAATCCTGCTGATCTTGATTTACTTAGCTGCTTCAATCCTGCTGATCTTGATGTGCTTCATAGGAGTGTGGCTACTTTTTAGAATATTTCCCGCTCCGATGGAGGCCGACAAGGTAGTTACGGTTTTCGCAGGCATTATCGGATCAATAACGGGCTTAATTGTGATTTATCAACAGATGAAGAATTGGTTGGCATAATAGTTCTGTCGGCAACAATTTTAAATGCCAGGGGCTTAAAAAGAGAGATCTGTGAAGGTATTTATCATCTGGTCAGGACCTCGAAGTAAAGAGGTGGCAGTGGCCCTGCGCAACTGGCTTCCTGACGTCATACAGGCATGCGAGCCATGGGTCTCACCTGAAGATATCGATCCGGGTGCAAGATGGGGGGCGGAGTTGGCTGCGCAATTGGAACAAACCCAGTTTGCAGTGCTATGCCTTACATCGGATAATTTGAGTGCCCCCTGGATTCACTTTGAGGCTGGTGCAATATCAAAGAAACTGGATGACAAGACAAGAGTGGCCCCGTACTTGTTGGATATCAAACCGACTGATATTGTAGGCCCTCTTGTACAATTTCAAGCGGTCAACGCAGATCCTGAAGGTACCTTAAAGCTTGTTCATTCAATTAACCATGCATTGGATAGTAACGCATTAGCTAATGATAGGATCGATAAGTATTTCAAAAAGTGCTGGCCCGAACTGGAGCCAATACTCAAGAAGATACCTCCAAGCCCGCCTGAGACTAGCAAACCAGTCAGATCAGAAAAAGAATTGCTTGAAGAGATATTAGGGCTTGTTCGTGATCAATCAAGAGAATCTTTGGAGAAGGATGAAACTCCTTTCAAATGGGAAGAAACGCGGGACTTTTTGACTGATGAAGATTTGAATAAGAGGCTGCACCACTTAAGATTAAAGGTTAAATAAGCAACGTGCTCGATCGGGGAGCTGGTGGGCGAACTCATGAAGCCAATCACTTATCCCTTGCTGCCCTCCGGGGAGGAGGAGATCAGGGCTAAACACTGGTGGAAGTTCTGGCGGCGAGGATAAGGGATGAGTGGCCCGGAAGAAAACCAAGCAGTTTTGGGAGGACGCATGGAACTCCGGGCCGCTGGGATATAGGATGGGCGTGGATATGAAGGCTGCGGGGGACTGGACAGGGGCGAAGCCTCATTCTTCCAGCCAGAACTCCCGCGACCATTGCCCAATCTCTGAGTGACGCCTCCTTACTGGGTCTCTATCGAAAGGTCAGATTCAGGATATCCAAACATTGAGATCACATTTTTTGAAAGCTTTAGTATGCCCTCTGAACTGAAATTTACCTCAGCAAAGACATCTGTACCTTCTATTTGATTTGGAGATTTTAAGTCGGCAGGGTTCTTTGAGAAGAAGGGTCTCTGGCGGCCAGATATCGTCAAAATTTCATCGAATCGGTCCTTTTGTAATTCGGCCATAATGCTACATATTCGGATCAGCAAGTCTTTCCAGTACTTGGTTTCATATTTTTGGCCTCTAAACGTAAACGATGTAAGGGACTTACCTGTTATATCTTGAGGTTTCTGCATATCGTAATAACGGACAATAGCCTTTAGTTTATCTTCGAATTTGTAAATATCATCTATTGTGTTGATATCGATCATTTCTTCGTGCTTCTGCTCATCGAAAATCCCGATATCCTTATGCGTGGGGTCAAGATAAAGACGAGCAATACGATTACGAGAAGAATCATCAAGTAATACTCCACAGTAATTTGCTTTTTTACGAATATTAAGTCGGCTGGGAGAGATAATTGTCCTCAATAGGCTCCTTATAATATAATACCCATCTCGCTCTTCTTCGGTAGGTTCAATATCCTTCTCTTGATCCACTCCACCAATCTCTGGGATTTCTGTTTCAGGCGGCTTCCCTAAAGGCGTTGACGCTGTTGGTACTGCCTCGCTTGCCCCCAAAGCGATATTCAATCTATCATTTATCTTATCATTGATGAACTGCTTGAATGTTTTCTTTGTGATTTGAGCAAATTGATCCCGCACAGGCTGAGTCAATTTTCCAGAATATACTTGCGATGCAAAGAATTTAACAAATTCTTCAGAAGGCTCATTTACCTGCTCTTCAATTATTCTTCGGATCTCTCTCATGTATTTAAGCTCGCTTGCAGTAACCAAAATGCGGTTAAGCTCGAAAGATGTCTTTGAGAATTTTTTCAGTTCTTCAACAAGAGGTTCCTTTATGTTTAGCATATCGAATTCTAGGAACGGAGTTTTATCCATTTTATTTGTCTCTTCCAAGTCCGAGTAGAACCGATAAACAATGCCATTAGTCAAGACTCCGAAACGCACTCCTGTGGTGCTGAAATACCTATAAAGCTGAGACGCGTGTTCCTTATCCAAATCAACGCCACACCATTTACATTCGAATAAAATTATTGGTTTACCATTCATTAAAATAGCATAGTCTACTTTTTCATCCTTTTTTGTTCCTACATCCGCTACCAACTCAGGTGTTACTTCTGTTGGATCGAATACATTATAGCCAAGCGCGCCAATGAAAGGCATAACAAAAGCGTTCTTTGTTGCTTCTTCGGTTTGAATGCCCGCTTTTTGTTTTTGAATTCGAATAGATAAGTCTCGGATATGGTCAATAAAATCCATTATATCCCTCCAAGCATCATCATTTAAAGACATATTAATCTAATGTACCTAAAGAAAAAGCTTTGGGTGAGCTGTGCCATATGATGCGTGTTCAGCATTCACTTTCGGTATGAAATCTGAATTCTCAGCGAGGAATCAAGGTAAGTGCTATATTTTTGAATCATTTTCGAATCATCTAGCTAGATATCCAACACTAACACACATATAACATAACGACACTTCACGTTATGAGGTACGACGTTTTGCTATACGGTTTGGCATCCCCTTCTTGCTTTTCTCCTCAGATTTCAGAGTTCACGTGAATGCTCGCAACCTCAGAGCCTTCTCATCCCGTGCTCGGGGATTGATCAAGACCTGAAAGGTTCGTTTGTCAAGCTTCGCGACCAACGCGGAGAACTGATTAGGTTTCAGTCCGAGTTCACGCTGCAGTTCTTTGAACGATGCTGCGCCACCTCGCAATTTCAGAACGGCACTGATCTTTTCGATTCGGGCGGCGGTCTTGGTTCCTGGCGCCGTGGGAGCTGGTCGGCGCTCCAGTGCCGCGATGCGCTGTCGATCATAGGCTCGTTCCCTGGCTGTGATCTCCTGGAAGGCGCCTAATTCTTCCCGGAGGTTCTGGACTACCTGGGCGCTGGAGGTATGGCTTCCTGTGGCGTCCTGGCTGGCTTGTTCCCAGCCTATTTCCGGCCCGTTCCCTCGCCCCCTCACCTTCTGCTCCAGGACTTCGATCCTGGCCGCGAGAGGCGCAGTGGCCCGTTCGATGGCCTGCGCAACGAGGTCCTGGAGTTGGCTGGCCGAAAGGACAAAAATTTCTTCTGAAGGCGGTGCAGTAGCCTCTGATGAGGCAAAGCTATTTAAAGCAGCAGCTACTTTTATCATTTTAATCGCGCTCCTGTGCGTGGAGTTTTCTCCTGACGGGCGGGCACCCGTCAGAAGTCCAATTTTTTACATGCAGATCTTATCTTCAACCAACGTATCCCGCTGTTTGTTGTCGTAGTGTCGCCGTGTTAGGCGGGGATTAGGGTCACGTTCCGTTTCTCTAGGTATTCTCGAAATGCTTCTTCAGCAATGTCAGAAACGCCACGCATTTGACCACTTCTTTCAAATGCACATTTCCTTATTGCAGTAGCTACTTCAAGTGATACGCCTATGTTCATTGATACCTTTTTCTTCTTTTCAGCGGGCATACTACTATCATTCTTATATTTTAGGATTTAACCCTTTTGGACTACGGAAAAAGATAAGATAGCCAATTAGGGTTCCTCCCCCTCCCGGCACCCTACCCCCTCTTCCCTTGCAGACCCGGCGCGCAAATGCCAGATAGAACTGGGATGGTGGTAGTCTCATGGATGCATGTGGGTCAGGTCTTCTTTGCTGGGGTTATGCTTGACAACAAATTCGAGTAGAATGCCCCAGTAAACGTTTCTTCCTTCATGTCGCCAATACGTGACAGAAACAACCCAGCAATTGCATCAAGCATCTCTTCATGCTCCTCTGGAGGGCGGTCTTTAAGTCCAATTTCTACAGCTTTATGGACCTCTTTCGCGATAACATATCTTTTCTTTATGTCTGCGTTATGTCCTCCCAGCCCCATTTCTTTCCATATTAGCCTCAATAACTCCTTCTCTGTCTTAATCACCCTCCGCCCTCCAGCCTAACATTGACAGCTCTCATTTAATTTATGTTGAACGCATGAAGATCAAAGTGATATGATGCCAAACACCTTCGATGTCATCTCAAAAAGAAGACGCATCAATGTATTCAAGGTCGGCAAGCTCTGGGTCTTCAAGCAGTTTTTCGATAACAAGGAGATCTTCAAGGCTCTTCTGGGCTATCTTGGGCAGCAAATCAAGCCTTTGATGGCCTCACAAAGGGATATAAAACACCGATTTTATAGAATGTGGGGGGGGGGTGAGAGGGCGTCGATTTGTCGACGCCGCTTGAGTTTCTTCTGAGATTCACCGCACTAAAATCCAAACTGAGTTGCTCCACCCGGATTTGCTTCCCCACATAGCCAGCTGGTGCCAGCCACGCATATCGCCAATGAACCTGCCGTGAATATAGCCTGCCCTCCTGTATCCCCATTGTTTCCAGACTTGTCTTCCGTTAGGATACATTTCCCATGACCAGATATACTGGGGCTGGTCATTTTGAGTCAGCATGCTGGTGCTTCTCCAGTAACGGACAGCAGCCGGCCCTACGATCCAAGCTCCATTATACCGGACCCAAAGCTGGAGACCGGAAACCATCATATAAGCCCTCATTTCTCCACCAGTGGCCTGCACGTCCTGCTGGGTGAGTTCCTGTCCTTCAGCATAGCTTAGAGCCTCTGTGGTGGAGTCAGGCGGTGCTGAGCTTGGGGCGGAGCCTATGGGACCTGTGGCAGGATGCCCGTCCTGACCGGAGCCACCTCCATCCGGTGGATATTGACCTCCATCCGGTGGATATTGACCTCCATCCGGTGGATATTGACCTCCATCCGGTGGATATTGGCCTCCATCTGGAGGATAGGGCCATCCATCCGGTGGATATTGACCTCCATCTGGAGGATAGGGCCATCCATCTGGAGGATAGGGCCATCCATCTGGACCATATTGCCCGCCGTCTATGGCATTGCAACTGCCCGCTAGAAAAATGAATACAACAACGGCTAGCATTCCAATGACTGATTTGCAGATCATATTTTTCACCTGATGGTTTCATGTCGAATATTTTCGTTAAAGTATTTGAGACCTCTCATGCCAGGCGCATCTCAGGCCGTGATCTTGCTCCGAAGGCTGGAATGAAGAGCGAGACTCTGACAAGGACAGCTGATTCAGAACCATAGCCGACAGGAGCAATACCCTCAAGATCCTAGAGCGGAGTGGCTTCGACTACGACCTGGTGGAAGATCTGGGCAGCTACATGGTCAAGCTCCCCAGGTTCAGCAAGTATGCGCAGATCCTGAAGAACTCCGTGGCCACCAAAGAGACTGCAAACGAAAGGATATTCCTGATGAAAGACCTGGCTGCGGTCGAGGAGGCAGTAAGCTTGGGTGCAGAAAGGGTGGAAGGAGAAGTTGCTTTCTGATCAGGTGGCAGACATCTCTTTCAGCTTCTCGATAAACTGCATAGCCCGAGAGGACTCGTTGCGTTTCTCCTCTTCGTAGTATCCTATTATGTCATCTATGGACACAGTGAGCCTGTAGAGCTTCATGGGCCTGCCCCTCCCCTCCTTCTTTACCTCGCGTTCCGCGATCCAGCCCTTCTCACGCAGCACGCGCATAGCTATGCTCACTTCTGGCTGCCTCAATCCGCTCCCCATTTCAATATCTCTGGCTGTGGCTTCGTCCAGATCTTTGAGATAGACGATGATGATGGCCACGTTTCTTTTTACACCTACGGTTCGCAGAGCCTCAATTGCATCATGATCTTTTTCGTCCAGCATTTTAACCGCTGCCTCTTTTATAGTGACTCCTCCTGCTTTATAATTCATGAATATCTTAATATAAATACTTTATTAAAAACTGATTGCAATTAAGGCGGGAGTGTGCAGCCCGAGATGAGAAAGCGCAGAAGGATATATCATGGAGGACAGTCTTCTCCAAAGGCGGGAGGAGATCTGCAGAAACTATGTGGCCGGGCCGACTCTAATTTTCGTATCCTGTATTTATCTCCAACCCGTCGGCCCGGCCAACTCCCCGTGCAGAGGACAGGAAACCATGGAGGCCTGAATATGTGGGGAAAGGAGCGTGGTGCCGGTCAAGACTGCCCATATATATTGCCGGTACCTCTCCCCTCAAAAATGCTCAGGTTTTGACCTGGCAGGCAGGATAAGGAGATGATAAAAATGGCTGATTATACCGATGGGGCAGACACCGCGATGTCCGTGGCTGAACTCATACGCGGTTATACGGAGTATCAGAGGCACGAGCGAAGAGATGCCATGTACAAAATTGCAATTTTTATTGTATCTCATTTTTGGGGCAAGCCAGACGATATGGCTAATGGCATGGGAGTTCTCCTTCACACATGGAATCAGGCTTTTTATAGGTATGGCTCATTCGATTTTGACAAGCTTGAAGAGGTCATACAATCTAACTTTTCTACAATTGATAGTTTTCATAATCGAGACATTGTAACGCTTCAGAAAACCGATGACCCCCTTATCAAGAGCTTGTTTGATGAATTTCTTGAGGCCTTGCAGATTGCCGATGGTAAGAGTAAAGGCAGGAAAAGTCCTGTTGCTGTTGCAAAAGGATTACATCTTCTCGGACCTGCTTTCTTCCCGCTATGGGACGATAAGATTGCTAAGGCATACGGCTGTCATTACAGCACGTATCCCTCGGAGAAATATGTATCGTTCTCATACATGATGAGGGACATTGCCCAACAACTTGCACCTCATGTATCATATGGCGATAAAACTGTGTTGAAGCTCATTGACGAGTATAATTACGTCAGGTACACAAAAACGGAATGGTTTAGCAACCATTAAGAGCCCGTATACCATGTCCATTCCATTGAAGGGACCTTGGCATAGGCCACGAAGGTGATAACCTTCCCGATGATCAGCATTTACAAACAGCAGTAGCCCCCTAGCGATAACACAGGGTAGGGAGTGCCGAAGCCCTGGAGGGAAGTATCGCAGGTCTTATGGGTCCGCTCTATAGGACATTGATGGGTTCTAAATTTAGAACGCCAGGTCAACTAATGTCCGCAGCTGTTGTTGCTGCATATCCCGCATAAATCCTAACATATAGCCATCAATGGGACAAATCGAGTACTATTTCCTGATGCCATTGGTGAAAAGGGTGTCTTTAATCATTTTGGGGGTTCTAAGTATATTGAAAAAATTTTACGTGAAGCCTATTATGACAGGGAAAGAACGCCCTGTCAGGAAATAAAAAATGAACTTAACATACAAAAGGAAACTGCCCAGATCGCAGGGTAACAAAGCTGCGGTGATCGCAATACCGCGTGCTATTGCACAATCGTGGGAAAAATACGGATCAGTTGACCTCGTTTTTGATGGGAACTGTTTGGTGATCAAACCGACCGAAGGAGACAACCAGGCTCACGGAGATCAGGAAGCATGATGAGAATGATGTATCTATTATTTTCAATCCTGCTTATGACCATGGTTGTATAGGAACTAAAAAAGAATTGAAAATGGGAAAATAGTAAATTTGGTGATATAAATGATGACATTTAATGAATTTGCTGATGTTAGTAAGCATCCGGTATATACTTTTGAAAGTAAAATGGCACGTGCCTATGTAAAGGCTGTTGAGGATCTCGAATCAGCGAAAAGAGATCAAGGAAACTCATTACATCTGAATGGAGAGGCTCAAAGAAGGGTCGCTGAAATCGAGTCAGATATTGAGAATTTCATGACTATTGTGGGATGCTATTCCCGTCGAGAAGTTGCAGAAAAGCTGCACCGCAGCAAGCTGGATATTGCAGGAGCAAAACGCCAGGCTCGTAACATCTTGAAGAAGGCACTCCTAGAGAATCCCAATATGAGTCCCGATAAGGTCGAAAAGCTGGATGTTGTGCAGGATGCATTCGCGAAGAGAGATACTATTATTGCGGAATTAAAGCCGGTCGTGGCTGAATTGGAGAAAAAACTCGGGAAAGCAGAGGAAATATTGGAAAGATACGGATGATGTGCTTTATAGGAATAAAAGCCGCTTGAGGCGGCTAATCTTTTTGGTTGTGTATTAAAATGTGTATCTATCACTATATCATATACGTAAATGCTCAATATGATGCGTATCTCACTATATTTACAAATATAGAAATTTTAAGAACGTACTGTGCGCAAAATTTTTCGGCGCAGGTGGTTTGAATGGCCGCTTCTGTTCTCAAAGAACGTTCTACTGCGCCCTTGGATATGTGGATGCCTTTGCCCACGGGGATCGAAGCCGATAGGGTCGAAGCTGCTGACAAAATTCTTAAGATGGGGAATGTCGCCGTCTGCAAACCAACGCGCGCCGGATTCACGACCTCGGGAGTCATTGCGGCAGAGCGAAGGCGTGTAAAAACTCTGGTGATTGCTCCAACTCGGAATATTCTGACCAAAACTGTGCGAGAAACCGTGGAAAAATGGGGCGGCGTTCCCTGTGATATACCCGGTCATGGCATGTGCAAGTATATTCAGGAGTTGACCGAGAAAGATCCTCTTCTAAAGGAGATTCCAATCCCGATAAAGGATCGTTGCGCAGACTGCGAGGAGTACGAGACATGTCCGATAACAGAAATCGAGCGCATCGAAGACTTCACCACGGCAACGATGACGTATTCTAAACTTGAATCCGTAATGCTGTCGAGTTCCGAGTCAGCTGAGTTCATCAGAGAACAACTTGCGGACGTGGATCTAGTGATTCTCGATGAGGCTCATCTTTTATCTTTCCCTAGTTTGCCACAGGTGAACTTTGATAAGCATATCCCGATTCCGATGCAATACGGCACTCTCAGGAAGGTAAATGATAAGTGGTGCGCTTTCCTGAGTGAGAACCGAGATCAAGCCAACCATATTGAATTCCTGACCGAGCAAGATCCGCAGCATTACACGGGGTTTTTTGCTTCAACTCACTATTTTCCCTTTTGGCAGGAACAGTCCAAAATGTGGAGTGAGCTGTTCGATTTGGCGATAAATCGCCTTGTATGGGGTCTTAGCGATGAGGACATCCTGTCTCTTCGAGATATCATTACGATCATGAGCGGGCAAAGTGCTACGATTTCCTATCTTACGGCGAAAGGCGTGGGGAGAATGGTAGTATCGGGCAGTCAAGGCAGGAATCATTTTGCTCTTAAGCGATTCTTAACCGAAGTTGTACCTAATGCTCAGGTCGTCTTCGTAAGTGGAACCATGGTTGAGCGCAGGTCGGGCTTCTTTTCTGAGCTATCCGGTCGAGAGATCAAGAGTGCGAGCTATCCCGATTTGAATGACACAACTTCCAAGATGTTCATTCATCCCTCCAAGTGGCGGTTTTCTGTGAGAGATGGGATGGATGGAATCGACCGCGCAATAAGGGAGAGCCGAGAAAAAAGTGAAGAGGTCGGACACCAGCAAATCTACCTCATTGCGATGAATACAGTACACGCCACTTTGCTGGAGGAAGCCCTTGAAGATCTCCCCAATATAACCGTGGATTACTATAGGTCGCCAGACAGCATGGGAGTCGCTCAGAAAGCACGAATTTGCATAGCTGTGGGTGCAGCAGAGCTTCCAAGACATGCTTGTGATCCCTTGGCAGAGGGAAAAGACGATATCGAGAGATTCTATGATTCCCAGCAACTCCGCATAAATGCTGTCGACTCGGCCACTTGGCAAGCATGGAGCCGAGTTAAAGATCCAGATGGCCTTCTTGAATCACATGTTTTCTGCATTGGAATCAGGGCTGAAGAAGTATCGAGGATTGCGACATGGGGAACAGCGAGGGAGATCAAAGTCGAGCTAAACAGGAATGGCGGCATTGATTCTTCCGTCAAATGCGAGCAATACCTTGGGCGGCCAAACATCATAATGGAGGCGCGGAGTGATCTTAGGCCGTGCAGGAGGGAATTATCTGACTATGTGGACGTGGTGGTTCCAATCTCGGATGTAGTACATGCAAGACAAAAATCGTACACTTTTCCCTATTATAATCTTATAGGGGAAACTGTACGATTTTTGGACGCACCCCTGAGGCTCCATAATCGCCCCAAAAGCGGTGAAGAATTCGAGCAGAATTACTTTGCGCTGGCCACATTGTTTGTGACCCGCGTGGACAAGTGCGGGCTACAGTGGAAACGTCCTAATTACAAGGGCGAGTTTGGCTACTATACCGGAGCACCACGTAAGTCTTTCAAGGATTTGCTGGAAGATCATCTGTTTGGAACTGAAACGATTGCTATGCCTCCATTTGACCCTTATGATAACTGCTACTATTGCGCGGTTGATTTCGATGATCATGATGGTGATACACCCCAGAGCGAGAACGTGAAGAAGCTCACAGGATTCCTCAAGGAACGTGGTTTGCCATGTGTCGTTGTCGAGTCAGGGTCAAATGACGGGTATCACGTGGTTGTCCCGATTATCCCTGTGAAGACGCTAGTGGCTCATAAATTCATCAGGCAACTCGTTAAGGATGCTGGACTGGGTGATCTAAAACTAGAAAAGTTCCCGAAGCAGAAATCATCCAGTTCCGCAAAGGGCGGTTATGGCTCCCAAATCAAGGTTCCACTGGGAATCAATTGGAAGGTGGGCAAGAAGTCGGTAGTGGTCGATCCCCTCACTTTAGGGCAAGTGGATTTCGTGGAGGTGAGCCATGCGGTCAAGCTTCGAGATCTTCCAGAGCCTATCGAGAAGAAGGCCAATAAGGGCACAATAGCATGCAGTAGCCAACGCGGAGGAACAGCTAGGACTTATCCGTCTGGCGAAATGCGGCCCTGTCTTCGTGGAGTGATCGATTCCAAGATTCAGCTGGAAGGTGGTGAAGGGCACACGATGCGTGTAGCCATAGCTGCAGAAGCCCTACATTGCGGATTGAGCGAGGAAGAGACGATTGATCTCTTCGGGAATCAGGATGACTTCGATGAGCAGACGACTTTCAAGAACATACAATATATCTGGAATAATAATTACAGGAGATATGGCTGCGAGAAGCTACAGGATCAGTGCAGTTCGTTGGTACAAGAATATTGTGAGCAGTGCTCTTTTTCGAGTGGCAGGTTTAATGATGATTGAAATTATAGGGGGGAAAATCCCCTTTTTGGAAAAGGTTCTAGAGAGCGACAGAAAGTATTTTGAGGAAAATCCAGAAGCGGAGTATGGAATGAGACTGGCACATCCAGATAGTCGGGGAAGGATGCGGGTGAATTTGCGGTCGGGATAGTGGAGTAAAGAAGCCTGACAAAAAAACGTACACTTTTCCCTTTAATTATTATAGGGGAAAATGTACGATTTTCTCCCGAGAAATGCCTTTGTCAATGGCGGCGAAAAAATGTCCAATTGCAGCGGGATAAAATTGACCACCCTCTAATCGCAGAGGTCAAGAAGGGACCAAGGGGCTTTCTACATCCTCAATAAAAATCCGATGATGAGCTATAGACCACGAATGATCTTATCGAATTGAAACTTGTCCATAAGAGGCATATTCTTCTTTGAAAGATTGATGCCAAATTCAGGTTCGCTCTTTCTTTCTTCATAGCTCCTATCAACCAATACCAGATTTGGGTTGAGCCATTCAGTTGAACGAATCAGGTATAGCTTAGGCGGTTCTTCTTCAACAAAAAGAACCACGGCTACCAAAAGGTTCTCACGAATCTTAAATTTCCTCTTTGGCAGAAAAATATAATTATAATTTTGCGCCGATTTTACCTGAACTTCGTAGTAGATGCCGTCTGATTTCCTCACCAGGAAGTCTATACCTCTCTCATCGACTTCAGGGCTATACACCTCAAAACCAAATAGTGTGAATTCCATCTTCATGTAATATTCTGCATAACGCCCCAGCTGAAGATGGGTAAGCTTATCCCAGTTGTACCTATTCACTGAGTTCGTACCTGTTCCATCAATATCTAACTGTAGATCGTTTACATTATAAATATTAATTTTCTCTCTATGACTATAACATGTCTATTTGCGCTCTTTCAATTAAGCCTTTGGCCCATTCTCCCGGATCTTCGTTATCCTTTATCACGAATTCCTGCCCGATGGCTGCCGATTGGAAGTACCCATTTCTCCATGAGTTCTCGTTATGGTAACTGATATCTACTTCTTTAAAACAATCAGGCATATCCTATTTCGACCTGGAAAGACCCTTCTTAGTGAGTATGAGATCATTGTTGAACATGAATCTTCCAGCGCCTGGAAGAGGCTCGTTCCAACTCAAATTACCTCGTGCTATATAGATAGTATTGGTTTTGTTCTTCCTTCTCCATCCTTTAGTATGCGGATGATATGCCATCCATTTAGGAACATTGAAACTTGGATTTACCTTCTGTATCTCCCCGATCTGAAGATAACCAAAAATGGCATGCAGATCTCTATCCTGGGGGTCATATTCCAGTTTGCCATTGTAGTATCTGGTCTTTCTGAACCATCCAAAGAATAGGAACAAATCCCCTTCGGTAACTCTCTGATTTTCTAGATGGCTTTGGGCTGCATCGATCTGGCCAAAACAGGCTTTCCAGCCAGGTTCCCTCTCGAAAGATTCTCTATGAATATCCGGGTCTAGGTGGCATCTTGTTGCCTCATTCAGATCCACCCACTTGCCTTTGGAGTTGATTTCATGCTTGAGATCAGCCATTATATCATAGTACGTTGATCTGCCTATCTTGAGGTCAGAGTATCTTATGTCGTCATCTAGCGGGATAGGCAGAGAAACCATTTCGCCGCTGGGTAGAATCGGACTAGGATAGCCGCCAGAAGCTGAATCAAAACCCTTTCTGCTTAAGATGACTTTCATGACCGCAACCTTCCCACTCAAGTGTCAACTTTGAAATGAAGGTGAAGTAGTCATCGGATTTAAACTTCCCTAAAAGCTATATGCTGATAGAGGTGATTGTGCAAGAGGTGTCATAATTTATAAGGAATGAGGCTTCATCCAAGCTATCCAATCAACTTGTCGGAAATATTGGCCTATTCTATGTTTGCTACGAACTCTCAAAGAAAGGATGGAATTGTCTTCCAACTAGCAGAAATGCCAAAGGAGTTGACTTGGTTATATATAGCCAGAACGCAAAGAAAACGCATACTATACAGGTGAAGACGTTAAGTCGCCAAAATCCTGTTCCTTTTGGTCAATCTGAGAATCTGATGGCAAAATTCTTGATCGCCTGTGTGCTGAATGAAAGTCCCGAGATCTATATTCTTACTAACGAAGAAGTATCGGGAGCACTTCACAAGGGAGAGAAAGAAGGCAGAATATCTTATTGGTTACAGCCTCAATCCTATAAGGACCATAAAGACCGCTGGGAAAAAATTGGAACTGGCTTCCTAGAATGAGCGGGAGGATTCGCGGTAATATTTTCTTTCGCAGACGTGCAAGGGGAAGAGGACGAAGACCCGAAGAGCGTAGCGCAGCGTAGGGTTCGTAGATCCGGCTTCCGTTTTAAAGATGATTTAAAAAGATAATGACTCAACAGATAGCTTTATAACTCTCTATGATGACTCTACACTTATGGGTCGCGGGCTAAGTGGTTTGCAGAGATCGATTTTGGGGGTTTTGGACGAAAAAAAGGGGATGGCATCCACTAAGGCGCTGAAAAACGCTATCGGACGCGTGAGTGATCAAAGCTTTTATCGCTCATTAAACAGCCTGCAAAGGAGGAATCTCATTAATTGGTATAAAGAGCATGGCGGACCTCATAGTCAAGGCGGTTTGATTTGTCTCAAGCGGGTAAATGTTCTTTTAGTAGATGTTGATTCCGTTATCCCCAACATTGCGCTCATGAAGCTTTCCGTTTTCCACAAAGAGCGAGGTGACAATGTCGATTTCCAAAGGGGTCTGAAGGTGCCGAGTAAGGAATACGATGTCGTATGCATAAGCTGCATCTTCAAAGAGAATGCGAGAAGGGCAAGGCGACTTGCAAAGCGATTCCCGAATGCGAAAGTTCATCTCGGTGGGAGCGGAGTTGATCTCAAGGCGACGCTCCCCGACGAGATAGAGCACTTGATGCCGGACTACGATTTGTACCCAGAATGCGATGCAAGCTATGGATATACATCAAGAGGATGCCCACGGAATTGCGAGTTCTGTATCGTTCCGAAAAAAGATGGAAAAGCGCATCCTGTAGCCGATATATATGAATTTTGGGACAGGAGACACAAGAAGATCGTATTGCTTGATGATAACATCTTCGCATTGCCTGATCACTTTAAAAAGATCGCTAAACAAATCATCAAAGAGGGGCTAAGGGTCGATTTCCAATCGGGTTTGGATGTCCGACTGCTCGATGATGAAAAAGCAACTCTCCTGAAAGCGATGCATGTATCTGAACCCACATTCGCATTTGATGACACAAGTCATGAGAGGGCAGTGCTGCGTGGAATCGAACTTCTAAAAGAGCATGGGATCAATCGATCCAATTTTTATGTTCTGGCCGGATTCGAATCTGATTTCGAGGACGCATTATATCGTGTCAATCGGCTTCGGGACCTAGGCCAGCGGGTATACGTGATGCCGTACAATGGCGATGAACTTTTCGAGAAAGACGAGCGGTACCGTCATCTTAGAGGTTGGGCCAATGGTAGAATGCGTTTCGCCTCTTGTACATTTGACGAGTATGTCAGAACAAAGGAGAATGGCGGTCAAAAACAGATGGCTGCGGCGCGAAAGGAACGCAAACAGAGAGAGAAACGGCTACATCCGATCCTGCAGGGAGTTGGCGTTAAGTCAAGATCGGGGCATGGCGATCTGTGATGAGCTTCCGTCTTTTTCGATGATGTGATCGCAGCATGTCGCTGGTGAGAGGTTATATGTGTTGAGTCGCTTACCCCCAAATTTAAGGGTATGTGTTGAGTGGGACGCAAAATCTTATGTGTACTTTGTGGAGGCATGGCACTGAAATGGCACATAAGATCTTTGACAAGGTCACCTTGAAGAACCCGTAGGCGACATTTTCGCTATGCTCTGCCGTGGCACTCTCTTTTGGATACCTTTTGGGGTCGTTAGGCGGGCTTTTGCAGGTTGAATATGCCATTAAAAGGGGCAGCGGAATGTGGTGTCTTTGCCACATAAACGCAGCATATTGCATACCACCAAATTTTACCTGAATCTACAATTGACATTCAGGTAGCTGCTCCTCACTGTGCTAGTCATTAAATATAAAAATCATCTATTGTATAGGCGTTCCTGAATATTTATTCTGCATGTAATCATAAAATCTGGCGCGTAGAATAAGGGGGAGCGAGGGGAGACGCATATTTATAATTTTCTTGTGCCCTTATATCGGCCTGAAAGGTTGTATATTTTTCTACATACAAATTTCGATGATGGTATGTACAACATCAAATAGCTCCATGACATTTTCTAATGTGTCACAATGTCATAGAGCTATTTGGAGTCACAGTGCCTTTTACCGTTTGCGTTTCTGTCCTATAACTCGCACGCTGCTATCGGTCGGGGGCGATTTTTTCTGATCGCTTTGCCCCTTGTCCTTCTTCTTGCCCATCGCTGTCACCTCCGTTCGGTTCCAACGGGCCTGCGAGAAAGAACGCTGGCATACCGAAGTGGTTAAGATAAATGAGGGTGATTGTATTAACTTGTTCTGGCTTTGCGCTCATCATTATCGGCCATGACGTTCTTCTCAGCAATGAACCAGCAAATGATGGTGTATCGCTATGTTCCACGGAGGATTCATGAACACAAACGACGCTTATGTGAAGGTCGAGGGGATCATTCGGGATAATGAGGGCATCACAAAGATGGGGATCATCAGGGAAGCCTGGAAGGTTGGAATTGGTGAGAGGATGGCCAGGGGAATCGTGCGAGACATGGAAAGGACTGGTAAAATTAACCTGAGGATGGCGAGCTTCGGTAAATATGCGCTAAGAAAGCAGTAGTAATGTTCGGCCCAACAGAAGGCCAGGGTGATGAAGGTGGAGGCCCTGGGCGTCTAAGCGTGAACTCCTCCCACGTCCTAAAGGGCGGGGACTTCTCGCTCCGTCCTTCGCAATCCTACAAGTTGAAACGTCATATGACTCCTTGAAGGGAAACATCTATCTACTTACAATCTTTACAATATTACTCATGCTTGCTACTAAACGCATTCCTGTGTCCGAGGCCGTGTGGGTTGAGCTGTCAGACCTCAAAGCGGCAGGACAGACCTATTCTCAGCTCCTAGAAGAGATGATCGAAGATAGGAAAAAGGCCCGATTTTTCCGCGATATGGAACGGATTGAGGATGAAGGCGAGTTTGTGGAGTTTCCGTGGCAGCCTACCAGCTAGTCATCAGGAAAGAGGCTTTGGAGTTCGTTAACGCATTGCCCCCAAAAAGCCAGCGGATAGTGATCGAAAAATGTAAAACGCTTGCAGATGATCCATTCCCTGGCAAGGGTGACAAAGAGATAATCCAGCGAAAAGGTCATGAAGGCATTTATCGCTTGCATATTTCAAGATCCTACACAGCTTTTTATAAGATATATAAAGACGAAAAGATGGTTAAAATCCTGGATATCACGACCATTGAGCAAGCGCATAAGATATACGGTCGATTCTGAATCAAGAACCTGGACTTCTAAGCCCGTTCTATTTTTATTCGGGGGTTTTAAAATTCGATTGAAGTCAGATCGCAAGAACCCTACCTAATAACGGTAATTACAATTACCGTTAAGTTTAAATACATAACACATTAATGCTATTATCGTTATGACAAGGGTCTTGGGTTACTGCCGGGTAAGCACCGAGGGCCAGAACGGTGCTGATAGTTTTGGCCTTGAAACCCAACGGGACGCGATCATAAAGTACTGCACAGCGAATGGCCTAGAGCTAGTGCAGATCTTCGAAGACCCTGCTTTATCAGGCAGTTTGGAGGCGTTAGATAGGCCTGGACTAAGGGCACTACTCGAAACGGTTCAAGAAGGCGATAAGGTTATTGTAGCCCGGTTAGATAGGATCGCACGAGATTTGTATCTAAGCTTATGGGTGGAAAAGGAGATACGAAAAGCTGGCGCGGAGCTTATCAGTACATCAGAACCCTATAGATGGAACGACCCAACGCAAAAGCTTCTTCTAAATATCATAATGTCCTTTGCGGAGTTTGAGCGATCATTGATTACCTCCCGGCTTTCTAGCGGCAGAAAGACAAAGGCACGTCAAGGCGGCTATGCTGGCGGAAAGGCACCTATCGGCTATAGGGCGAATAAGGGCGACAAAGTCCTGCAACTGGATGAAGAGAAAGCCGGCACAGTCAAGAGGGTATTTGAGCTGCGAGGTTCTATGCCGAATGCGTCCTTGCAGAAGCTGGCAGACATCTTAAATGCCGAAGGACATACCACGAAGGAAGGCAAGCAATTCTATCCTATGCAGGTCAAGCGCATCCTGGATAGGAGAGGCTTATACGAGGGCCGCTACAAGTACAAGGATGTCGAGGCCGAAGGTCAGCACCCAGCGATAATTAACCAGCTGCTGACCTGAGTTGGGCTACCCGAAACTGAGACAAAATCAAGTAGCATGGAAGTGGAGGCGCTGGGATAACTCTATTACCTGAAGAGGCACATGAAGCTGTCAAGATGAGGGTCAGAGACGTCATCAAGCTCATAGAGGCCGATGGATGGTACCTGGTAAGGACCAGAGGCAGCCACAGGCAGTTCAAGCATCCGTTCAAGAAGGGCTTGGTAACAGTCGCGGGTAAACCGAACCTAGATTTGAATCCAAAGACATTGAAAAGTATATTAAAGCAAGCCGGTCTAAAGGAGATTAAGAATGGCTAGATACACGATAATTATCGAGAAGGGGGAAAAAAACTACTCAGCCTATTGCCCCGATCTTCCAGGCGTTGTAGCCGCGGGTGAGACCGAGGAAGAGATTGAAGAGCTGATGAAAGAAGCTATAGAGTTTCATCTTGACGGCCTGAAAGAGG